>ERZ840517.241-NODE-241-length-78496-cov-14.699507_pt1 | contig 78496 bp, 74 predicted proteins | sample MGYA00519876_ERZ840517 | MGnify/ENA primary metagenome ERZ840517 (study PRJEB31850, sample SAMEA3708882) | human gut metagenome | biome: human gut; feature: human-associated habitat; material: faeces | place: China | collected 2014 ... | reverse complement strand
GACATGTGCGTGAGAGAAAATACTTCTCAGGCTGCAAGTGTGGAATTTGTGCGCCATCGGCACACAAATTCTGCGCGCAGCAGACTGCAAGCCCTCTGTCGGAAAACCCTCCGGGTTTTCCGACAGTCTCAAATCACCCGCATCCAGACCGGATGCGGGTGATTTTTTCTGCCGCGCCGCTCAGCCGCGCATGGCGGCGGCGAAGGCGTCGATGCGCGCGATGTCGAGCTGCGGCTCGGCATACTGCGCGCGGTACTGCGGCGATGTCATCAGTGCGCCGAAGAGCTGCTTGTAAGCGTAGCTCATCTTCTCGTACTGCATCTTGCCGCCGAGGATGTCCTTCGCGGCCGCGTGCGCGAGCAGCTCCGGCGAGAAGAAGTGCTCCAGATACCCATCCGTGCCGGGTGTGGTGTAACAGCACAGGTATAGGCCGAGGCGCTTGCCCATGAGCGCCTTTTCGTTCCGGCGCAGGAAGCGCTTGATGTGCTTGTCGAGCTTGAACATGTACACGCAGCTGCCGATGATGACTGTGTCGTATTCTGCGAGCGAGATGCCGCGCTCGCGGACATTGCACACCGTCACGTCGCCGCCGACGGCGCTCTTGAGCATATAGGCGATCTCCTCCGTCGCACCGTAGCGCGAGGCGAACAGAATCAGTGTTTTCATGCAGTGACCTCCTTTATCCGCCCTGCCGGGCGGCCCCTTCTTTATGTAAGAGTATAGGAAGCCGCCGCGCCGCTGTCAAGCGCTGCGCGCGATTTTTTTACCCGACCGGCACGGGCTCGGCCTGCTTCGGCGCCGGCTCTCTGCGCCGCGCCTTGGGGATGTTGATGGTCAGGATGAGCGCCTCGTCCGTCTCCTGCCGGTGCATGCCGGCGTCAATGCCGCCCTGCTTCATGAGGTCAAGGCTGTGCGAGATCGTGTTGAGAAACACGCGCACGTCCTTGAGGATGAAAGTCTTCTGCTGCTCGCTCTCGGGCGCGGTCTTGGCCTCGAGCAGGCGCTCGATGTAGGCGTCCGTCGCGGCGACGTTCAGGTCGCGGCTGAGGATATAGGCCAGCGCCTCGCGCTGTTCCTGCGGCGTCTCGAGGCGCAGCAGCGCGCGGCCGTGCCGCTCGGTGAGCCCGGCGTTGCGCATGGCGTTGAGCACATCCTCCGGCAGGCGCAGCAGGCGGAGCTTGTTCGCCACGGCCGACTGCGACTTGCCCAGCCGCCGCGCGCACTCCTCTTGGCTCAAACCGAAGAGCCGGATGAGCTGCGCGATGCCGCGCGCCTCCTCGAGAAAATCCAGATCGTTGCGCTGGAGATTTTCCACCAGCGCGATGAAGCTCGCCTCCTCGAGATCCAGCTCCATGACGATGCACGGCACCTCACTGAGCCCCGCCATGCGCGCGGCGCGCAGGCGGCGCTCCCCGGCCACGAGCTCATACCCGCCCTGCCGCGGCCGCACGGTCAGCGGGCTGAGCACGCCATACTCGGCGATGCTGCGCGAGAGCTCCTCGAGCTGCGCCGGAGAAAAATTCTGCCGCGGCTGGACCGCGCTCGGCGCGATCGCGTCCACCGCCAGATACACGATGCTGCCGCGGGCCGCGCGGCTGCGATGGTTGGAAAACTGCATAGCACACCCTCCATATCTTGTGTTTTACAACACAAAAATAATCCACATATTGCGCAAAACGCGGCGAAATCGGGCGCGCGCAGAAAAAAAGAGGGCGGACCGCAAGCAGTCCGCCAAAAACAGGGTCGTGGGATAAAGATATGAGCCGTGGCTTCCAAACTGCGGAAGTCAATTGGATAAGCTGTGATGGTATTGTAGCGCCGGGCGCGCAAAATGTAAAGAGCGAACGGTGTCGGAACAGCACTAGTTTTGTCGGCGGCGGAATCTTTTTTCGCGCGCCGGGCATACTGACCGGGAGTACACAGCAAAGGAGATGGAAGCATATGCAGGTGATCGACCGCATCGCGCTGATCCTCGCGATCATCGGTGGGCTCAACTGGGGCAGCATCGGTCTGTTCCGGTTCGATCTCGTGGCATGGATCTGCGGCGGGCAGGCCTCCGTGGTCGCCCGCGTGATCTACACGCTCGTGGGTCTGGCCGCGATCTGGTGCATTTCCCTGCTCTTCCGCGGCCGCGACGAGATCGACGGCGACACGGAGGACGCGTAATGCACCCGGCAGCGAAAAACGGCATGGCCGACGCCATGCCGTTTTTTTCTCCAGCGAGAACCCAGCGAAGCGGTTCTCGTTGGAATCTGTCACCCCAGCCGCTGCATCGCCAATGCGCTGCTGCCCGGGAAGCGGTCGAACGCGTCGAGCGGCGGCAGATACGCTTCCAGCGCGCGCACCAGCTCGCCGCCGAGCAGGCCGCCGAGCGTGTTAAGCATCAGGTCATCCACATCGCACAAGCGGTACGAGCCGCGGAACACGAAAAACAGCCCCGTGAGCTGCCCCAGCTCAATGAACGCCGAAAACGCGAGCGACGCGAGCGCGACCCTGCCAACATCCAGCCCGCAGACATAGCGCAGGTACATACCAAACGGCATCAGCATCAGAATGTTGCACACGACCTGCAGCACCGTGCGGTCCAGCAGCGCCGGCAGATAGGTGCGCGCATCGGAGAACACGAGCGGCGTCTCGCGCAGGAAATCGGCCACAAACTGAAACGGAACGAGCTGGATCCGGTACGTGCTCAGCTTTGCCGCCTGCGCCGCATCCGGCAGCGGGAAAAACACGAGCGCCAGCACGCACAGCACGTAAAACAAAAATAGACCGCCGAACGCGGTGCGCACCCAGTTGAAGCAGCGCGCACGCACCTGCCGGCAGAAAAGCGGCACGGCCACCAGCGCCGCGATCAGCGAAAACGCATAGCCTGCCAGCCGGATACTGCCCAGAAGATTTGTCATGATCCTTGCCTCCCATGGGGCGCTCCCGCCCCGGTTTCTGGCATCAGTATAGCCCCGGACGGCATCACATCGCCATCGTTTTGGCTTACAGTTGGCTTACATCTTCGTAAGGCGGCGCGGCAGGGCGCAAAAAAGCCGGGCGCATCAATCAAGACGCGCCCGGCCGGTTTTTCAAAAACCTCGTAGCCTTTCGCCGCCGCAGCGGCGAAAGAAAGTCCGATCATTTTCTTCGGCGACATGTGCGGCGAAGAAAATACTTCTCAGGCTGCAAGTGTGGAATTTGTGCGCCGGCGGCGCACAAATTATGCGCGCAGCAGACTGCAACCCCTTTGTCAAAAAGTAATACTTTTTGACAGCCCCATCGGGCGCGCCCGGCCATGCGGACAGATATTTTCCCTCAGGCGACGAGGAAGAACTTCACAAGGAAGATCACCGAGATAACATACGTCAGCACGGAGACGTCCTTGCCCTTGCCCGTGCAGAGCTTGAGCACGGAGTAGCTGATCAGGCCCAGGCCGATGCCGTGGCCGATGGAGCCGGAGATCGGCATGGAGATGAGCATGATGGCCACCGGCAGGCTCTGATAAACGTCGTCAAAGTCGATCTTCTTGAGGCCGCCGAGCATGAGCAAGCCGACGTAGATGAGCGCGGAGCTCGTCGCGGCGGCGGGGATGATGGCGGCAATGGGCGCGAGGAACATGCTCGCGAGGAAGAGCACGCCGGTCGTCAGGGCAGTCAAGCCCGTGCGGCCGCCGGCCTCGACGCCGGAAGCGGACTCGACGAACGTCGTGACGGTGGACGTACCGGTGCACGCACCCGTGACGGTGCCGATGGCGTCAGCCAGCAGCGCCTCGCGCATGCGCGGCATGTTGCCGTCCTTGTCGACCATGCCGGCGCGGCTCGCCGTGCCGACGAGGGTGCCGATGGTATCGAACATGTCAATGATGCAGAATGTGATGACGAGCGTCACGACCGTGAACCAGCCGATCTCGCCAAGAGCGGCAAAGTCAAACTTAAACAGGGTCGTCTCGGCCATGTCGCCGAACGCGGGCACGAACGACGCGCCCTTGAGCGACGCGAACGGGTTCGTGTGCAGGAAGATGGCCTCGCCCGCCCAGTAGATACCGGACGCGCAGAGCATGCCCAGCAGCACGGAGCCCTTGATCTTCTTGTGCGCGAACAGCACGATCAGAAACAGGCCGACGAACATGGTCACGACCGTGAGCACCATCTGCGGGTAGCCATCGCCCATGTTGGCCTTGGCAAGGCTGGGCGTGAGCGCACCGAAGAAATCGCGCATGACGTAAAACGGCCCGCCGTCGCTCGAGTACACACCGGCGTTGGAGCCGATGCCGATGTTGAGCAGCATGAGGCCGATGGCCGGCGCGATGCCGAGCCGGATGCCGAGCGGGATGGCCTCGACGATCTTCTCGCGCACCTTGAGCACCGAGAGAATGATGAACACGATGCCCTCGATGAGGATGACGCACAGCGCCGTCTGGAACGACTGCAGGTAGCTCATGCCGGTCAGGCTCACGATGTTGGCCACGACAACGGCGAAGAAGCTGTTGAGGCCCATGCCGGGCGCCATGGCAAAGGGCTTGTTGGCCGCGAACGCCATGACGAGCGTGCCGACGGCGGAGGCAATGCAGGTTGCGAGGAACACGCCGTTCCAGAGCTGCGAGCCGCCCTCGGCGCCGAAACCGGTCAGCAGGTTCGGGTTGAGTGCGATGATGTACGCCATGGTCATGAACGTCGTCAGACCGGCGACGATCTCGGTGCGCGCGGTGGTGTTGTTTTCTTTCAGGTGAAAGAGCTTTTCCATTGGGATCCCCTCTCCATAAAGTTTTTGCCAAGAAACGCAAAACGCCGTCAGTATAACGCAATCTGTCCCGCCTGTCAACGACAGAAACCGGACGCGGCATACACCGCGTCCGGCCGTAAACTTTCCGGCGTTTTCTCACCCCTGCGCGGGGCAGTCGCGCTCGTGGCAGGTGAAGAGAATGACCTGCCGGTGCTGCGCGATCTCGCGAAAGAGCGCCATGGCGCGCTTGGCGCGCGCATCGTCAAAATTCACGAGCGTGTCGTCGAGCACGAGCGGACACGGGTCGTCCGCCGGGCACGTCAGCTCGCACAGCGCCAGGCGCACGGACAGATACAGCAGGTCCGCCGTCCCGGCCGAGAGATAGGCCGTGTCGCGCGGCGTCGGGTCATCGGCGCTGCGCGCCTTGGCCGACAGGTCGCGCGCGAGCACGAGCTCGTCATAGCGCCCATCGGTGAGGTAGTCCATATAATCCGCCGCCTTTTGCGCCAGCTGCGGCGAAAAGCGGCTCTGCAGCTCCGCGTCAGCCCGGCCGAGCGTCTCGATCGCGAGGGCGATGGCCGCGTACTGCCGCTCGAGCGCGTCACGCTGTTCGAGCAGCTGCGCGTGCTCGCTGCCGAGCGCCATCGGGTCGCCGATGGCCAGCGCCGCCCCCGTAAGCTGCGCCTGCTGCGTGCGCAGGCGCGTGCGCACGCTCTCGAGCGCGCACTTGCGCTGGTAGAGCGCGGCGGCCTCGCCCGTGCCGCTCTCAAAGTCCAGACTTTGCAGCAGCCGCTCGTGCGTCTCGCATTGGTGCTCGCGCGCATCCTCGAGCGCGGCGGCGGCCTTCTGCTCCGCCTGCATGGCGGCCGCGCACGCGCGGTAGGCCGCCCTATGCACCTCCGCCTGATCGTAAATGCCGTCCGCGTCCTGCGCGCCGTAGCTGCGCAGGAGCTTTCCGAGCGCGGCGGAGGCCTCCTGCGCGCGCTTTTTGCCGCTTCTGGCAACGACCAGCAGCACGACAGTCAGCACCGCGAGCGCGATGGCCGCATAATACAGCGGCTGCGCCACAAGATAACCCAGCACGGCGCACAGCGCGGCCAGCACAAGCGCCGCGATCCAGAAATACGGCTTGCCGCCGTGCTCCGCCGTCCCGGCGAGGGACTCTGCCCGCTGCACGTCGCGCTCGGCGATCTCGCCGGCCTCGTCCGGCGTCTGCACGCCGAAGTGCGTCTGCTCGAGCGCGGTGCGTTTGGCCGCAGCATCCCGCCGCGCCTGTTCGAGCGTCTGTTCCAGCGTGCGCAGGTTCGATTTTTCCTCGCCCATACTGCTCAGCGCCGCGCGGCGCTGCCGCTGCCGGGCGGCGTTCATCTGCTCGGTAACCGTCTGCAGCTCCGCGTCCGTCTGCTGGAGCTCGGCGGCGCAGGCCGCCTGCTCCTGCGCGTTGCGCTCGAGCCGGTGCAGCTGCTCCTCCACCGTTGAGATGCGGCCCTCCAGCTCCGGCAGTGCGCCGTGCTGCCCGCTGCGCCGCCGGCGCAGCCATGCGCGCAGCTGCGCATCGGCCTCGGTGTAGGAGCTTGCCTCCTCGCCGGAGGTCACAATGGCGGAAATGCGCTTTTCCAGCTCCGGGGTGCCCGTCACGACGAGGCCGCCCTGCCCGATGAACGCGGTGCGCGCGAACACCTCGGCCGACACGCCCGTGAGCTGCTCGCCCGCGTCCGCCGCCGTCAGGCCCGGCACCGGGATGTCCGTGCCGGTGTACACCGCCGAAAAGCCGCGCAGCGGCGCATTCGGCGCCTCCGTCCAGCGGCGGATCGTGATGCATTTGCCGCCCTGCTCGAGCTCCAGCTCGCCCGCCATGGGCTTGCCACTCCAGGGCGCGTATTTCTGCTTGTCGGGCACGAACCCGGCGCGCGCGCGCTGAGACGTGTCGATCCCGTAGAGCATGGCACGCAGGAAGGCGCACCACGTGCTCTTGCCGCTCTCATTCGGCGCGTAGATGATATTCAGGCCCGTGTCGAGCCGCAGCTGCTCGCCGTCGAGCGTGCCGAACGTGCCCTGCATATGCCGGATGATCACAGCGTCACCACCTCCTCGTCGTGGTCCAGTGCCGCGAGGCCCCAGCGCGCGGCCATGACGATGGTCTCACGCGCGCGGTCGGAGTCCGCAGCATCGTATTGTTGCTTCAGTTGGGCCAGAAACTGCCCGCGCAACGTGCCCTCGCCCGCGCGCGCCCAGAGATCGCGGCGCGCGCGCGTCTCGTCGCGCAGCTGCAGCGCAAACACCCGGCCCTCGAGCACCACGCGCAGCGCCGCGGGGTTCGGCGCACGGTCGGTCTCGCCCGTGAGCACGATGCGGTAGATGTTGCGCGCGGCCCCCTCCGGCAACGCGGCGAGCACCGCCTGCACGGGGTCCGCGTCCGTGACGTCCACGCGCAAAATTTCATACCGCCGCCCGGGCACGGGCACAAACCGCGCCTGCACGTCGCCTGCGGCGATGTCCACGAGCAGCACGCCCTTTTCCCCCGTCTCGTCAAAGCCGCGGCCCTCCATACAGCCCGGCCAGGCGTACACCGTGCCACCGGCGCGCTGCACGCCGCCGAAGCGGTGCACGTGGCCGAAGGCGGCATAGTCCAGCCCGCTTCCGGCCAGCTCCGCGGCCGACACGGGGTTATACGCCGAGGCGGGGTTTCCCACCTCCGCGTGCATGCACAAAACATCCAGCACCCCCGGCTCCTTCGGCACGGAAAAGCCCCGCAGCAGTCCGGGGCAGCGGCTGTCGGTGAACGCCGCACCCCAGACACGCGCGCCCAGCTCCGGCAGCGTCACCGCCTCGATGCGCGGCGAGCGGAAGATATGTACGTTCTCCGGAAACGTCAGGCGCGCATACGGCGCGCCCGCGCTGTAATAGTCGTGGTTGCCGGGCGCGAGAAACACCTCCGCCCCACAGCCGTCAAACGTCTCGGCGAGCGCCTTTGCCGTCTCGGGATAGGGGCTCGCGCTGTCGAGCAGGTCGCCGGCAAGCAGAATGATCTCGGCGCCGTGCGCCCTTGCCAGCTCCGGAAGTGCGCGCAGCAGGTCGCGCTGCTCGCGGCGGCGCTGCGCCGCCTGTGCACCGGTCAGCGCCTCAAACGGCGAATCGAGGTGCAGATCCGCCGCGTGCAGGATGCGCACGCTCATCTCAGGCGCACCAGCTGCACGTCGCGGCAGCGGCCGGTGTCGCTGTCGACCTCGAAGATCGCGCCCTCGAGCTTGGCCGCGCCCATCGCCGCCTCATAGCGCCGCGGCGGGTCGCCGAGGAATTTGCCGATCGACTGCTCCGGCGCGATGCCGAGCACGGCGTTGGCCGGGCCCGTCATGCCGAGGTCGGTCAGGTAGCCCGTGCCCTCGGGCAGCACCTCGGCGTCGGACGTCTGCACGTGCGTGTGCGTGCCCCAGACGGCCGTCACGCGCCCGTCGAGGTAAAAGCCCATGGCGCGCTTTTCGCTCGTGGCCTCGGCGTGCATATCGACCAGGACGATCTTCGCCTGCGCCTGGTCGAGAATGTCGTCCACGACGAGGAAGGGATTATCCGTGTTCGCATCGAGCGTGAAGCGCCCCATGAGGTTGATGACGCAGATCGGCCCGCCGCGCACAGAGTATTCGCCCCAGCCACGGCCCGGACACTGCGGCGCGAAGTTCGCCGGGCGCAGAATGCGCTTTTTCTGCTCGAGATACGGCTGCAGCTCATAGCGCGTCCACGTGTGGTTGCCGAGCGTGATCACATCGGCCCCGGCGGCAAAGATCGCGTCGGCCTGCTTTGGCGTCACGCCGACGACGTTGGCATTTTCGCCGTTGACGACGGTGAAATCAATGTGTTCCTGCTCCCGGAACGCGCGCAGGCGCTCGGTCAGGAACGTCAGGCCGGGCGCGCCCACAACGTCGCCCACGGCCAGAATGCGCAAGATCATGATGATCCCTCCCATACGATCGGAAGAAAATTTGATAATAGAAATAGTATACCACCGACGGCAGCGGGGAATCAATCCAGAAACTGGCGCGGCGCAGATTTCATAGCTTTTTGTCCGCGCGTGCATACTAGCCGTGCAGCAGTGCAGCTGTGAAGGGAGGCAGAAACGTGAAAGGAGACAGCAAAATGAACGCAATGCAGTTTGCCAAGGGCATGAGCATCGGCATGGGTGTCGGCATGGCGGTCGGCACGGCGGCGGGCTGGATGATGCACCCGCAGAAAAAGCGCACGAACAACATCGTGGCGGACGCGGTGCGCACGGTCAGCGACGTGACGGACACCATCCGCGACACGATGGGCTGGTAAAAACGCAAAAAAGGAAAACTTTTTTGAAAAAGGGCTTGCAATTCCGGCCGGGCTATGCTACTATACTTAGGCGCGTTAGGAGCGCACTAAGCGCCGTTAGCTCAGCTGGATAGAGCGTCTGGCTACGGACCAGAAGGCCGGGGGTTCGAATCCCTCACGGCGTGCCATGAAAAAGTCTTGTAATCCTTGGGATTGCAAGACTTTTTTGTTTTTTCTTTTGTGCCGCCGCCCGCAAAACCGCTCAATTTTGGCAACAATTTGTCAACAAACTCACCTCGAAAAGGTCAAGTGGGGGCAAAATGGGGGATTGGGGGCATTTTTTCAAAGTTCTCTTTATATATTTCTATTTATTACTTTCGTATATACTTATAAAAATAATCCCCCATTCCCCCAAAAATCCCCGAAAGCATTGAAAGCGCTCACTTTTTTATGGGGGATTTTCTTGATAATCCCCCGAAAAAAGCCCCCAAAAAGCCCCCATCCGGGGTAAAAATCCCCCACAAGGCAAAAAACACCCCGCAGGGCATTTCTACCTTGCGGGGTGTGGTGATCTTTATCTTGACCAATATTTTATTACAGGGGCTATATCTGCACTCTCAATCAAAGGAGCTTGAAATCTAATCGGGGCTGTTCTATTCGGGAGCTTTAGTAATGCGTCCCCTTTTCCCGTCAGTTTTTCGGCTCCCTTGCCATCAAGTATAACTGTTGAATTACTGACGGTCGCCGTTTTTAGGGCTATACGGCACGGAATATTCGCTTTTATAAGGCCGGTAACAACGTTTACTGTCGGTTGTTGTGTAGCTACGATCAAATGAACACCGGCAGCTCTGCCAAGTTGAGCAATACGAACAATAGCGGTTTCAACGGGTTTCTTGCCTAAAATAATCAGATCGGCGAGTTCGTCAATCATGACTACGACCGAGGGTAAACCCATTTCAACAGCGTTCTTTACTTTATGCGTTGCCATCCGTTTATAACGTCGGTCAATCAGGTCACAGACGCTTGCAAGCGTATCTATAGCCTGATATGGATCGGCTATAACCGGCCGGAGCAAATGAGGAAGGCCGGTATACTCTGAAAATTCAACCTGTTTCGGGTCAATGATAATTAAACGCAACGTTTCGGGCGTATGCTTGAAAAGCAAGCTCATGGCGATAGAATTTAGCAAAACGGATTTACCGCCGCCCGTGGTGCCGCCTATCAGGGCATGAGGCAAGCTTTGAATATCCACCACTAATGGCCGGTTGAGCGTGTCCACGCCGAACAGAGCCGAAAGTCCCGTCGCCTGGTCAAAATCTTTCGTTAAAAGCGCCTGTTTGAAATAAAGCGTGGATCTGTCGGCGCGTGGGATTTCAAGTGCAAAGTGGGCTATATCGCTGTTTGTCTGTTTAACTTCTGTGTGAAGAATCGCGGAAATGCCGTCTAACAGTCGTTTTACTTTCGGCAGCTCTAACGGGTTTTCAAGTGCAAAGTGGTAACTCACCAGTTGAGGGGCTACAACAGCACGGACAAAACTACACGGAACTTTTGATGAAATGATTTTTGCAAGGTCTTCCCCGCTATATATTTCTCCGGTCTGTTTGCTTTCGTGATCCGGCAAAATACTCGCCGGGGGTGTCGTGTAGGTCTTTTTAAGTAGCACGGTATCAGCTCCTTTTCTCCCTGCCATCGTCAGGGTTACGGCGGGAACCCGTAACCGACGCCACCCCACGCGGGGCGGCGTTTCGGCTTATCATGCGTTTTTTTCTGTTCGGTGGTATAGAGTAATTAACCCCCCATGCCGAGGCATTCGTTGAGCAACACCTGGTACCCATGTACCCGGATATAAGGCGCACCCCGCCTCGTGTACTGCACTTTGCACTTGTGATACTGTCGGGTAGCTTTACCGCCGCCCCACGCCCCGGAAACACAGTAAACATGATCGTCAATTCCGTATTCAATACCCTTAATTTCAAGCCCGCCTAAACCGCTATAATAGGCGATACTTTCCCGGCTTTCGCAATACTCGCGTTTAGTCATCGCGTTCACCCCCTGTCCAACATTTTCAGGTAACGGTATACCCGATTCGCGGCCTGATATAATGCCCTTGCCTGAACATCTAACCATTCTTCCCGGCTATTGGGGCGGCGTTCCCCGTTGCGGGTCTTTTTAAGCTCCGACGGGCAGCACAGGCGCGACGCAATATCCGGATCATATATCAGGGAACACCCGCCCCAACTGTATTGACTCCAATCTTTCGCGCCGTTGAGCAGCGCCGCCCGGAGTATGCGAGGCTTTGCCAACTCCGCCGGATCGACATACCCGCCGCCGATCTGTTCGGCCAACTCATCAACCAATTCAAGGGCGTATTGCGTCACACCCTTGTCCCATGCGCTGCGCTGTTTTTCGGCCGCGATACTTTCGCGCAATTTTTCAATGTTCATTGTGATACCCCTTTTCAAGTCCGGGGCGGCTATGGTATGATTACCTCGCCGCCTGTGTGGTGGTTGGGTAGCAGTTTTTAGCTTTGGTCGGCGGGAGCTGCTGCCCTCTTTTCATTCTTTATTGTACACTATTTAGTGTCGTTTGTCAATATACTTCGGCGTTTTCTCCTGTATTTTCAATGGTTTCCGGGCTTTGCTGGTCTTCGGGTTTTTCGGCCTGACCGGGTGCCGGGGGCGGGGGGATTTAGCGGCGGCAGCGTGGGTCGGGTTACCCCCGAAATGCCCGACGAAAGAAAAAAAGAGCTTTATTCAAAAATTTCGCAAAAAATAAAAAAGGCGCTCAAAAGAGCGCCCTGTAATACAATAATTCAAATTGTATCGCTTCTATAATTTGCAATATCGTCGAGCCACACTTTGAGATCGTCTAGTGTGGACAAATTCGCTTGTTTAAATTTCTCATCCCATTCCTTCTCTGCTGACGAAAATCCGCAAGAAATATAATCCCTTTTTACGGATTTGTACCTCTTGTCAAGCTCACTCATTTCATTTAGCCACGATTCGGTCTTGTTATCTATGGCGAGGTTTTCAAACCATTTTTTATATGGAGACAAAATGGGTTCCCGCTTTTGGATTCTCTGCTGCAAGCGTGTATATTTTAAGCGCACAGGATCAGCTTTTAGTTTCTCATATTTATCTTTGTTTCGGGTGAGAATGTCTCGGCAATGGGGACAGTATTGCCCGTTTGTTTTGGGGATAAATGCTCTACCACAGTCCTTGCATAGTCTGACCCTAACACCATGCTGCCTAATCATAAGAAGATCATATATAAACAATTCTTCCTCTTTCCCAATAAAAAAAAGGACAATATTATCTTTATAAACGCCAACACGGAATGGAAGAATATCCGTATTGCTGCTTATTTTCTCTTTCATCGCCTCGGATAATATTCCTTGCTCGATGTAATCACTGATCTCAGTTAGGGATATATCATGGAAGCAGTCCATAAATCCGCCGGGTATAGAGAGGTATTCAGTTCCAGAGTTGGCTTGCTCATTCAGAGCCTCAATCAGTTGGTTGTAACATGAAATAAAAATATCGCCACAGGGGACAAATCCCCGAATAGTTCGATAACCTTTTTCATCTTTGGCATCGACAATGATTATGGGCTTATCGCTCAGTTCAGCTTGTCTAATGATTGGTGTTGTGAGTTTAATCTTCGACATATCGTCCTCCAAATATCGTAACCGATTACATATACAATGTTGGTTGAGATTATTCTGACATTACGTCTTGTTGCCGTTTGGCAAATCTTTTACAATATAATCAAAAGTCGTAACTAACTATATAATACTACTAAGAAACGATTAATTCAACGCAATTTTAGAAGGGTGATCGAAAATGGATAGTACGTCGAAATCAAACCGGCTAATGCCAATCAAGGCAGCTGCTGAGTATTTGGGGGTGTCGCAATATTTTCTGCGTCAGGGAATAAAAAATGACACCGTTCCTCATATCCGTTCTGGCAACAAATTTTACATTGCAGTTGACGTCCTCATGGACACGCTACGCAACAATGTGGTGATTATAAAGTGAGGTGCAAATGCAATATGACGGATTATAAACACGAGCAGATAACACCCGCGTATATGACCATCCCTAAACTTGCAGAGTATAGTGGTCTACCCGCCAGATGTATCAGGAACATGGTCAAGAACGGCGAAGTTGACTCTTTTAGGCCGGGCAGCAAAACTTTTTATGTGAATGTTGAGTCTTTCATGGCGGTTTGTGCCGGTCGCAGTTCGAAATGAGGTGGTTACTTGTCGGTATTAGAAATTAATCCGGCAATGAGGGAGTCGCTATTCGCAGAAGACGCAAATGGCAAGGTCAAATTGGACGATGGTGCTTTTGCAGAAGCATTTGTTAAAAGTAATCACCTTATTTACTACAATGGTGCGGTTCATGACCAGATAGGGCAGATAGTCAGCAGCGACGAAGGGCAACATGCCATTTATCAACTTCTGCGAGGGCTAAATATCACAAATAGGTTAGCCGGTCGAACTAAAGACCTATGGGAGGATATTAAGTACGAGGCCTACACCAATCATATCAATGTTGCCGACAACCAGATTGCCGTGCAGAACGGAACCATAACGGTAAATTTGAAAACTGGTGAGTGTAGCTTTCAGGAGGTCTTGAACTTCTCTCTTCATCGGCTCAACTGCAATTTTGATTCTAAGTCGAAGGTAAAAAGGCCAACACGATTTCTTGAATGGGTGGACAGTCTTATCCACGAGTGTGACCGGGACGGCTTTCAAGAGTATTGCGGATACCTCCTTCTTCCCAATACAAAGCTCCAAAAAGCGTTGGTGCTTTTGGGGCGAGGTCAGGAGGGCAAAAGCCGCATCGGATTGATCTTGCACTATCTGTTCGGTAGTTCCTGCGTTAGTTCCTCTGTCGAATACTTTGAAAACAATCAATTTGCTCTGCCCCGTGCGCAAGATGCGTTGATTTTGTTTCAAGACGATCTGAGAAAGGAAAAGCTGAAATCTACCGAAAATTTCAAAATGATGGTGTCAGCAGAGGTTCCTATGCAAGCAGAGCCAAAGGGCGAAGCGGCGTATTCCTTCCAGCCCTATGCCCGGTGGGTGATTTGCAGCAACAGCCCGCTCACAGCTCTTTCGGATAGTGGTCATGGTTTTTTTCGCCGCTTGTATGTTATTCGAGTGAAAAACCGCCCTTCCGATCGGAAAGATGATCCGTTCTACTTTGAACCCATGAAAGACGAGATGGACGGTATTTTCCTATGGTTCTTACAGGGCCTACAACGGCTCATTCAAAACGGCTGGAAATTGAGTATCAGCGAAGAATCACGAGACCTTGTCGAGAGTCAGCAGGAACAGGAAAACTCCCTCATTGGCTTTATGAATAGCGAGTTGGCTTTTGGGTCTTCTTCCTATTCCATCACCAAGCAGCAGCTTTATTCCAAGTATTTAGCATACTGTTCCGTCAATCAGGCGGTTCCCCGTAAAAGGACGGAAATGTGGGAGTTTTTCGAAGAGCAAATGGATAACCTGCATATCAAAAAATCCAAGCACCTTGGCGAAACGAGGGGTGCTGAGGGGTATACGGGAATGTGCCTACGTTCAACCGCAGACACGCTCAAATTGCTGGAAACCAATACGGGAAAAGGGGTGGAATGATGTATTTCAAGGACGCTCACGGTCGAATGTGGCTCAAAACGGACAATGGCTTTCAGAACATCGGCATAAAGGTGACAAAAAAGACTGTCACCTTCCGAAAGGTGGATACCGTGAAGGTCATTCCGAGTTCCGTTGTTGTTCCTGTGCTGGAAGGTGCAGTCCCGTTGACTCTGCGGCAGGCAGTTTCAAGTCTTGGCATTACGGAGGAAAGTCCGTTGCAATCATTAAAAAATCTGAACAATTTGGAGGTTATTGAAAAATGAACAAGAATTTCTATTCCAATGGCATTATGCGCCGTATGCGGCAGTTTACCCACGATATGACCACCAACGCTCATTCCAAGGACAAGGATATTGAGCGCCTGCGGAAGCTCAAAAAGGACGATGAAATCACGCAGACAGTTTATGACCGTGAACTTTCCGCAATTCAGGAAAGTATCAAGGCTCAGACTGTGAAGTTGAAAACCGAGTGCAAGAAAGACCTCATGGGGGCGCTCGAAGAAATGCGCCGGGTTGCAGGCAATCAGATCATCAAGCCGCCCACTCAGGAGATGGTCAGCACTCTTCAACTGCTGGCCATGTTGGACGATATTACCCCCACGCAGTTTACCCTTTATGCCGAACAGATGACAGACTGCCCGTTGGCTATGCAGCGGTTACAGCAGATTGCAAAAGCGCATGAACAGCGTATTTACCTCGATGACCCCGACACAAAGTTGAAAGCATTGGACAATCTGGAAAGCCAGCTTGCCTATTTCTTGGGAAACTTTGATGGCGATACCTCCCACGCTCCGGCAACGGTTTTGAGTATGTTGCCCTATTTTCAGCCTGACGAACAGTATATGGGAAACCCCAATCGCCCCCTTGATACCGATAAAGCTGACAAGCTCTTTTGGAGTGAGTATGTCCGGCTTTCGTCTTCTGAGGTATTCGATGCCCCTGACAATGCAAAGGGAACACCGAAAGCACAGTATTTCTTTGGCGATGTAAAGGCTCTGGCAGCGTTTATCGACAAGATGACTGCTGGTGTGGAGGGTTCTCTTGTTGAAAACGTGACTGATACAATTCTTGCAAATTGCCCCGAACAGTACGGTGCAATTTACCGCAACTACAAGGCTACTGGCGAAATGCTCGATCTGAACGGCTCCAATGAAAGTATCTGAGAAAGGAGAACTGAGATATGTATATTGACCCTTTTGCTGCCGGTGTGCTGTCTACTGTCGGTGTTGAACTGCTGATGCTGGTCATTTCCGCTATCGTGACCGCATTCAAAAAATAATAGCCGAGCGGGCGCAGGAATTCTCTTGCTCCCGCTCAATCTAAATTTTCAAAGAAAGGAAGTGTAAGTGTGGCTGATAATATAGAAATGCAGGGATTGGAGTTTGAAATCGTTGCCAACACCGAGAAAGCGGAAAAAGGTCTAAACAAGCTGACAAATACCCTTGAACGGCTGAAAAAGGCTCTGTCCGGCGTAGACGCTTCCGATACTACCGCCGCCATTAAGGACATTGACAAGGCCCTTAATGGGGTTGATGACTCTAAGATATCCAAACTGAAAAACACACTTTCTAAAGTCGGATCCGCAGCTCAGAGCGTAAAGGACAAGATTTCAGGCATTGGCACTATCCCCATTTCAGATGGTGGCATTGGCGCAGAAAGCGTCTCTGAGTTGACCGAGGTGTCTGGCCGTGTTGGCATCCTCACTCGTGCATTTGACCGACTAAAGTCCTCCTTACCCGAACTGAAAGGCGCGGTCGGTAAAGTCGGCAATGCGTTAAATAATTTTGGAAAAGGGATTGTCAGTAAGGTCACCGGACTTGCAAAACAATTCAAACGGGCTGTTTTCTATTCTCTCCTGTATAACGCCGCATACACATTGATCAACTCCATCACAAAGGCTTTTCAAGAGGGATTTACAAATATGTATTCATATTCGCAAGCCTTTGCCGGGAAGTTCTCTCAGTCAATGGACTCACTTGCAACTAGCACCCTATACCTCAAAAACAGTCTTGCATCCGCTTTCGCACCGCTAGTCAATCAGCTTGCCCCAGTGATCGACGCACTAATTCAGAAGGTCGCTACGCTGCTGAATTATGTGACACAATTGATGGCAGCACTGTCCGGGCAGTCCACATACACGAAAGCAGTCAAAGCGACAACGAAGTTTGCCGAAAGCACTGGTAAAGCTGCCAAAAGCCTAAAAAGTTTTATTGCCGGATTTGACGAACTGAACGTGTTCGAAAAAGGCAGCGGAAGCGGCAGCGGTGCCGGTACACCTGATTTCGCGTCTATGTTTGAGGAAGCGCAAGTAGACAGCAAAATTGCCGCGACAGCACAAAAACTGAACGAAATCAAAAATATGATTGCGGACAACCTTGCAGAGATCACCATCGTTGCCTCCGGTTTTTCGCTCGCCGTAGGCGCAGTTTTGGCGTTTTCAGGGACAAACATCCCGCTCGGCTTGACGCTGATGGGAGCGGGTGCTATCGGCCTGATTAGTGCAGCAAAGCTCGATTGGACAGCCGTAAATGGAAAATTGAAAAGCGTTATGGCGTTGATTAATGGAATCGTTAGTGGGGCTTTTTTGGCGCTCGGTGCCGTTCTGGCCTTTTCTGGCAAGAATGTGCCCCTTGGCATAGCCCTCATGGCTCTCGGCGCAACAACATTGGCAACCGCAGCCGCGCTAAACTGGAACGGCCTCAGTGACGAAGTTAAAAACGTCATCGCCGTTATTACGGCAGTGCTTTCCGTCGCTTTTCTTGCCGTAGGTGCCGCTCTGGCTTTTACCGGGACAAATATTCCTCTCGGTCTGGCACTGATGGGAGCGGGAGCCGTTACGATGGGAACAGCAATCGTTCCAAACTGGAAAGCCCTCTCGGACAATATTCGAAAAATAATTACTACGGTCACGAGCGTTCTTGGAGGCGCTCTGCTCGTAGTCGGCGCGATCCTTGCTTTCAGCACGGTTGCACTCCCTCTTGGCCTTGGCCTGATGGCGGCTGGCGCTCTAAGTCTCGGATCGGCGGTAGCTCTGAACTGGAACACCGTTGTGACCGCCATTAAAAAAGTGGTTTCCGCTATCGCGGGTATTCTCGGAGGCGCTCTGACGGTACTCGGTGTGCTGCTCTGCCTGAGTGGAGCAGGAATTGGATTGGGTCTTGCCGTGCTAGCGGCTGGTCTTGGCCTGTCATACGCGGCATGGTCACTTGATGATAACCCCATTACCAATTTTGTTCGGAGAATGGCGAATTCCGTTATCGGAATAATTAACCGAGTTGTAGATGCAATCAATAACGTATTTCATATCTCTTTCAAAGGATTGAGTGTTCTTGGAAAAGAAGTCGTTCCCGCATTTAACACCCGGTTGGTGAACATTCCCCACGTTCCCACTTTCGCAGACGGCGGTTTTGTGGATGAAGGGCAGCTCTTTATCGCTCGTGAATCCGGTGCCGAAATGGTTGGTAATATCGGCAGAAAGACAGCCGTAGCAAACAACGATCAGATTGTTGAGTCTGTATCGCAAGGTGTGTATGAGGCAGTGCAGAGAGCAAATGGCGAGAATTACGCAAGTGGCAATCGTCCGATCACGGTAATTGTGCAGATGAACGGCAAGGAAATGTATCGACAGATTGTCGATGAAAACAAGGCCGCGATTCGTGCAACCGGATTTAGCCCGCTGCTGGTATGAGCTGGTCTATGCGTTTAGAGATAGCTGCGCCGTATACCAATGAAGAACTGTACGACTTTTGGGTCAGGTTCAAAGACAATCCACACTCCGATAGAATCCTTGCTGATTTCATGGGAGAAAACGGGACGGCAACGGCGCAGCGAATCATTGATGATTTTGAAAGCCGGTATCGGCTGGAACATTGTTGTGAGCGTGATTGACAAGCACAAGCAAAAACAAATTTTGGAGGTTAAAATCATGAATAACACACATTTTATCAAGAAAATTGCCGAAGCTCTCGAAAAACATTACGAAGAAACAAATGCTGGCGTTACTTACTATAACAACGCCCTGAGTGATCTTATGCGTGATCGTGACCATTCTGAGGAATGGAAAGGCAAAGAGCGTGAACGGCTCGTTCGTGAGCGCATTGCCTATACAGACAGTCGCAAAAATGATCTCGAAAGCGAAATCAAGGCCATTCTGGACGCAGAACGGCAGGCAGTCAAAAGCAATGCCACTTGCCGTGTTCCGAGCAGGGATCAACTCACAACACTGTCCATGCTGAAAGAAATCCAGAGCCTTTCTCAGTCGGAATTTGACGCTTTTGCAGACTCTCTCAAAGGTGTATATTCCGCAGAGAAAATGCTTTCTGAAATCGCCAAGACCCACAAGCTGAGATACGATTTCGTCCCTATCGATTGGCAGCTAAAGCGTATTGACAACTTCGCAGGCAAGCTGAAATACTGCTACAACTACACCGGCGAGGTTGTGCGTGATCGGTTCGGTATGTCCGTTTACTCGTTTGGCAACGGAGTTCCGTTCTTCGCCAAAATGCTGATCGATGATACGGACACTTATATTGCCGAATATGAAAACGGAAAGTTTGAACCCGCCCCCGCTGTTCCTACCGCGATGGAGCGCCTTACTCAGCTCAAAAAAGATTGTCCTGAAAAGGCTGAGGACATCAAGAAATTTATTGCGGACAATGAATACAGTTTGGGTTCCGAACTGTTTGCAAGTCGGCTGGACGAGTTTATCAATTCAGTCAAGGAAGCTGCTAAGGAGGACAACTAATGGGAGAGTTGTCCCCCGCAGTCAAGCAGATAGTTTTGGAAAAAGGAATCAATCTTATGGTTCAGACAGGGGCTATGACTATTCCCGGTATAAGCTCCAAACAGGAGGTGAAAGTTGAATGGAAGCGAAAGAAAACACGGAAATGACCGCAAAGGCAGTTTCTAAAGCAATGGCCGAAAAGGCCACTTCTCAAATGAAACGTTCAAAGCGAGTATATGGGGATTACACCCCGGAAAAGGGCGTTATGACTTCAAAAATCGTCATGGACGCACTGGAAAATCTCAAACAGGCTACAGTTCGTCCTAAATGTGCCTACGGGGATCTTACTACAGTACAGCAGCGAACGCAGGAGTACTTGCTTTCCTGTGCAGCACACCATTTTGTTCCCACAGTCGAAGGGTGGGCTATCGCATTGGGCATCGGCCGGAAGACGCTTTACAAGTGGCTTAACAACGAAAATCTCCGTTGTGACAAGGAATTTAACGAATTTCTTGTAATGACTCATGACGCAATCATGAGTGTTATGAGCCAGTCGGCTTTCAACCGAAATGTCGATACTGTTTGGGCAATTTTCTACGGCAAAAACTACTTTGGTATGTCCGACAAAACCGAGATTGTTGTCACGCCGCCTGCAAATCCGTTCGGCGATACAGTAACGCCCGAAGAATTGCAGGAGAAGTATCTTACCGACGTTAGCGGGTACGAAAATACAGGCGAAGACGAGTAACGGCAAAAAAAGAGCGGTTAAGTCTGGTACACTTAACCGCCCTCTCAGGCAAATTTAGATTGTTTCCTCGGTGTCATTCAGGGTAAAAAGCACATCAACACTGCAATCCATTGCTTCCGCGATCTGCCGAAGCTCTTTTTCGCTAAAATTGCTTCTCGAAAATTTGTTCGTCAAATTCTGCCGTGAGGTGTTCAATTTCTTTGCAAGGTCGGACACCGTCATATTTCTGCGGCCTAGGATAATCTTGATTTTTTCGCTCACCGAAAGTTGCATAGTTTCACCTCATTTCACATCTTGATAATACACTATTTAATGTATAGTGTCAATCTTTAGGTGCAAAAGAAATCAAAAAGTTTATTTTTTATATTGACAAACGACACTTAATAGTTTACAATGCAACCGTAGACGAAATTCAGGCGAAAGGAGCGGTTGTGACATGGCTTCATCATACCCCATTAAAAACAAAAACGGCGTTGTATACGCCTATCGGGTTCGAGTCTACCGTGGGCGGGATGTCGATGGAAAGCAGCTCAAGCCATATAGTGTAATGTGGAAAATCCCTGACGGGATGAAAAACTCCCGCACAATCAAGAAAGAACTTGACCGATTTTCGGTTTTGTTCGAGCAACAATGCAAGGAAGGAATGGTATCTACCGATCGGAAAACCTTTGCCGCCTATTCCGAGTATTATCTGGCGCTGAAAGAACGAGATCAAAAGCAGAAAACCGTAGACAGTTATCGTGATCTGCTGGTTCGTATCAATGAGGAAATTGGCTTTCTAAAATTGTCCGACGTGAATTGTGAGCACCTGAATCGTTTCTATATTAAGCTGGCTCAGAAAGGGCAAAACAAGAAAACGGGTGAAGGTCTTTCCCCCAAAACAATCGTGGAGCACCACCGATTGATCCACAGCATTTTTGCACAGGCCATGAAGGAAGGACTGGTTAAATTCAACCCAGCCGAAACCGCTTCCCCACCCTCAGTAAAAAAGAAGGAAGCAAGCTTCTTCGAAGCCGAAGACGTAGAGCGGATCATGAAGTGCTTGGAACAAGAACCTCTCAAATGGCGATGCATCACCCTCCTAATGATTGCAACCGGCGCACGCCGTGGTGAGATCATGGGGTTGAAATGGTCTGCGATTGATTTCAAAAAAGATGAGATCAAGATTTGCGCAAACCTATTGTATTCGAAGCAGCGCGGCATTTACGAAGACACTCCGAAAACCGGTGAGATTCGCTATGTATGTGTCGATCACTCTGTTATGCAGTTGTTGGCGCAGTACCGAAAGGAACAGACTATCATGCGTTTACGAATGGGTGAACGATGGGTCAATACCGGTTACTGCTTCACTCGTGAAAATGGAGAGCCAATGCACCCAGATAGCATTACCAGTTGGCTGAACAAATTCTCTAAAAAGTATGGACTTCCGCATATCAATCCGCATAAATTTCGGCACACTCAGGCCAGCATTCTCATTAACGAGGGCGTTGACGTTGTCACGGTCGCAAAGCGGTTAGGTCACAAACAGGTAACGACCACCGAAAATATCTATGCTCACGCGCTGGCCAAAGCAGACGCCGAAGCAAATGCGGTCGTTGCGTCTGTATTGTTCAAAAAGAAAGCGTAGGTGAATTCTAATGAAGTATCGTACATTCAATCTCGTGGCAGATGTAATCGACAACAGCATGAGTCCAGCGCTGATAAAGGGCGATACTGTTGCTGTTCGCCCCGGCTTCAAGGCCGAAAACGGACATATGGTTGCCATCCTTGTTACCGATGAAAAAGAGCAGACTACAACGCTCTACATTCGCAAGGTCATGATCGAAGATAATTACGTTATCTTCAAAGCTGCTAATCGGGACTATCCCTCGTTCGTATACGGTGAAGATAACCACAATATCCGCGTAGTTGGTATCGTTACAAAACTATACCGATATTCTAGAAACACGCCGTACCCAAATTTTATCGTTACGGCAAAACCGGCAAAGCGCAAAAACGAAACGGAGGTAATGAAATGAAATCTAAAAAGAAAGCTCCTATTCCCTACGATTTGGGAAAGGAGTTTGCCGCCCTCGGCAATGAGCTGAAAAGTCTCATGAATGACAGCGAGAACATCAAAACCAATTCGGAGATTTCCGATTGGCTGATTCGGCTCTATACCGCTGCCGGTAAACTCGTAGTGGCTCAGGAGATATGCCGCAGTCCGCAGCTCAAACCCGAAACCGCCACTGTTGCAAAACAGATTGTAGACGAATTTGTTCCCAATATACTTTCGCTTCACAAGATGGCGGAAGACGCTCTCGCAAAAATGCTTGACGCAAATAACTGATTTTAGAAAGGACGAACGATCATGTATGTAGAAAAGACCACCGCCGAGGAACGGGGCATTATTGGTAGTAAGGTCGAAGGTCTAATTATACAATTTGATACCTGTCAGACTCTTTTGCAAGACATTGTCGAAAATGGCTTTAAGTTCAAGAGTGGCGAAGCAACCGAATGTAAAATTGACCCCGAGCTGCTTTGTGACCGCCTGTGGATTATAAGCAATCTGATGTTTGATACCATCCTTCAATACAATCTCATGATGGGAGAAGACGACGACGGAGCAGTTCAAGTCCATCTCGACGGCGCGGATACTGCACGAGAAGTAATTGCAGCAGAGCGCGAGAAAAAGCAGATGCTCAATCGCAAATTGGAAGCGAGGACAGGACGATGAATTCTTTTGCGCCAGAGGTTAAAGGTCAGGCAAAAGCATTTGCCAGTCTGCTTGCTCGATCCGTCCGCGAGTTTTTCCAGGATGAGCAACACCGCAAGGAGTTTGAAGAATGGTACTTGAAGAAGTATGGCAAGTCCTATGTGTGGGAACCCGTGCGTTGGAAACGCTAATGGGTTTCAATTAGTGCCACAGGCAACACTGAAAACGGCAAAAAAGGTGTGCTCTAAAAATACACAGCAAAATCCAGGAGGAACGTACTATGACTGAAAACACTGTCCGCAGAAGAGCAAAAAAGTTCAGTATGATGGTTCACAAAGGCCGTCAAGAAAACTACTATCTGGTAGACTTGAACAACTGTGCCGTTGTCCCTTGCCCCATGGCGCTTGAACAGATTGACAGTTTGCTCACCGACATGGAAATGCAGGCGGAGCAGGAGGACATACAGTAAAATGGGATTCCTTCTCATTGAGAACTAATAGCACGAAAAGGCCGCCGGGGCAGAATCGCTCTGGCGACCTAATGTTTTATCAAGACCTTGAGCCACAATATTCAAGGCCTAATTTCTTAGATTTTGGAAGAAATAAATGTTGAAAAATGAAAATTTTGTGGTAACATAGCGAATGATACGATATAAAGAGAGAAGGGCAACACTTGAAGAGGCTGCGAGCATTTATAATTTCAAAGAGAAATATTGGGATAGCCGTTTTGTCTATTTCGGTTTTGTTATTGGCCTACTATGGGTGCTTTCGCTGGGAAAGAGCTGAGGAAATATCATACTATGGAGAAATTTACCAAGCACTTACCTCAGGAGAGTTTACCGAAAATATTCTTCACGTAAATGCAGATAAAATTAACTTCATAAATGTAATTGAAAACTTTATTACAGTCCTTTTCTCAATTGTGTTTTCATCGTTAATCTCGTGTGTGTTAATAGAAAAAAGAGATAAGAACTCCATTTACGGAGAAGCTTTCGAAGATTTTTGCGAGAACTCCACGGTTCAGGTAAAATTACCAGAACACGCAAACGAAATGGTATCAGTTTCGATGGCAAAAGAAATCAAGAAACAGCGAATTCCTGATGACCTACTGCAAACTGTTATACGAAAAACCATTATACCCGAGCGACCGTATTATTATGATAAGTGCACAATTGACGTTGTGTGTACAATCCAAGATGGCATCCTCGTTAAAACCATAAGTAAGAATATATACATTAGATCCTATGACGATTCCTATATATTTGGGAAGGATGGGCCAAGCTTCATAATTGCAAGTCAAAATGGAATGGTTGGCAAGGAAAAATCAATAGAAGTAAAAAGCGCATCAATTTGCTCACAAGACGGAAGGAGTCGAACCATGGCCGTTCCGGTAAACAGCCTACACGTGTCCACTTCTGATGTACAAGAGCAGCTAAGTAGAAAGCAGGGATATGTCAGGAATACGCGCATATCCTATAATGGAGAGCTTAAAATCACAAATAAATATGCTACAAAAGTATCGGCTGAATACATTACTAGAGTGCCAGTCGATGATTTAACATATGTTTTCAGAGTTCCGTGCGCATGCAAAAATCTACAGGTTAGGTATAGGCTTGAAGGAATGAGTGAATATGCCGTAAGCGGAAATGCATTTGGTTTTTTAGATGACGCCAATTCGACTCTAAATAACCACAAAAATAATGAACTGGAATTCACATTTGACGACTGGGTGTTCCAACGCGACGGTGTTTGTATCGGCATGAATAAAAAGAAATGTCAAGTCTGTTGCGACGAATCTGCACTAATGACTGTTGCAAATTAACATTGACATTTTCCCAATAGAAGCGTAAACTGTAAGTGGGAAAACGTGTAGCCTAAAGGAGGAAATTAATATGATCGCGAAAGTATTTGCCTTTGATGAGGAATGGGCATAACCCAACGCTATAATACTTTAACGTGATATGCCTCTTTCGCAAGTCAACTATTGATGGTTTTTAGTAGCAGGAGAAATGAATTGCATTTCTCCTGCTATTTTTTGATTCGTTTCAATTCAGATAGTCAAAATTGTTGGTATAGCAGTGCATGGAGTACACACGGTAAAAAAGTGGGGAGGAATTTTACCGCTCAGAATCCCCCGGTGGGGGCTTTTCAAAACAAAAATCCCCCACAATTTTTTGGGCAACAATTTGTCAACAAACCGCCCGTTATCAACGGACACGAACAGATACGAACAGGCACAACAATTCGTGCCCAAACCGCAAAAGTGCTGATTTTTCAGTATGAACAGACACCAACAGTCACGAACAGGCAAGGTGATCTTTGAACTACGGACCAGAAGGCCGGGGGTTCGAATCCCTCACGGCGTGCCAATCACCGGATCACCGCATGGTGATCCGGTGATTTTTTTGCTCCGCGCCAGAAATGCTCCGCTGGCCTGGGCCGGCGGAGCATTTTCCTGTCTGATTCCTGCCTCAGCGGCGGTGCTTTTTCCCCTTGCGAGCCTTTTCCGGCTCGATGCCCTCGGCCTCGGCCATAGCGTCCACGGTCGCCTGCAGGTCGTCGAGCTGGTCGTGCACAGACTTGAGCGCCTTTTTCACTTCCTGCGCGACAATGGTCTGGTAAAACCGGTAGCGCGCGGCAGCGGCGCCGATCGTCCCGACGGCAGCGGCCCCGCCCGCGATGAGCGCGGCGCGGCGGAAACGCGGCGTTTTCATCACCTGCACGGCGATGGTCCTGATGCTCGGCTTTTTGAGCTGCTGCGCGGCGCCGGCCGCGAGCGCGGCCAGCTCCTTGCCGCTGTCGATGGTCTGGCGCAGGAGCGTGAGCTCCTGCTGCATGGCCTGGATCTGTTGTTTGCGTCTCATATATGGTTCCTCCCCGTCATGAATTGGCTTTTCAAAGCGAAACCGGCGCGCCGTTGAGCGCGGCCTCGACGAGCGTGTCGCCCTCGTAGCGCAGCTTGAGCAGGAAAAACGGCGCGTCCTCCGCCAGCAGACGGAAGAAAATTTTGTCGCCCGCCCACAGCGGCAGCGACGGCACAGCCGTCTTGTCCACCCACTCGAGATCGCCCTCGTCGCACTCGCGCAGCGTTCCGGTGAAGCCCGACGCCGTGAAGAGGTACATGTATTCGCCCTCCCACTCGTCGGACAAAAACGTCACCACGCCGCGGCAGCGCCAGTCCGTGAGCGTCAGGCCGGTCTCCTCATATGCCTCGCGCAGGAGGCACTCGTCCGGCGTCTCATCGGCCTCGAACTTGCCGCCGATGCCGACCCATTTGTCGTGGTTGAGGTCGTGTTTCTTTTTCACGCGGTGCAGCATGAGATACTGCTCCCCGCGCTCGATGTAGCAGAGTGTGGTGTTGCGCATGGTGCTGTCTCCTTGTCGGTCGGCCCGCTGCGGCTCACAAAAGGCGCATGCAGCGGGTGAGATAGTCGATGGCGTCCTGCCCGGTCAGCCGCTGTGCGGCCGGGAGCTTTCGGAAGTGGTCCATCCAGATGTTGAGCTGGCGCACGATCGCGCCGGATTCGACGGTGTAGGCCGGCTGCGCGCCACCGGCCGCGCCGTCGAGCATGAAGGCGGCGTGCTGGTTGACGAACACGGACACCGACAGGTCGTCGTAATTGCAGACGCGGTTTTGCGTGCACAGGATGCACAGCCGCTCCGGCGCCTGGCGCAGCTGGTCGATCATGCTGCGCAGGTGCTCGCGCCGCGCCTCGGGCGGCACGTCGATGACCGTGCCGAGAAACCGCAGCCGGCCGGTATCAATATAGTCCACGAGCGCGAGCTGGTAGAGGAAGATCGTCTCGAAAAACTCCGCGCTGCCGAGAAACAGCTGCAGCTCCTGCCCCAGCTCGGGGTGCTGCGCCAGAAACTGCTCCTGCAGCGATTCCGGCAGGAAAAATGGCTGCATATACCGCAGCAGGCAGCGGCCGTGCGGCTGGGTGAAGTAGTCGAGAAAATACTGCCGGCGGCGCAGCGGCTGCAGGTCCGGCGCCTGTGCGAGCGGCAGCCGGTCGCGGATGTAGGCATCGGCCGCGGCGCAGTAGCGCCCGACGAGCGCGGGGTCCGCCGACTCGAGCAGATACACCTCGCGCGAAAACGGCTCGCGCAGGTACTGCAGCATGAGCGCGTCGCGGATGAGGTAGACATCGCCCGTGCGGCTGGTGCGAAACTCGTAAAATTCGTACCGGATCCGTCGGCCCAGCCCCATCAGGTAGCAGAGCGAGCGGCAGAAGCTGTCCGTGCGCGCAGAGACGTCTTCCATGTCCACGAACTGCACCACGCGCAGCGCCGTGCCTGCCGAGAGAATGCCGCGCACGCGGCGGAAAAAGGCGTCGTTATTCTTAAACTGAATATGGATCGGCATCGTGCAGATCATGTCCAGCCGCGCCGAGGACGGCGCCTGCTGCAGGGCCATGAAGATGCCCTCCGGGAAGAGCGCGATGTCCTTGACCGGGCTCAGGGCCGCGTTTTCCGCGCCGGTCGGCTGCGGCCGCGCGGGGTCGACGGCCCGGTCGGCCGCGATCGTGTCCGCCAGCAGGGACGCCAGCGCCGCGGAAAACCCCGCGTCGTCCGCAGCATCGCAGCGCAGGTCAAACTGCCCGGCAATGCGCGCGCGCACGTCCGGCGCGGCGTTGGCGGTCAGGTAGGCGGCGATCTGCGCGGGCAGCGCGTCGTTGCTGCGCAGCGACGGGTGCTTGACGCCGTTGATCCACCGGCTGATGTACGACGGGTCATAGCCGAGCGCGTCGGCAAGGTTGCAGCGCTTGACGCCGCACAGCCGCGTCAGCTCCTGAAGGGTGCGCCCGAACGTCATATCCTCGCCTCCTCACCGTGCGCATTTCTTGACTCAGTGACGGAAAAGTCACGCATCTTTCCCGTCCAGTATACGCGCTTCACGCCGCGCTGGCAAGCCCGGATATAAAAATCACGCGGCTGCGCGGTTTTTTGGCTGCGGCCACGCAAAGGCATTTGGTCAAGTTGGGGCAATTTTTATGCACGGAAAACAATCTGCCTCCAGCAGATGCACTGTGCAGGGCAGAAAACGTGTGATAAGATAATCACAATCTCCGGAGGCTTTTCCCGAGCCGACGCCGCGCGGCGCCGGCTGTCTGCCGGAAGGAGCAACGAATCACCCCAAGAATCACAGCTTCAAAGGAGGGACTGCACTTGACCATCGATGCCGATCGCAAGATCAAAGAACTGTCGCGCGCGATCATTGCCGACGCGGGCCTGCCCTACACGCCGGAGCAGCTCGCGGAGATCCCCGCGATCCTCGCGGCCAAGAACCGCTATTTCTGGTGCATTGACAACCAGGAGTTCGACCTCATGCCGGACGTATTCACGGAGACGGGCTTCCGCACTTTCTGGAGCGGCCGCCCGGGCTTCCGCGACCGCGACGCACAGGTGGCGCAAAACCGCAGCACCTGCGGCGACGACATGGTGCCGATGCACTTCGGCTACAACCAGATCGTGCACTTCACCGGAGCGCGCAGCGCGCAGCTGCTGACCAAAATGCATGACTACCACACCTATAAGGACAACGGCCAGACCTATTCGGGCTACGGCCTGTATGTGGACGACCTGGTCAAATGTGACGACGATCGCTGGCGCATCCAGACGCTGCGCCTGACCTACCGTCTGCTCGACGGCGAACTGAGGAGGACAAAATAATGGATAGACTCAAAGGAAAAGTGGCCATCATCACCGGTGCTGCCGGCGGCATCTGCCACAAGGCGTCCGAGCTCTTCTGCCAGGAGGGCGCAAAGGTCGTCATGGTCGACATTGACCCGCAGGTCGAGCAGTTCAGCGCCGAGATCAACGCCAACGGCGGCGAGAGCATCGCGGTCGTGGCCGACGTGGCGCAGCGCGACACGTGGGTGAAGCTCAAGAAGCTGGCCGACGAGAAGTACGGCCGCATCGACACGGTCGTCAACGGCGCGGCGGCGTTCTCGCCCCCGACGCACGACTGGGCGCACATCACGTCCGAGATGATCGAGGACGTCATGCGTGTGAACATCGACTCCATGCTCTATTCTTACCAGACGGTGCTGCGCTACATGATGAAAAAGAAGATCCGCGGCAGCTTCCTGAACTTCTCGTCCTCGACGGCGCTGGCCTACAACGGCTCGGCCGTGCAGGGCTACCCGTTCTCGAAGGCATGCATCAAACTGGCCACACAGAACATGGTCAACCAGATCAGCAAGAAGTACGGTATCCGCTTCAACTGCCTCGCCCCGAACTACGTCTGGGTGCCCAAGCAGGAGAAGGTCTGGGACATGTATCGTGAGCACTTTAAGGCCACGACGCCGATGCCCTATGTCGGCATGCCGGAGGACGCGGCCTGGGCGGTCGTGTACCTGTGCTCGGACGAGGCCAAGTACATCAACGGCGTCTGCCTGCCGGTCGACGGCGGCTGGGCCGTGCAGAAGTGATCCAAGGAGCACGATGCAATTATGGCTTCTATTCTGTCCCGGCCGATCCGGATCGGCCGCATGGAACTCAAAAACCGCATGGTCATGGCGCCGATGGGCGTCACCGTCGGCAACCTGAGCCCCACCTCGGTGGCGTACTTTGCTGCGCGCGCCGAGGGCGGCGCGGCCATGGTGTTCTGCAACATCCGCGCCTCGCTCGCGTTCGAATCCGGCGAGCACTCCATCTATCTCAACGATGAGACCGAGCCGCTGTTCCGCGCCCTGGCCGAGCGCTGCCATGCGCATGACTGCAAGCTCGCCGCGCAGATCCAGCCCGGCGACGGGCGCATCGGCGGACCGTCCGTGCGCTACAAGGTGCCCATCAGCGCGTCCGCCTGCCCGTGGATGCACGTGCCGCGCATGCGCTGCCACGCGCTGACCATCGACGAGATCCACGAGCTGGAGGAAGACTTTCGCCGCAGCGTGCAGGTCGCGCTGCGCAGCGGGGCCGACTGCGTGGGCATCCACGCCTACGGCGGCTACCTGACCGACCAGTTTCTGACCCGCCGCTGGAACACACGCACCGACGCCTACGGCGGCAGCCTGGAAAACCGCGCGCGCTTTCTCACCGAGCTCATCGCCATCTGCAAGGAGGAGGGCGGGGCGGACTTTCCCGTCATCGTCAAATTCACGCCGGACCACTACATGGACGGCGAGGGCTACCGCTCCATCGACGAGGGCATTGCGCTTGCGAAGCTGATCGTCGCCGCCGGGGCGGACGCGCTGCACGTGGACGCCGGGTGCCACGAAAACTGGCCCAACGCCATGCCGCCCGCCGGCATGCAGCAGATGACGCTGCAGTCGCGCTCGGCCAAGATCATCCGCAGCGTGGTCGACGTGCCCGTGATGACGCACGGCCGCTTCGGCGACGTGGACAAGGCGGAGGCTGCCCTGCGAGACGGCGTGTGCGACATTGCGGTCATCGGCCGCGGTCTGCTCGCCGACCCCGATCTGCCGAACAAGGTGCTTGCCGGCCGGCCGGACACGATCCGCCCGTGCATCTCCTGCAACGAGGGCTGCATCGCCCGCGTTTACAACGGCGAGGCGGCGACCTGCGCGCTCAACCCGCGCTGCGGCCACGAGGACGGCAGCATCGACATCCCGCCGGCGGCGCACCCGAAAAAGCTCCTCGTCGTCGGCGCCGGCCCTGCCGGCTGCATGGCCGCGCTCTATGCCAAGCAGGCCGGCCACACGGTCGAGATCTGGGAGGCGGGCGGCCACATCGGCGGCAACGCATTGTGTGCCTGCAAGCCGTTTTTCAAGCGCGACATGCACCGCATGATCCGCTATTTCGAGCGCGAGCTGCTCGTGCACGACATCCCCGTGCGCTTTTACACCACGGCGACGCCGGAGCTGGCCGCGGCCTATGCGCCCGACCACATTCTCTGGGCGGCCGGCGGCCGGCCCATCGCGCCGAAGGCCATCCCGGGACTCGACTGCCCGAAGGTGTTTTTCGCGACCGAGGCCCTGTGCGACTGCTGCGACGTGGGCGACCGCGTCGTCGTGATCGGCGGCGGACTCGTCGGCGTCGAGGCGGCGCTGCAGATGGACATGTGGGGCAAGCACGTGACGTGCATTGACATGGCCAGGACCATCCCGTCAGAGCCGGGCTTCAAGATGAACGACATGCTCATGCGCGACTACATGGCGCGCTCGGACGTGGATTTCCGCCCCGCGACGAAGCTCGTGCGCATCGACGGCGATGCGTTCACGTGCAGCGTCACGGTCGAGCACGCGGGCGAGCAGCAGCAGATCGCGTGCGACACGGTGCTGCTGGCGCTGGGCTTTGCCCCGACGGCGCAGGCCGCGGCCGCGTTTGAATCCGTCGCCCCTGTGACGGTCCTCGGCGACGCGCAGCAGCCGCGCAAGATCCTCTTTGCCGTCGGCGACGCGCACGAGGCCGTGCGCAAACTCTCGGGCGAAAGCTGAGAGCACGACCTCTGTCCATCATCATTTCAACATTTCCCCAGCGCAAGCGGCCCGCACCGAATGGTGCGGGCCGCTCTTGCTATCCGGCCGCCGGGTCATGGCGTACCGTTTTTTTCGTAATATTCGCGCAGGAAGGACAAGAATGTCCGTGCGGACGTACCGGCAGCGTTCAGGGACTTGACCGCCGCGCCGAGTCGCAGCGCGATCGGCTCCTCGAGCTGGAGCACCCGCACCTGTCCCTCGTACCCGACGAGGGAAAACGCCGACAGTACCGATACGCCAAGCCCGCCGGCGACCATGGACAGGATCGACCCGTCGTCCGACGCTGTGACCTCCAGCCGCGGAGTGTCCGGCGGGAGGAACGGCTCGATATACTGGTCGGGGTTGGAAAGAAACGGCTCACGCAGCAGCCGCTCGAGCGGGATGGTATCGCTCTCCCACGGAAAGTCCGGCGGCACGACGGCCACGAGCGGTGTGTTCGTCAGCGGCAAAAAATCGAAGCCCTGCGCGCGTGCCTCGTCCACGAGGGCGAGCTGGATCTCCCCGCTTGCGAGCGCGGCAGGCAGCTCATCACCGCGCACGAGCACGTCCATTTTGATCTCGGGGTGCAGCTCGCGGAAGGCGCGCAGCAGTTCCGGCAGACGCGCGCGGGCAATGCTCGCAAAGCAGCCGATGCGCAGCGTGCGCGTGCGCGGATCGTTCTGCTCGGCAGCCTCCTGCAGGAGCGTGTCGCACGCACAGACCACATTTTGAATATAGGGCAGCAGATGCCTGCCCGCGTCCGTCAGGCGGATGCCCTGGCTGTCGCGCTCGAGCAGCGTACAGCCGACCTCGGCCTCTAGTTTGTTGACCAGGTGCGTCATGGCGGATTGCGTGTAGCCCAGCCGGGCCGCCGCCTTGCTGAAGCTGCCGCATTCGACCGCCGTGAGCAGTGCCCGCAGTTTTCCGTCGTCCATATGCTTCCTCCTTTTTCATGCTTTTCAATATTCTGCTCCCATCATAGCACGATTTCCGGCAAAGCAACCGATAAAATTTTTTGACCCATGTCATTTGCTTTTTTCATATCCCCATGAACAACTCTCGTTTCTCATTTATCAAAAAGAATGATACCCTATATTCGGAAATCGAAAGGGCCGCCCGCATCGGGCAGCAAAAAGGAGAGAGCTCATGAAAGAGACGAAAAATCTGGCGGCGCGCGACATTATTGTTGTCGGTTTTGCCCTGTTTTCCATGTTCTTCGGCGCTGGGAACGTCATCTTCCCGCCTTACCTGGGCATGGAGTCCGGCCCGCAGTGGCTGGCCGGATTCAGCGCGTATTTTATCGCGGATATCGGGCTCGCGCTCGCCGCTATGTTCGCCCTGCTGCGTGTCGGCAGCAGTGAGGCTGTGCTCCAGCGTGTCGGCCGCGTGCCGTCGGAGGTCCTCATGTGCGCGATCATTCTGTGTGTCGGCCCCATGGTCGCCATCCCACGCACGTCGGCCAGCACGTTTGAAATGGCCATCGCCCCGAACCTGCCCGGCGTGTCCGCCGTGGTGTTCTCGGTGCTGTTTTTCGCGCTCATCCTCGCGCTGTGCATCCGCGAGTCCGCCGTGGTGGACATCGTGGGCAAGGTGCTCACACCGCTGCTGCTCGTCGGCCTTGCGGCCATCATCATCAAGGGCGTCGTCACACCGCTCGGCACGATCGCAGCCGAGGCGAAGATCGACAGCGCCGTTGTCACCGGCGTCAAGGCCGGCTACCAGACCATGGACGCGCTCGCCGCACTGCCGTTCGGCATTCTCGTGCTGCAGAGCGTGATCGACAAGGGCTACACCGAGTCGGGCAAGAAGTTCCGCATCATGAGCGGCTCGTCCATCCTCGCGTGCGTGCTGCTGCTGGCGGTCTATATGGGCCTTGCCTATCTCGGCGCCACTGTTTCCGCGCAGTATGACCAGTCGATCGGCCGCGCGCAGCTCGTCATGGCCATCGTTGAGGCCCTCATGGGCAAGACCGGTATGATCATCTTCGGCATCGTCGTCGGCCTCGCGTGCATCACGACGGCCGTGGCGCTCACCAGCTCCGCCGCCGCGTATTTTGCCAAGCTCTGCCGCGGCAAGGTGTCGTACAAAATGTTTGTCATCGCGATCTGCGTGTTCAGCGCCGTCGTGTCGAACCTCGGTCTCGACCGCATTGTGGCCGTCGCCGCGCCGGTCCTGGACGTTGTCTATCCGCCGACCCTCGTCCTCATTTTCATTTCGCTGGTCGTGCCGCGGCTGCCAGACCGCATCAGCCGCGGCGCGGTCATCGGCGCGCTGCTCATGAGCATTCTGTGCACGCTCGACGGCTATGGTGTGCCGCTCACGTTCCTGCACAAGCTGCCGCTGTTTGAGCTGGGCTTCGCGTGGGTGCTGCCGTCGGTGCTCTTCGGCGCCGTGGCCGCCGTGCTGCCGCGCCGCAGGGAGAAAGCAGGCAAGGCTGAGCCAGCCTGTGCCGGCAGCAAGCAGGGGTAACCGCTCCCTGTACCCAAAAAATCATCCCCCGGAACGTGTTCCGGGGGATTTTTCTGCCCTGCGCGTTCTGCCCGCCGCTTCCGGCGGCTTTGGCCCCGCCTGCACGCCGCGGGCATGCAAAAACAGGAGAGCAAGCCGCTCTCCTGTTTTTGCATGCTTATATTCCCGCTGCGCCGCGCGTTACCGTTCTTCTCGGAAGTACGGCAGGCCGAGGCTTGCGGGGGGCTGATTTTCGCGCTTGGAGCGCACGCTCGTGATGATGAGCACGATGATCGTGACAACATAGGGGATCATCTTGTACAGTTCCTTGACAGCGAGGTTGGTGCCGCTCGGCAGGAAGATGTGCAGGATGTACAGTCCGCCGAAGAGGAAGGACGCCAGCACGCCGATGTTCGGCTTCCAGACCGTGAAGATGACGAGCGCGATGGCAAGCCAGCCGCGGTCGCCGAACGCATCGTTGGACCAGACGCCGCAGGCGTAGTCCATGACGTAGTACAATCCGCCGAGGCCGGCGATCATGCTGCCGACGCAGGTCGCGATGTATTTATACTTATTGACGTCGATGCCGGCAGCGTCGGCCGTCTGCGGATTTTCGCCGACGGAGCGCAGGTGCAGGCCCACGCGCGTGTGCTTGAGCACATAAGCGGCAACGAGCGCAATGGCCACGGCGAGGTAGGCGAGAAAACCGTAGGACAGGAAGATCTGGCCGAACCAACCGAGCTTCGACGCGAACGGCAGCGCCTTGGAAAAGTAGCTGTTCGTGGCCGAGAGCGCGATGGACGGCACCTCGCTGCCGGTGAGCTTGATGAGCGAGCCGCCCATGAAGTTGCCGAAGCCGACGCCGAACGTCGTCATGGCAAGGCCGGTGACGTTCTGGTTGGCGCGCAGCGTGACGGTGAGAAAGCAGTACAGCAGACCCATGAGCAGCGAGCCGAGCAGGCACGACAGCAGCGGGATCATGATGGCGAGAAAGCCGTTCATCCCCGCGGCCCCGCCGGCCGCCTGCTCATACAGGAACGCGCCGATGACGCCGCTGATGCCGCCGACATACATGATGCCCGCGATGCCGAGGTTGAGGTTGCCGGACTTTTCGGTGAGCGTTTCGCCGGTGCTGCCGAACAGCAGCGGGATACCCTGCATGATGGCGCGGGGGATAAAGGACACAAAATCAAACATGCTCCGCCGCCTCCTTCTTCGCCGGCTTGCGGAAGCTCAGCCGGTAGGTGATGAAAAACTCACAGCCGATGATGAAGAAAATGATGATGCCGCTGAGAATATCGGCAAACGACTGGTTGAGGCCGAACGCGGTCGAGATCTCGCCCGCGCCGCGGTCGAGGAACACGAGCAGGAAGCTCGTGAGGATCATGCCGAGCGGATTGAACTTGGCCAGCCACGAGACCATGACGGCCGTGAAGCCCTGGCCGCCGGCGATGGTGGTCGTGATCGTGTGGTCGGTGCCGGACACGAGCAGCACGCCCGCGATACCGCACAGCGCGCCGGACAGCAGCATCGTGCGCACGATGACCTTGCCGACCTTGATGCCGACGTAGCGGGCGGTGCGCTCGCTCTCGCCGACGACGGAGATTTCATAGCCGTGCTTGCTGTAGTTGAGGTAGATGTAGACGAGCACGGTCAGCACCGCGACGACGAGAATCGTCAGCAGGTACTTGTAGCCGCCGATCTGCGGCAGCCAGCCGGCCTCGGTGCTCTGGTTGATAATGCCGACCTTGCCGGAGCCCTTCGGCGACTCCCAGACGATGATGAAATAGGCCACGAGCTGCGTGGCGACGTAGTTCATCATGAGGGTGAAGAGCGTCTCGTTCGTGTTCCACTTGGCCTTGAAGATGGCGGGAATGACGGCCCAGACCGCGCCCGCGACGATGCCGGCAGCAAGGATGAGCACGATGAGCAGACCATTGGGCAGCTTGTCGCCGAGGCAGATCATGCACGCCGCGGCGGCGAGGCCGCCGGCGAGCACCTGGCCCTCGGCGCCGATGTTCCAGAAGCGCATCTTGAACGCGGGCGTCACGGCCAGCGAGATGCACAGCAGGATGGCGAGGTTCTGCCCCAGAATCCAGATCTTGCGCGGCGAGCCGAACGCGCCGCTGAACATGGTGCCGAACACCTTGAGCGGATTGAGGTGGGTGCACAGCGTCGTGATGAGCGCGCACAGCAGCAGCGCCAGCACGATGGCGATCGCGCGGATGCCCCAGGCCTGATACCAGGGCAGCGTGTCGCGCTTGACGATGTGGAACAGCGGTTCCCGGACTTTGTTATGCATGGGCTTCGTTCCCTCCCAACTGCGTCATCATCATGCCGACGTCGCGCTTCGTGGCGCCGCGGCCGGGGACGATGCCGCTGACCTTGCCGCCGCAGAGCACGAGGATGCGGTCGGCCAGCTCGAGCAGCACGTCCAGATCCTCGCCGACGTAGATCACGGCGACGCCGCGCTCCTTCTGCCGGTTGATGAGGTCATAGATCGTGTAGGATGCGTTGATGTCCAGGCCGCGCACGGCGTAGGCCGTGAGCAGCACGGTGGGGGCGGAGGCGATCTCGCGGCCGACGAGCACCTTCTGCACGTTGCCGCCGCTCAGGCGGCGCACCGGCGTGGTCACGCCCGGAGTATTGACGTCGAGCTCCTCGACGACGGTCTCGGCGAGTTTGCGCGGAGACTTGCGGTCGGTGAGGATGCCGCGGCCCTTGCGGAAGGAGCGGAGCATCATGTTGTCCGAGAGGTCCATGTTGCCGACAAGGCCCATGCCGAGGCGGTCCTCCGGCACGAACGACAGCGCCACGCCCATCTCAGCGATGCGCAGCGGATCCTTGCCGAGCAGCTCCTCGCGCGTGCCGTCGTCATCGACGTAGCAGATGCTGCCGCCTTCCGTCGGCTGCAGACCGGCGATGGCCTCGAGCAGCTCCTTCTGGCCGCAGCCGGAGATGCCCGCGATGCCGAGGATCTCGCCGGAGTTGGCGGTGAAGGACACATCGTCGAGCTTGACGATGCCGTCAATGCTGCGCACGGTGAGGTTCTTGACCTCGATGCGCGGCTTGGGGTCGACGGGGTCGGGCCGGTCGATATTGAGCGTCACGGCGTGGCCGACCATCATGTTCGTCATTTCCTGCGCGTCGGTGTCTTTGGTGAGCATGTCGCCCACGAACTGGCCGTGGCGCAGCACGGCCACGCGGTCGCTGAGCGCCTCGACCTCGTGCATCTTGTGCGTGATGATGACGATGGCCTTGCCGTCGTCGCGCATGCTGCGCAATACGGCGAAGAGCTTGTCCGTCTCCTGCGGGGTGAGCACGGCGGTCGGCTCGTCGAGGATGAGGATGTCCGCGCCGCGGTAGAGCGCCTTGACGATCTCGACCGTCTGCTTCTGGGACACGGACATATCATAGATCTTCTGGTTCGGATCCAGGTCGAAGCCGTAGCGCTCGCAGATGCTGCGGATGCGCGCGGCCGTGGCCTTGAGATCAAGCTTTTCATCGAGGCCGAGCGTGATGTTTTCAGCGGCGGTGAAGACGTCGACCAGCTTGAAGTGCTGGTGGATCATGCCGATGCCGTAACGGTAGGCATCGCGCGGGGAGCGGATGACGACCTCCTCGCCGTCGATGAGGATCTGTCCCTCGTCGGGGAAATAAATGCCCGAGAGCATGTTCATGAGCGTGGTCTTGCCGCTGCCGTTTTCGCCGAGCAGCGCCAGGATCTCGCCCCGGTAGATATCGAGCCAGACGCGGTCATTGGCGACGACGGAACCGAAGCGCTTGGTGATGTCGCGCATTTTGACCGCTGCAATCTTGTTGTCCAATATGGTGTCCCTCCCGAAATGCCGGCGGACGCCGCACGGCGGCGGCGCGCTTTAAAGTACATATGAGGGAAGGCCTGGGTTGACAGGCCTTCCCTCTGCGGTGGATTCAGATATCAGCTGCCAAAGTTCTGGTCAAGCAGGTTGATGCCGTCGATCTGCACGTTGAAGTACGGAGCGGCGCGGAACTCGGACTCGTGGAAGTAGCCGTCCTTGATGGCCTCGGTGTCGCCGGTGTTGTCGGCGTCGGTGTCGACATCGGCCATGTAGCTGGTCAGGGTCTCGCCCTTGACGGTGAAGGTGGAGGTGTCAAAGACGTGCAGGGTGCCGTCCTCGAGCTGCTTGGTGACTTCGGCAATCTTCTCGGCAGTGCCCTTGGCAGCGACCTTCTCGTTGACATCGGTCAGCACGACGGAGCCGGTCTTGAGGGTGCCGGTCCAGTCGGAGTCGAGCGAGGTGCCGTCCTGAACGGCCTTGATGACCATCTCATAGTACGGGGTCCAGTCGATGCGGGAGGAAACGATGAAGGTGTTCGGGCAGGCGGACTGGGTGCTGCCGTTGTAGGACACGTTCGGGACGCCGGCCGTCTCGCAGGCGGTCGGAGCGCCCATGGAGTCGGCGTGCTGGCTGATGAGCTTGCAGCCGCCGGCGATGAGCTTGTTGGCAGCTTCCTTCTCGAGGGCCTCATCGTACCAGGAGCCGGTGAAGGTGACGTCCATGGTCACGGTCGGGCACACGGACTTGGCGCCCAGATAGAAAGAGGTGTAGCCGGAGATGACTTCCGCATAGGTGAAGGCACCGACGTAGCCCATCTTGGCCTGATCGGCGGTGAATTCACCGGCCTCGATCATCTCGTTGAGCTTCATACCGGCAGCGACGCCGGCGAGGTAGCGGCCTTCATAGATGGAGGCGAACGCATTGTGGTAGTTGCTGAGCTTCTCGGTGTGGGCCTTGGTGCCGGTGGCGTGGCAGAACTGCACGTCCTTGAACTCCTTGGCGGCCTGGATCATGAAGTCCTCGTGGCCGAAGCTGTCGGCGAAGACGACGTTGCAGTCGTCGTCCACGAGCTCAGCCGCGGCGTTGTAGCACTCCTGGCCCTCGGGGATATTGGTCTTGATGATGTACTGATCCTCGCTCAGGCCGGCGTTCTTGCAGGCGGCCTTGGCGGCATCGATGAAGTTCTTGTCGTAGGTGGAGTTCTCGTCATGCAGGCAGATGAAGCCGACCTTGATCTTGCTCTCGGCTTTGTCGCCGCCCTCGGTCTTGCTGCCGCAGGCGCACAGTGCGAACACCATGACGAGCGCGAGCAGCATCGAAACGAACTTTTTCATTCTCAGCTCTCCCTCAAATTATCAAAATTTTATTTATCTGCATTGCTTGCGCAAAGAAGATACAAAAAAACATTGGCAGGTGCAGCCGTGTTACGGCGCTCCTGCCAATGTGGAACCGGGAAGATACAGAACATACCATCTCCCGCGGGGAATTTCACATCGATAGTCCGGCAATTTACGGTGCCAGGTAGAAACGCCAAGCCATATCCTTTGGTATATATCGACTGCTATTTACGATTGCTCCCGCATCGCGGGAACACTTATACGTTATCATGCGCGACCGGGGTTGTCAACCGTCGAAACGAGCGAATTTCACACTTTTGAAACATTTTCCCCGTCGATTTGCACAATCCCGCTCAGCAAAACACAATGCCGGTCTCGGGGTCCATGCTCTGCACGCGGGCAAGCGATTCCACACGGTAGCCGCGTGCGCGGATGCGCGCGCCGCCGGGCTGAAACGCCTTTTCCACCGCGATGCCGGCGCCGACCACGGTCGCGCCCGCGCCCTCGATGAGCGTAATGAGTCCGTCGAGCGCCGCGCCGTTGGCGAGGAAATCGTCGATGACGAGCACGCGGTCGCTCGGCGAGAGGTACTCGCGCGAGATGCGGATGGTGTTGTCATTGCCGTGCGTGAACGAGTGCACGACCGTCGTGTACGCATCGTCGGAGACGTTGCGGCTCTTGGTTTTCTTGGCGAACACGACCGGGCAGTCGAACACGAGCCCGGCCACGGCCGCGATGCCGATGCCGCTGGCCTCGATCGTGACGAGCTTGTTCACGCCGCAGCCGTCAAACAGCCGCTTCCATTCCTCCGCCATCGCCAGAAACAGCTTCGGGTCCATCTGATGGTTCAAAAACCGGTCCACTTTCAGGATCTCGCTGGATTTGACCTCGCCCTCGGCGAGGATGCGCTGCTCGAGAAGCTGCATATCGCTCCATCCTCCCACAATCAATAAGATGGTTTTTATCGTAGCACCCGCGCCGGGCGCGCGCAACCGTTTTTCGCAAAAAATCCGGCAAATCGCCGAATGGACGGTTTTTGTGCCGGACGCGGTTGACTTTCCCGTCGATGTGCGGTATCATCGGTTCCTACAAGTAGGAAAAGTATGAATTTCCGTAACAGGAGGCGAGGCTATGCCCGGAGGCAAGCACGTGCTCGGCCAGAGCCGCGACCGGCACATCTTCGGCACGGTGAAGGTCGGCGAAAAGGGCCAGATCGTGATCCCGAAAGAGGCGCGCACGGTCTTTGGCATCCAGCCGGGAGACACGCTGCTCGTGCTCGGCGACGAGACGCGCGGCATCGTGGTCACGCGGCCGGAGGTCATGCGCGACGTGGCCGCAAAAATTTTCGACGAATCTGACGAATGATATAAGGAGAGGAACGATGAATACAGAGTCCATGTACACCGCGCTCGGCATCACGCCGGCGGTGCACCGCTTCGGCGAGGAGGTGCTCGCCGGTCTGCGCGCGCGCTTTGACGAGATCGACCGCGTCGCGGAATACAACCAGTGCAAGGTCATCGGTGCGATGCAGAAAAATCGCGTCGACGCGACGCACTTTGCCGCCACCACGGGCTACGGCTACAACGATGCCGGGCGCGACAATCTCGAGCGCGTCTATGCCGACTGCTTCCACACGGAGGCCGCGCTCGTGCGCCCCCAGATCACCTGCGGCACGCACGCGCTGACCGTGGCGCTCAGCGCCAACCTCCTGCCCGGCGACACGCTGCTCAGCCCCGTCGGCGCCCCGTATGACACGCTCGAGGAGGTCATCGGCATCCGCCCGAGCGCCTGCTCGCTCAAGGAATACGGCGTGCACTACCGGCAGGTCGACCTGCTGCCGGACTACAGCTTTGACTATCCGGCCATCGAGCAGGCGCTGCGCGGCGGCGTCAAGCTCGTGACCATCCAGCGCTCGAAGGGCTACGCCACGCGCCCGACGTTTTCCGTGCAGCAGATCGGCGAGCTGATCGCGTTCTGCAAGCGCATCGACCCGAACGTCATCTGCATGGTCGACAACTGCTACGGCGAGTTCGTCGAGACGATCGAACCGTCCGACCTCGGTGCGGACATGATCGTCGGCTCGCTCATCAAAAACCCCGGCGGTGGCCTCGCGCCCATCGGCGGCTACATCTGCGGCCGTCAGGATCTGGTCGACCGCTGCGCCTTCCGTCTGAGCGCCCCCGGCCTCGGGCAGGAGGTCGGCGCAAACCTCGGGCTCATGCCGGCGTTTTATCAGGGCTTCTTCCTCGCGCCGACCGTGACGGCCGGCGCGCTCAAGGGCGCGGTGTTCGCGGCGAACGTCTATGAGCGGCTGGGCTTTCGCTGCATCCCGAACGCGGCCGAGCCGCGGCACGACATCATCCAGTGCGTCGAGCTCGGCTCGGCAGAACACATGGTTGCCTTCTGCAAGGGCATTCAGGCGGCCGCGCCCGTGGACAGCTATGTCGACCCCATCCCCTGGGCCATGCCGGGCTACGACTCGGAGGTCATCATGGCCGCTGGCGCGTTCGTGCAGGGCTCGTCCATTGAACTCTCGGCCGACGGGCCGATCCGCCCGCCCTACGCCGTGTATTTTCAGGGCGGCCTGACATGGTATCACGCCAAACTCGGCATTCTCATGAGCCTGCAGAAGCTCGTGGACGCCGGTCTCGTTACACTTGATCAACTGGAGGAAAAATAAAGTATGTGGTTCTGGCTTTCCCTGATTGCCCTGCTGTGCTGGTCGGGCTCGGATCTGTTTTCAAAAATCGGCTGCCGCGACGCGGACGACAAGCTCGCGCACCTGAAGATGGTCATCGCCGTCGGCGTCGTCATGGGTCTGCACGCGGCGTATGAGATCTTCATCGGCGGCGTGAGCATCTCGTGGCACGTCATCTGGACGTACCTGCCCGTGTCGCTGCTGTACATCGTGTCGATGGCGCTCGGCTATATCGGCCTGCGCTATATTGAGCTGTCCATCTCGTCGCCGATCTGCAACGCCTCCGGCGCGGTGGTGGCCGTGCTGTACCTGTGCTTCGGCGGGCTGGACGAGGATCTGACCGGCGGGATGCGCATCATGGCGCTGGCTGCCGTGGCGCTCGTGTGTCTGGGCGTGATCGGACTCGGCGTCGTCGAGTCGCGCGAGGATGACGAGCTGCGCCGCGCACGGCAGGCCGCCTCGAACTACCGCTATGCCAAGAGCTGGCTTGCCCTCGCGCTGCCGGTGGCCTACTGTCTGCTCGACGCGGCCGGCACGTTCGCCGACAGTCTCGTGCTCAGAAGCCTCGACCCGGACTCGGCCAACTGCGCGTATGAGCTGACGTTCCTGTTTGCGGCCGTGGTGTCGTTCGTGTATGTCAAGTTCTTCCGGCACGACCGCTTCCAGCCCAAGCGCGAGGCGCCGAAATATATCGGCGCGCTCTTTGAGACGGCCGGTCAGTTCGCATACATCTACGCCATTGCAGACGAGGACCACGTCATGTACGCCGCGCCCATCATCGCGGCCTACTGCGCAGCGTCCGTGCTCTGGAGCCGCATCTTCCTGCGCGAGAAGCTCTCGTGGCGGCACTATCTCATGCTGGTGCTGATCGTCATCGGCATCGTGCTGCTCGGCATCCTCGACCTGTAAGCGTTGATCAAACCCGCGGCCGCTCCTTGAGAGCGGCCGCGCAAAAGCCCTGACCTGTCAGGGCTTTGCGCATGAGACCGGATTCGAGGCGGGCCTTGCCCCCTCGAGCTCCCCCGCTGCTCTGTCCGCTTTCCACTACGGCGCGGATTTTCGGCCTGTCCCACGCGGCCGCTCCTTGAGAGCGGCCGCGCAAAAGCCCTGACCCGTCAGGGCTTTGCGCATGAGACCGGATTCGAGGCGGGCCTTGCCCCCTCGAGCTCCCCCGCTGCTCTGTCCGCTTTCCACCACGGCGCGGATTTTCGGTCTGTCCCACGCGGCCGCTCCTTGAGAGCGGCCGCGTTTTGGCACAAATATTCGTTAAGTGTGTAACGGCGGCTTGCAATTGACCGTTTGTCTGGTATAATGATGGCAAATCTGCGCCTTTCGGCGCGGTATTTCGGGAGAAATGTGAAAAATCAGGAGGGATCTCGTGGATACGGAAATCAAATCCAAACGCGGCGGCTGGGGCAGCAACTTCGGCTTCCTCATGGCCTCGATCGGCTCGGCCGTCGGCCTCGGCAACATCTGGGGCTTCCCGTATAAAATGGGCAAGAGCGGCGGTGCCGTGTTCCTGCTGCTGTATCTCGTGCTCGTCGTGCTCGTGGGCGTGACGGTCATGCTCGGTGAGCTCGCGCTCGGCCGCCGCAGCGGCAAGAGCGCCGTGAGCACCTACCGCAGCCTGTCGAAGAAGTACACCTGGCTCGGCTATGCGGGCATCGTGTGCGGCTTTTGCATCATGTGCTTTTACTTCGTGCTCGGCGGCATCGTCCTGCGCTACGCCGCCGGCTACTTTCTGGCCATCTTCGGCGGGAGCAACTTTGCCTGGTCCGGTCAGGGCACGGGCTTTTTCGGCTATTTTCTGACGGATACGAACAGCATGATCCTGTTTTTCGTGCTCTATATCCTGCTCAACATCCTCGTCGTGTCCGGCGGTGTGCAGGGCGGCATCGAAAAGTTCTGCAACGTCGGCATGCCGGCGCTGTTCTGCCTGCTCGTGTTCATCATCCTCTACATCGCGTGCCAGCCCGGCGCAGCCGAGGGCTACAGGTTCATGTTCAGCCCCGACTTCTCCGTGTTCAGCAATCCGGACATCGGCTTCGGCCGCGTGCTCAAGAGTGCTGCCGGGCAGATGTTCTTCTCGCTGTCGATCGGCCTCGGCGTCATGATGACCTACGGCTCCTATCTCGGCAAGCAGGAGCACCTGCAGCGCAACGCGCTCATCGTCTGCGGCGCGGACACGCTCATCGCGCTCATGGCCGGCATGGCCGTCATGCCCGCCTGCTCCGCCTTCGGCGTGGAGTACGGCGCCGGCCCCGGATTGCTGTTCGCCTCGATGCAGACGGTGTTCGCCCACATGGGCAGCGTCGGCAATTTCATCGGCTTCCTGTTTTACCTGCTCGTGCTGATCGCGGCGCTCACGTCGTCGATCTCCATGCTCGAGCTGTGCACGGCCTACGCCGTGGATAAGCAGCTCGACAAAGGCCTCACGCCCAAACGCGCCAAGCACACGGCCAGCGTTGCGGCGCTCGTGTTCGTGGCGGGCTCGCTCGTCGCGCTCGACGGGCTGGGCGCGGGCGTTTCCGGCGGCGCCGCCGTCGAGACGCCGGCCACCCTGTTCGGTCTGAGCGTGCACGGGTGGAACGACTGCTGGCTCGACCTGTACGACATGATCGCCGAGGGCATCCTCATGCCGCTCGGCGCGCTCGTGATGACGATCCTCATCGGCTGGGTGCTCAAGCCCGAGGTCGTGCAGCTCGAGTGCGAGCAGAGCGGCGTGAAGTACCGCGCCGCCGGTTACTTCAAGGTCTGCTTCAAGTTCATCGTGCCGGTGCTGCTTGCGTTCATCCTCTTCTGCCAGCTCATCGACTTCTTCGGTCTGAAGATCCCCGGCCTGAGCTGACCCCCGCATCATGAAAAGCTCCGTCAGCGTCTGCCTCAACGGGCGGGCGCTGACATTTTTATAACCCTTGTTGAAAAAGCGAAAACGCTCTGCTATACTGGGCTCCACCGCCATTTTTCGTCCGAAAGGAGCGCTGCGCCATGCGCAAGACGGCCGCCTACGCCTTCCATCACTCGATCCCGATCCTGATCGGCTTCTTCCCCGTCGGCATCGCCTACGGGCTGCTCATGCAGCAGGCGGGCTACAATTTCCTGTGGTCGGGCGCGTGCAGTCTGTTCGTGCTGGCGGGTTCGCTGCAGTTTCTGATGGTCACGTTCTTTGCCGGCGGCGTGTCGCTCGCCACGGTGGCCGTGCTGGCGCTGCTGCTCAACAGCCGCCACATTTTCTATGGCCTGTCGTTCATCGACAAGTTCCGCTCCTTCGGCCCGTGGCGCTGGTTTCTGATCTATTCGCTGTGCGACGAGAACTATTCGCTGCACTGCTCGCACGATTTCGGCCCCGACGTCAATGAGAAGTGGGCCTATGTGCTCACGGCCGCGCTCGTGACGTTTTACTGGGTGACGCTGTCCATGCTCGGCGGGCTCGTCGGCTCGCTCATCCCATTTGACACCACGGGCATCGACTTTGCGCTCACGGCGCTGTTCACGGTCATCGTGGTCGATCAGCTGCGCGGTGCGCGCACGCGCATCCCCGCCGTGGTCGCCGCGGTGTCGAGCATCGGCGCGCTGCTGCTGCTCGGGCCGGACAGGTTCCTGCTGCCGTCCCTGCTCGTGACGGTCGCGGCGCTCACGCTGCTGCGTCCGGTGCTCGAGCCGAAGTATGCCGAAGGAGGTGCCGCCGTATGACCCTCTCCGTCGGACAGAGCATCGCCATCATCGCGGTCTGCGCCGCGTGCACGTTTTTGGAGCGCTGGCTGCCGTGGCTGCTGTTCGGCCGCCGCGCCGTGCCGAAGGTCGTGGAGTACCTCGGCAAAATTCTGCCCATGGCCGTCATGGTCTCGCTGCTGGTCTACTGTCTGCGCGGAATGCAGTTCAGCTCCGCCGGGGCGTGGGTGCCGCAGGTCATCGCCGTCGGCGTGACGGCGGGGCTGCACTGGTGGCGGCGCAGCACGCTGCTGAGCATCGCCGCCGGTACCGTGTGCTACATGCTGCTCGTGCAGCTCGTCTTTTGATGCCAAACCGGGCGTCCCGACTGGGACGCCCGGTTTTCGGTTGCACTTTTCCTGCGTATCCGTTATAATATAAGGTCTGAAAAGGAACTTCTCCTGCAGCGAGGTCTGCCCATGAAACATGACAAGAAAAAACAATGGCTCTCGATCGGCCTGCTGACGCTCGGCGCGGCGGCGCTGGCGGTGTTCGCCGCCGCAACGCTCGACGCGGGCGACGTGCGCGCCTCGCTCGCGGCGCTGCTGCCGGGCTGGACGGCCGCGATCGTGGGGTGCATGCTGCTGTACTACCTGTGCGACGCGCTCAAGTATCAGCTCATCACGCGCGCGTTCGGCTGCGCGCAGCCGCTCGGTGACAGCATCGACACGTCGATGATCGGCTTCTTCTACTCGGCCGTGACGCCCGCAGCTGCAGGCGGCCAGCCGTTTCAGGTACTGCACATGCACCACCGCGGCATCCCGACCGGCACGGCCACATCCGTCATCTGCACGACGTACTGCCTGTGGAATGTTGCGCTCGTGACGCTCGGCATCGTGGGCATGTGCCTGTGCGGCGGCAAGCTCGCAGCGCAGAGCGCGGCGTGGATCCCCGTGCTGGCGCTGGGGCTGCTCGTGCACGCGGGGCTGCTGGCGCTCGTGCTGCTCTCGGCCATTTTCCCGAAGCCGATGTCCGCATTCGGCACGGCGTGCATCCGCTGGCTGTACCGGCGCCGCCCGTTCGTCCGCCGGGGCGCGGACCCCGAGGCGGCCGCCGGGAAATGGTGCGGCTTCGTGGCGGAGTATCACGACGCGTTCGCCGCCGGCGTCCGGCACCGCGGCAAGCTCGCCGGCGCGCTCGCGCTTGCACTGGGGCAGTGCACGGCGTACATGTCGGTCGCTTACTGCACGTACCGCGGCTTCGGTCTGCACGGCGTGCCGTTCTGGCAGGTCACGGGCACGCAGGTGCTGCTGTACATCGGGGCGAGCTGCTTTCCCATGCCGGGCGCGTCCGGCGCAAGCGAGGGCACATTCTATCTCGCCTTCTCGCCGCTCTTCGGCGACTATCTGACGACCGCCATGCTCATCTGGCGGCTGGCGTCATACTATCTCACGATCGTACTGGGCTACATCGCCGTCGTGGCCGAGCGCGTGACGCTGCGCCGCGCCGAGGAATGAACGGGCGCCCGCCGACGGAGAAACGGAAAAAGCAAAAGCGACAGTTCTCATCAGGAACTGCCGCTTTTTTGGTGCCGGCGGCGGGGCTCGAACCCGCACGGTGCTGCCACCGAGGGATTTTAAGTCCCTTGCGTCTGCCTGTTTCGCCACGCCGGCACGCTCCGTCACATCGTACCACCGCAGCCAACACCTGTCAAGCGCAGGAAATCCGGCGCCCGCCGCGCGCGCACATCATCCGATCTGTTCGGCAAATCCACGCGGCGCCGCCGATACCCGACACGCCCCTCTTGCATCCCGCCAAAAAATTTGATAAAATAATAAATTATTTCTATAGGTATCGTTTTGGGATTCGAGGCACATTGCACTTATGAAATACCGCAACTGGCAAATTCCATATACAGCGCCGCAGCCGCCGGAGGCATTGCTGCGCGCGGGCTACTCGCCGCTGCTGGCGGTGCTGCTGGCCCTGCGCGGGTATGCCGACCCAGGGCAGGCGCGCGCCTTTCTCAGCGGCGGCGACCAAAGCGTGTTCGACCCCATGCTCCTGCAGGACATGGACAAGGCCGTCGCGCGCATCCGCACCGCCATCGAGCGCCGGGAAAACGTGGCCGTGTTCGGCGACTATGACGTCGACGGCATCACGTCCACGTGCGTGCTCACGGACTATCTGCGCCGCCGCGGCGTGCCCGTGCACCCGTACATCCCCGACCGCATCGAGGAGGGCTACGGCCTGAACATGGACGCGATCACGAGCCTCCAGCGCGCCGACGACATCACGCTCATCATCACCGTTGACTGCGGCATCACCGCCATCGACGAGACGAACTACGCCCTGCAGCGCGGCATCGACATGGTCATCACCGACCACCACGAGTGCAGCGGGCAGGCGATCCCAAACGCCGTGGCCGTTGTGGATCCGAAGCGCCCCGGCTCGCGCTACCCGAACAGCGGGCTTGCGGGTGTAGGTGTGGCCTATAAGCTCCTGTGCGCGCTCGAGGGCAACAGTGACCGGGTCCTGCGCGATTACGGTGACCTGGTCGCCATCGGCACGGTGGCGGACGTCATGCCCCTCACGGGCGAGAACCGCTACCTTGTGGCGCAGGGACTGGCGCAGATCAACACCCGCCCCCGGCCGGGCATCCGCGCGCTGCTGCATGAGTGCGGCGCGGAGGGCCGCCCCGTCACGGCCACGACCATCGGCTTCACGCTCGCGCCGCGCATCAACGCGGCCGGCCGTCTGGGCAAGACGGCCGTCGCGGCGCTGCTGCTGCTGACACAGGACGACCAGGATGCCGACCGCTACGCCGCCGGGCTCTGCCAGCTCAACCGCGAGCGGCAGGCGCTCGAGCAGCAGATCTGGGAGGAGGCCTCGGCCATCGCGTGCCGCTACCCACCGCGGATGCCGCTCGTGCTCGCAAGCGACTCGTGGCACCAGGGCGTGATTGGCATCGCCGCCTCGCGCCTGAGTGAGGAATTTCACCTGCCGACGATCATGATCTGCTGCGACGGCGAGCGCGGCAAGGGCTCGTGCCGCAGCTTCGGCGGCTTCAACCTGTACAACGCCCTGAGCGCCTGCTCGGAATATCTGGAGGGCTTCGGCGGCCACGCGCTGGCGGCCGGGCTGACGATCCGGCGCGAGAATATCGACCGCTTCCGCCGCGCGCTCGGCGAGTATTATCGCCAGAACCCGGCCGATGACCTGCCGGAGCTCACGTGCGACCTGCGCGTGAACGATCCGCACCTGCTGACCATGCCGTGCATCGAGTCGCTCGACGCGCTCGAGCCGTGCGGCAACGGCAACCCGAAGCCCCTGCTGTGCATCACGGGCGCGCGGCTCGTCAACGCCGTGCCCATCGGCGGCGGCCGCCACCTGCGGCTGCATTTTGCCAAGGGCGGGTATAATTATGCCGGCATCTTCTTCTCGTGCACCCCGGCAGAGCTGGGCGTGCGCATCGGCCAGTGGGTGGACGTGGCCTTCACGCCGCAGATCAATGAATTCCGCGGCCGCCGCAGCGTGCAGCTGCTCGTGACGGACGTGCGCCCGAGCGACCCGCTGCCCCTGTGCCGCGCGCTGCTGAAAAATCAGTGCATCCCCGCGTGGGACACGGTGGACCTCTACCCCCTGCGCGCGGACTTCGCCGTGGCGTGGCGGTGGCTGAGCGCCCCGGTGGCCTTCCCGCTCGAGGAGCTGCCCGCGCGCGCGCCCATGCGGCCGGAGAAGTTTTGCGTGTGCCTGCGCGTCATGGCCGAGATGGGGCTCGCCGCCGTGGACTTTGACGGCGAAACGCTGCGCCTGCGCCCCCTGCCGACGAGCGGCAAGGTGGATCTCGGCGCGTCAAAGCTGCTGCAGACCCTGCGGGAGCGCCGCCAGAGCCTGCTATGAACCACTTTCAAAAAATCCCCATTCCGTTCCGGAAAGGAGCTGTCCCTATGTCTGAAGCGACCCGCGCCGAAAACGTGACCCCGAAGCCCTATGACCTCGAGGCCCACTATCAGGAGCTGGAACAGAAGATCACCGCCGCCGGCATTCCGGCCGATCTCGGCCGCGTGCGCGCGGCCTTCGAGTGTGCCGACCGCGCGCACTCCGGCCAGAAGCGCCGCGACGGCTCGCCCTACGTGTCGCACTGCATCGCCGCCGCCATCATCACGGCGGAGATGGGGCTCGACGAGGACTCGATCATCGCCGCCCTCCTGCACGACACGATCGAGGACACCTCGCTCACACACGAGGACATCGCGCGCAGCTTCGGCACCTCGGTGGCTGACATCGTCGAGGGCGTCACGAAGCTCACGCGCGTGCAGTACACGAGCGTGGAAGAGCAGCAGATGGAGAACATGCGCAAGATGCTCATGGCCATGGCCAAGGACATCCGCGTCATCCTCATCAAGATGGCCGACCGCCTGCACAATATGCGCACGATGGCCTACCAGAGCGAGGAAAAGCAGCGCATCAAATCTCTCGAGACGATGGAGATCTACGCCCCCATCGCGCACCGCCTCGGTATGCAGAAGATCAAGTGGGAGCTGGAAGATCTCTCACTGCTGTATCTTGACCCCGCGGGCTACAAGGCCATCACGGATGCACTCGATGAACGCATGCCGACGCTGGAAAAGTTCATGGGCGAGATGCGCACGCAGATCCGTGAACGGCTCGAAGCCGAGGGCGTGCACGCGACGATTTCGAGCCGCATCAAGCACATCTACAGCATCTACCGCAAGATGTACGCGCAGAAGCTCGACATCAACGGCATTTTTGACCTCTGCGCATTCCGCGTCATCGTGGACACGATCCCCGACTGCTACAACGTGCTCGGCATCATCCACGACATGTATAAGCCGCTGCCCGGCCGCTTCAAGGACTACATCAGCACGCCGAAGCCGAATATGTACCAGAGCGTGCACACGACGGTCATCGGCTCGGAGGGCATCCCGTTCGAGGTGCAGATCCGCACGTGGGAGATGCACATGACAGCGGAGTACGGCGTTGCGGCGCACTGGAAATACAAGACCGGCAGCGGCGAGGGCACCAAGCCCGGCGACGAGGAGAAGTTCGCCTGGATTCGCCGCCTGCTCGAAACGCAGCAGGAGTCCGACGCGCAGGACTTTTTCCACAACCTGAAGGTGGACATGTTTGCCGACGAGGTGTTTGTGTTCTCGCCGAAGGGCGATGTCATCAACCTGCCCGCCGGCGCAACGCCGATCGACTTTGCCTACAGCATCCACTCCGCAATCGGCAACAGCATGGTCGGCGCGACGGTCAACGGCCGCATCGTGAACTTCGACTACGTGCTGCAAAACGGCGACATTGTGGACATCCGCACGTCGAAAAATGCGCCCGGCCCCAGCCGCGACTGGCTCAACCTCGCCAAGAGCGGCGCCGCGCGCACGAAGATCAAGCAGTGGTTCAAAAAAGAGCGCCGCGAGGAGAACATCGTCCACGGCAAGGAGCAGTTTGAGCGCGAGCTGCGCGCCAACGGCATCGCCCCGGCCGACATCATGGGCGACGAGATCCTGCCGCTCATCCTCAAGCGGCTGGCCTTCACCTCGCTCGACGATCTGTACGCCGCCATCGGCTACGGCGGCGTGACCGCCACGCGTACCGTCAACCGCATCCGCGACGAGATCCTGCGCAACCAGAAGGCCAACCAGAAAAATGCCATCGACCGCATCAACGAGGCGGCCGAGCGCCGCAACAAGCGAGCGCGCCACGCCGTGCACGGCATCCTCGTCGAGGGGCTGGACAACTGCCTCATCAAATTCTCCCGCTGCTGCACGCCGGTGCCCGGCGACAGCATCATCGGCTTCATCACGCGCGGCGCGGGCGTGTCCATCCACCGCACGGACTGCGAAAACTACCTCGCCAGCCGCGACAATCCGGAGACCGCCGGCCGCTGGATCCGCGTGAGCTGGGCCGAGCACACCACCGATTCCTACAGCACGACGCTCATGCTGCTCAGCGCACAGCGCTCGGGCCTCGTCATGGACGTGGCCACGGCGCTCAACACGCTCAACGCCAAGGTGCGCACGCTCACCGCGCGCGACGTGGACAGTGGCCGCTCGACCATCACGATCACCGTCGAGGTGCACGATCTGGCCGAGCTGCGCACGATCATCAGCCGCCTGAGCGCCGTCCGCGGCGTCATCCGCATCTCGCGCAGCGGCACGTCCGACCCCGCGAAGGCCACCGCAAACACCGCGGAGCTGCAGGCCGAGCATGTCAAAAACGCCAAAAAAACCAAACAGGAGGGCAAAGTATGAGAGCCGTCGTCACCCGCGTCACCGAGGCATCCGTCACCATCGACGGCGCCGAATACAGCCGCATCAGCCGGGGCTTTCTCGTCCTGCTGGGCGTGCACGTGTCTGATACCGCGGCGGAGGCCGACCGCATCGTCGACCGCATCTGCGGCCTACGCGTGTTTGAGGACGCCAATGGCAAAATGAACGTCAACCCCGCCGACGCCGGGGCCGAGTTGCTCATCGTGAGCCAGTTCACCCTCTTTGCCGACTGCCGCTCCCGCCGCCCCGGCTTCACGGCCGCCGCCCGGCCGGAGACCGCCGTGCCGCTCTATGAGCGCGTGATCGCGGGCTGTGAGGCCCGCGGCTTTACCGTGCGCACGGGCGTGTTCGGCGCGGACATGCAGGTCGCGTCCGTCAACGACGGCCCTGTTACCATCCTGCTCGATACCGATCAATTATAAAGGAGGCCACCCCATGCTCATCAAATGTCTGCCCGTCGGGCACCTCATGACCAACTGCTACATCGTCACGGACGAGACCACGCTCGAGTGCGCCGTCATCGACCCCGGCGACGAGTCCAACACCATTCTCTACTACCTCGAGGACAACCACCTCACCTGCCGCGCCATCCTGCTCACGCACGGCCACTATGACCACACCGGCGCCGTCTACGCCGTGCACGAGGAGACCGGCGCGCCCGTGTACATGAACGCGCTCGACGCGGGCACAGCCGTCGCGTTCGACAGCTACACGTTCACCCCGCCCGAGGGCACCATCTTTTATAAGGAGGGCGACGAGGTCAAGGTCGGCAATCTGACCTTCCGCGTCATGGAGACGCCCGGCCACACGCCCGGCGGCGTGACGCTCATCTGCGGTGACGCGCTCTTCACCGGCGACACGCTCTTCGCCGGTTCCTGCGGCCGCACCGATTTCGCCGGCGGCAGCATGGAGGTCGAGCTGCAGTCGCTGGCGAAGATCGCGGCCCTGCCCGGCGATTACGAGGTCTACCCCGGCCACATGGACTGCTCCACGCTCGAGACCGAGCGCCGCTTCAACCCCTACCTGACCGCGCTGCAAAACCGCGGACAGTAAAAACCGTAAAAACACGACCGGCGGGACACGAGCCCGCCGGTTTTTTCACGCGCGCAAAGAACCTTTGCGTGACAAATCGCCGCCGTACATGGTATGCTTTGGGCGAGGTGAACACCATGCGCGACATTGGGGCCAACATCCGCCGCGCCCGCACGCGCCGGCATCTGACGCAGGACGATCTGGCGCAGACCGTGCACACGACGCGGCAGACCATATCGAATTACGAGACTGGCCGCTCCCGCCCGGACGTCGAGACGCTGCAGCGGCTCGCGGACGCGCTCGGTGTCGAGCTCACGGAGCTGCTGGACGAGACGCCGCCCGCCGCCGTCCGCCGGGCGGCACTGCGCAGGCTGTGCATCACGGGGGCCGTCACACTCGTGCTGACCGGGCTGTGGGCATACCTGCACGCAGTCTGCCTCCGGCAGTACCAGCGCGGAGACATGGTGCCGCTGGCGGCCATGCTCATAACCGAGCCTCTGCTGCTGTGCGCGCTGGCGTGGACGCTGCTGCAGGCGCTGCGCATGGTCACGCGCCTGCGGCCGCGGCGCGGCGCGCCCTGGGTGTACCCGCTCGTCTGGGCGCTGTTCGGCCTGTGTCTGGCAATTCTGGTCGTCAGCGTCGTGCTGCCCGCGGCCGGTGTGATGCTGCCGTGCCTTTACGGCGGCCGCGGCACCACGGCGGCGCTGTTTTTTCTTCTCGGCGCGCTGCTCTGGCTGACGCAGCCGGACACCGGGCCGTAAAACTGCACAAAGGCAACCGGCAGAAGTTCGCTTCTGCCGGTTTTTTGCCGGTTTCGGGGGAAAGTGCCCGCGCCCCCTTGCAATCCGTGGCCGCGCGTGGTATATTGTTCTCGCTCGAAAAACACATGTCCGCTATACGCGGGCAATTTTCATCAAAACAAAGTGAGGGAACATCATGAACATCGGACTTCTGGGCTTTGGCGTTGTCGGCAGGGGCGTTTACGATATGCTCGCCGGCCGGGACGATATCCGCACGGCGTGGGTGCTGTGCCGGCGCGATCTCGGCGAGCTGACAGCCCGAACCACCTACGAGATGCAGGACATTCTCAATGACCCGTCGGTGGACACCGTCGTGGAAGTCATGGGTGGTCTGCACCCGGCGTATGAATACGTGGCGGCTGCGCTGCGTGCCGGGAAGAACGTGGTGTCCTCAAACAAATACCTCATGTGCCGGTACTATGACGAGCTCAACGCGCTCGCCAAGGAGCACGGCGCGGCACTGCGGTGCACGGCGGCGGTCGGCGGCGGCATCCCGTGGCTGACCAATCTCGAAAAGGCCGCGCGCGCCAACCACATCTCCCGCGTCTGGGGCATCCTCAACGGCACGACGAACTACATCATGGACGCCATGCACAGCAGCGACGTCGATTTTGCCGACGTACTCGCGCAGGCGCAGGCGCTCGGCTACGCCGAGGCCGACCCCTCGGCTGACATCGACGGGCTGGACATTCAGCGCAAGCTGATCCTGTCCGCCAACGTGGCCTTTGGCGTATCGCTGCGCGAGGCGGACGTGCCGGTGTTCGGCATCCGCAACGTGCGCAAGGCGGACATCGCCCGCTTTCAGGCGCACGGCTGCACGTGCAAGCTGATCGCGACGGCGGAGCAGGCCGGCGGCAGCATCCGCGCCTACGTAGAACCGACGCTGCTGGGCCGCGACGCGCTTGAGGCGGCCGTACCCGCGAACTTCAACCTCATCAGCATGGACGGGGACCGCATGGGCGTGCAGAGCTTCTTCGGTCAGGGCGCGGGCCGCTACCCGACGGCCTACAACGTCGTGCAGGACCTCGTGGACATCACGCGCGGCGTGCACGCGTTTTACACCGATTCGTTCGTCCCGGCCGTGCCAGACAACTCCGGCGTACAGCACCGCTACTACGTGCGCACGCGCGCCGCGCTGCCGGAGCTGGACGCCCTCGCCGAGGGCGACTGGGACGGTGCCGTCATCACGCAGCCTGTGCCCGTGAGCCGGATGCACACGCTCATGGCGCAGGCGCTGGAGCGCGACGGTGAGAGCTTCTTTGCCGCGCTGCAGTAAGGAGGGCCCCATGCTGAAGGTTGCAAAATTCGGCGGCTCGTCGATGGCGGACGCCAAACAGTTTGAAAAAGTGCGCGACATCGTGCGCGCCGACCCCGCACGGAAGGTGATCGTCGTGTCCGCTGCCGGTAAGCGCAGCGCGGACGACCACAAGCTCACCGATCTCCTGTACCTGTGCTACGCGCACCTGCAGTACGGCGTGAGCTGCGACGCCATCTTCCAGATGATCGCCGAGCGCTACATCGCCATCCGCGACGAATGCGGCCTGAACGTCGACATTGAGGCCGAGCTCGCCGTGCTGCGCCAGCAGATGCGCGCCGGCATCTCGGAGGAGGAGCTCGTGTCGCGCGGCGAATATTTCTCCGCCCTGCTCATGGCGGACTACCTCGGCTACTCGTTTCTGGACGCGGAGCTGTGGGTGCGCTTCCAATTCGACGGGTCGATCGACAAGGAGGCGTCCTATGCCGCGCTGCAGCGCCTGGCCGACGGGCGCAGCGTCGTCATCCCCGGCTTTTACGGCGTGACGCCCGACGGCAAGATCCGCACCTTCTCCCGCGGCGGCAGCGACATCACCGGCGCGCTCGCGGCCGCGGCGCTCAATGCCGACGTGTACGAAAACTGGACGGACGTGTCCGGTATCCTCATGGCCGATCCGCGCATCGTGCCCGATCCCCTGCCGATCGAGCGCATCACGTATAACGAGCTGCGCGAGCTGAGCTTCGTCGGCGCGCAGGTGCTGCACGAGGGCACGGTCTTCCCCGTGCGCGAGAAGAACATCCCGCTCAACATCCGCAACACCAATGCCCCTGATCACCCCGGCACGCTCATCATGGAGTCGTTCGACGATGTGGACGACGGGCGGCTCATCACCGGCATCGCGGGCAAGAAAAACTACTCCATCATCACCATCGCCAAAACCGGCATGTCCTCGAGCGTGGGCATATTCCGGCAGGTGTTCGAGGTGTTTGAGCGCCACGGCGTGAGCATTGAGTACGCCCCCAGCGGCATCGACTGCCTGTCGCTCGTCGTCCCGAGCGAAAAGGTCGCCCCCTGTCTGTACTCCATCCTCGGCGAGCTGGAAAAGCAGCTGCGCCCGGACAATCTGCACGTGACGGAGAACATCTCCATCGTCGCGGCCGTCGGCCGGAAGATGGTGTTCCGCCCCGGCACGTCGGGCCGCATCTTCGCCGCGCTCGGCGAGCACGGCATCAACATCCGCATGATCTCGCAGGGGCCGGATGAGCTCAACATCATCGTCGGCGTGGACACGAAGGATTTCGCACCCGCCATCCAGGTCCTGTACAACAGCTTTGTGAAATAAGAAAGGAAGTTTTCGGATATGAAGCAGTATCGTGTTGCCATTCTCGGCGCCAGCGGCGCCGTCGGACAGGAAATGATGAAGATCCTCGCCGAGCGCAAGTTCCCCGTCGAGGAGCTGCATCTGCTCGCGAGCGCCCGCTCGGCCGGCAAGGTCGTGTCGTGGCAGGGGCAGGACATCGTCGTCGAGGAGGCGACGGATGCCGCCTTCGCCGGCATGGACATCGTCCTCGGCGCGGCGGAAAACGACATTGCCGAGCGCTTCGCCCCCGCGATCGTGCGCTCCGGCGCCGTGTTCGTGGATAACTCCTCGGCCTTCCGCCTGGACCCGAACGTGCCGCTCGTCGTGCCGGAGATCAACGCCGGAGACATCAAGCTGCACCACGGCATCATCTCGAACCCCAACTGCTCGACCATCATCACGCTGACCGCCATCAACGCGCTGCGCAAGCTCTCGCCCATCCGCGACATGGTCGTGTCCACCTATCAGGCCGTGTCCGGCGCGGGCGCCGGCGGCCCGATCGAGCTGCAAAACGAGGTCGACGCCCTGCGCGCCGGCAAGCCCTATGCGCCGAAGGTGTTCGCGCACCAGATCGCCTACAACGTCATCCCGCAGATCGGCGGCGAGCAGTGCGACGGCTACACCTCCGAGGAGATGAAGCTCCAGAACGAGGGCCGCAAGATCCTGCACCTGCCGGACATGAACGTCTCGTGCACCTGCGTGCGCGTGCCCGTCGTGCGCAGCCACTCCATCTCCGCCGCCGTGCACTTCGTGCACCACATCTCCGTCGACGAGGCGCGCGCGGCCATCGCCGCCGCCCCCGGCTGCCGCCTTGTGGACGATCTCGACGCGCTGCAGTATCCCATGCCGCTCGACACGTCAGATCAGGACCTCGTGTTCGTCGGCCGCATCCGTCCCGACCTGACCGATCCCAACGGCCTGTGCCTCTGGTGCTGCGGCGACCAGGTGCGCAAGGGCGCGGCCACCAACTGCGTGCAGATCGCAGAGCTGCTGATCCAAAACGCCTGAAAAGCGAAAACGACCCCGACGGCTTCGAGAAGAAGCCGCCGGGGTTCCGTTTTGCGATACATGGCGGCAGGATCCGCCCCCTTGCGCAAGCGGCGCGGGTGTGGTATCCGCCGCATCCGGCACACGGTCATGACCGGCGAGCCGGACGACTGAAAAAAGAAAACGCCGCGGAGGCTTCCGCGGCGTTTTTTGTTATCCCTTGAGCTGCTGCTCGTATTCCTCCTGCGGCCGCAGGCGGCCGACGGCCGAGAACGACACGCGGTCAAAGTCCAGCGTCTCGCGCGCGAGGCCGAGGATGTCCTCACGCGTGACGGCGTCGTAGCGCGCGAGCACCTCGTCCGCCGGGAGCACCCGGCCGAGGTACAGCTCAGAATAGCCGAGCTTGTTCATGCGCGAGGCGGTGGATTCCTCCGCCATGAGCACGCTCGCGTACACCTGTTCGCGCGCGCGGTCGAGCTCCGATTGCGTAACGCCGTCGGTGCGGAAGCGTTCAAGCTCGTCGCGGATGAGCGCGAGAGCGCGCTGCTCCGTCTCGCGGCCGACGGCGGCAGAGATGCCGAACATGCCGCAGTCGAGAAAGCTCGCCGTGTAGGTGTAGATGGCGTAGCACAGGCCGTTTTTCTCACGCACGGTCTGAAACAGGCGCGAGGACATGTTCCCGCCGAGAATGGACGAGAGCAGCGCCATGGTAAAACGCGCCTCCGACCCCGTCGGCAGGCCGGGGAAGCCGATGCTGATCTGGTTTTGCTCGATAGCCTTGCGCTTGAGCGTGAAGGCCGGGGTGTAACTGCCGGAGCGCATGGTCAGGTCCGGCCGGCCGGGCAGGAACGAGAAGTGCGCGGCAAGGCGCGCGATGTTTTCGTCCGTGAAGCTGCCGGACACGGCGATGACAATGCGCGGCGCGATATAGTGCGCGATCTGGAACGAGCGCAGGCGCGCCCCCGTCAGCCGGTCGATCGAGGCCGGGCGCCCGAGCACCGGCCGCCCCAGCGCACCGGGGAAGGCGGCGCCGATGAGCCGCTCCGTGACCAGATCCTCCGGCGTGTCGGCGTACATGTCCATCTCCTCGCGGATGACGCCGCGCTCGTTGGCCACGTCCGCCTCGGCAAAGTTCGATGTGAAGAGCATCTCGGCGAGCAGGTCGCCCGCGCGGTCGAGGTGCTCGTCGAGCACGCGCGCATAGTAGCAGGTGCCCTCGCGCGTGGTGTAGGCATTCACCTGGCCGCCGATGGCGTCCATGCGCTCTGCCAGTTCGGAGGCGGAGTGCTGTGCCGTCCCCTTGAAGAGCATGTGCTCGATGAAGTGCGCGCTGCCGGTCTCGCACGGCGATTCATACCGTGACCCGACGCCGATCCACACGCCGATGGCCGCCGAGCGCACGTGCGGCATGTGCTCATAGACGATGCGCACGCCGTTCGGCAGCGTCTGTTTTTCGTACATGATGTGCTGTCCCCCCGTGGAAAAAGGGGCGGGGTGTCTGCGCACCCCGCCCTCACAGTTGTGCTGAGATTACATCAGGCCCTTTTCACGCATCGCATCCTTGCGGGACAGATCGATGCGGCCGCGATCGTCGACATTCATGACCTTGACCCAGGTCATGTCGCCGATCTTGAGCACATCCTCGACCTTTTCGGTGCGCTTGAACTCGAGGTCCTTGATCTTGATGAGGCCGTCCTTGCCCGGAGCCAGCTCGACCCAGGCGCCGAAGTCGCTGCGGATGTTGGAGACCTTGCCGTAGTACAGCTCGCCGACTTCCGGCTCGAAGACGATGTTCTCGATGGTCTTGCGCGCGGCGCGGCAGGCCTCGATGTCCTCGGACGCGATGAAGATGGAGCCGTCGTCCTCGATGTCGATCTTGCAGCCGGTGTCGGCGCAGATCTTCTGGATGACCTTGCCGCCGGAGCCGATGACCTCGCGGATCTTGTCGGGGTTGATCTTCATCTGGATCATCTTCGGGGCGGAATCGGCCAGCTCCTTGCGCGGCTCGGCGATCGCCTTGAGCATGATCTCATCAAGGATCTGGAAGCGGGCCTCGCGCGTCATGCGGAACGCCTCCTTGACGATCTCGTGCTTGAGGCCGTCGTTCTTGAGGTCCATCTGGATGGCGGTGATGCCCTGCTTCGTGCCGGCGACCTTGAAGTCCATCTCGCCGTGGAAGTCCTCAACGCCCTGAATGTCGATGAAGGTGGTGAAGTCGTCACCGTCCTGGATCAGGCCGCAGGAGATGCCGGCAACCGGCGCCTTGATGGGTACGCCGGCGTCCATGAGTGCGAGCGTGGAGCCGCAGATGGAGCCCTGAGACGTGGAGCCGTTGGACGAGAGCACCTCGGACACCACGCGGATGGCGTACGGGAACTCCTCGACCGGCGGGATGACGCACTGCAGCGCCTTCTCGACGAGGGCGCCATGGCCGTACTCGCGGCGGTTGGTGCTGCGGGCGGCGCGGGCGTCGCCGGTGGAGTACGGCGGCATGTTGTAGTGGTGCATGAAGCGCTTTTCTTCCTCTTCCCAGATGGTGTCGAGCTTCTGGGCCATGGACAGCGTCGCGAGCGTGGCGATGGACAGCACCTGCGTCTGGCCGCGGGTGAACAGGCCAGAGCCGTGCACGCGCGGAATCACGCCGACCTCGGCATCGAGCGGGCGGATCTCGTTCATCTTGCGGCCGTCAACGCGGTGACCGGCGAGCAGCCACTTCTTGACGATCTTTTTCTGCATCTTGTAGAGGATCTCGTCCATGTACTGCATCATGTCCGGGTGCTCCTCTTCATATTTTGCCTGCACGGCGGCGATCCATTCATTCACGCGCGCCTCGCGCACGTTCTTGTCGTCGGTGTCCATGCAGTACTCCATGGCCTCCATCTCGTTGGCGCACAGGAGCTCGAACAGGTCCTCGTCAAAGGACGCGTGCTCATACTCGAACTTCGGCTTGCCGATCTCGCTGACCATCTTGTCGATGAGGTCGAGCACGGGCTGCAGGTGCTCATGCGCCTGCACGATGCCCTCGTACATGACATCGTCCGGCACCTGGTCGGCCTCGGACTCAATCATGACGATCTTCTTGTGCGTGGCGGCGATGGTAGTGGTCATGCGGTTGGTCTTGCGCTGCTCCTGCGTGGGGTTGAAGAGGTACTTCTCCCCGTCCCAGCCGAGAACGATGCCGGCGATGGGGCCGTTGAACGGCACGTCGGAGATGCTCACCGCGGCGCTTGCGCCGATCATGGCGGTGATCTCCGGGCTGCAGTCGCGGTCGACGGACAGGACCTCGCAGGCGATGATGACGTCGTTGCGCAGGTCGCTCGGGAAGAGCGGGCGCATCGGGCGGTCGATCAGGCGGCTGGCAAGCACTGCGGGCAGGCTGGGCTTGCCCTCGCGGCGCATGAAGCTGCCGGGGATGCGGCCGACGGCGTAGAGCTTTTCGTTGAAGTCGACGGACAGCGGGAAGTAATCCACGCCGTCTTTCGGGCGGGCGGAGGCCGTGCAGGTGACGAGCACGGTCGTCTCGCCGTAGCTGACGAGAACGGCGGAGTTGCACAGCTCTGCGAGTTTGCCGGTCTCCATCACGAGGGGACGGCCTTCATACTCGATCTCGTAGCGCTTGTAGTTGGGGAACTGCTTGTGCGTGGTGATGATCATGGGTTCTGGTGCTCCTTTCTTTTGTTGGCGGAAACGCCAGAGCCAGCACTTGCATCCGCGTCCCATACGCGATGGGGCGCAGATTCAAATACTGGGCAGCGGCGCTCCCGAAAATGGGCTGCCGGGGCGAACGAAAAAGCAGGGGGACAATATGAAATTATCCCCCTGCGTTCAAACGTTCATACCCTTCGGAAAAGCCGAACTCACTTGCGGATGTTCAGCTTTGCAATGATCGCACGATAGCGCTCGATGTCCTTCTTGGCGAGGTAGTCGAGCAGACGGCGGCGCTTACCGACCATCTTGTACATACCCAGACGGCTGTGCTTGTCGTTCGGGTGCACCTTCAGGTGCTCGGTGAGCTGGTGGATGCGCTCGGTGAGGATGGCGATCTGGACCTCCGGAGAACCGGTGTCGCCCTCGTGCGTCTTGTTGGCTTCGATGACTGCGGTCTTTTCAGCTTTGGTAATCATGGTGATAACTTCCTTTCTTTGTTTTCGTATCCGCTGGCGCAGAACCGGGCGGAAAGGCACCGCTGCAAAGCGGCCAAACCCCGGATCCGGGCACATGGACTGTTTTACAATACCACACCCCGCGGTACTTGTAAAGAGAAATCTTTCTCCGTGCGCCCCACAGTGCAAACTTCCCGCCGCCGTCTCCACGAGACGGCGGCGGGATTCGTTTTGGGGACTTATTTTGCACCCTTGCCGTGGGCGGCCTTCATGCGGCGCTCATGGTCGAGAATGCGCTTGCGGATGCGCAGGCTCTTGGGTGTGACCTCGAGCAGCTCGTCGTCCGCGAGGAACTCCAGGCACTGCTCCAGGCTCAGCTTGCGCGGCGGCACAAGACGCAGCGCATCGTCAGAGCCGGCGGCGCGGGTATTCGTGAGCTGCTTTTTCTTGCAGACGTTGACGGTGATGTCCTCCTGCTTCGGCGACACGCCGACGACCATGCCGGCATACACGGGCACGCCCGCCCCGATGAACAGCTGGCCGCGCTCCTGCGCGTTGAACAGGCCGTAGGTGATGCTCTCGCCGGTCTCGAACGAGACGAGCGAGCCGGTGTTGCGGCGGCTGAGGTCGCCCTTATAAGGGGCGTAGCTGTCAAAGACGGAGGCCATGATGCCCTCGCCCTTCGTATCGGTCAGAAACTCGTTGCGGTAGCCGAACAGGCCGCGCGACGGCACCAGAAACTCCAGCCGCGTGCGCTTGCCGATGGGCTCCATCTGCTGCAGCTCGCCCTTGCGGCTGCTGAGCTTTTCGATCACGGAGCCGACCGCATCGGTCGGCACATCGGCGACGAGGCGCTCAATGGGCTCGCACTTCTGGCCGTCGATCGTCTGGTAGAGCACGCGCGGGGGCGAGACCTGGAACTCATAGCCCTCGCGGCGCATGGTCTCGATGAGGATGGACAGCGACATCTCGCCGCGGCCGGCGACGTTGAACGAATCCGTCGCGCCCTCGAGATCGGTCACGCGCAGAGACACGTCCTTGAGCGTCTCGCGGTGGAGCCGCTCGCGGATCTGGCGGCTGGTGACGAACTTGCCCTCGCGGCCGGCAAACGGGCCGTCGTTGACGGAGAAAGTCATCTCCATCGTGGGCGCGGAGATCTTCACAAACTCGATCGGCTCAACGCAGGTCGGCGCGCAGATCGTATCGCCGATGGTGATGTCGCCGATGCCGGACATGGCGATGATGCTGCCGGCCTCCGCCTCCGTGACGGGCACGCGCTGCAGACCCTCGAACTCGTACATGGACACGGCCTTGGCCTTCTTGGCCGGGGCGTCCGGCTGGTGGTAGTTGCACACGGCGATCTCCTCGTTCTGGCGGATGACACCGCGCTCGATGCGGCCGATGGCGATGCGGCCGACGAACTCATTGTAGTCGATGGACGACACGAGCATCTGGAACGGCGCGTCGACATTCTGCTCCGGCGCGGGGATGTACTCCAGGATCGTCTCGAACAGCGGGCGCAGGTCCTTGCCCGGCACGTCCGGGGAGTAGGACGCGGTGCCCTGCCGGCCCGAGCAGAAGAGCATGGGCGAGTCGAGCTGTTCGTCGGTCGCGTTGAGATCCATGAGCAGCTCGAGCACCTCGTCGATGACCTCGTGGATGCGCTGGTCGGGGCGGTCGATCTTGTTGATGACGACAATGACGCGGTGGCCGAGCTCGAGCGCCTTGCTGAGCACGAAGCGCGTCTGCGGCATGGGGCCCTCGGCGGCGTCGACGAGCAGAATGACGCCGTTGACCATCTTCAGGACACGCTCGACCTCGCCGCCGAAGTCGGCGTGGCCCGGGGTGTCGACGATGTTGATCTTCGTGTCGCCGTAGCGCACGGCGGTATTCTTGGCCAGGATCGTGATGCCGCGCTCGCGCTCCAGATCGTTGGAGTCCATGACGCGGTCGACGACCTCCTGATTTTCCCGGTAGACGCCGCTCTGCTTGAGCATCTCGTCGACCAGGGTGGTCTTGCCGTGGTCAACGTGGGCGATGATGGCGACGTTTCTCAATTTCTCCATTTTGCACACTTCCTCAACGCAAATACATATTTCAAAATCATTTTTGTTCGCACGAAATTGTATTTTAGCATGGAAAACCTGATATTGCAACAGTTTTTCGTGTTTACATTCCCCGAACGGCATGATAAAATGTGTCCATATCCGTATTTTTCGTTTTTGAGAGGACATATGATGGATTCCAACTTCTTTGCGCTCATTTCGCGCATGCGCTATATCGCGCGCTGGGGCCTGATGCGCAACGCCCTGCCCGAGAACATTCAGGAGCACAGCCACATGGTGGCCGTGTTGGCGCACGCGCTCGGCGTCATCCGGCGCGACATATTCCACGAGCCCTGCGATGTCAACGCCCTCGCGACGGCGGCGCTGTATCACGACGCGTCGGAGATCCTCACGGGCGACCTGCCGACGCCGATCAAGTACCACAACGCGGAGATCATGTCGGCCTACCACGCGGTGGAGGATCTGGCCGTGCAGAAGCTGCTCGGCATGCTGCCGCCGGAGCTGCGCGCGACCTACGCCGATGTGCTCGCCGAGGACAAGAACGGCGACATTTACCCGCTCGTGAAGGCGGCCGACAAGCTCTCGGCCTATATCAAGTGCATCGAGGAGCGCAAGGCCGGCAACAACGAGTTTCTCTCCGCCGAGGCGCAGACGCGCGCGGCGCTCGATGCCTCGCCCCTGCCGGAGGTGCAGTATTTTCTGGAACATTTCATTCCCGCGTTCGAGCGCGATCTTGACGAGCTCGGCGCGATCGGTCAATAAGGAGGACAATGTATGCGTGCAATCGTAACCGTGATCGGAAAAGACCGCGTCGGCATCATCGCCGACGTGACCGCTCTGCTGGCGCAGTACGGCGTGAACGTACTGGACATCAGCCAGACGGTGCTGCAGGAATACTTCACGATGATCATGCTCGTGGACGCGGCGCAGTGCACCGTGCCGTTTGCAGACCTCGCCCGCACGCTCGACGAGGCCGGCACGCAGCGCGGCCTGCAGATTCGCGCCCAGCGTGAGGACATCTTCAACGCCATGCACCGCATCTGAGGGGGCACAGCCATGATCAACCGCAGTGAAATTTTGCAGACGATCGCCATGATCGACCAGCAGCACCTCGACATCCGCACCATCACGATGGGCATCTCCCTGCTCGACTGCGCGGACACGGATATCGACCGCAGCTGCACGAAGGTGTACGACAAGATCTGCCGCCTTGCAGGCAATCTTGTGCGCACGGGCGAGGACATCGAGGCCGAGTTCGGCATCCCGATCGTCAATAAGCGCGTATCCGTCACGCCGATCTCGCTCGTCGCGGCGGGCACGGGCGCGCAGTCCTATGTGCCGTATGCCCGGGCGCTCGACCGCGCCGCGCACGAGATCGGCGTCAACTTCCTTGGCGGCTTTTCCGCGCTCGTGCACAAGGGCATGACGGAATCCGACCGCGTGCTCATCGCCTCGATCCCGGAGGCGCTGGCCGAGACGGAGCTGGTCTGCGCGAGCGTGAACGTCGGCTCCACGCGCGCGGGCATCAACATGGACGCCGTGGCTGAGATGGGCCGCACCGTCAAGCGCGCCGCCGCGCTCACCGCCGATCAGGGCGGCATGGCCTGCGCAAAGCTCGTGGTCTTTGCCAACGCCGTCGAGGACAACCCCTTCATGGCCGGCGCGTTCCACGGTGTGGGCGAGCCGGAGTGCGAGGTGCACGTCGGCGTGTCCGGGCCGGGCGTGGTGCAGCACGCGCTGCAGAGCGTGCACGGCCAGCCGTTCGACGTCGTGGCCGAGACGGTGAAAAAGACGGCCTTTCGCATCACGCGCATGGGCCAGCTCGTGGCGCAGGAAGCGTCCGCGCGGCTGGGCGTGCCGTTCGGCATCGTGGACCTGTCGCTCGCGCCGACGCCCGCCGTCGGCGACAGCGTGGCCGCCGTGCTTGAGGAGATGGGGCTGGAGTCCGTCGGCGGGCCCGGCACCACGGCGGCGCTTGCGCTGCTCAACGACGCGGTGAAAAAAGGCGGCGTCATGGCCTCGTCCCACGTCGGCGGGCTCTCGGGCGCGTTCATTCCCGTGTCGGAGGACGCCGGCATGATTGCCGCGGCCGAGGCCGGCCGCCTGACGATCGAAAAGCTCGAGGCCATGACGTGCGTGTGCTCCGTGGGTCTGGATATGATCGCCGTGCCCGGCGACACGCCGGCCGAGACGATCTCCGCCATCATCGCCGACGAGGCCGCCATCGGCATGATTAACAACAAGACCACCGCCGTGCGCATCATCCCCGCGCCCGGCAAGCAGGTGGGCGACACGGTGGCGTTCGGCGGCCTGCTCGGCAGCGCGCCGGTCATGCCGGTCAACCGCTGCAGCGCGGCCGAGTTCATCGCCCGCGGCGGGCGCATCCCCGCCCCGCTGCACAGCCTGAAAAACTGAGAGGAGAACGAGCCTTGACACAGGAAAAAATGGACCGCATCAGCGAGCTGACGCGCATCGCGCGCGAGCGCGACCTCACGCCCGACGAGCAGGCCGAGCGCAAGGCGCTGCGCGAGGAATACATCGCCGACTGGCGCCGCAGCACGATCGACGTACTCGAAAACACGTACATCGACCACGGCGACGGCCGCATCACGAAGCTGCCGAAGAAAAAGCACTGAGCCGTCACGCACTTGACAAGCGCGGCATATCGTGTTATACAAGAAGAGGAATTCCCCTTAAGCGGGGGAAATGAACCGGAAGGAGTCTGGGCAATGCGTCTTTGCAGCTGCAGCAGCATCCGGGTCGCGGCATGTCCGACGACCTGTTGTTGTCGTGCGCAAAGAAGTGTCGCTTTCTGCCGGTAAACCCACGGCCGCGCCCAAAAGGTGCGTCCGTCATGCATCCACATGGTTTTGCAACGCAGGAAGCCGCGCGCTTCCTGCGTTTTTTGCCTGTGGCGCTATGTGAAAGAAGAAGGAGTGTCCCAACCATGACGCAAAAAAGTCTGCTGCACGCCGTCGCGGCACAGATCGCTAACGGCTACGAGACGGCCGAGGTACCCATGTACAGCGAGCAGCTGCGCATGCCCGACCGCAAAGTCATCATCAAGATCATCGAGAACCTGCAGAAGGTGTTCTTCCCGGCGTATTTCGCGGGCGGCACGGTGTCGCACGTCTCAGCCGAGACGTTTGCGGAGTTCCTGCTCGGCGAGATCTACACCGACCTCTGCGAGCAGGTGCACCTGGCATTTTCCAACACGATCAAGGACGAGGCCGAGCTGCGCACGCGCACGAGCGCCGTGTGCGACCGGTTCCTGTGCCGTCTGCCGCAGATTCAGGCCATGCTCATGAAGGACGTGGCCGCAAACTTCGACGGCGATCCCGCCGCCGGCAGCAAGGAGGAAGTCATCTTCTCCTACCCCGGCCTGTACGCGATCTTCGTCTACCGCGTGGCGCACGAGCTCTATGAGAGCAAGGTCCCGCTCATCCCGCGCATCATGAGCGAGTACGCCCACGGCGCGACAGGTATCGACATCAACCCCGGTGCGCAGATCGGCGAGTATTTCTTCATCGACCACGGCACCGGCATCGTCGTCGGTGAGACAACGATCATCGGCGATCACGTCAAGCTCTATCAGGGCGTGACGCTCGGCGCGCTCAGCCCGCGCCATGGCCACGCCGTGACCGGCAAGCGCCACCCCACCGTTGGCGACAACGCCACGATCTACTCCGGCGCGTCCATCCTCGGCGGCAAGACCGTCATCGGCGCCAACTCCGTCATCGGCGGCAACTCGTTCATTACCGAGTCCGTGGCCCCGAACACGAAGGCCAGCACCGAGACCCCGCGCATGATCTTCCGCGTCGCGCAGCCGAAATCCGGCGACGACAAGTAACCCACAAACACGCAAACACCGCAGGCCGGTCGGCCTGCGGTGTTTTTTATCCATTTTGCAGTTTCACGCGCTCACAATACCCCGATGCCGATGCTCAGCACCGCACCGACGAGCACGATGCCGATACCGACCAGACACAGCACCACGACGACGGCGGTGCTCATCTGCCGGCGCGAGGCGATGGCCCCGATGGTGAGACCGAGTCCCATCAGCGCGGACACCGCGAGCACGAGCCACGCACCACCCTTCATTTGCAGAGGGCAACGGCGGTCTTCGCCGCGACGCGGGCATTGTTGAGCACGAGCTGGATGTTGCTCTCGAGGCTGTCGCCGCCGGTGAGCTCCGCCACACGGGCCAGCAGGAACGGCGTGGTCTCCTTGCCGTGGATGCCCTGCTCATGGCTCTCGGCGAGTGCCTGGTCGATCGCCTTGTCGATGACGGCCTTGTCCATGGCGTACTGCTGCGGGATCGGGTTCGTGACGAGCATGCCGGTCTTGAGGCCCATGTCGCGCTGCGCCTGGAAAATAGCGGCCAGATCCTCCGGCGTGTCGACGCGCGCGTCGACACCGAGGCCGCTCTCGCGGGTGTAGAACGCGGGCAGCTCATCCGTGCCGTAGCCGAGCACGGGCACGCCCTTCGTCTCCAGATACTCCAGCGTCAGGCCGAGGTCGAGGATGGCCTTTGCGCCCGCGCACACGACCATGACCGGCGTCTGCGCCAGCTCCTCAAGGTCGGCAGAGATGTCCATGGTCGTCTCGGCGCCGCGGTGCACGCCGCCGATGCCGCCGGTGGCAAAGACCTGAATGCCTGCCATGTGGGCGATCATCATCGTCGTGGTGACGGTGGTGGCGCCGTCCGCGCCGCGCGCGCAGATGACCGGCAGGTCGCGGCGGGAGACCTTGGCGACCTTGCGCCCGGCCTTGCCGAGGTAGGTGATCTCCTCCTTGGACAGGCCGGCCTTCAGGCGGCCGCCGAGGATAGCGATGGTGGCGGGCACGGCGCCGTTGTCGCGCAGGGTCTGCTCGACGAGCAGGGCCGTCTCGACGTTTTTCGGATAGGGCATGCCGTGGGAGATGATCGTACTCTCGAGCGCGACGACCGGGCGGCCGTCCGCGAGTGCCTGCTGCACCTCGGGTGCGATGTCCAGATATTTGTTCATGTTCATGGTCAAAAACCTCCTTGGTTTATCGGTCAGATCGATTCGCCTATATTGTAAAAGGTTTTCCGGAATTGTCAAGCACAATCCGGCAGCACAAACACCGCCAAAAATGTGCAAAAAGGAGACCGCCGAAGCGGCCTCCCTGTGTAAGTGATGCAATTACGCCGCGGTGGGCAGCTCCGGCATGCTCGGCTGTTCGGGCATGCTCGGCTGTTCGGGCGTGCTCGGCTGCTCGGGCGTGCTCGGCTGCTCGGGCGTGCTCGGCTGCTCGGGCGTGCTCGGCTGCTCGGGCGCATCCGGGGCCGCATTGAGGATCAGGTTCAGCGCAACCTCATAGAAACTGCAGAACACCTGCGCGAGCTGCGCGCGCTCAAGGCTGCCGAGCGGGTCAAAGCAGCCCGCTTCGTTGCCGACCATGAGACCTGCAAAGTAGCAGTAAGCGACCGCTTCCTGCGCCCACGGGGCCACGTCCGCGCCATCGGCAAACTGGGCCAGCGCATACTGGATCTGCTCGGCGTCGAGCAGGGACTCGCCGCCGCTGAGCAGGCCGTAGAGCATGACGGCCATCTCCTGACGGGTGATGGTGTCGTCCGGGCAGAAGGTGCCGTCGTCGCGGCCGGCGACAACGCCCGCGTTGTAGGCCCAGATGACCGCATCGGTGTACCACTCGCCGGCCTTGATGTCGGTCAGCGGGCAGGTCATGCCTTCCACGCTCGGCGCGCCTTCGCCCTCATAGAGCACCTCGGCGACCATGGCGCGGGTCGTCGTGAGGGCGGGGGCAAACTTGCCGTCGCCGATGCCGGCCATCAGGCCGGAAGCCTGCGCGAAGTCGACCGCCGGCTTGTACCAGCCGCTCTGCGCGTCGGCGAACGTGTTGTCAACGAGCTTCAGGGCGGCAGCCGCCTTGACGACCGCCGGGTAAGCCGCCACGCGCTCCGCCTCGGTCCCGGCCGCGTCCATCTTGACGCAGGCCACCGCGTAGGCAGCGTAGGTCTCGGCCGTATAGGCGCTCTCGTCAAGGATCATTTCCAGCAGCGCGGCATAATACGGGGCGATACCCTGAGCGACCGTGATGCGGCCGGCAGGCTCGGCATAGCTCTCGCCGATGACGCCCTTGAGCTCCTGCGTGATGTATTCCATAACCACTTCGTCGAGCGGCAGGCCGGTGTCGAACTGGTTGGTCGCCGCCGCGAAGGCGTAGTACGTGTCGCCGCCGCCGGCCACGAAGTTGTTCGTGACGACAGCGTAGGTAGCCGTCGGGTCAAACTTCTTGCCGTTGACGTTGTCAATGGTCACGCGCTGGATGCTCTTCGGGCCGTAGTAGGTGGATTTGGGATAGGGCTCCGGGTTCGCGTCATACTCCTCATAGGTCTTGACCGTGAAGGTCAGACCCGCCGCCTGCGGGAAGCCGCCGATGGATTCCGGCGTGCAGTACGTGCTGGCCTCGAGCGCCTCGAGCAGCTCGGCGCCGGTCACATAGACCACGGCGAGCGTGTTGCCGAACGGCAGCACGGTGTTGATGTCCTTCTTGGTGACGTCGCCGGCCTTGACGGTCGCGCGGATGCCGCCGCCGTTCGTGATGGCGACCACATTCTCCGCCGGGACGGAGATCGTCGCCTGCGTGCGGATCTTCCAGAGCATGGCGTCCGTGATCAGGTCGCCGAGGTTGGTCTCGGAGTCACGGTTGCCGTTGGGGGCCTTCGCGCCGTTGAGCTCCACTTTGCTCACGGCAAACTTCTCGCCGTAGGCCTTGTCGATGGGGTCGATGATGGCCTTGGCGGCCGCAGCGACCTTTTCGTCGCGCGTTTTGTAGTCAACGACGGTGACGGACTTGCCGTCGGCGTTCTTCTCGGTGTGCCAGATGGTCTTGAGCTCGTTGCCGACGATCTTCTTCGTGGCGTTGTCAATGGTGATGACGCCGATGTTGGCAAAGGCCGTGCCCGTGGACTGGATGGCCTCACCGTTCGGGCCGGCGGTCATGACGGTGTGGGAGTGGCCGTCGATGATGAAGTCGATGCCGGTCACGTTCTTGGCCAGATCATAGGAGGTGTAGGGCTCGGAGCTCTCGTCCACGCCCAGGTGCGCAAGGCAGACGATGATGTCGGCACCCTGCGCCTTGAGGTCGGCAACCTGCGCGGCCGCGCAGGCATAGAGCTCGCTGCCGTCCTTGCCGGCGAGGAACTGCAGCCCCTGGATGAGCTTCGGGTTGGCCTTGGTCTGGGCCTCGGGGGTCTCAAGACCGAAGAAGCCGATCTTCACGCCGCCCTTTTCGATGATGGTATTGGCGTCAAAGATGGTCTTTCCGTCCGCGCCGAGCACGTCCGCGCACAGGACCTTGAACTTGGCGGCCTTCATGTTCTCCGCCAGCTGCGCATAGCCGTAGTCGAACTCGTGGTTGCCAATGGTGGCCACGTCGTAGCCGGTGGCATTCATCATGGTCACCGCGTCTGCGCCCTTGTTGACGCTGACATAGACGGTGCCCTGGCTGTAGTCGCCGGCATCGGCCAGAATGACCTCGGCGCCCTGCGCCTCATAGTCGGCCTTCAGGGCTGCCATGGCTGCGTACAGATCGATCGCACCGTGCACGTCATTCGAGTGCAGGATGACGGTCTTTCCGCTCAGCGGCTGCGCTTCGTTGGCCGCAAACGCCGTGCACGACAGGCTCAGGACCAGGCACAGCACCAGCAGCAGCGAAAGCAGTTTCTTCGTGTGCTTCATGTGGTATCCTCCGTTTCGTTTTTGTTTTTCTGGGTTTCTGCTGCTTTGATTATAGCATCCCGCGAAAAAAATTGGGATGGACTTTGTGCAAAAAGTGCGTCAAATTCAGCGCGCAATTTGAACAAAATTATCCAACGTTTTTGTTCCGTTTGTCAAATAACCGGGGCGCATTCCATTTTCGCCATTTGTCGTTTGCAATCCCCGGAACGGTATGGTAAACTGTTATGTCTTATTCTTTTTGAAAGGAGCCGAACGATGAGCTACGCAGACGAGGTCTTCATCCGCAACTGCCGCGACATTCTGCAAAACGGCGTCTGGGATACCGATCAGGCCGTGCGCCCCCGCTGGGAGGACGACGGCGCCCCGGCACACACGGTCAAGAAGTTCGGCATCGTCAACCGTTACGACCTGTCCAGAGAGTTTCCGCTGCTGACGCTGCGGCGCACCTACTGGAAGACCGCCGTGGACGAGCTGCTGTGGATCTGGCAGCAGAAGTCGAACAACATCCACGACCTGCGCGGCCACATCTGGGACCAGTGGGCCGACGAGACCGGCTCGATCGGCAAGGCCTACGGCTATCAGCTCGGCGTCAAGCACCAGTATCCCGAGGGCGAATTTGACCAGGTGGACCGCGTGCTCTACGACCTGAAGCACAACCCGGCTTCCCGCCGCATCCTGACGAATATTTATACGTTCGAGGATCTGCACGAGATGGCGCTCTATCCGTGCGCGTACTCGATGACGTTCAACGTCTCGGGCAACACGCTCAACGCCATTCTCAACCAGCGCAGTCAGGACATGCTCGCGGCGAACAACTGGAACGTCGTGCAGTACGCCGTGCTCGTGCACATGTTCGCGCAGGTGTCCGGCCTGCAGGCGGGCGAGCTGGTGCACGTCATTGCCGACGCGCACATCTATGACCGCCACGTGCCGGTCATCGAGCAGCTGATCCAAAACGAGCCGAAACCGGCGCCGCAGTTTTTCATCGACCCGGATGTGCACGATTTTTACGCCTTCACGCGCGACAGCTTCCGCGTCGAGGGCTACGAATACAGCGAGTTCACGGGGAAAATCCCCATCGCGGTGTAAGGAGGGACTGCCATGGATGCGATCGTCGCCGTCTATGCTGACTGGGGCATCGGGGCAAAAGGCACGCAGCCGCTCGTGATCCCCGCCGACCGCCGCCGCTTCCGGGCGCTCACGATGGGCGCGGCCGTGATCGTCGGCCGGCGCACGCTGGACGATTTTCCCGGCGGCAGGCCGCTGCCGGGGCGCGAAAATCTCGTGCTCACGCGGCAGAATATCACGATCGAGGGGGCGCAGGTGGTGCATTCCCCGGCGGAGGCTGTCGCCGCCGCCGCACGGTATGACCGCTGCTTCGTCATCGGCGGAGACAGCGTGTTCCGGCAGATGTTCCCCCACCTGATGCGCGTATACGTCACGAAAATCGACTCAGCGCCCCACTCAGACGTGTTTTTCCCGGATCTGGACGCCGACCCCGCGTGGCGCTGCGTGTCGAGCGAGCCGCGCGCGGAGCACAACGGCGTAGGCTATCAGTTCTGCGTGTACGAAAAAGTGAAAGAATAAAAAGTAGAAAAAAACCGCTGCTTTCCACCCCGGAAAGCAGCGGCTTTTTTCTTGCCCTCACCCGGCGAGCACCGCGAGCGAGAGCGCATTGACAAACATATGGAAAAATACCGGCGGCCAGATCGAGCGCGTCTGCTCATAGCAGAACGTGAGCGCGGCCGACACCGGCACATACGCCAGCGCCGAGAGCAGCAGCTTCGGATCACTGTACACGATGACATACTGCCAGACGTGGTAGAGCGAGAAGAGCGCGATCGACGCGGCATAGGCCCAAAAGCGGCTGCGCGGCCGGATGGTGCCGAAGACCACGCCGCGAAACAGGCACTCCTCCACGAGCGGCGCCATGAGCACCGCGACGGCGATCATGCGCTTGTAGTCCACTTTGGCAAGGCCGGTCACGGTGTCGTTGTTCGGCACGGGCAGCTCGCCGATGAGGCTCGTGCCGAGCTGCAGCACGAGCGAGAGCAGCACGTCGATTCCGTAGGCGGCAAACATCATGCCGATGCAGCGCAGGATGCTGCCGACCATCGTGTCAAAGCTGCGGCGCAGGAACCGCCACATGGCGATGAGCGTGAACACGAGGCCGCAGAGGTAATACAGAACGTTGCACGTCACGTCCGACGGCAGCTTGCCGAGCACCGCCATGAGCAGCGCGCCGATCGTCAGCGGCAGCACGACCGCGTGGATGGGAAAATACACCCAGCCCGCGATGCGCGCGCCGCGCGGCATGGGGTCTGTCCACACCGTGGTGGGATGTTGCACGTCAGCCCCTCGCTTTCTGCTGCAGCTCAAAGAGCAGGCGCATGGCCTCGAGCGGCGTGATGGTGTTGAGGTCGATACTGCGCAGCTGCTCGGCAATTTCATCCCCGGCCGCGTCGCCGATCGTCATCTGCGCAGCATCCTGCGCCGTGTGTGCGGGAGCGGCGGGCTCCGCCGCGCCGGACTCCAGCTCGCGCAGGTAGGTCTTGGCCTTCGTGATGATCGCGTCGGGCACGCCGGCAAGCTTGGCAACCTCGATGCCGTAGCTGTCGTCGGCCGCGCCGGCAACGATCTTGCGCAAAAACAGCAGCGTGCCGCCCTGCTTCTTGGCCGTGATGTTGTAGTTGCGCACGCCTGGCAGCGTCTGCTCGAGCGCGGTCAGCTCGTGGTAGTGCGTGGCGAACATGGTCTTGGCGCCGAGGCGGCGCGGGTCGGCGCAGTATTCGAGCACCGCGCGGGCGATGGCCATGCCGTCGTAGGTGGACGTGCCGCGGCCGATCTCATCGAGGATGAGCAGGCTCTGTGCCGTGGCGTGGCGGAGGATGTTGGCCATCTCGCTCATCTCGACCATGAACGTGCTCTGCCCGGCGGCCAGGTCGTCGGACGCGCCGATGCGCGTGAACACGCGGTCGACCACGCCGATGACGGCGCTTTTCGCCGGGACGAACGAGCCCATCTGCGCCATGAGCACGATGAGCGCAGTCTGGCGCATGTACGTAGATTTACCGGCCATGTTCGGCCCGGTCACGATGGCGACGCGGTCGTCCGCGTCGTTGAGGAACGTGTCGTTCGGGACAAAGAGATTGTCCTTCTGCGCCTGCTCCACGACGGGGTGGCGTCCCTCGCGGATGTCGAGCGTGCGCGAGAGGTCGACCTCGGGGCAGACGTAGTGATTTTTCACCGCCGTCTCTGCCAGCGAGCACAGCGCGTCGAGCCGGGCCACGGCATCCGCCGCCGCCTGCACGCGCGCGACCTCGCCCGCGACGAGCTGGCGCACCTCGTTGAAGAGCGTGTACTCCAGCTCCGCGATGCGCTCGCGCGCGGTCAGGAGCGTATTCTCGAGATCCTTGAGCTCGTGCGTAAAATAGCGCTCGCTCGAGACCAGTGTCTGCTTGCGGATATAGTCCTCCGGCAGCTCGGTGACGCCCGCGCTGTTGGGAATGTCGATGTAATAGCCGAAGACCTTGTTGTAGCCGACCTTGAGCTTTTTGGCGCCGGTTCGCTCGCGCTCGCGCTGCTCGAGCTCGGCGACGGTCTGCGCGCCGTGGTCGCGCACGTTGCGCAGGCGGTCGACCTCCTCGCTGTAGCCCGGGCGGAGGATGCCGCCCTCGCGCACGGAAAACGGCGGCTCGTCACAGATGGCGCGGTCGATGCGCGCGCAGAGGTCGGCCAGCGTGTCCATCTGCGCAATGTCGCGCAGGGCCGCACTGTGCACGTCTCGGAGCAGCGCCGTCAGGTTCGGCAGCTGCGCGCAGCACAGGGCCAGCGCGTGCAGGTCGCGCCCGTTGGCCGAGCCGTACACCGCGCGGGAGACCAGGCGCTGCATATCGCCGATCTCGCGCAGGCAGCGGACGAGCTCGCCCCGCAGGACGTTGTCGCCCACCAGCTCCTCCACCGCGCCGAGGCGGCGGCGGATCTGCACGGGGCTGAGCAGCGGGCGCTCCACCCATGCGCGCAGCAGGCGGCCGCCCATGGGCGTTTTCGTCTTGTCAAGCACCCAGAGGAGGCTGCCGCGCTTTTCGCCGGAGCGGAGGTTTTCCGTCAGCTCCAGATTGCGGCGCGTGGTGTAGTCAAGCTCCATGTAATGGTCGTCGCCCAGCAGCTCCAGCCGCCGGATGTGGCCGAGGTCGCACTTTTGCGTCTCGTGCAGGTAGGCCAGCAGCGCACCCGCCGCGCACACGGCCGCCGGCGCCTCGCCGAGGCCGAGCTCGTCCGTGCTCTGCACATCGAACTGCTCGCACACACGCGCGGCCGCCGCCATGTATTCAAACCGGTCGCCGCCCGCCTCGACCAGACTGCCGAGACGCTTGGTGAGGAAGGTGCGGATGTCGTCATTTTCCGCCGCCGCGTCGGCGCACACGGCCTCGCGCGGGGCGAAGCGTCCGAGCTCGTTGAGGATGTGGCTCACGGCGTCGGCCGGGTAGTTCGCGGCGCAGAATTCGCCCGTCGAGAGGTCGCAGAACGCCGTGCCGCCGGACTGCGCGTTGAGGTACACCGCGCAGAGGTAGTTGGATTTGTTCTCCTCGAGCATGGACGAGGCCGTGACCGTACCGGGCGTGATGATGCGGATGACATCCCGGTCGACCAGCCCCTTGGCCAGCGCGGGATCCTCCAGCTGCTCGCAGATGGCCACCTTGTAGCCCTTGGCGATCAGGCGGCCGATGTACGCCTCGGCCGAGTGATACGGCACGCCGCACATGGGCGTGCGCTCAGCCGGGTCCTCGACATTGCGGTCGCGCGTCGTGAGCGTGAGGTCAAGCTCGCGCGCGGCCAGACGCGCGTCGTCGTCGAACATCTCATAGAAATCGCCCAGCCGGAAAAACAGCAGGCAGTCGGGGTTGCGCTGCTTGATCTCATAATATTGCCGCTTCATCGGCGTCAGTTCCGCCATGCGTCATACCTCCTCGCCATAGAGCGCCCAGGTGTTGCTGCCGGTAATCTTCACGTCCACGAACCGCCCGACGAGGGACGCGTCCCCGCGCATATGCACGAGGCGGCCGCCCTTCGTGCGCGCCGTGAGCGGATGGTCGCCCCGGCCGTCGGCCCCGTCGACGAGCACGCGCTGCACACTGCCCTCATAGGCGCGGTGCTTTTCCTCCGAGATGCGGTTGGCCGCTGCGACGAGCGCGTCAAAGCGCACCTGCTTCTGCGCGCGGGTGTAGGGATCGGGCATCTTCGCCGCCGGGGTGCCGACGCGCGGCGAATAGATGAAGGTAAACATCGCGTCATAGCGCACGGTCTCGATGAGCGAGAGCGTGTCGTCAAATTCGGCGTCCGTCTCGCCGGGGAAGCCCACGATGATATCCGTCGTGAGCACAAGGTCGGGCATGTACTGCCGCGCAAGCGCCACCTGCGCCAGATATTTCTCGCGCGTGTAGCCGCGGTTCATCGCGTGCAGGACGCGGTCGTTGCCGCTCTGCACAGGCAGGTGCATCTGGTGCGCGCACTTTTCGCACTCGGCCATGGCACGAAAGAGCTTTTCCGTCGCGTCCTTCGGGTGGCTGCTCATGAAGCGGATGACAAAGTCGCCCGGGATGGCGTTGATGCGCCGGATGAGGTCGGCAAAGTCCACGTCCTCGTCGAGGTCGCGGCCGTAGGAGTCGACATTCTGCCCCAGGAGCGTGATGTCCTTATACCCTGCTGCGACGAGCTCGCGCGCCTCGCGCACGATCTCCTCCGGGTGGCGGGAGCGCTCGCGCCCACGCACGTACGGCACGATGCAGTAGGTGCAGAAATTGTTGCACCCGTACATGATCGACAACCACGCCTTGACGCTGCCGTCGCGCTGCTGGGGGATGCCCTCGGCCACGCTGCCGTCCGCCGGGGCGATGGCGAACACGCGCCGGTGCTCGGTGCAGACGGTGTGCAGCAGCTCCGGAAAGCGCCACAGCTCGTGCGGACCAAAGACGAGGTCGACGATGCGGTAGGACTTTTTCAGCTTCTCGGCCACGTGCGCCTGCTGCGCCATGCAGCCGCAGACCGCGATGATCTGATTGGGGTTGCGCGCCTTGGTGTGCGTCAGCGCGCCGACGTTGCCGAACACGCGCGTCTCGGCGTGCTCGCGCACGGCGCACGTGTTCATGACGACGACGTCGGCCGCGAATTCGTCCTGTGTGAAGTCAAAGCCCATGGCGCGCAGATAGCCGCGCAGCTTTTCGCTGTCGGCCTCGTTCTGCTGGCAACCGTAAGTATCGACCATGGCCAGCGGCTGGCGGCCGCCGGCGGTGAAGTGCGCGCGCAGCTGCGCGCAGATATCCATCTGGTGCTGGATGTCCGATTCGGGGATCTCCGTTCTCTGATAGCTCATGCGATGCTCCTGCCTGTCCGGCGTGGCCGGATAAAATTTGAAGTGTGATAGAATATTGTAGCATTTCGCGGTGGAATTTTCAATGACAATCCTTTATAATATACGCGCGGGGCCTCGCGCCCCATGGACTGTACACAAAGGAGGGCAACCCATGCCCGAAATTCAAATTCTCTCTCCGCATCTGGCGGATCTGATCGCCGCGGGCGAGGTCGTGGAGCGGCCGGCCTCCGTGGTCAAGGAGCTGGTGGAAAACGCGTTCGACGCCGGGGCCCGCACCGTGACGGTGGAGCTGCGCGGCGGCGGCGCGACGTATCTGCGCGTGACGGACGACGGCTGCGGCATGGCGCCCGAGGACGCGGGCATCGCGTTTTTGCGCCACGCGACGAGCAAGCTGCACGACGAGCAGGGGCTCGAGGCCATCGGCACGATGGGCTTTCGCGGCGAGGCGCTGGCCGCGATCAGCGCCGTGTCGCACATCACGCTCACGACGCGGCAGCGCGGCGCGGCCGCCGGCACGCACATGACGCTCGACGCGGGCGACATTCAGGACATGTACGAGACCGGCTGCCCCGAGGGCACGACGATGATCGTGCGCGACCTGTTTTTCAACACGCCCGCCCGGCGCAAATTCCTGAAGTCCGACCGCGCGGAGGGCGCGGCCTGCGCCGCCGCCGCGCTGCGGTGCGCGCTCGGCCGGCCGGATGTGTCCGTGCGCTGCATCCGCGACGGGGAGGAGGTCTTCTTCTCCCCCGGCGACAACAAGCTCGACAGCTGCGTCTACAGCCTGCTCGGGCGCGACCTCGCCATGAGCCTGCTGCCCTGCGTCGGTGAGGCCGACGGCGTGCGCGTGCATGGCTTCCTCTCTTCGCCCGCCGCCGGGCGCGGCAGCCGCGCGCAGCAGTATTTCTTCTGCAACGGCCGGTGGATCAGATCCGCCGCGCTGCAGGCCGCGCTCGAGCAGGCCTACCGCAACACGCTGCTCGTGGGGCGCTTCCCCGCGTGCGTGCTGTATATCGAGCTCAGCTGCGCGGCCGTGGACGTGAACGTCCACCCGGCCAAGACCGAGGTGAAGTTCACGCACGAGCGCGCGGTGTTTGACGCCGTGTATTACGGTGCGCGCGCCGCGCTCGAGGCGGAAAAAGCGCCCGTGACCACGCTGCCGAGGACAGCACCCAAACCGGAGCCCGCGCCGAAGGCAGACCCGTTCGTGCCGTCGGCGCCGAAAGCGGCCCCGGCACAGCGCCCGTCTGCACCCTCAGCCGCAGCGCCGGCGTTCGCGCCCGCGCGCGCCTACGCCCCCGCCGCCCCGGCGGAGGA
>ERZ840517.236-NODE-236-length-78960-cov-10.547240_pt1 | contig 78960 bp, 105 predicted proteins | sample MGYA00519876_ERZ840517 | MGnify/ENA primary metagenome ERZ840517 (study PRJEB31850, sample SAMEA3708882) | human gut metagenome | biome: human gut; feature: human-associated habitat; material: faeces | place: China | collected 2014 ... | reverse complement strand
GAGCGCCACCTTGCCAAGGTGGAGGTAGCGAGTTCGAGCCTCGTAATCCGCTCCATTTTTATTTTAGAGCCGCGAAAAATGTCGGTTTCGCTGATAATAACAAAATTCGTCGTGGAAATATTCACGGCGTTTTTTATTTGCCCGAAATTACCCGGAGTATTCGAACTTACATTGATATACCGATTGATTGAGCATGAAGTCCTATCGATGTCGCTGCGGTACTTGTGGTGGAATTGAACCGCATCTGGTGGATCTGCTGGGGCGCAATTGAGTTTACTATATGCACTGGTGTAAACTTTACGGTTAATATAACGATTTGTATAAAATCCGAATGGGTAGTGTAAATAACCCTATCAGCCGCATTGCCTGAGAAATTCAGCCAAAAACAGAGTAATTAACACACAATTTGAGAAATAAACGTGCGCTTGCAACACAAATAGTAATACCTGATGCAAAAAATACAAATTGTAGATGGATTGCTGCGAATTTTCACAAGGTCAGGCAACATTATGAATCTGTAAAAAATTCTGAATGATTGAGAGAAAAGAGCAATATTGTTTTTTCACACCATAGCTGGTTTTGTTGTTTACAGTGTGTTAGTGCGGCTTTCAAATTACATGAAATAGCATAAAAGGAAATAAAACACTATATACGTATCAAAATAACGACTGTGTTTTTGTGAACTTTGTATGAAAAAAATAAAACTTCAAAAAAGTTATTGACAAATCCGATAAATCACGGTATAATATAGACAAATAAATGGTCAGAGTTCATTAAATCTCCGTTCATTTGTTTTGTTTAGTTGTCTCCTTTCTTTTGTTCTACACATAATTATTATTTGACTTCCGCAGTTATCTGCACCGACCCGCAAGGGTCATTTTTTTTGCCCGGATAATTTCCAGGCAATAGTTTCTGATAATTTTCACAGAAAGGTACTGGAAAAATCACCGTAGTTGTGATATACTAATATAGTATGATTTGATATAATAAGGAGATGTTTATTATTCTGGACAGAAAACAGATCGCCGATGGGATCTACTTTTCAAAGATAATCGACGGAAGATACAAGACTAACCGTATCTCCATAGCGTTTTACACCGATTTTGACGAGGAGCGCCGCGCGGACTACGCGATACTCCCGTATATTCTGACGGATAGCTGCCGCAGATATCCGAACCTCACGCGGCTCACCGAGAAGTTCTCCGACCTCTACGGAGCTTCCGTGTCGGACAACCTGGGCTGTTCCTTTGACAGCCGTCAGATGACCTTTTCAATAAGCTGTATCGACGACCGCTACACCCTCGCCGGCGAAAAGCTGGAGCAGGAGTGCTGCGGCCTCCTGCTGGACTGCATACTCGACCCCTGCACTGAAAACGGCGCGTTCCCGGCGGAAACCATCGAAATAATGCGTCAGGAGCTTATCGACGCTATCCAGAGCGTAAAGGGCGACAAGCGCATGTACGCCGCCCAGCAGGGAGCACTCGCGGCGTTCCCCGGAGAGCCGTGCGGCTACCCCGTAAACGGTACCCTTGAGCAGGCTCAGGCGATAACACCGCAATCGGCGTGGAGCGCCTACCGTTCAATGCTGGAGCACGCGCGCATCGAGGTATTCGCCGCAGGCTGCAGCGATTTCACCGCCGCCGAGGAGGTCATCAAAAAGCGCCTTGCGGGACTATCACGCAGCAGTATCTGCGTACCCGCGCCGAAGCCCAGCGTACTCAAGGAGGACGTTTTCCGCACTGAGGAGCACGTTGAAATGCAGCAGGCTATCCTGCGCATGTACTTCAAGGCTCCGAAGATGACCGACCGCTACGCCGGCGTGGTTCTCTCGATGATACTCGGCGGTATGACGACCTCGAGGTTTTTCAGCAATATCCGCGAGAAGCAGTCGCTGTGCTACTATTGCAGCTGCTACTCCAACCGCTTTAAAAAGATCATCACGGTGTACGCCGGGGTAGACCTCGCGAACATCGCAAAGACGGAGCGCGCCGTCATGAAGGAATTCATGAATATCAGCATGATGGGCGTCACCGACGAGGAGCTTGAGCATGCGAAGCTCGAGATAATCGAGAGCGCACGCGCCGTGTACGATTCCGCCGGAGCGCTTTCAAGCTGGTATTCCTCGCAGATAACCGACGATAAGATGCTCACCCCTGAGGAATACGCCGCAGGCGTGAGCGAGGTGGACGCAAAGCGCGTAATGGACGCATGCCGCCAGTACTGCCTGGATACGGTCTACACTTTATACCCTGAGGAGGTGCAGTAATGCTGGAAGAGATCACGAGCAGCAGGCTAGGCGAAAAATACTACAGATACACCCACAGCAGCGGCGTTACTGTGCTTCTTTACCCGATGAAGGGATATTCCACGATAACAGCGCAGTTTTCAGTGAAGTTCGGCTCTATCGACAACTGCTGCTCCATCGACGGCGGCGCTCCGGTACGCATTCCGGACGGCACCGCGCACTACCTTGAGCACAAGCTGTTCGAGTCACCGGAAAAGGAAGCCTTCGCAAGGTTTGCCGAGACCGGCGCTTCCTGCAACGCCGGAACTTCCTACGACAGCACGCGTTACTACTTCAGCTGTTCCGCGAACTTCGAAAAGAATCTTGAGATACTGCTGGATTTCGTTCAGCACCCCTATTTCACCCCGGAGAACGTCGAGAAGGAGCGCGGCATAATCACGCAGGAGATAACGATGTACCTCGACAGCCCCGCCTGGCGCGTCTGCATGGAGCTGTACCGCGATATGTTCCGGAACAATCCGGTGCGCAACGACATCGCAGGCTCCGCGGAGAGCATAGCGCTCATCACCGATAAGCTGCTGTACGACGTCTACGACGCATATTACGACCCTTCGAACATGTACCTTTGCATTGCCGGAGGCTTCGATCTTGAGAGCGCCGTGGAAGTCTGCGAGCGCTGCCTGCTTACTCGCACCGGGAAAAATGTCGTTTCGATATTCGAGCAGGAGCCGCCGGAGGTTTTCACCCGCCGCAGCGAGATGAAAATGCCTCTGGGCAAGACCAATTTCGCAATGGGCTTCAAGCAGCCGGCGCTTTCCGGCAGGGCAATGACCGAGGAGTATATCTACCGCACGCTGATGAGCGATACCTCGGTAGGCGCAGCTACGGATTTCTACCGTAATATGCGCGATAAGGGGCTTATCAACGAGACCTTCGAAAGCAGCATAATGATGGGCCGCGGGTTCTTTATTCCGGGAATTTACGGCGAGTCCGACGATCCTGACCGTGTAGCCGAGGAGATAGTCCGCGAATACCACCGCCTGAAGTCCTGCCCGCCGTCCGAGGAGGCTTTCCTGCGGGCGAAGAAGTACCTTTACGGCGACAATATCCGCACGTTCAACAACGTCGAAAGCGTCGCGCAGAACCTCTCCGACGCAGCGCTGACCGGAACCTCCGCGTTCGACTACGCGGATATCGCGGCCTCCGCCGACTACGAGGGTATGCTCGCGCGGCTGCGTGACTTCGATCCGGACAACTACGCTCTTTCGATAATCAACCCTACGGAGGACTGACATATGTTATCAACACTTTTAGCTTCAGCCACCGCCTTCCCCGAGGTGGAGCTGACCTTCCCGAATCTTTTCGGCGGTATAACCCTGAGCTACTATCAGGGCTTCGAGCTTTTCGGAATAAAGATATACTGGTACGGCGTGCTCATCACCATCGGCGTGGTTCTCGCGTACCTCTACGCGATGTGGCGCGCTAAGGACTTTGGACTTGGCAAGGACAGAATGTTCGACGTGGTGTTCGTGGCGCTCATCATGGGATTCCTCGGCGCGCGTATCTATTACTGCGTGTTCCAGACCCTCGACCCGAATTCCGGCATGAGCTTTGATATCGTCACCACCTTCACGACCATACGGGACGGCGGCCTCGCGATTTACGGCGGCGTTATCGGCGGATTCCTCGGCGGCTTCGTGATGTGCAAGATACGTAAGGTCAACTTCCGCGCGATGGCGGATATTGCCTCGCTCGGATTCCTCATCGGGCAGTGCATAGGCAGATGGGGCAACTTCATCAACCAGGAAGCCTTCGGCGCACAGTGCAGCCCCGACTGGATATTCGGCATGACCAGCGTGGATATTATCCGCCGCGACGGTCTGGAGGCGGGCGCGCTCGTACACCCCTGCTTCCTTTATGAGAGCGTGTGGTGCCTTGTGGGATTCATCGCGCTGCATTTCTATTCCAAGAAGCTTCGCACATTCGACGGGGAGATCATGCTGATGTACCTTGCGTGGTACGGTCTGGGCAGAGCCTGGATAGAGGGTCTCCGCACAGACAGCCTTATGGCGGGCGACTTCAGAATATCACAGGTCGTAGCTGCGGCATGCTTCGTTGTATGCACCGTGCTTGTGATAGTTTTCAAGATACTTACCGAGAAGAAGCACATACCGCTGTACGTCAACACCGAAGCATGCAGAGCGCTCAACGAAGCCGACGAAAAGGCGGAGGAGCAGCGCCGTGAAAAGAAGCTCGCGAAAAAGACCGAGCAGGCTCCCAGCATACTCTCAGAGGACGCCGAAAATGTTACGCTGAACGATGATTCCAGTGAATCCAGCAAATCCAGCGAACCTGAAACAGTATCATCCGAGGAAACTGAAACTTCCGAATCCCCGGAAGCGGCAAACGAAACTACAAAAACATCTGACGAAACCGACGAAAGCGAGGAGCAGTAAAATGGCAGCACAGATAATTGACGGAAAGGCAGTATCAGCAAAGGTAAAGGAAGAGGTACGCCAGGAGATAGAACGCGAGGGTCTCAATGTTGGACTTGCAGTAGTTATCGTAGGCGACGACCCGGCAAGCCGCGTGTATGTTAACAACAAGAAGAAAGCGTGCGAGGTCTGCGGCATAAAGAGCTACGAGTACGCGCTCCCTGCGGAGACCACCGAGGAGCAGCTTATGGAGCTCATCGACGCGCTCAACGCCGACAGCAAGGTAAACGGAATACTGGTTCAGCTTCCGTTGCCGAAGCACCTCAACGAGGAGGCGGTCATTGCTAGGATATCCCCGCTGAAGGACGTTGACGCGTTTTCAGCTTCGAACGTCGGCAAGATAATGATAGGAAATTACGCGTTCCTGCCCTGCACGCCCGCAGGCTGCATGGAGCTTATCCACAGCACCGGCGTGGACGTTTCCGGCAAGGAGTGCGTAGTTATAGGCCGCTCCAACATAGTTGGCAAGCCGATGGCGATGCTGCTTCTGCACGAAAACGGAACCGTGACCATCTGCCACTCCCGCACGAAGAACCTCAAGGAGGTTTGCGCACGCGCTGATATCCTTGTTGCAGCGGTAGGCAGACCCGGCTTCGTTACCGGCGACATGGTGAAGCCCGGCGCGGTAGTCATCGACGTTGGAATCAACCGCAGCGCCGAGGGCAAGCTCTGCGGCGACTGCGTATTCGACGAGTGCGCCGAAAAGGCTTCCTATATCACGCCTGTTCCCGGCGGCGTAGGTCCCATGACCATCGCAATGCTGATGAAGAATACCGTGATGGCAAAGCGCATACAGTCCAGATGAGGAACCAGGCCAAACCCTTCTTACGGAACGCTGTGATTCTCACCATCGCACTGGTGATAGTTGGTCTGATGATGAATTCCTGGGGCGTTGTGCAGATACTTATAATGGTGCTGCTGGCGGTTCTGACAGCGGGGCAGTGGCTGCTGTATTTCTACATGAGAAAGCATTGAGTGGATAAAGTCACAGCGCCTAAAATCGCAGACAAACCATAATTTATGCTTGAGGTTTAAAAACTTTCAGCAGCCCCATATCGGGAGTCAAGGGGGACGTGTCCCCCTTGCAGGTCAAGGGCGGAGCCCTTGTCGCCGACAGGCGAAACCTCCGCACTAAGTGCGGCTACTCCGTGCGGAAGCGCGGTTAAACGCAAAAGAGCGCTAAAGGGGTGTGGGGGAAAACAAGAGTTTTCCCCCACCTGCCGCATATTGTCTTACAAACGCTCACCGTCCAAAACAGTCCACTGGACTGTTTTGGACGTGTCATCAACTTATAAAAAAGAGTTTCCCACCACGACCTGCATAATCCTGTCAGCCGTTAAGCCCGAAGCTGACTGACAGCGCGTTGTTGACCTGCGACATGGAGCTGCTGTCCAGCTCGCCCATGCGCTCCTTCAGCCGCCTTTTATCTAATGTACGCACCTGCTCCAGAAGCACGATGGAGTCCTTCGCAAGCCCGCAGGAAGCGGCGTTGAGCGAAATATGTGTTGGCAGCTTGGATTTGTCCTTCTGGCTCGTTATCGCGGCGGCTATCACCGTAGGGCTGTGCTTGTTTCCAACGTCGTTCTGAACTATAAGCACTGGGCGCATTCCGCCCTGCTCTGAGCCGACCACCGGGCTCAGATCCGCGTAATATATTTCTCCTCGTTTTACCAGCATTTTACGATCATTCCTTTCCTATCGTTCCCTGCCTTTCCGGCGCGGTCTGTTTGATCATAGTATTGACTGCCGCGCGGAAGATATACAGGCAGTTTCTATGAAAAACCGGATCTTCCGGTCACTACATTTTATTCCGCACTCAGCCGCTGAGTGAGTACTTTCAGCGGAGCTTAATGTAATTCGCAGAAAAGAGGTAAATTATGCCGCAGATGACATGGGACAGATTGCTGTCCTCCGAACGAAGCCGCGTTTCCGCAAAGCGCAGCGGTGATATCCGCTCGGAATTTGCGAAGGATTATCACAGGATAATCAGCAGCGCGTCCTTCCGCAGACTTCAGGACAAAACGCAGGTTTTCCCGCTGGACAGGGGAGATTTCGTGCGCACAAGGCTGACGCATTCGCTGGAGGTAAGCTCCTTTGCGGGTTCGATAGCGGACACGGCATTTGCAAGGCTCGCGGAGGATCACCAGGAGATCACCCCGCAGGTACGCGCAGACTGTGTGGAGATACTGCGCTGCGCAGGGCTGATACACGATATCGGGAACCCTCCGTTCGGGCATTTCGGTGAGTACACTATCCGTGAATGGTTCAGCGACAACCTCCCGAAGCTCACCTGCCGGGGAAAGAGCGCGTATGAGTTACTGACCCCGCAGCAGCGCGCAGACCTCGAGAACTTTGAGGGCAACGCGCAGGCGCTCAGGGTGCTGACAAGGCTGCATTTTCTGGTCGACGAGAACGGAATGAACCTGACCTACGCGCTGCTGAACACGATAATAAAGTACCCTGTACCGTCCACGGGGATCGACAAAAAGAGCGGCGATATCCGCACCAAGAAAATGGGATACTTCGCAGCGGAGCAGCCGCTTTACGAAAAGATCACGAATTCCACGGGCGCGGTCGGCTGCCGTTATCCGCTGACCTGGCTGCTGGAATCCGCGGACGATATCGCATACAAAACTGCGGATATCGAGGACGCGCAGCGCAAGGGGCTTCTGACCTACACTATACTGCTGACCGAGCTTACCTCGCCGCAGCTCCGGGAGAAATGCCGCACTGCGGAGGAACTCGAGCTGCTTGAAAAGGCGGCTGGAATGCTTCCGCACTACCTGGAAACCGCGAAGGAGCGCGGAATGCCCTCCACGGAGGAGAACGCGGTGCAGAATTTCCTTGTTCGGGTGCAGTCGATGATGATCTGTGCGGCGGCGGAGTCGTTCGTAAGAAACTACGACAGAATAATGCGCGGGGAGCTTCGCACCGAGCTGCTGGCGGATTCCCCGGCGCGGACGCTATCCGACGCGCTGAGCGATATAGCGTACCGCTACGCGTTCAACTCAAAGGAGATACTGCGCATAGAGCTGTCGGTGTCGGAGATGATGAACTGCCTGCTTGAGCGGCTGAGCGGCGCGGCTCTGCGGTTCGAAACACCCCAGGAGAAGATCACGGACAGCAAGCTGATCAGCGTAATATCCGAGAATTACGTGAAGATATGCCGCGCCGGCTGGAGCAGCGAGGGCGCCGAGGCGTACAGCCGCCTGATGCTGGTGACGGATTACGTCTGCGGAATGACCGACGGATTCGCGCGGCAGCTTTTCCGGGAGCTTCGCGGGGAGATTTCGGGCTGACTTGACATAAGAGGATATTTGTGGTATTATTAAATCAGTGAGTGCCGCAGCAGGCTTTGCGGCGCTGTTTCAGCAGCCGGGTCAGGCAGAAGGGAGCGCTATGGAAACCGAAAACAACGAAAAGAAGCCTATGATACGCCGCGGCAGCTTCCGCGTAGGCTACGGCAGCGAGGAAAAGCTGATAATCATGTGCGGTATAGGTGCCGCGCTGTGCCTGTGTATGTTCATAGTGGGTCTGGTATTGTTCGGAGCGCCGACTGATTTCATGGGATTTATGAGCAGCGTGTTCTGGATAATTCCGATGGTGATATGCCTGGTGTTTATTCCGGTGATAATCTACGGAAGGCGGTGCACCTACTACGCAGGAGATAAGGAGCTTGAGGCGGTCACGCCGGGCGGCAGCGACTACCTGTATTACAGCGATATCTCCGAGGTAATATACAAGCCGACTACGCTGTTTGGAAAGCTACGGGGATATCATGTCACGGTGGTGACCGGCGTGCGTGACTTCACCTACCGCTATATATTCGACCGCCACGACGACCTGTGCGAGCCGAGGCACACCCCGTTCTACATTCTGGAGCTGAACGCAGGTCTGAAGCAGCCGGAGGAGACCGATCCGGAGCTTGCCGCAGCAGTAATGGCTCAGTTTGCGGTTATGCAGGAAAAGCAGGAGGACCGAGTTTCCAGAAAGCGCAAGAAAAAGACCTGGGAAAACCTGTTTGACGATTGACAGGTTATTTCATGATTTATCAGACATAAGGGAACCTCTAAAAACCGGTGCGAAAAGCAAAAATGGGCAGGGTGTGCCAGATTCTAGGAAATCCGACGAAGATGGCACGCACTGCACATTTTCGCTCACATGAGGTTTTTAGATGTGACCATAATAAAGCACCGCAGTTCATCGTTGCGGTGCTTTTTTGTGCCGTCTGTCAGGGCTTATGCTTATTCCGTTTCAGCCGTGGTGCGCTTTGCCATCTCGTTGTTGTACTCGAGCTGGGTTATTTCGCCCTTCGCCAGAAGCTCGCACCTTATGCGGACGATACGCGGCTTCCTGGAGGGGTTTCCGTGCTCCGGAAAAAGCACCACCGCGCGCTATATTGCGGAGCAGACCGGTGGAGCGTTTTTTGACGAGGACTGCGCCGATCACCCCGCAGATTACACATTCCATGCGTTCATACCGGACGGCTCGGAGGGGTTCACAGCCGAAGAAACCGCGCTGCTCCGCGAAAACGGGGCCCCGCAGCCGGGCGGGATAGTAGTTCCGCTGAGCAGATTGTCCGGAGAGCTGTTCAATAAGGCTCTTAAATTCAAAATATATGATTTCCTTGACTGGCAGACCGAGCGCCCGGTAATGCTCCGGAAGTGGCAGGAGTTCGCGGAGCGCGCCGGGGACGGCGTTAACGTGTTTAACTGCGTGCTGCTTCAGAACCCCATGTGCGAAACCATGATGAGATTCGGAATGCCGCAGGAGCAGTCCTTTGAATTCATTCGGGACATCTGTTCGGCTATTGCGCCGCTTGAGCCGGTGGTGATATACCTTAAAAGCAGCGACCCGGCGGCGCTCGTGAGGTCGGCGCTGCCGGAGCGCGGAAACGACTGGCTGAACGCCGTCGTGGACTATCATTGCAGCGGCGAATATGGGAGATCGCGGGGGCTTTCCGGGTTTGAGGGGTACATTGCGGCTCTGGAGGAACGCCAGCGCCGCGAGCTTGAAATGCTGCCGCAGCTTCCGGTGAAGTCGTTCCTGCTTGACGACCCTCAGCGCGACTGGAATGCGGCTTACAGCAAAATTGGCGAATTATTGAGAGGTAAAGATGAACATTAAAATAGAACCACTGACGTTATCCAATTTTAACGAGCATTCGCTGGACGATTTCCGCCGCAGGCAGCAGGTCACGGAGGTCTGGCGCAGGAACGGAAATGAAATGGAGCTTGTATACCAGCCATTTGTTGAGGACTGGGACGCGGATGTCCGCCGGGGAGCCGCCGAAAGGATGCTCGGCAATCTGCGGCGTGGTTACTTCGGAACCGGCGCGTTCGACGGCGGAAAGCTAGTCGGCTGGACGTTCTACGGAAACGAGCTTATCGGCGAACGCAAGAATTACGTGGAGCTTCACATGTTCCATGTTTCAGAACTGTACCGGGGGAAGGGGATAGGCCGCAGGGTGTTCGAGGCTTCTCTGCCACTTGTCAGGGAGACCGGCGCAGAGCGGATATTTATTTCGTCTCACTCTGCAAAGGAGAGCCAGGCGGCTTATAAGGCGCTGGGCTGCGTTCCTGCGAGGGAGTTGTTCCGGGAAGCCGCCGAAATGGAGCCGTTCGATATTCAGCTTGAATTTGACCTGACATAAAACGGGTACTTACCGCATGTATTTTTCCGGCGACGCAGGAGATAATACAGCCGTAAGGAGTGGTGAATATGATAAAAGACAGCTTCACCTACATAGCCGTGCTGATATTTGCCGCGGCTGTGCTGGTGTACCTTCCGCGGCTGATAAAGGGGAATGCCGCACGTAAATTCTTCAGCTTTGCGCCGCCGGTTGTGCTTATATATCTCGGGCTGATGGCGCTCTGCACGCTGGGCGCGTGGGATCTCCAGGCGACCTCCGCAGCGTATTCCAGCTTGAAAAATCCGCTGTTATACGCCATGCTGTTCATTATGCTGCTGCGCTGCGATCTTCGTAAGATACTCCGGCTGGGACCAAAAATGCTGCTTGGATTTCTTGCCGCCACGTTTTCGATTTCGCTTGGGTTCGTGGTTTCTTTTGCGATAATGCGCGGGGTGCTCGGGGAAGGAGCCTGGAAGTCCCTCGGGGCGCTCTGCGGAAGCTGGATGGGCGGCGGCGGAAACATGCTGGCGATACAAGCGGCGCTTGACATCGGCGAATCCGCAATGGCGTATGCACTGGTGATGGATTCCATCTGCGGAACGCTGTATATCATGTTCCTGCTGTGGGCGATAGGCTTTTCCGACAAGTTCGACCGCTGGACGAAGGCGGATACTACTGCGATACACGCCGTCGGAGCCTCCCTCGAGCAGGAATACGCAGCTGATTCCCGCCCGCTCACATGGCAGAACATTCTGATGCTGACAGGCTCGGGGCTTCTGGTATCGGCGGTTTGTACGAAGCTCGGCGGGGCAGTCGGGGATATGCTCCCGTTTTTCGACCGCGCTACCTGGACGGTGCTCATTGTAACGGTGCTCGGAATACTCCTGGCAATGACCCCGTTCGGGAAGCTCCGCGGCACCGAGGAAGTCTCTAACGTGCTGTTGTATGTCGTGATTGCGCTGATAGCCTCCCGCGCCGACCTCCGGGGTATCGGGAATGCTCCGGCATGGCTGGCGGCGGGACTGCTTATCCTTGTGATACACGTCGGGATAATGCTGCTTCTCGCGAAGCTGTTCAGGCTGGATATATTCACCTGCGCAGTCGCGTCGCTTGCGAATATCGGTGGAACCGCGACGGCTCCGATACTCGCCGGGACGTACAGCAGTGCGCTGGTTCCCGTCGGGATAATCATGGCGCTGCTCGGTTATGTAGTCGGCACCGGCGGCGGACTGCTCACCGCGCAGATAATGAGCATGTTAGCGTGATATTTTAAATTCGGAATTCAGAATTAGGAATTCGGAATTAAGGTGCGCGCTTCGCGCGGAATTAAAACTGCTGGGAATTTTACAGGCTTACAGGTTTCGCCTTGGGCGGCACCGAAATTCCGAATTTAAAAAGCTGCACGACACTCCCCCTGACTAATGCGGGAAAATTTGCTCGTGCAGCTTTTTATTATTTCTTCGCGGTGAAGAATAATCTTGGCATTTTCAGAATGACGTTTCCGTCGCCCTGAACCGGTATATTCTCCTTTACAGCTTCCAGGAGTTCGCCGAGGAACTCCGTCTTTTCATTCTCGCCCAGGGCGTCGAGATACGGCTTTAAGCCGCTTCCCTTATAACAGTCGATAACGGCGCTGTGCGACGGAACGACATGATAATATACGGTCTCCCACATGGCGACTTCCACCGAGCACCCCGCCAGGATGTCGTAGGTGGCGTTCGGCGTGAGGTTGTGGAAATTGTGTAAGGCTGTATGCCTTACGAGGAGGATTGAAGAAGCAGGTGGTGTGCTATACACATTTTCACTCAAACGAGGTTTTTAGAGGTGACCATTATATCACTTTTTTATCCACGATGTCAACGGGAAAGGCGATGTTTCACAATTCGTACGTAACCCCATCTATAATAAGAACATCGACCCGGTTTTTATACAACATTGGAAAATGTGTTTTATTTACTGTCCCTTGGGCAAAATAATTGTATAATCTATACAAAACGTTAATTGCTGGCAGCATTTTTTCCAAAACTACTTGACAATCAGCCGGAAAAAAGTTATAATAGCATTACGCCAACAAAACATATCAGATTAATATGTAATATATGAATACTCAGAGAAAGGAGAACTACAAATGAGCTGTGCAAAGATGATCTGCTGTGAAATGATGTGTACAGTCATGTGCCATATGGCTGAAGAACTGCCCTGCGCGTCCGTATTCCGAATGTGAGTTTTGTTCTGACCCGAACCGAACATATCCGGAGCGCAGTGAAATGCGCTTTTTTTTTTTGAATATTGGAGGAAAACATCATGCCCGACAACAAGAACATCTGCCATAGCTGCACAGACTGCGGAGTGCTCAACTGCGCACGCCGCAGCGGCTCGTATCCTGAGTTCTGCCCGACAGCGGCGCTCACCGAGGAGGAGATAAACGAGGTCACGGACCTCTACATAAAGAACCGCACGAACCACAAGATAGCGGTTGCTTCCGCCGAGGTAGAGGGCGGATTCTACGGCAAGTACACGAGGGTGGAGGAGATAATCGAATTTGCCCGCAAGATAGGCGCAAAAAAGATAGGCATTGCGACCTGCGTAGGGCTTATTGAGGAAAGCCGCATATTCGCGCGGATACTGAAGCTGAACGGCTTTGAGGTGTACGGGATAGGCTGCAAGGTCGGCTCGGTGGATAAGACCGACATAGGGATAGATGAGAAATACACCTGCGTTACCGGAAAGGTAATGTGCAACCCCATTATGCAGGCGAAGCTGCTCAACAAGGCGAAGGTAGACCTGAACGTAGTAGTGGGGCTGTGCGTTGGACACGACAGCCTGTTCTACAAGTACGCGAAGGGGATAACGACAACGCTTGTCACCAAGGACAGAGTGCTCGCCCACAACCCTGTCGGCGCGCTGTACCAGGCGCGGGCTTACTACAAGAAGCTTCTGCTTGCGCCGGTCGGCGAGGATCCGGATTATTCCGGAGCAAATCTCGGCAGCATAAAGTAAGCCGGAAAGGACATTCAGATGAATAAAAAGACATTGTTTCGCGCCGGCATACTTCTTCTATCGGCGATAGCCGCTGAGGCAGTCGCGGTTGCCGTTCCTGATTCCGCCAAGCACCAGCCGGCGAATCACCCGTATTTCGCATGGCTCATCATCGCGATAACCCTGGTTTATTTCGTTGGAGCGATCCTGATACACCTGAAAAACAGGAAGACCCCGAACGAAAGCGACCTGTTTTACAGAGCTCCGTTCCTGGCGGGAGTGCTGCTTGTTCTGAACGTTCTGAACATCGTAACTGTAAAGACGGCGCTGCTTCCTACGCTGTATTTCCCGTCCCTCGACCGGGTGTTCGGGACCCTTTTCGAGGATTGGGAGCTGATTCTGAAGTGCGTCGGCTACTCCTCGGGAATACTCGCCGCGGGCGTCCTCGGAGGACTTATCGTAGGGTTCCTGATGGGCGTGGGCATAGGCTTCAGCAAGACCCTGAGCTACTGGATAAACCCGCTGGTACGTATTCTGGGTCCGATACCGTCCACGGCGTGGATACCGATTTTCCTGCTGGTTTTCCCGACTGCACGTGCAGCCAGCGCGTTTATCATCGGGATCTCCGTTTGGTTCCCGACGGTGGTGCTGACCTCCAGCGGTATCTCAAACGTAAAGAATTCGTATTTCGAGGTCGCCTCCACACTGGGAGCAAATCACTTCTGGCGTGTTTTCAAGGTGGGAGTGCCCGCCGCAATGCCTAGTATATTCCTCGGGCTTTTCAACGGTATCTGCTCGTCGTTCGTAACGCTGATGACGGCGGAGATGATCGGCGCAAAGTACGGCATGGGCTGGTACGTCAACTGGCAGAAGGAAATGATGTGCTACGCCAACGTTTATGCAGGGCTTATCGTTATCGCAGTGCTGTTCTACCTTGTTATCACGGTTCTTTTCAAGGTAAGGGATAAGGTGCTGCTGTGGCAGAAGGGAGTCATCAAATGGTAGGAGCAATAGAATTCAGCGGCGTGAAGAAGAGCTTCCGCCGTCCCGACGGGGAGATCGTACATGCGCTCAACGGAGTGGATCTGAAAATAGAACAGGGAGATTTCGTCTGCCTTATCGGACCTTCCGGCTGCGGAAAATCCACCATGCTGCGGCTGCTTGCAGGCCTTGACCAGCCGACGGAAGGCGCGGTATACCTCGACGGCGAGAAGATAACCAGACCAAACTACGACCGCGGACTTGTGTTCCAGGACCCGAACCTGTTCCCGTGGCTGAACATCTACGACAACATATCCTTCGGGCTGAGGGCAAGGCACATTTTCAAGCAGAAGCGGGATTCCGTCAGGGAATTCATGGATCTTGTCGGGCTGACCGGATTTGAGAAATCCTATCCGCACCAGCTCTCCGGCGGAATGTGCCAGAGAGCCTCCCTTGCAAGGGCGCTAATCGGTCACCCGAAGGCGCTGCTTCTCGACGAGCCTCTCGGCGCGCTGGACGCGTTCACAAGAATGAACATGCAGGACGAGCTGCTGCGCATCAAGGCTGAGCAGAACATGACCATGGTGATGGTAACTCACGACGTAGACGAAGCGGTGTACCTTTCGAACAAGATAGTTGTAATGTCGCCGCGTCCCGCGAAGATAGAGGAGATACTCGAAGTGCATCTCAGCCAGCCCCGCGACCGAAACAATCCGGAGTTTATCCGCCTTCGCAGCGAGATACTCAAGGTCCTGGACTTCGCGGGCAGGGAAAAAGATGTGGAATATACGATTTAATGGAGGTAATCAATATGAATTTCAGGAAAATAGCCGCAGCTGCGGTTTCAGCGGCGCTCGCGCTGGCGCTTACAGCGTGCGCACAGCAGGAAGGCTCCGGGAGCGATGAATACGTACTCAAGGTAGGCGAGGTGCAGGGCGCGCTCTGCCACGCTCCACTCCAGGTGGCGATGGAGAAGGGCTACCTCGACGATGAGGGAATCAAGTGGGAGCGTGTTGATTTCGGCGGCTCCGACATTCAGGCGGCTCTCGGCTCCGGCATGATCGACTGCGGCTTCGGACTTATCGGAAAGTTCATTCAGCCGATAGAAAACGGTCTGAACATGGTCATTACCTCAGGAATGCACACGGGCTGCACAAAGCTGCTCGTCCGCGCGGATTCCGGAATCGAATCCGTTGCCGATCTGAAGGGCAGGACCATCGGAGTAAGCTCCCTGGCAAGTTCCGAGGCGATAACCGCAAAGCGCGCCCTTAACGCAGCAGGGGTTGATATTTCCGCGGACGGCGGGGAAGTCGCATTTGCGGTGTACAGCACCACCGACCAGCCGGTAGCGCTGATGAACGGAGCGGTAGACGCTATTTCCACGCCTGACCCGGTAGCCACAAACGCAGAGAACGAGTACGGGCTGAAGGTGCTGCTCGATACAGCGGTAACGGAGCCGTACGCGAGTGAATACTGCTGCGTAAGCTTCGTATCCTCCGAGCTTGCGGAGAAGCACCCGGACATTGCCGCGGCGTTCACAAGGGCTGTTCTGAAGGCCTCCGCGTTTGTTGCGGAGAATCCCGAGGAGGCAGCGCAGATACAGATCGACGGCGAGTATGTCAGCGGCGACGCCAGGGCTAACGCGGAGATACTCAAGGGATACAAGTATATTCCGAGCGTTCAGGGCGGATACGACGCGCTGGTGAACGTTGCTGCCGACCTCCACGACATAGGGCTGCTGAAGGAATCTACTGACGTATCCGCTCTGGTGGAGCGTTCGTTCAAGTTCTTTGACGGAGTTCCCGACAGCTATACTGTCAGCGGCGATGAATTTTCGGACGTGGTATATGAGAGCAAGTCGCTTTCAGCGGCTACTGAGACTCATGTCGTGAACGACTGCTGCGGATAAAATCTGAGCTGGAATCACTGAGCCGTATTCGGCTGAATATACAAAACTGGCAGGCGGTGAGCCTGCCTGTTTTGTCTTTGAAGTCAGACCTCCGGCAAATTTGCAATGAGGTATTTCCAGTAGCTGTCTTGAATTTCGCGGAAAATAAAACAAGGGCTGAAACCAGCCCTGTTTTTATGTTGAATTGTTGAAAAAAATCAGTTTCTCATGTATTCTCTCCAGTCGAGGTCTCCGCGCTCAAGGGCGTGGATAAGAGCCTCGGCGGTAGCGATATTCGTTGCAACGGGGATATTGTGTACGTCGCAGAGGCGGAGAATATTGATGTCGTTTGGCTCGTGAGACTTTGCGTTGAGCGGGTCGCGGAAGAATATCAGCAGGTCGACTTCGTTGCAGGAAATGCTTGAAGCAAGCTGCTGGTCGCCGCCCTGGGAACCGCTGAGGTAACGCTGAATGTGAAGTCCGGTAGCCTCGGCAACGAGCTTTCCGGTGGTGCCGGTAGCGCGGATATCATGGTGGCTGAGAATGCCGCAATATGCGATACAGAACTGAACCATCAGTTCTTTTTTGGAGTCATGTGCGATGAGTGCAATATTCATAGCTGCTCCCTCCTTAGTTGATGTTGATGGTGAGCGGAACTTCCTCACCAAGAATTCTTCTTGCTATAGCCGCGTAAGCCTTGGCGCCTCCGCAGTTCTGGGGAAGAGGCTGTCCCTTCGCGCCGCATATTTTTATGTTCATATCCTCGGGAACCACGCCGATGAGCGGTATTCCCACGCTGTCCATTACCTCGTCGAGGTCGTAGAGGATATCCTCGTCCTTGAAGTTCGGGCTGACCTTGTTGATGACAAGACGCTGATTAGTGCAGTTCTTGACATACAGGAAGTCAGAAAGTATCGCACCGTCGCGTACGCACACGGTATCCGGGGTAGTTACCATCAGTATAAGCTCCGCAGCCTTAATAACGCTGAATACCGAACTGCCGATACCTGCGGTGTCCATGATTATGTAATCGAAGTGCTTGCGCATCTCCTGGCATACTTCCATGATCTTTTCAGGATTGATATCTATAAACGGATTCCTTGTCGCGCAGACCAGATAGAGGTTGTCAACACGATCCACTTTAGTTGTGGCTGTAAGGATATCAATTTTACCCTCCAGATATTCGCCGATGTCGTGCTTTACCTTATCCTTGATGCCGAGCATGATGTCAAGGCATCTCAGACCGAAGTCCAGCTCGACCACCAGAGTTTTTTTACCAAGCGCTGCAAGTGCAGTGGCAACGTTAGCCGATGTGGTCGATTTGCCCGTGCCGCCCTTGCCTGCCGTAACCGCAATGATCTGTGACATGTTATTCCCCTCTCGATCTGATAGATCCGTATCCTTATTTTGCAGATACGCACCCAGAATATCTATGATAATTTTTATAAATATATTCTACCACAAAACCCCTTTAAAATAAAGCTTTTTTTTGTACATTTAAAAAATTTGTGAAATATCTTCATTTTCCTGTCGCTTTTTTGTGCATAATTACACTTGCAGATTTCATTGACCTGGTGATATGTAATTAAATAAGAAATGTTGCCATTCAAGTCGTTCCGAATTTACAATCAGGAAGAAAAAAACGACAATCAGGAAGATTTTATTGACATACGCCGCAAAAAACGATAAAATCAACAGGTATAAAAAAACTATCTGAGAAGGAGAACCGAAATGTCCGAAAACAACACACAGACCCCCGCACAGGAAAAGCCCCGCCGCAGCAAGGAAGATATCCTTGAAATAATCATAGCGGTATTTCTGGGCGTGACCGCGCTGGCTACTGCCTGGGCTTCGTGGATAGGCTCGCTGCACGGCGGCAACATGTCCACCAACTATACCAAGAGCAACAACCTCGCAGCCGACGGCAACGCCCGCTGGAACGAGGCTTCCCAGACGCTCATGCAGGATATGCAGGTGTGGAACATTATAAGCGACTACCAGGTGGAGGTGCTTTACGCAAACCAGACCGGCGACGAATCCAAGCTGTATGAGAGCGCGTATAAAATCAAGTTCATCTGCGCCGACAACCTGACTCAGGAGATCGCCGACCTCATAAACTACGATTTTGACTTCGACGCCGACCAGATAATCGACTGGGTGATAAACAACGAGAAGTCCACAGTAAGCCCGTTCAGCGACGAGGACTACGTTAACAGCTACTACGCCGACGCGCAGGAGATACTTGCGGAGAGCGAAGCGGTGCTCGCCGAAGGCCAGCAGGACAACACCCGCGGCGACACCTTCAATCTCGTCACCGTCATCTATTCCGTCGTGCTGTTCATGCTCGGTATCGTGGGGACTTTCCGCCGCCTGCCGAACCGTCTGCTGATCACCTGCGTTGCAATCGCGGGATTCCTGTTCGGAACCATATACATGTTCACGATACCCATGCCGACTGGTTTCAGCTTCCTCAGCTTTTTCGGCGGCTGACGCATAACAGGCTTTTTTTCCCGGCACGACAAAAAGGTCGCCTTTAAAAACAATCAGGAAGGTAAAACATACAATCAGGAAGATTTTATTGACTGAAACAGCCTCATATGTTATACTTTCCTCAGCACCAAATTATGCGGGCTAACCGCAAATAATCAGTAAGGAGATACATAATGGAAAAGACACCTGCGTTACTTATCACTATTTTTCTCGGCGAGCTTGGAGTTCCGAGATTCATGACCGGCAAGATCGGCACCGGGATCATCTGGCTGCTGACCTGCGGCTGCTTCGGCGTTGGCTACATCATCGACATCGTGAATGTTGCCACCGGTAAGTTCACCAAGAAGGACGGCACTCCCTGGGTGACCGGAAACTAAAACATACAATCAGGAAGATTTTATTGACTGAAACAGCCTCATATGTTATACTTTCCTCAGCACCAAATTATGCGGGCTAACCGCAAATAATCAGTAAGGAGATACATAATGGAAAAGACACCTGCGTTACTTATCACTATTTTTCTCGGCGAGCTTGGAGTTCCGAGATTCATGACCGGCAAGATCGGCACCGGGATCATCTGGCTGCTGACCTGCGGCTGCTTCGGCGTTGGCTACATCATCGACATCGTGAATGTTGCCACCGGTAAGTTCACCAAGAAGGACGGTACTCCCTGGGTGACCGGAAACTAAAAAACTGTCTGGTACGGATGATCAAGCCTGTCGGAACAGCCGCCGACAGGCTTTGATTGCGTTATGCGGCTTGACATTATCTTCGGTTTGTTATAAAATATATCTGGAATCCCGCGCGTCAGGCATGGAATTCCGCATACAAAATATTAAGGAGAAACGCATGAAAATTAGAAAATGGCTCGCCGCAGCGACTGCGGGGGCAATGGCGCTTGCAATGGCGGGCTGTTCTGACATCGATGAGGACTTCTTCGCCACCGCCGAAGCCGGAAACAGCACGGCAGAATACACCGCCGAGGCTCCGGTGCAGTCCGGCGGGGAAGAGGAGTACGACAACGCAGGCCGCAGCTTCGACAACGGAGCGACCCAGCTTTCCATGACGAACGGCAGCCTCGATATCCACCGCCGCACCCGTTCCGAGTCGGCTCCGATGGGCGACAGCGGCTGGACGATCATGGTGTACCTCTGCGGCACCGACCTTGAAAGCGAATGCTATGCGGCATCCATGGACATCGAGGAAGCCCTTAACGGTAGATACAGCGACGACGTTCGCATAGTCTACCAGACCGGCGGAACCGCCGAGTGGAACGAGTACTACGGCATTTCGAACAGCGTATCGCAGCGCTACGTCACAAACAACGGCGAGCTTGAGCTGGTCGACGAGTTCGAGCTTTGCAACATGGGGGACCCGAATACTCTCGCGGATTTCGTCTCATGGGGAGTCGAGAACTACCCTGCAAAGCGCATGGGACTTGTATTCTGGAACCACGGCGGCGGCAGTATAAGCGGCGTGTGCTTCGATGAGATGAACGATTCGGACAGCCTTTCGCTGCGTGAGATAGACAGCGCGCTGAACTCCGTTTACGGCCAGATGAGCGACAAGTTCGAGTTCATAGGCTTCGACGCTTGCCTTATGAGCACCCTTGAGACAGCGAACATCATCGCGCCGTACGCGCGCTACATGTTCGCCTCCGAGGAGACCGAGCCGGGCGGCGGCTGGAACTACACCGACATCGTGGACTTCCTCTCCGGGTACCCCGACGCGACCGGCGCCGACCTCGGCGAGATGCAGTGCCAGAGCTACTACCAGCACTGCATAGACAACGGAGACCCCGACGGCACTACCTTCGCAATAACCGACCTTTCAAAGATAAACGGCCTTCTGACCGCATTCGACGCCACCGCGAAGGAGATGTACGAAAGCGACAGCATGACCGACATCGCCCGCGCGGTGTACTCCGCGGATAACTTCGGCGGAAACAACCGAAACGAGGGCTACACCAACATGGTAGACCTGCTTGGGCTTCTCAATGCGGTGCAGCCTTATGCGCCCTCCGCGTCCGACGCAATTGCAAAGCTGAAGGAAGCGGTGATCTACAGCGTAAACGGCGACAACCACGAAGGAGCCGGCGGACTTTCCCTGTACTATCCGCTTTCAGTCCAGGGCACCGAGGAGCTTTCGGTGTTCGCGGACATCTGCACCAGCTCCTATTACCTCGCGTATGTTGACTCTGCGGCGTACGGCACCACCGGCGGCGACCTCTCGGACTACGACAACAGCGGCCTTATCGCCGACTGCGACGACATCTGGAACTACGGCTATACGGCAGACCCGAACGTAGGTTCAAACTACAGCGACGTATCCTACGCAGATGATAACAGCACCATCGGCATACAGAGCGTATACTTTGACGAGGACGGCACCTACACGGTTCAGCTCTCGGATATGAGCGCGTTCAACTACGCGACCTGCACGCTGTTCATGACCTACGACGGCACAAGCGTTTACCTCGGCGAGGACGACGAGGTCGTCACCGACTACGACGCGATGATCCTCCAGGACGGCTTTGACGGCTCCTGGCCATCTATCGTGGGACAGCCGCTTGCCATAGTTGCGGTAAGCGTCGGCGAGGACCGCTCGGTATACACGGCGCCGATAACCCTTAACGGCGAGCAGACCAACCTGCGTATCGAGTACGATTTCACCAGCAGCGAGTGGCGCGTATGCGGGACCTGGTCCGGTATCGACCCCGAGACCGGCGTAGCCTCCAGGGACACCCAGCCCCTGAAGGACGGCGACGTTATCGCCCCGGCTTACTTCGTGTTCTCCGATGAGTTCAACGACTACATCTACGGCGACGACATCACTGTCAGCGGCGAGCTCCAGATAGAGTACGACGCGCTTCCCGCCGCCGATTACAGCTATTCTATGTCGCTCTACGACATCTACGGTAACTACTACTACACCACCAGCGTGACATTCACGGTAGACGAGAACGGGGAACTGTTCTTCTACCCTGACGAGCTGTAATGTTCTGATTCTTCCCGCTTATATAGAGAACCCTTCCGCTTTCTGGTGCGGAAGGGTTCATTTTATTGCGGGAACCTCTAAAAACCGGTTTGAAAAGAGAAAATGGGTAGAGTGCGACGAATGCGATGAAAGCCGACGAAGTAAGGCTGTATGCCTTACGAGGAGGTTTGAAGAAGCAGGCGGTGTGCTATACACATTTTCACTCAAACAAGGTTTTTAGAGGTGACCTTGCGTTATCTTTTCTGCTTCGGAGAGCCGCGAGGCTTCTGCCGCCGCTTCAGTTATCGCCTGTTCGATTTTTAAATGCAGCTCCGGAAGCGGAGCCGCGTTCCCGGCGCGGGCGGTCTGCTCGGCTTCGAAGCAAAGCTCCCCGGCTGAATCAGCGCCTATTCCGCGGGCGTTGTTTTTCAGCCCGTGCACCAGGGTGGTGTAGAGTTCAAGGTCGTTATCGGCAAGCGCGCTGGAAAGCCGCTCCAGCGACTTCGGAGCCTCCTCGGTGAACAGTCTGAGCAGCTCCCTGTAGAAATCTGGGTCGTTGTCGGAGTACTCCAGACCCTTTGCAGTGTTCAGCAGAGAGCTTCCAGGCTCTCCGGACTTCTGCGCTGACGGCAGGCTGTCCGTCACAATTCTGCCCGGAACAAGCCGCGAGAGCATTTGCTCAAGCTCCTCGGAGATTATCGGCTTTGAGAGGTACTCGTCGAAGCCCTCGCTCATGTAGCGCTCCCGGGCGCCGACTACCGCGTCCGCGGTCAGCACCGCAACGGGGGTCTCCCGGCAGAGGCTGGCGGGGTCGCTGCGCAGCTTCCGGAGCGCCTCCACGCCGGACATTCCCGGCATCATCGCGTCGAGCATTATCAGGTCGAAGCGCCGCTCCCTTGCAATCCGGAGCATTTCTTCGCCGCTTTCCGCAGTCGTTACTCCTGCCTTGGTGCGCCGCAGCAGTTTTTCGATCACCACGCGGTTGTAGCGGTTGTCGTCCACGGCGAGTATCTCGGTCTCCGGGCATATAAAGTGCGATGCGCTGACATGCGGGCGCACCGGAAGCTCCGGCGTGAACTCCCCGATGGGGGACGCGTCCGCGATATCCTGCGGTATTTTCAGCGTGAATGTGCTGCCAGCTCCCGGGGAGCTTTTCGCGGTTATCGCGCCGCCCATGATCTCCGCGATGTTTTTCGTTATCGGAAGCCCCAGCCCCACTCCGTCGCCGACTGCGCCTATCCTCTCGAAATTGTTGAATATCAGCGGAAGCTTCTGGGGCGGTATGCCGCAGCCGCTGTCTGCTATCTGAATTACCAGTGTGTCGGACTCCATGAATGCGGTCAGCCTTACGAAGCCGGTTTGCGTGTACTTCACGGCGTTCGTCAGTAGGTTCACCGCCATCTGCTTTATTCTTGCCTGATCTCCGACCAGCTTCCTGGGCAGTCCGGGGTCGATGCGGAAATCCAGTTCCAGACCCTTTTCCTCGGCTTTCTGTATCACCAGCAGGCGTATTTCCCGGAGCATTGTGAGCGTGTCGTATTCCGCACGTTCTACCGTCAGCTTTCCGGCTTCCGCCTTTGAAATGTCGAGTATCTCGTTTATCAGGGTCAGCAGCATGCCGCCCGCGTCCGCTATGTCAGCGGAGTACTCCAGCACCTCCGGGTTTGTGGATGTCCGCATTACCATTTCGTTCAGACCCAGCATTGTGTTGATAGGCGTGCGTATTTCGTGGCTCATGCGCGCGAGGAACTCGGTTTTTGCGGTGTTCGCGGCGTTTATCTCGTCGATCCGGTGCTGATATTTCGTCATGTTTATCAGCCAGATAACGTAGCCGCAGGGGGAGCTGAACTCCTGAATACGCTCGACGCGCAGCTCGTAAACGTTGCCGTCTATGCTGACGGTGCTCCTGCCGCCGGAGAGCGCTTCCTTTACGACCTTGTGGCTGGACGGGTTTTTCATCTCGGAAAGCTCCGGGAGTATTCGCTTGGCGGTGGCGTTCATATAGATAAGCCCGCCGTGCTCGTCGAGCATGAAAACGCCCTCGTCGCCGATGTCAAGAACGTTCGCCGGTGCCGATACGACGGAGGAGAAGTACCCGTAGCGAATCATGGACTCATACATGCAGAGCACCAGCACGAAGGCTCCGAACGCGAAGGGGTTATAGCTGCCGAACAGACCGCACCACTTCATGACAAGCTCCAGCCCCATCGCCGAGATACCGCCCAGAATAAGCGCGATACGGCGCTGCTGTATTTTGTTGGTGGTTTTCCGGAGCGCCAAGATGAGATTGACGACGATGTAAATTATGATGAAAAGAATAATCGCATAGGTTACGAACCAGAAGATACTCTTGCCAACTTCAATGCGTGAGTAAATGCCGTCGGATTCTATTCTCATCGTGGAATAGAACAGCCCGTGGTTTTCTTCCTTGGAGGTCCCGGTGGTCTGCATGGCGATGAAGCTTGCGCAGTCTAGCACGCCAAAGGTTATCCACATCGGCTTCGGTACCTTGAACCCGCCCATGCTGGAGGTGAAATACAGCAGCGAAAGCGAGAACGGATACATGCCGATATACTGTATCCTGAGCGCGCTGATAGCGGCTTCGGTGGTGTCTGAGTCCACCATTTCAAGGTACATTCCGAAAATCAGAATGAACAGCGAAAAGCAGGTCAGCATGAACGAGAGCTTCGCCGGTGAGGTGGTGTTCCTGACGCACAGCAGGAACAGCACGAAAACTCCTATGAGCACCACAATGTGGACGCCGCAGAAAACAGCGTACATATCAGCCCTCCGATCTTCCCGCGGACTTCATCTGCTCCTTTACGGAGCGGCGCAGCCTTACCGGAACTATGAGCGACTCGCCGCCCTGGAAGGTGAGTTCCCCGGAATCCGCGTCGAAGCTTTCGACAGTGGAAAGGTTCGCAATGTAGCTTCTGCCGCACATCAGGAAGTCCGGCTCGCCCTCGAGCTGCCCGAAGAAGCTGCTGAGCGGCAGGTAAACCCTGACCTCGCCGCCGGAGGTGTGGAGCACGGTGCTGTGTCCGACGGACTCAGCGAAGCGCAGCGTGTTGAGGTAGATGTTGACCTCCTCGCGGCCCTGCATAACGGTGATATACCGCCGTGACTCCTCGAAAAGGCGGCTGAACCGCTTCATGGCGCGGACGAAATCGTCATGGGTGAACGGCTTGTGGAGATACCCGTCGGCACCGATGCTGAACGCCTTGACCGCGTGAATCTCAGACGACGTTGTGAAAACCAGTCCGTTTTCCATGCCGAGTTCAATGAGCCTTTCGGCGGCGTCCATGCCGTTGGTGCCGTCCATGTAGATGTCAAGGAAAATGACCGCGGGCTTCTCCGTGGAAGTTTCGTACTCCCTGAGGAGTGCGTCTGCGCTGCTGAACAGCTTCACCGTGACCGCCGCGCCCTTTTCCTTTGCGTAGCTTTCTATGTTGTGGACCAGCCGGAGCTGGTCTGCCCTCGAATCATCGCATATGTATATAAGCATGCAGCCCTCCGTATTTTATGTTGGAATATAATATATAAATATTTTACCATAAAAAAACTGAGTTGTAAAGAAATAAATCGACATAATAATCCGCCCTGATTTGTGCATAATAACAGCAGCGGGAATTTCCGCGTATTTTTGAAAGGTGGGAAAACTATGTGGATAGATAAACTGGCGCTCGTTCTGCTGATCATCGGCGGGCTCAACTGGGGTCTTGTCGGGGTCTTCAGCTTTGACCTGGTGGCGTGGCTCTTCGGCGGGCAGGGCGCCGTTCTCAGCCGTATCGTCTATATACTGGTCGCGCTGTCTGCAGCGTGGTGCATTTCGCTGCTGTTCCGGGATACGACTGCGGCTGAACAGGCGTGAATTCCGTACGCAGCCTCTGCGCAGATATTGAATGCGGCTTTGTTTTTACAGAGCCGCTTTTGTCTGGAAAAAGCGCAAAAAACTGCCCCGGACGATTCGCCCGGAGCATTGAGTCTGAAGTCAGTCCGTTATCTGTTCTGGTTCTGATTCTGGCGGTTCTGACCCTGATCGTTCTGGTTCTGACGGTTCTGCTGATTCTGCTGATTCTGCTGGTTTCTGTTCTGATTGTTCTGGTTATTCTGGTTGGACATTGTTTTTCCTCCTATGGAGCTAGGCTCCGTAAATATCCGGCTTTTCGCCGCACTGATATTTTGCTCCGGGGGCGCGGTATTATTCAGGAAAGTTGTGCCAATATTATTGCTGACCGCACTTGATTTTTTGCGTACCGTGTAGTATAATTAATTAGAATACACGCCGCGCGGCGTGCGCCTGGGGGAGATAATATGAACATAAACTGGAACAGAAAATACTTTACGATAGCGGTCTACGCGACCTGCGCGGTAATCGTCAGCGCCATCGCTGTGATGGTGATATTCAATTTTGATTCGGTGATGGCTAAGCTGTCGGTGCTGGGCGCGGTCACGACCCCGATAATCATAGGGATATTCTGCGCCTACCTGCTGAATCCGCTCATGACCAGAATCGAGACCGGTCCCTTAAAAAAGCTGTCGGATTCCACGAACAAGAAAAACCGGAGCAAGGCGCGGGGTATCGCGCTTACGCTGACCATGCTGCTGGTTCTTGTGATACTGGGTCTGATAGTTATAATGGTGATACCTCAGCTTATTGAGAACCTGATCGTGATCTTCAGCAACATGGATTCCTACATCAACACCATCAAGGAATGGCTGAGCAACATTTTCGACGATAATCCCACGCTGGTTGAATTCCTGGGGAACCCGCTGGACGATTTCAACAAGTTCATAGCGGGAATATGGAAGGAGTATTCCAACGAGCTGATGAACATAGCCGGAAACGTAGCGTCAACGGTGTGGGCAGTAATCGACACGATGAAAAACGTGCTGATAGGGCTTATTATTTCGATCTACCTGCTGGCGCGCAAGGAAATGTTCATCGGTCAGACCAAGAAGCTGATATTCGCATTCCTGAAGGTGGAGCGCGCACAGCGGTTCCTCGGCGTATGCCGCGAGGCGAGCAAGAAGTTCCTCGGCTCCATCGTGGGGAAAATAATCGAGGCGTTTATTGTCGCCATGATATGCTTCATCGGCTGCACTATACTCCGCCTGCCGTATTCACTGCTTATCGCGGCGATAATGTTCGTGTTCAATCTGATACCGTTCGTAGGTCCGTTCATCGGCGCTATCCCGTGTACGCTTCTGCTGCTTCTGTCCGACAAGCCGATACAGGCGCTGTGGTTCGTTATTTTCATTGTGGTGCTACAGACTGTAGACGGGAACATCATTGCGCCGTGGATACTGGGAGATTCCACCGGACTTCCGGCGGTGTGGATACTGATCGCGATACTCGTAGGCGGCGGTCTGTTCGGCATGCTGGGAATGTTCCTGGGAGTGCCGGTCTGCGCGGTGGTTTACATGCTGTTCAAGGATTTCATCGAGGGCAGGCTGAGAAAGCGGCAGCTCCCGCAGAAGACTTCGGATTACGCCCGGGACGTTGGGTATATCACGCCGGATTACGTCTGCGACGAGCCGGAGGAGGTTCCTGCGCCGGAGCCTGAGAATAAGCACTCTTTCAAGGACGTGGTTACTAACCGGGTGCAGCTTTGTAAGGAGAAGCTCCATATTAAGGATAAGAAGAAATAAAGGCTGCACTTGAGGCGGCTGATTGTAGAAAACGGGCAGATAAGGCGAGTCTGCCCGTTTTTTTTAAATAAACTATAAAGCGGCGAGTGTTCCGCTTGTTGTAACCTGCATTAGTTTATGGTAACCTCTAAAAACCGGGACACGAGCAGATTTCGTACATGACTTATATCAGATGCTAGGCGTCAAACCGCAGCGTTTTCCGCCGTAGGCGGATAATGCGTTTACTGTATGTATTTCAAGGTTTGACAACGAAGCAGATGATATAAGTCATAGAAATCTGCCGTGAAGGAGGTTTTTAGAGGTTACCTTATGAAATTTTACTCCTCTTTTTTTAGCAGCCAGGGTGCGGTGAGGTCTATCAGGAACGCTCCCGCCGTGGCTGTTACGAGTATCGCAAGCACTGCTCCGGAAAGTATCACGTTTCCGCATGCAAGCCCCATTGCGAGTGGGACTCCGCCGATGGCAGCCTGCACCGTCGCCTTCGGAGTATACGCGAGCATGCAGAACAGCCGTTCTTTCAGGCAGAGCCGGGTTCTCAGCAGGCAGAGGAACACTCCCGCGCAGCGGAACGCCAGGGCGCCGAGGATAACTCCAAGTACCGGAAGCCATATGCCGCCGATGGAATTCAGGTCGACTTCCGCGCCGACCAGCACGAACAGCATGAGCTCCGCCGCAGTCCACAGTTTGGAGTATTTTGCGGAGATACGCACGGCGCGCTCCGGCTCACGCTGGCGCAGAGCGATACCCGCCGTCATGACCGCCACAAGTCCGGAGAACCCGATGAAGTCCGGCAGGAAGTCCTCCAGTGTCACCAGCAGGAACGCGAGGCTCATAACCAGTATCACCTTTACGCTGTCGCGCATGTGGAGCTTCCGGAACAGCAGCGCCATGAGAACTCCGCAGACGGCTCCCACGGCGGCTCCGAGCAGAATGGACACCGGAATGTTAACGATGGAGACCGCCGAGACTTCGCCGCCGGCGCAAAGTCCTGAGAATACCGAGAACATCACGATAACGAACACGTCGTCCATTGAAGCTCCGGCTAGTATCATCTGCGGTATCTGCTTGTCGGTGCCGCGTTTTTCCTCCATGAGTTTCAGCATTTTCGGAACGATAACGGCAGGGGACACCGCCGCGAGCACAGAACCCATCGTAGCCGCTTCCGCTATGTCAAGCCCCAGCAGAAGCTGCGCGAGCAGCGTAACTCCGACGATTTCACACGCCGCCGGGACGAAGCTCAGCAGCAGTGCGGGTCTGCCGCATTTTTTCAGGTCTGACAGCTCCAGGTTAAGCCCGGCGCGGGTCAGTATAATGATCAGCGCGATCTTCCGCAGGTCGGCGGAGATCCCGAGCAGCGCCGGGTCGAGCCACCCGAGCGAGCCGAGGAGTATCCCGGCGGCGATCATTCCGGTGAGCTTCGGCAGCCGCAGAAGCCCCGCGAGTTCCCCGAGCGCCAGCCCGAAGATAAGGATAAGTGCAATGCTTAGTAACATAAAAGCCTCCCTGCCGGGGCGCGGCGTAACAAAAAGGGCTGACAGCCCGCAGATACCAAAACCGCGCCGGAATATTCCCGGCTGATCTGTATTTGCAGATGCCATCAGCCCGTAAGGGCGGTTCGGGGCGATTGCCCGCGGGGAGGACGTCATTCCCCGTATTGTCCGGTTCCGTGCGGAGTCCGGTTATCGCCGGATTTGAAGTCGGCGGTTATTTATCCGCCATACGGTAGCCTATGCCGGTCTCGGTGAAGATGTAGCGCGGGTGCGCGGGGTCTTTCTCGATCTTGCGGCGTATGTTCGCCATGTTCACGCGGAGTATCTGGTTGTCCTGCTTCGCATTGGGACCCCACATGCGGCGTATCAGGTCAGCGTAGGTAAGAACCGTTCCGGCGTACTGCCCCAGCAGCGCGACCAGGCGGTATTCATTCTGGGTGAGTTCAACGTCGTTTCCGTCGACATACACGCGGTACTTCGCGTAATCTATTACCAGCCCGCCGACCTCAAACCGGGAATCCCGCGCTATGGAGAGGTTCGTGCCGCTGTTGCGGGAGTGCCGGAGCGCTACCCTGATCCGTGCGAGAAGCTCCTGCGTGCTGAATGGTTTCTGTACATAATCGTCGGCTCCGTTTTCGAGGGCGCGTACCTTGTCCTGCTCCTGCTGGCGGGAGGACACAACGATCACCGGCACAGCCGACCATTCGCGTATTTTCTTCAGCACGGCGACGCCGTCCATATCCGGAAGCCCGAGGTCAAGAAGTATAATGTCGGGGCAGTGCGAGCTAGCGAATATTTCGGAATCCCTGCCGTTTTCGGCAACGATAACGTCGTACCCCTGGGCTTCCAGAACAGATTTTATGTAAAAGCTGACGCTGCTGTCGTCGTCAATTACCAGCACCTTGTATCTGAACTCCATGTACTCGCCTCCGGAATTTTACATTTATTCATCATTTATTCATCACTATTATATCACATTTTTTTACCGATTGGAATATTTTTTATTACCGAAAAGCAACATAATGCACAAAACAATATAAAGTTGGGTAATAAAAATCGAATAAAGATATGCCTCCAGGAATAACATCGTAACAGGCTTGTCAGGCGTTGAGTTCGGGAGGCTGCAATGAATGTCATTTTTTCACTTGTTGAGGAAGCAAATTCCATATTGTGGGGAGCGCCAATGTTAGCTGCGCTGGTGTTTTCCGGAGGATATTTCACGCTGCGGACCGGCGGGCTGCAATTCAGGCGGTGGCTGTTCTGCCTGAGGTCCACGGTGTTTTCAAAGAGCAGCCGGAACAGCTCAGGGAGCGGGGTCACTCCGTTCCAGGCGATGGCGTCGTCGCTTGCGGCGACCCTGGGAACGGGGAACATCGCGGGAGTGGCGGCGGCGCTGACCTCCGGAGGCGCGGGTGCGGTGTTCTGGATGTGGGTGACGGCTCTTCTCGGAACTATGACGGGATATGCGGAGAACGTACTCGGCGGCTATTACCGCAGGAAAAACGGCGGGGAATGGCACGGCGGCGCGATGTACTACATCAGGTACGGCCTGGCTGAGCGCAAGCGCACGAGCCGCGCTGCGAAGCCGCTTGCGGCGGTATTTGCGGGAGCCTGCGTGCTTGCGTCCTTCGGAATGGGGAACATCGTGCAGATGAATTCGGCGGCTCTGGCGCTGGAATCCGGATTCGGGGTGCACGCATGGATAGCCGGGCTGGCGCTCACCGTGTGCGCGGGGGCGGTGATATTCGGTGGAATGAAGCGCACCGCGAAGGTCTCAGAGAAGCTGGTGCCGCTGATGTCGGGGCTGTACATAATCGGCTCGCTGATGATAATTGCGGTGAATTTCCGGAGACTCCCGGAGGTGATGGGGGAGATTTTCCGCGGTGCATTCGGGCTGGAGCAGGCGGCGGCCGGGGTCAGCGGTTACATGGTGAAGCAGGCGGCCGGCATGGGGATACGCCGAGGGGTGTTTTCGAACGAAGCAGGACTTGGTTCGTCGCCGTCGGCGCATGCCTCATCGGAGGAAACAGAGCCGTGCATTCTTGGCATGTGGAGCATAGTTGAGATAACCTTCAACACGCTGATAATGTGCTCAATGACGGCACTGGTGCTGCTGTGCTGTCCCTGCCGGGCGGCTCCGATGGACGAGGTTTTTCAGAACATCACTGCGCAGCCGCAGTACTTTCGGCTTACGGAGCAGGAGGGGCTGGTTACGCCTGGGGCGGAACTTTTGGTTTCAGGCGGCGGGGAGCTTCGTGAGTTCCGCACAGCGGACGGCGGTACGTTCAGCGCGCCCGTGAAGAGCGGTGGGATCACCTGCGCGAACATCATGAAGATCACCGGAGTAGGGCAGGGCGGTGAGATCTCCGGGGTGGTTATTGAGGAAGTGAGCGGCTCGGAGCTTGTAACGGCGGCGTTTTCGTCTGTTTTCGGCGGAATGGCTGGGAAGCTCATCAGCGCGGCGGTGGTCATGTTCGCGTTCACGACGGTCATCGGCTGGAGCTGCTTCGGGAGCGGCGCGGCGGAGTACTTGTTCGGGAAAGGCTCTCGGGTGCCTTATCTGGTGGTATTCACGGCGGTTTCGTCAGTTGGCGGCATGCTGGACGTTTCTGCGGCCTGGGGCGCTGCCGACCTGTTCAACGGCGTGATGGCGGCGGTGAATCTTCCGGTAGTTCTGCTGCTTTCCGGAAAGGTGGTTCAGATAACACGAAATTTCTCAGCGCGGAGGTTCCATGGCTCCCGCGAGGAAGCGATGATCTCCGCTCACGGAGCGCTTTCAGCGGAGGAGCCCCCGGATTAGCGGCAGTGTTCGGGGTTTTCCGCAGGAATTTCCCGGAGCGTCGTTCCGGGGTCTTGACAAATCTGACCAAAGATGATATAATATATTCGTGAGATGCGGATATAGTTTATCGGTAAAACATTAGCTTCCCAAGCTGAGGTGGTGGGTTCGACTCCCATTATCCGCTCCATAGGAAATTTGGCTTAACGGCGCGAATCCGCACTGTTAAGCCATTTTATTTGATTTGTAAGTATCAACCATTTGACGCTTAATATCAATCAAATGAGCCTTTTTGTCAACAATTTGAACGCAAAAGACAACAGCCAGACAACAGCAGAAAACAGAAAAATCCCCGGAGCCAGCGCCCCGGGGATAAATTCAATGTTTGTCCTTTTTTAACGTTTCAGAAAAAACAAAGCCAATTAAAGTTGACACCAAGAATTTAAGGAGTTCGACGTAGCCTTGTGCCAACGAACTAATTTGCCAGCCGAAATTAACAATTATTGAATCAAAAAGGACAAGAGCTCCATAACCGATGATACAGCCTACCATCAGTTTTAAACCATGCTTTTTGTAAACATGCTTGTCCATGCGGTCGGCGTATTCGGCTTGTTTTTCCATATTATCAACTTCACTAGAAGACAGTTGGTTTACGCTAGTCTGTAAATTGATGATGTTTGATATAGGCGAAATTGGTTCGTCCTCTTCGGGGATAACAATTTCATCATTGTTGTCATTCATTCTTTATGTCCTCAAAATCTAACACAGCAGAATTATTGTCGCGAGCCTTTCGCCATGCGGAACCGGCTTTGTGTGTTATTTCCGATAGCTGCGGTCCTGTAAGGTTCTTATATTTTGCCCATACGTTATTCCAGCAAGTTTCAAGTGTAGGGTTCTTGGAAAAGTTGATTACCAAAACGTTCCCCTGAGCATTCCTGGCAAAACGAGTTATTGGATTAGCCCTAAAGCTGCTGAATTCATAGTAAATGCTAGGCAGGACAGGACCATACTTCCACACTTCAAAGCTTTCCGAAAATATTTTTTCTCCGGTTTTTTGTGCATATTCCTTAAAAAAGAAATACATTAGCTTTTGCAGTTTCATGGGCGAAATAGAAACCTTTTCTTTAAATGCAGAGCGTAAAATCGTGTTTGCAACCACCTGTGAGCTTACCATATATAGCACCCTCTTTCTTTTCAGCGCTATGAAGAATGCAAGCAACGCTTCTCCTCCTTTATATTGTAACATATCTTAACACAAAAATCAAGTATATGGTATAATATATGCAGAAAAATGCAGTTGAGTTACAAATATTTACGCAAAATCCCCGGGAAAACTCCCGGGGATAATCGTTATTCAGTTTTCACGGAGCACCCCAGCGCCTTGAGTGCCTGGCGGTAACGCTCTACTTTGCTCTGAGCTACGGAGATCTCGGCGGTAATCCTGACCTGCTTCTCCGGTGCGACCTGAGAACGGAACCAGTCCATATTCTTCCCGAACCTGGCGAGCCAGTGCTCCGGGTCGCCGTGGTTGGAAGCGTACCCGCGGGCGCAAGCCTCCTTGTGGCTGATGATGTTTCCCGACTTTATGGTCGGGTAGTTCTTCATGAGGCGCTGGCAGAGGTCAGCGGCAAGCCCGAAGGCCTCCTCGAAGTAGGCGCGGTCGTTCAGCGCGTCCTCCGCGATCTCTATCTGAATGTACGCCGGGCTGTAATTGTAGCTTCCCTTTGAGCCAGAGCCGCAGCCCCAGCAGCAGACGTTCCAGGGGAGCAGCTTAGCCGCTTTCACTTCGCCGTTCTTGTCCTTGCCTATGACCGCGTGCGGGCAGACATTGCTGTCCGGGCGGTCGAAGTAGTTCCTGTAGGGGTTCTCACCGCAGATCTCCGGCGCGTTGACGTAGCGCTTGAGGTTCGGATTGTTCGCCCCGGTGCTGTGGATTATGATTCCTGCCGGACTACCCTGCGGCATGGGGCGGGCGGCTTTGAACGCTCCGTTGTTCCGGGCGTATGCTTCAAAGGTTATCGCCATCGTCGCCACCTCCGTTTTCTCTGCCGCTGTCGGCGAGACCTTCGCCGATCACGTAGCCTACGACCGCCGCGCCGCTGAGTATGCAGCCGGAAACAGTTTCCGCTGTCTCGGACGACCCGCCGAACGCTACGATAAGTCCCGCGATGAAGCCTGCGAGTGCTACCCAGAGCTTACGGCTTGTGAGCTTTCTCTTCCAGTCAATTTTCATGGTTGTTGCCCTCCAGTCTGTCTATTCTGTGATGTGCCTGCTTTGCGCTGGATTCCACCGCCGTAAGCCGCGTTACAAGGTCAAGATACTGCTGTTCCTGCTTGTCCAGCTTGCGCTTGATGTCGTCCATGCTTGCTTTTATGTACCCGATATCGCTGCGGTATGAGCCGTCCTCGCGATTATCGTCCCGCTTGTTCCGCGCGAACGCCGCCGCGCCAAAAATGATACCGGATATCGCGGCGATTACGCTGATAATTGTGATGATGTTCTCTACAGTCATGTTTCCTCCATTTCCGCGAGCTCCACACGGAGCTGTGCCGCTTCTTCCTCAAGCGCCTTGAGCCTGCTCTTGTCCTCGGCAGTGCCGACGCCTGCGACTATTGCCGCAAGCGGGCGTATACGCTCCCGATCAATCTCCGCGAATCTGCGGGATATCTCGGCTGCTCTGAGCCGGCTTTCCCGGGCGGCGCGCTGCTCGTCGGTCTCGCACGGTTCGATGATTTCATCATAATTCTGCGACATATGCGTATCCTCCTTCTACTGCCTTGATGTCTGTTATTGTCCTCATGCTGGGACGTAAATCCAGCGGGTCGATATCGTTCGTGCTCCGTATCTGATAGAAACGCTGACACTTCTCAAGCTCGGTCGCCAGGTCGGGATGAACAAACAGTGTTGCAGAGCCATTCTCCAGCTTCATCCACTCAATGGTAAGCGAATCTCCAATTTCGATGCCTTTGTTCAGGCTCACTGATACCGCTGATATGTACTCGCTGTCAGAAAGATCTACCGTCACACTGTTTATTCCAGCCTGAAGCCTGGGAGTATAGTAGCTGTCAACGTAGTCCCCGGCTGCGGTCACAGTGCGGATACGCGCGGCCCATACTCCGGTGACGTCCGCTGCCTTGAGAGATAGCGTGTATTTTCCCGGTGGAAGCGGGAATTCGTTGTTCTGCCAGAACGCATGGGTATTTGAAGTCAGCGTTGCTGTAGCAGTCAGGCGGATTCCATTGGTTTCCGGAGCAGCTTTGCACTTATCAGTGGAGATGTACCACCTGTCCACGGTGTAGCCGGTGGAATACTCGTTCTGTCCTCGCTGATTTACCCGGAAATCCGGATTGTCAAGCTCGTTCTTGCCGCTTAGCGTATTCCAGTATGCCTTCTCATCAGCTGTGACGTGGATATCAGCGTTGCCCGCGTGCACTTCTATGGCGGCTCTGGCTACGCTGTCAGCACCCGAGCCGCCGGACTGTGCTGACATCTTAAAAGGGCATGCGGTGTAATCGCTCCCTACAAGCTGAACCGAGCCGGTGCCAAGCAGGTAGACAGTCCCACATGCGCCGTATATCGCCGCTGCCTGTCCCGCCGGAATGCTGACTACTCCGTCAGCGCCCGCCGTAACGCCCGGAGCAGTGGACGCGTACACGGTAGCCGTGCCGTCGTTCCTGAGCCAGGCGTTTGTGCCGCCGCTGTAATCCGCCCTGATTTCCGCGCCTGTGAGCGTGATAGTCTTTGATGTCATGATTTATCCCTCCAACAAAATTCTTTTGCCGTTATAATACAAAGTTCCACCCGCCGTATAAAGCTTTGAAATGGAAGTCCAGATTGCAAAATCTTCTTTATCAATCACTATTCCGATTCCAGCATAGGGAAGCTCAATGCGTATGTCACTTCCTTGGTTTGATTTTATCAGTATTCCTGCAGTATCACTTAACTCAATGCGGCGCTTATCTTCCACGGAACCAGCCACGGAACCAGCCTGCGACATGCTGAATTTGCTTTCATTTCCGTAAATCGAAAATTTCAAACTCGGGATTGAAATATCAAAGTATTTTAAGCTCGGGCTTGCCTCTATGTTTAACGCCTCCACACCACCTTCTGCGGTAGTGATTCCACCAAGATCGTTTGTTACCGCTGACGTGTTCGTGCCGCTTGTCTGGAGCTTTTCAGCCGTTCCTCCCGCCTGGCTGAGCTGCTTCCTCAGCTCGTCTATCTGCTTTTCTGTCTGGGGTTTGGGCTGCGTGCGCATAACGGGCGCTTCATCGGATTGTTCCGCGACATCGCTTTCCAGCGAAAGCGTAGCTATTGCGCTGGTTCCGTCCGCGGCATCGGAGTATTCATCAGCATTCGCACAATATATCGTTCCTCCATTGCGGTACTTCCACGTTACCTGTGTAGCCACGCTGATTATCTGCCCGATGTCGATAGTTCCTCCGGAAAATGCCAATACGTCTAGCGGCTCTATTGCCGGGTCTGGAACGCCGCTTGCCTTGACATAGCGAGTAGGGTAGCTGCGATTGTTAAGATAGCTTTGATTTATCGCCGCCTGCTGTTCGGCGGAAAGCGACTGCACGACAGGGTTTTTCGGCAAGTTCAAAGCGCCTTCCTTGATATGCGGGGCGTCAGTTCCAGTCCAGGTTTTGACCCTGCTGTACAGCTTCACATTTTCGCCCTCATACGATTGCAGATATGCAAGGTAAGTGCGTGTGTCGCTATATTCTATATTGGTGCGCTCTTTGCCGGTTATAAGGCGGTCATAATTATCGCCGCCCTCGTATTTGTACTGCTTTAACTGAACCAGCCCGCGATAATCGGCAAACGCACAGCAATTCACGGTCTGTGCTATCCACATCACGCCGTCCCAGCAGGACTGAATGCTTTCCGCTGAAAAATCTGGCGTGATATCCGCATTGGGGAGTGCGTTGAAGTCGCTTTCCGAAATTGCCACGCCGACATTACAGCGGTTGCAGAAATATGTGAGTGCCGCGTAAAAGCTGGTCGTTGGCGGCGACCCTTTGTCAACGGCAAGTCTGCTGAGCGTGTCGTGCGCGGTAAGGCTCACCATGTTCTGCTTTCGGGCAGCCTCTCCGCCGTCAACATAGAACGGCGGCAGCGGGACGTCTTCCCATGTTTCGGATCCGTCGTCCGCAGTAGCGGTGACAATGCCGTATTTAAGACTGATAACCGCTCCACCGAAATCATGATCGTATGCTTTGGCGTCGCGTATTTTTATCCGCATTTCCGCAGAGTTCACCGTGCCGATGTCGAACTTGGAGGAACTGCTCACTTTACGTGTGACGGTCAGGGACTTCTGCACGATTATACTGTCGTCAACAGGGATTATGGTTCCGTCTTTCAGCTTTATACCGCCGGTGATACGGTCTTCACGGACGGGGGCGCGTATTGCTTCTATGTACTTTTCAGAAACTGGGTACATTTTCCCTCCTTAATACTCGATGAAGCTGCACTCGAAATCAAAGATACATTCGTCGTAAGTGCTCCGCTGCAAGACAAGCTTGGGCTGCCTTGTTGCCTGCGGATATCCGGTGAACGTTATCTGCTTTCTTGTGAGCAGGTCGTAGTATGTTACCTCAAGCGTTGTGGCGTCTATCATGTTCAGCAGCTTTGACAGGTCTTTTGCTTTCAGCCGCCATTTATATTTTGGCGCGTGATGCTTTCTGCGGATAACCGTTCTGTGAAGATATCCGGCTTCGTCACGCACGCTGTCGTCGCTGTCGAAATCGCTGTCTACTACTGTCCATTCGCGCGGGGTAGGCGCTTCAACGCCGTTTATTTTGAGCCATGATAATTTCTCTATATCAGCCATGTTTCACCGCCTTGATTCCACTATGTCAACGGCGGCAAACGAAAAAAAGCCGCCTGTCATTTCGACAAACGGCTCTGTGGCTCTCTATCCATTATAGCATGGATTTGCGGCTTTGTAACTGTATTCTTTTATATAGCGGGGTCAAGGCTTAACTGCTCCCACTGGCTGGTCTCCACAAAATTTGTAGGGAGCGCCACGCCGAACTGATGGCAAACGTCCTCTGCCATTTCAGCAATTTTTGCCGGGTGGCTTTTCTGGTCTTTCATCACCGTGCGCAGCGTCCTGATAAGGCTTGCCACTTCTCCGGCAGATGTAGCCTTTGTGGAATAAATCTGCGCCGCACTGTGGTTTTTTATCTGCTGTTTCATCTGCTCAAACGCCGAAACATACGCCGCAGTGAACAGCACGCCTTTCTTTCCGGTGAGCTTATTTGCTATCATGTCGCAGCCTTTCTTGGTGATGAGGTAGCAAGGGAGTTCCTTGTTCTGCTCATTACGATAGGTTGCTTCTACGAAATATTCGGACTGGGGAATTTCCCCCTCTCCTAAATACCCGATATAAGTACGGATTGATTTGAGAAGCTCGTTATGCGTTCTCTCAATCTTTTCCGCAACCTCTCTGCTGTCGGCATAGTACTTGCCATCATAGTTTGTGAGATTAAATGTGTTCATCGTGTTCTCCTTTTCAAGTCGTTATTCTGCGCTCCCGGGTTCGTACTCTAATCATATCACTTTCTTTGCAGCTTGTCAAAATCGGGCAATTTCAATTAATTGAGATAAAGTATCAATCGTTTGAAATTTTATGTCAGCTGATTGACTGGTTACAAAAGTAACCAAAGTGATTTTTGATGTTTTGCACAAAGAAAAGCACCCCGCGGTGTGCGAGGTGCTGATTTTCATGCAGAAAACCGCCCTGCGTTTTTGTGCAGGGCGGGGAGGTTACGACTGAATAAGATCTATTCTGTCTACATGAATTTCAGGGAGCGTAACAGATGAGTTGAGAACGGTTGTGTAAGTATAAAGTCCAGAGAATGTGCCATAAATCGTTATCATATCATCTTCTAGCAGTCTAACATCAATACTGTCATTGTAGTATGTAAAGAATACAACATCATCATATTTGCCGCTTGTGGACATTCTTGCGCTATTTTGGTAGGAGCCTTCGACAATCTGAATTATTCTGCCTGTGAATTTAACCTTTTTCCCTTTGTATGTGTCCGGAGAACGCGAAATGTCATTGAACGTGATACCTGTTTCATAGCCTTTGGCTTCTTCGGCTAACCTGGCTTCTTCTTCGGCTTTCCTTTGAGCTTCTTCCTGCTCAGCTTTTTCTTTTGCTGCTTGGTCAGCAGCTTCTTGTGCCTTGCGCTGTTCTTCTTCGGCGTTTATCCTGTCTGCTTCCGCTTGAGCTTTAGCAGCGGCTTTTTGGTCGGCGTTTAGTGCTCTCCATTCTTCAGTGTCTTTTTTCAGAGTTTCGTAATCAGCGGACAGTTTGTCATATTTGCCCTTTAATTCATTGTATTTCCCTGAAACACTGTCATACTTTTCCTCCAAAGCCTGATTTTCTGACTCCATCTGCGAATTTGAAGAAGCCAAAGAATTATATTCTTCCCGTGATACTCCAGAGCACCCCGAAAGAAGCACACATGTGCACAAACATAATGCGAAAATTGTTTTTTTCATAGAATTAACCCCTCCTTGTGTCAGATTATAACACATAGAAGGGGTTTTGTCAAGTATCAATTTACCAACCGTGTCCGTTAGAATATGTCATTTCCTTGCTGGACACTCTGTTGACAACATTCGCGACTTCCTCACCACCCATTTCAATAGTGGTATAAAGGTTGATTTCCTGCGGCGCGGCTTCCTCAGTCTGCTTTGCTGCTGCTTCGCCGTATGCGCTGGACATAGCTTCCCGGGCATACCCGGTCTGGTTCTGCCCGCTCAGTGCTTTGAACTGAGCCGGAGGTATCACCGCACTGTAATTTTCGAGATTATCCTCGGAAACGACAGCCACCTTTAATTCACAGCTTGCAAGCCCTTTTTCGATGAGTTCGTCAAGCGTAGGAACGCCAGTACTAACAGCCTGAATATTCGCAGTCATTGTAGTATTGAGGACGCCGCCGGCTGCAAGAGAATCGTATATCTTCCTCGCCGCTGTGCCCTCTGCCGGAGCAGGGACGTCAAATTCAAGGCTGGAAGTAAGCTGATTAAGGTGCTGTACATTAGCTAATGCAGTTTGATAGCCCTCGTTGTTTTCCAACCATTTACCGGACGCATAATTCTGGACGAAGCTTTTGTATTCGTCACTCCAGGGCAAGTATCCCATGTTGTTTGCGCCGAGATGAGCGGCATATCTGCCACCCGGAGTAGGCTCAACAAGCCCAGAAGCTTGGACGTATTCGTGCTCAACAGCGTCATACACAGATTTTGCCTTTTGCCACAGGTCGCTCATGGAGTTTTCATAACTCTGGTATGCAAGGGATTTGCTGAGGTTAATATATCCCATGCCCTCGTTGTACTTTCTTGTGGCTTCGGCGCTCTTGTCACTCGCATCATACAGTATCTGCGTCTTTTTTGCAAGCACATCAAGATTGTCGATTTCAGCGTTATACGCGTTTAATGCGCTGGTCGCATAGTCAGTCACAGAAGTATCAAACTGTGAAAGCATTTCCTTGACCGTTTCGTCCGATTCAAGGTCGATTTTGGACAGGTCGAGAGCGTCGAAGCTGCTGGCAAGTTTTTCAACCGCCTGATATTTTGGGTCATCAAGTCGCGCAAGGTCGAGCGCGAGGTTGTAGTTCTTCACCATATCGCTCTGTTCGGCTTCCGTAAGCGTTTCACCGTTGGAAACTTTCATCAGCGCTTCCGATACTATTGTTTGGCTCTGCGTGAGCGAATCGCTGAACCATGTATTGAGGTCGCTGAATCCCCGCGTGACTTCATCTGCTATCGCTCCGCTGATACCCAGATTAGCGAATATGGTCTTCACATCATCAGCCGCCGCTTGACATCTGCTCTGGAAATCATTTTCAAGATATCCGCACAGTTCTTCAAACGGCTTTTTGAGGTCAGCGGCGTCAGCGGCAGTCAGCTTAGTCATGTCAAAGTCGGTTTCCGCGAACTTTCCCATATCATCAAGCAAGCCTGATATCTGCCGAGAATACTCGTTGATTTTATCATATTTCTCGACGGTTTCCTTATTCACCTTTGAAGCTGCTGTTGCCCAGTTATCAAATGCATTGGCAATGTCAGTTATCTTTGTGCCGCCATTTTTGTATAGCGCACTGTCTGTCACCGCCTTGTTCTGCATTTCGACTTTTTCAGTGAGACCAGCTACAACGCCAATTGCGGCGCCTACGGTTGCGACAACGGCTGTAATAGCTGCGCCGACCGGATTTCCTAAGGCAGCAAACGCTGCAATAGAGCCGACAGCAATAGTTAGACCAGCGCGTAGCTGCGTCAGGTTGTTTGTGAGATTTCCGGTTCCAGCAGCAAGTCTTTTCAAAGAGTTATACAGCAACACTCCAGAAGTAGCCCCGGCTGTTAAACCGCCAGCAACTCCAAACAGCTTTCCTGCCGCTTGGGGACCCAACTGTGTTGTGAGTGTCCTGAACGTGGTGCCTATATTTCGCAGATTGGTGAAGAATGAGTGTATTTTTGTACCGATAAAAACTCCGCCGATAGCTGTTCCCACCGCCTCAATCCAAGGCAGCGCCTCGGCAAACCACTTCCTGATATTCTCCGCGATTTCCTTTGTCTTACTTTCGACGCCGTTGAGGAAGTCATAGGTGGGAAGTTCGATATCAAGGTCAGTGGAGTAGCCGGTGCCCGACCCGCTCTTGTCGGTGTGCGAGCCGATTATGTTCAACTGGTCAACGCCAGCCAGCGAACCCTTGAATTTCTCCGTTGCCGCCGTTGCGCTGTCCGCAGCGTCCGCGATATCGTCATAGCCGTTGGAAACGCCGCTAAGGTCGATTTTTGGCAGCTCAAAGCCGAGGAAATTTGCGATACCGTTTGCCGCTTCGGTCAGCACCTGCACAAACGCCGTGAAATATGGCAGGAGCGCCGACAGCACAGGCATGAGCATATTTCCGAGCGCGCGGGTGAACTGCTGAATACGCGCTTCCAGAACGCGCACGCCGTTGGAAGCGGTGTCGATAGTACGGCTCATGTCTCCGGTAACGCCGATGTTCTGAGCCTGCTCTATCATCGCCACATAGCGCAGCTGCGCTTTCTGCGCCTGGGTCATGCTTTCGTAGGACTGGGTTATGCCCTTGCTGTATGCAAGCTGTTTTAATGTCGCTTCGTCTAATGCGAAGCCTAATCGTCTTACCTTTGCACCCTCGGTTTCCCGATATTTCATAGGGAGTAGACCATATCACGCAGTAGTATTTACTGCCGTAGCACTTCGATTTAAGGGATTCTCACCCAGCGGGGATTTTCACCCCGCCCCTACTTCTGTTGGCGAATTTCACGCCCGATGGAATGGTCGTTAGACTTCCGTTTCCGAAAGCACAGGATTAACATATCTAAAGGTTAAACCGCACGTTTTTCTGTTGTGTCTCAGCGCATTTTGCACCAAGGACTTTTTGGAGTTTGCTTGTTCTCCGAACAGTTCTTTTGCCACAGCATAAACGGACGGATATTGTTTGCCTGTTTCAACGCAATAGACAGGCTTTCTTGATTGTTTTATCAGATCAGCGCGGTATGTATAAGTTTCTTCGTAAGACCAGTGGAACCCGCCCGCGCTGACATTCTTTCCGCTGGCCGCTTTCTCAACGCCACCACTCGCTATGTTATGCTGCCTTTCAGCTTCGCTTATTGACGGATACCACGTTTTAAGTTCTATGCAATAGACTGGGCGGCTTGTAGCGAGGCAGTTCATGTATTTGCCTTTAAGACTTTGAGAGACGCGCTTATATATTTCCTCTTTGTTGTACGTGTGCGGCGGCGATATCGAACCGCTCGCCATCACATTATATCCGTTTGGGGCGATGGAATTTCGTTCTCTTATCCAAAATGCTTCGCGCTCAATCAAAAGCCTGTTAAGCTCGTCTTTGGTATCAGCTTCTATGGTTTCAATAACACTGTAACCACTGGCGACCATATCCCAGCCATATTTTCTGATTGCTTTTGCAAAAGGAGTTTGTTTTTGAAGTTTGAAAGCTTCGTATCGGTGCTTATCCTTTCGCTTACGCTCCAGCCCGAATGTCTTGCCTACATAATATTTTGCGTTGATTTTATACTGATAAACAATACCTTTCATATTACCTTTAGACTTAGTTTTCCCCTGTTAGCACACCTCTTGACCGCCATTTCCTGCGGTTGCTGTACGCGAGGTGCACACCCTGCATGTGCAGGTTCACTACGTTATTCGAGATACATCACTGTATCAAGCCGCTAAGATTAACGGTTCAAGTTCCCCGGCAAAGCCAGACTGCACCTTGTTGTACGCTTCCTCCGTGCTGATGTTGTAGAACGAAGAAATATCATACGCAAGCTGGGTCAGGTTCTTCGACATGAGGTCAGCCTTTTCGGAGACAACGCCAAAGCCCTTGCCGACAGACTGGAAGAATCCCTGATATCTTATCCAGTCCGAGGTATCAACGCCGAGCGCCGCGTTGACCGCTTCCGCAAATTCAAACGCACTGGACGCGGATTTTCCCATCGTGACGTTGAACAGGTTGAGATTTTCAACATACCGCGCGGAAACGTTGAAACAATCGCCGAGTACTTTCTTGAGCTTCAGGAGTGAAGCCCACGAAAGCAGCGACTTTGTGGACAGAGTTCCGAGAGTGCCGCCAAGCCCTCCGAAACCGCCGCTGCTGTTGGACTGACGGCTTGCCGCCTGCATTACCTGGGCGAGCGCAGTAAGCCCCTGCGCCGCGTTTTCCGCTCTCTGCATGAGAGGTTCAAGCGTTGTTGTAAGCTGCCGAATGCTGTTCGAGAACTGCGTAAAATCAATCTGGTTGATTCGCTGTGCCACCGTAGGCAGCCGGTTCAGCGCATTTGCAAGCTGACGTATCGCTGTTGCGTTTTCTGTCCGGAATGCCGCCATTGCCGAGTTCAGCATTTCAATGCGCGATGTGTCTATCGCGGGCATTGAATTTATAGCCTGAACCACCGCCGGAAGCCGTGACAGGCTGTTAATGAGCGGCGTAAGCCGGATATCCTGAATGCTGCGCAGACTGTTCAGCGCATTCGTGAGCGAAGAAAGCTGCGCAGATACGTCCGGGAACGCCGCTATCGCCTGGACTGCTCCGGAAGCCTGCGAAAGTTTGTTTATTGCGTTGACGTAGCTGTTCACTTTCGGAGCTCCGGTCAGCGTGTCAAGGAATTTCAGTGCATTCGCGGCCTGCGTTACCTTGTCCAGCCCGGACAGACTGGAGATAGCGCGCCCGGCTTCTGTGAGTTTTTCAAGCTGCTTTGTGAGTTTATTCAGCCCATTCCCGGTAGTCAGCGCCTGCACCGGCGCAACCAGCCGTTCAAGTGTCTGCTGGAGTTTTTCAAGCGCCTGCGCCGCGTCCGCGCCGTCGGATTCTATTTCTATCTGGAGTTCGTCGATCGTTGCTTCTGCCATTAAATTTTCTCCTTTCCGAAGATTTGTTTTGAAGCCGATTCCATTGCTGAGAGCGAGCGGTCTATACGCCGCAGTATTGCCCGGCGTTCTGCTTCGATTTCAGCTGCAGTTTTTTCACGCGGGAAAATTTCCAGCGGCTTGTCTGGATATTCCGCCTGAGGACTTCCTTGCTTGGCGAAAGCGTTCGACAAAACCACGCTGAATGCATTCATGCAGTACAAGCCGTTCAGCCACGCGCTGAAATTCTGTTCTTCCAGTTCGCGTTTGTGCCGCTTGTTGTACGCCTGAATAAAAAAGCTGGGAAGGCAGTTTTCGCCCTCCCAGTAATCCGTGTAGCTCATGCCGAGCGACATACACAATATGCACTTTTCGTCAAGCTGCTTGACTGTTTCTTCGGGAGAGATTACTCGTCCTCGTCCGCACCCTCCCATGTAGCGTTTCCCTCGTCACCGTCAGCGGTCTCATCGCCGATAAGCCCCTGCATGGTGTCAACATAGCTTTCGATAAGCTTGTTGAGGAATGCAGGCTTCTTGTTCTTCGGGAGCGCGTCGTATATCTCCGTGGACTTCTTTTCTGTGATAGCGGGCTGATTCTTTTTAAAAGCGCAGTGGACGAACGGCGCGATAGCAACGAAAGGATTCTCCCATACGTCCTGAATCCTGTTTCCGGTCAGTGCGTATGCCTTTGCGGTCGCGCGGTCGAACTCTGCCTTATAAGTCTTGCCGTTGTAGTTAATGGTGAGTGCCTTTGCCATTTTGTTTTTCCTCCTGTTGTCAGTTGATATTGATTATTTGTTCGCGGGTTCGTCGACAGTGATCTTGTCGGCGATACGCTTGACCTCGCTGTTTACCGTGATAGAAGCGGTGATCTTAACCACGTTGTTGACAGTGCGTCCAGAACCGCCGAGCTTTTTCGGAATACCAGTGAATACTGTGGTTTTCAGACCCGGCGTGATGATATAAAACCATGTAGCCAGTCCGCTTGCCTTTCCGGTTTCGTACGCTTCGACCATCTTATCCCACACTTCATCGAAAAGTTCAGTTTCGTTTGCGGTATACTCAGAAGCATTGGAAAGGTCGGTAAGACCGGGAATAAAGCGCTTGTTTACCGTATCACCGAGGTCGGTGACCTCAAGCATTTCAGGAGCTGCGCTGAAATCCGGTATATCTGTGATATTGGGAATATGTATCGCGGTAGTAGGCATTGTACCCGCGGCTGTTTCCACAGCATAGGCAAGCTGAGTGCCAGCCGATGTTACCTCGATTGTACTCTTAGGCATGATTTGACCTCCTATGAAGTATAAACTATATTATCCCTGCCGATAATGCCCGAAAACCGCATTGTATAGCGATATATCGTCATATCAGCAACGTTGGGGACAGGCTGTCCGAAAGTCCGGATAAAGCCTAATTCCTGCATTTTTCTGTCAACAAAAGCCGCTATCTCCCGCGCCTGCGCCTTTTTGCCGCTCTGCCTGTTGGAGTAAACCTCGCACTGGTACATAAGCTGCGCGTGGTTTTCTCTGCATTCAGCCGTCTGTGAGGGGGCATAGCAGCTGTTGTCCTGTTCCCACAAGCACACCGCCGGGAATTTCGCCGGGGTGTCGCTTGACGTGCTCGCGACCGAAATGCCCTTGTATTCCTCGCGCAGGGCGGTCGCCACATAGTCAAACACCGTGCTTTCAATGTCAATCATGTGAACACTCCCTTTGCTGTCGGAATCACCAGCGATCTCAGCTGCTGCGCCGTGTTGTACATGAACGGCCTGGACGGCATTCCCTTTGTCCATGCGACATAGGTGCCGTTTTTCAGCCGTTTCCTTGTGGGGTTTGTGTCCCCGTCGCCGGACGGATACCACCAGCCGAGCTCCCCGTGACCGTTTACGTCATAGGACCAGCCGAGTATCGCCGGGTCAGGGTGGGGGCTTCGTGAGCCCTTAATGCCTGTGCCGAACTCCACATAAGCGGCATAGCCGCATGTGCACTTCACAAATCCGGTATTACCGCCGTATTCGCTGTGAATACCGTTCTGCAAAGCACCCGTCATGTGAATGCCGCCTGCTTCCACCAGCGCAATGTTCGCACCGATATCCGCAAGCTGCCGCACAAGTTCCTGCGCGTTTCGTTCGAGATTTGCGCGGTATTCCGCAAGCTCCCTCACCGCTTCGCGCACGCCGGAAGCAGACAGTTTAACCGTTATCCGTTTCATCTATCTGCACCCTCTTTATCGCATACTGAACGGCATTCAGGCTCTTTGCGACCGCCTTGACGATATACTGCTCCGTGCCGATATACACAAGTGAATTTTCGTTTATCGGACATCTGGTGTCGTGGGTTATCATCGTGCGGTCGTAGTCCAGCAGATTGCCGAACTGCTGCTGGGAATAATCCCCCTTGTTGGAGGAAACCGAAATCATCAGCGCCGTTTTGTCGCCGTATTTCGGTGCAAATTCGCCAGTAGCACAGCCGTTGTCGTCAGTAAGCTCCGCGTTCCCCAGATACAGCGCGTATTCAACTGAAATCTGGTTGCGCTTCAGATCTCTCATTACAGCACCCTGCCTTTCGGTGTGACTTCCGAAAGAAGCTCCTCCGAGACCCACGCATTGGAATACGCGCGGCTCACGCCGTTCTCGCTGTGGGAAGTTTCTCCCTCAGCGCCCGCCTTTGCGTAGAGGTCAGCGGCTATGCGAAGCTGTAAATCGAGGTATCTGCTTTCAAGTTCGTCCGGGAAATCCTCGAACGGATATCGCCGCGCCATGATAGCGGCTTTCGCGGTGTCAAGATAACTTTCCGCTTCTGCGTCGCTTATCTCCGGCAGGCGGATTTTCAGCTTTTCTGTCTGCGTCATTGCCGCCCTCCGTTCTCTCAACTTCGTAGCCCATCGAGCCGAGAACAGCGGCTGTGTCTTTGCTGACATCAGCTATGCCGTTCTCAAACTCCGCAATGACCTTCCCGCAGGTCATCACGATACGGGCGTTGTCGCCCTGATGTACTATCATGTCGCACCGAATGTGAGCTTGCCGTGCAGCTTCTCGAAGCCGTGATCCAGACCAGCCTGTCCGAAAATCTGATACTTCCATGCCGCGCCTGTTTTATCGAGCGGTTCAAGGAAGAAGTTACCCTTTCCGGGAGTGGGCTGTTCCACCAGATGTACAGCAGCAGGATTGAAGCACAGCGCAGTGTCCTGCGGCATTGTCCTTGACAGTGCGATTCTGATTGTGCCGTAATCGGTTATCAGCCGCTGAATGTTGATTCCGGCTTCCGTCACGCCGGGCATAAAGTAGCCGCTGCCCTCGTAGGCTTCGGAAATCGCAGCCTTGATATCAGAGTTGATAAGCAGCAGATAGCCGTCGATGTCGGTGTTCGCGTCGTACAGCTTCTTGAAGAAACTCTTAAGTATGGAGCGGACAGTGGAAGAAGACACCGCTGCGGTCTCCTTGACAGCGTTTGTGACGATCGCTTCCAGAATACCTCTGGTCTGGTTTGCGTCAGTGTTGCCGGTGGACTTGTGGTACTTGCCGTTGATGAGCGTATACTCGATGTCGTTGCGAATCTTCTGCATGGTAGCGGCGGTCTGGAACTGCAGCTCAGACGTGGGGTTCTCAACCTGCCCCGCGTTATTCACGCCGGAAAGCTGACCCATGTTGCTCTCACGAGCGTAGGAAATCGCGATGGATTCCTGGAAAATCTGAGTTACGTTCGTTGCCTGGGAACGGGTAACATTAGCCGCTTCGGGTGCGGTCAGCGAATCGCTCTCAGAAATCTTGGGCTGAGAGGGAGTGCCGAGCGCGTACTCCTGATTTACGGCAAATTCAACTGCATTGGTGGTCTTGGGCGCACCGATGAGGTTGAGGAAAGGTGTGGTGGTGATACTCTTGGTGTAAAGCGCACCTGAGTAAGACACCAGGTCAAAATTCATGCCAGTTGCCATTATTACCTCCGTTAGTCTGTGGGAATGTTCCTGGCGCTGTGAACAGCGTCCGCAGCCTTGATGATATCAAGGATAGATCCGTTCTGCGCCGCCTTGTTGTACTGCTCCTGCGCGCTGGCGGCATTGCCTATCGCGCCGGGATTTGGTGCGGGGGTCTGCATTGCCGCCTGCTTTGCAGCTTCGGCAGCAGCCGCCGCGTTTGCGGAAAAAGAGCTTATGAGGCTGTCAGCGAATGCAAGCGACTTTCCCTCATCGTCGGACACAATGCTGTCCAGCAGCGGAGAATAGCACTCTTCCTTGATACCTGCCTTGACGAACTTTTCCTGCACCTTGGTGCGGTTCAGCAGACGCGTGTTTTCAGCCTTTATCTGTGCGGCTTCCTCCATGAGTTTCTGGTACTTTTCCTGTTCGGAAAGCTTGTCAGCCTGCTCCTTGTCGTACTTGTCCGCCTTGTCCTTGTAAGCACTGAACTTATCCTCAGCCGCCTTTGTCTTGGCGTTGATTTCCTCGTGGTGCTTTGCAAGGACAGCTGAAATCTGCTCATCCGTGATGTCGGGCATTAAGTCTTTGAGTTCCTGTCTTGTCATCGCTTTTACCTCCTGATAACACCGCGTAACGCTGCGGCGGCGAAATGATCGTATATAGCAAAAGAGCCGCTCCACCCCGAAAGGTGAAACGGCTCAATGGCTCTGAAAATATTAAATTATAAGTACTGCACCGTGCAACGGCAGTTGGCAATTTCTGATACGCCCGCGCCAAGTGAACCATCGCATGGGAACATCATCTGATATTCGCCGATAATAAACGGCTGGTCTATCGGTACGGTCTGCCCGGAAGCTTCCCGGTGAGTGCGCCGCACCTTGCTGTCCCCGAACGTTTTCCAGCGCTTGCGGGTGAATCCCCGGCTGAGCGCCGCGTCCATCTGCGCCATGTTGCACATCGCGTTGACTTCCGTCCGCACGGTGTTCAGCATGCGGTCGTAAAGTGGGATATCGCAGCCGCCGACCGACGTGTCAAGTATCTGCATGGATAACTCCGTGGCGTGATTTCTGACCCACGCCGAAGCATTCCCCACGCCCTCTGCGCCCAGCGTTTCGAGGTACTGCGGGTAATATCTGTTGAACAGTTCAATGTAACTCCGTGCGAACTCGGCAGCAGCCGCCGCATAAAGGGCGGCGCTGTCAAGCTGGAAAGGAGAATATGCCAATGAACGTTGAATGGTGTCGTAGTATCTGAGCAGTATTCGCTGTAAAGCAGCCGCCATGACTACCCGAAGGCGCTTTTCCGCAGAGGTTATGTCCATCTCTCCGAAAAAGATTATGTTGAGCTGGTCAACAGCGGCGAGACTATTCGCTTTCGCCATCGTCCGCACCGCCCTTTGCAGTCAGCTTCCTGAATATCTCGTCAAACTCGTCAGGAGCGCCGGAATCAGCATTATTCATGACCGCCGCCTTATCCTGTTCGCTCTGGTTCTTCCACTTTTCGAGATACTCCACGCTCTCAACATAGACCTGCTGCGGGTCGGAGTACAGTCCGCAGTTTTCGATAGCGATACGCGGGTGTATTCCGGCTTCAAGCTGATTCTGCAAGCCCTGTGTCTTGGTAAGCAGATTATCTGTCTTGTTGCGCGTGAATTTTATGTCGATATCATCAACGGTGAGGTCTGCGAAATCCGCAGGCACCGTTGACGATGTTGTGACCGTCCTGATGATTTTCAGCACGTTTTCAACGAACGCTTTTTCGCTTTCGTCAAACGACTGCTCAAACGACTTTGCCGCAGCCTCTGCCTGCGTCCAGCCCTCGCCGATAATGAGAGCCTGCCCGGTGTTGCCGCCTGCCGAAGCCTTGCGGTCGGGAACGGCAGCTATCTGGAGCATTTTCTGATAGAGGTCGTCGGCGTAGGTCTGCGTCTGGGTCTGGTCGAGTATGTTCTGCAGCATCTGAATGCTTGCAGGCATATTCGGCGCGGATTTTGTGCAGATACCGCCCTTGGCGGCAAGTTCCGCGAACTGCTCCTCGTCTATCTCCACGTTGTTGAACCACGTCAGCGACTGTATCTGCTGTTCGATACCGTCCGCGCGGTTGGAAGCGATGTTGTTCAGTTCGTCGATTATCCCGAGGACTGTTTCGAAGCAGCCCTGCCGCGTGGGATTCGCCCAGTATTCCGTGACAGGATTGAACACTATTTCGGATTCGCCGACAAGCACGTTATCTTCGAACTGCCAACAGTGGCTGTCGGAATAAATCGTGTACTTCTTCTTCGGGATATCGGTGATATCGTCTATCATGTCGTCCGTGCTGTAGATAACTGAAAGCAGCACGCGTTTGGTGAAGTCGTTCGCGCGTATTGTGAACGTGCAGCGCGGGTCGCACACATATGTATGCAGTTCCTTGCCCTCATACAGCGTGATACGCTGTGCCACTCCGCAGATGAAAAGCCACTGCGCAAGTTCTCTGTCCCGGCTGGACTTTCCCATCTTGTACATCAGCTTGTTCAGCGCCGCAAGGCTCTCATCGTCCGCCCTGTTGTTGGCGTCGTCGAGGGTGTCCTTGCCGCGGTAAACGTACTGCACCGGCTCGCCGAACGTGAAGCCGGTCTTGAAATTGGTTATCTCGGCGGCATGGTTGATAACGACCTTGTTATTAATTTCAGGTCTGACTTCCTTTGTGCGGTCGAGAATGTCCATGCGTCCGCGGTAGTAGTTATACAGCCGCTGGATATCGCAGACATTCGCGTTGTGCGTAGACATGGCGCGGTCAACTATCTGTTTCACGTTCTCAGCCGTGAAATTCCGCTCGGAAGTGTAGATACACCGCCTGCCGTAATTGTAGTTTTCCGTCATGCCTTTCCTTTCAGTTCAATGAGCCTTTCAACCTTGCACCGCTTACAATAAGCGGATATCATTCCGGAAGCGGAAACATCAGCGTCAAACAGCCGCTTTCCGCATACCGGACAGCAGATTTTTATAAGCATTCCCGCCCTCCTTTTCTCCATTATATCACATATTTTCCTTTTTGTAACTGTATTCTTTTGTGGTTGCAAGGGCGGGATTCGAACCCACGAATTCCAGCTTATGGGGCTGGCGAGATAGACCGCTTCTCCACCTTGCTATATTGAAATTCCAAACCTTACGCAGCCGCACTATTGCACGACTGCGCCAGGAGGAAGGGCAGAGCAGGCGGTGAACACACAAGCCGCCAGCCCTGATATATCAAATCCGCGTTTCCGCGAAAATGAACGTGAATTATCGTCTCGGCAATGAAACCATGATAGAATGCGCCAGTTCATCAGACAGCGCCCTGAAATGCTTACACTACGGGCAGCGCCGTTTCATGCAGCCGCCGTTGATACCGCACTTATGGAGCGCGCAGTAGAATTTCGGCTTTTTCCCGGTGAGTTTTCCGTTCAGAAGCAGGAATTTCGTCATGCTACCACCGCCGCTCTATCACTTTTACCGAACACAAGCCATTGTCGCGATAGTCCATCGCCATCGCAAGGCTGTCCGGCGCGTCGTCGTGCTGTTTCTTTGCTTCAACGGAAATACGGCAGAGTTCGTTCATCGCCTTGTCGTACATCTCGCCCCGCGCCTTGTCAGAACGGAATACCAGCCGCGACTTTATATCCGAACTCCAGCGCACTATCCTGTCCATCTTGCTGGATTTCGTGGAAGCTCTCTGGCTCTGTATCGACATCTTGTAATTTCGCTCGCGCAGGGACTTGTCGATTTCCTCCGCATACTCCGTGCCGCCGACATTTGCTTCAAAACGCGCCCTTGCAACGTTATTGCTGGCATAAGCAGCGCAGACAAGCGGCTGAGTTACCGACTTATCCCCGGCAGAGAATACCCAGTCATGCACATACCCGGTATCGCCGAACCAGTAGATTATCGGCGCGGAAAGGCTGTCGCCGCCGCCCCATGCAACGTCCACCACGGACATGATATCGCATTCGCCGTCCGGGAGCACGCCGTTGTAGTAGTTCAGCTCGTCACGCTCGAAAAGCAGTCCCTCGCGCACATACGGGTCGCCCATGTACTTGCACGACCATGTGCAGGGGTCGATACTCGCTTTCATGTCGAGATAGTATTCAGCGCTGAACCCCACGCCATAGGGATATTCAAAGTTGCTGTTTCCGTTTTCGTCAAGCGCCGGAAGAACCATGAACTCTGAATGCGGGTCGTCAGCATACTGTTCCTGCAAACGCCCGATAACGTCACGCACCGCCCAGCGGGTGCCGATGTGGAGCTCCACGGCGTCATTCGTCTTACGGTCCTTTGTCTGGTTGGCATAAGCGGCGTACTTGGCGTCAAGACGCTTTTCGTTGAGCGCTTCCTCCAGATCCTCGATAAGGTCGTCGCAGTACAGGATTTCGCTGATGTTGATTGCGCCCGTCCACGAAGCGCTGATACCGCGGCATGTTATCGTCGCAAATCTGCGCTTTTTATCAAGGCACACCGAAGCGTTCTCACGGCTTATATTCTTGATTTGAGATGTCGGGAACACGTCAGCCCAGAGATATTCCGGGTCCGTTATGATACCGAGAATTTCATCAAAGAACGTCTTGGTGAGCGTGTCCGAATATCCGGTCAGGGCGCTGGAGCCCAGCGGGTGCCGTCCGGCTACCCACGACATGAAGAACATACCGAGAGTACTCTTGCCCGTTCTCGGTGGCATACTTATCGTCAGCCGCTTCAATTTACGTTCTTCAAGCCGCTGGAGCGCGTCCACAACAGGTTTCAGCACGTTCATTCTCGGCACATAGAATTTCTTCTGCGGCTCCCTGTCCCACTCCACATAGAGAAGATAGTAATGAAACAGGTGCGGTGCCAGCATGAGCGCCGCCTTTTTTGCAAGCTCATAGAACTTTATAGCGGTCTGCTGGTCTGACAGCGCAAGCTTTACTTTCTGCTGCGCCGAGATGTCGTATATGCGTTCGTAATGCGGACGTGCTTTTTCAAAGTCCGTTTCCAGCCGGACGGTATCGAAATACAGCGACAGATTATCGTATGTGCTGATATCCCGCCTGGAAGCACGCCTGATAAGCTCCGATGTTTCCACATTTCCTCCTGAAAACAAAAAAAGAGCCACCCCGACCGTAAAGGTCAGAAGTGGCTCAAAGGCTCTGAAAATATTCTGTTTTCTTGATTATAGCACGGATTTTCCGGACTGTCAAGGGTTTTCGCGAAAGAATACAGTTACGCGGTCTGCTTCCATTCTGCGTAGCGATTCTGGAATGTGCTCAGCGCTACTCCGGCTTCCTTTGCGGCGGCTTTATAGGTGAGTTTCCCGGCGGCAAGCCTGCGGAATATATCATCGTCAACTTCCTTGCGCGGTCTGCCTACTCTCCAGTTCGGGTCAGCGGCGGCAGCGGCTTCCTTGCCTGCCTGGGTGCGCTCCAGAATGGTGGCGCGCTCGAACTCCGCGAAAGCAAGCAGATTCGTGACTATAAGCCGGCCCATCGGCGTATCTTCCACCAATCCCATGTTCATGATGTGGACTTTCACGCCCCGGTCAAGCAGGGTAGTGATGTAGTTCAGCCCATGCTGAACGGAGCGCGCGAATCTGTCCAGCTTGCAGACTACCAGCGTATCGCCGCGCTGGAGTTTACCGACAAGTCCGTCGAACAGCGGGCGCTCCTTCGCGCCGGAATAGGCTTCCTGAACTATCCGCGCACCGGGATAGCTGCCCAGTATCTGCCTTTTCTGTTCTTCAAGGGACGTGCCGTAACGCTGCTGTCCCTTGCTGGATACACGGCAATAGCCGTAGATCACGTCAGCTCACCTCTTTCCTTTCGCCGCCTGAATAAGTATCAGAAACGGCATTAGCAGAATGTAGAGTAATCTCATGGTTCGTTCACCTCTTTTCAGGCATATGCCAGTCTGCCTTTCGGCTCGGGAATATCACGCCCAAGTTCCCGGGCGGTCTCAATCCATTCTCCGATGACCGTATGTGCGTTTTCAAGCGCTTCGCTCATGGTCGAACCATCTGCCATACAGCCCGGAAGCTCCGGGACTTCTGCGATATAGCTCATATCCTCGGCGCTCCAATAAAGGATTATTTCGTACTTGTACATCAAAAGCCACCTCCCAGCTTGTATTTCAGTATCAGATAGCGGACTTGCTTCACCTGATACGGCTTCGCCTTGCCGTTAACAGGTTGAATATTGATGATTTCCTCTACATCAGGATTAGTATAGATGAAATGGTCGCCTTTTATGCGGCATTCAAATCCCAAAAGCTCCAGCAGCCTTTGGAGTTCGCTGAACTGCACAGAAGCGTCCTGCCTGCCGCTGAGTACTTTCATCAACAGCTTTTCGTTTGAACTCATTCTGCGCTCTCAACCTCCTTCTTCTGCTTCTTTCCTCGACCGTCAGGAAGCCCCGACGGTTCGAGGACTGCCTTGCTGAAATTCTTTCCGTTATTCTGGCAGCCAGTAGAATAGTTGGGGTCAGGTTCAAGCACTATCGCACCATCTCTGCGTTTTCCGCTCTGCTTGGGCTGAATTACAACTTCATACCCCATTTTGTCAATCCATTTAAGCATGGTGCCTGCCATGATTTTATTGTTGAGCGAACCTCCGACCGTTCCCTGAGATTTCAGTCCGCACATTTCGGCAAGCCTTTTCTGCGTTGTGTTCGTTGCTTTCATTACCGCTCTGATTGCTTCTTCAATCATCATATCCGTTTTCCTCCTGCCCGATATGTTTTGCTTTATTTGTATTATATCAGTTGTATGCGATTTTGTCAAGCCCTCGCAAGCCTTTTTTGAAAAAATTTTATTCGAGGGGTTAAGAGACACCCTCCCCGGGTGCCCTGGTACACCCCCCCGGGGTACCCCTCCGGCGGTGGCAGTTCTCCGGATCCAGAGGGGCGGCGGCAGGTGGGCGGGGCGTGCGCCGCTCCTGCGGAGGGTGGCGAGGACTAGCGCGGCGGGTCCCTGTTTCCCTTTTATATAGTACTCCTGCACCGAGGGCGGCGCTCCTACTGATTTCGTTGTGATTTTGCACAAAACAGCATACCGAGAAATCTTGAATTTATGGCACATCAAACAATATCGCACAAATCCAATAAAAATTAGCTGAAAGCCCTTGACAATATCGGACGTGTGCGATATAATATAATCACAAACGAAAACAAAGCCGCCGAGGGGCTGGAGCCTCGGAGAAACGGAGTATATACCATGAACACTAAAGAAATAATCAACGCAGCTTCTACAGCAATCGAGAACAAACCCGCCCGCAGCGCATGGGCGCGCGGTGTTAAGGCGTACGCGCTGGAACTCCTGGACAACCTCGCAGAACTCACCGCCGACAAGCTCGCAGACCCCGCAGCCGTACGCGCTGCGCTCCTCAACGGTGCGGAGAACTGGAATCAATACAGCTGGGGCGGTTGCTCGCTCGTCTTTAATGGGGGTATAGCCGCCCGTTGCTGCACTCTTTCCGAGCGTAAGCGCAGTCACAGCGGTGAACGCCGCCCCAATAGCCGCGAAGAATGGCTGGACGTCCAGGCTCGCGCACTCTCGCAGGCGGCGCGGCTCGTCGGCGAGGCTGTGAAGGAGGTGATAGCATGACTGCAATCGAACTCAACACCGGAGCGCTCAAGCTCCATCGCGACCGCTACGACGACACCACCGAAAGCACGCTTGTAAATATCCTCTGGGCGTGCGAGGAGCGCGACACCTACTTAATCGGCGAGCCGTGGGACCTCGACCCATACGGCGGCATTGAGGCGTACACCCTGCACAATATCCGCCTTGACGTCTGCTATACTCTCGACACGCGCGATATTGAACGCATAGCGCGCGGCGGCGTTGTCACCCTCCAGCCCCACGCCCCCGAAGACTGGGAGCGCGAGGAGATAGAACGCGAGGAGGTGGAAGGCGCGTGATCTTGCTTTATATTCTGCTTATGCCGTTCTTGATACTCATTGACGCGGCGAAAAACTCCAAGTAAACACCCGCCCCGATAGGCTCGAAGCCTGCCGGGGCTTTTCTCTGCCTCCGGCTCGGCGGAGTGTCTCCAGCTCCAGCCGTGGGAGGTTGCACCCTCTGGAGATACTCCGACCGCCTGCAGGACCTGCGAGCCTCCAGCCCCACGAGCGCCGCCCACCTGCACAGAGTACCCACCGCCCCGCAGGGTGCGCCCGCGTTTTCCGGGGCGATTTTCTGCACCGCCGCGAAACACCCCCGAAATCGCGCGTATACGGCGCGTTTATATCGAGGGCATATCGGTATACTCCTAAAGCACGAACGCGCGTTTAAAGGGCAATTCCGGCGCAAATAGAGACATTCCCCGCGCCGCCTTGATACCGCCGCCCACGTTCGCGCCCGCGCTCGCAGATCCTCGGCGCTGTCTGCTGCCCTCCATGCCAGCGCCGCCCGCTGCCACTCCGGCGCTCCTGCCGCCAGGCCTCCCGCCCGGACGAGCGGCTTGCCCTCTCCGGAACTGCGCGCAAATTCCCGCGCAGCTCTCCGGCTGTGCCCGGAATAGTCGCAGGGCAGTCGCGGAATAGTCGGCGAATAGTCGTGAGATAGTCGGCAATAGTCGCATGCCGTGTGAGAAGCATATATATTATAATAATGTAGATAGAAAGGAAAAGAGAAGATATAGTATATCTCATATTATCTCCGCACATGGTAGTCGCAAGCACATTTGCGTTTTAAGACACCCGTGCGGCTCTGTACGCAACGAATAGTCGCAAGGCATAAAACTATACCCCCAGAACACAAACGTGCGTCCTAGGGGCAATTCCCACGCAAATACGCGCTATTCTGTTTTCGTGTCCTCTGTGCTGTCCTCGATAACTACTTCCTCGGATAGTCGGCGTTCTATTTCCTGCCTGTCCACGTCAGCACCGAAGATGTTCTTCGCCTGCACCACAACGTCCTGCTGGTCTTTCATGCCGTAGTAGTTCTTCGCACGGAAGATATATGCCACCGGATTTATCATGCCTTTTAACACCAAATCCGCGTCAATAGCGGCTAAAATGTTCTTCGCCCTTTTTATGATCCCTGCACGCGTGTCGCCTTTAGTCCCATGTCCCCAGTCCAAAACTGTGTTTATATCGGCGCCTAATGACAGGCACATTTTCTCGACTGTGGGCAATCCGCCGTTCTGGGCGTAATACATGAAGAAATCTGCAAGGCGCTCAACACATTCTTCGTCAGTCTTAACGATAGGCTGCTTGAAATCGCGGGAACATTCAGCCACAATAGCGCTCATGGTGTCTGCCGGGAGTTTCGTTGTGTCGATATTCACGGCAGGCTTGTGATTACCCGCGCCGGGACGTTTGCGTTTTACAGGCTTGTTGTCGTTCTCACTTGCCATTGATGATACCCTCCAGTCTGCCCAGCGCGATGGGGCGCAGGCGGTAAATGTTCTCTATGCAGTAATTCATTGCTTCCGCAACGTCGCTCCACTGCATATTCTCGATGTAATGAAGCTGCAGCAGTGTGCGGAGTGTGTCCGGAAGTGTGTCCGCGATAGTCGGGTCCGCTTTGTACGCCGCGACTACCGCAGAATAGTCGTACTTGGGTTTGCTCATGTATTACCTCCGTTCTGGGGTGGAATTAACCCCGTCATAATGCCGAACATCTTCTTGCAGTTCTCGCATTCGCCCTTGACCGCGTTCGTGTACACCTGCTGCAGCGCTACCGTGCGCCTGAAATAGTCGTGGGCTATCGCTTCGCCGCGTTCCCATGCGTCATAGTCGCGGAGTGCCTGCGCCTTTTCGCGTTTCGCCTGGTCTGCGGTGATGATTTTCATGCTGAACGCCTTGTAGATGTTCCGCGCTGTTGTGTAGAGAGCCTGTGCGGACAGCCGCGCGTCCTCCGGGAGCGCCTGACGCGTCCGCGCAAGCTCAAAAATGTCATTTTCTGTCATATACACCTCCGTTGTGTGTCGTGTAACCGGTCGTAACCGAACGCGTTCACATACCGGTTACGGCTTTTGTGGCTTAATAATGCGGGTTCAGGCGGGGCGTAACCGGTGTAACCGGTGTAACCGTGGTTTTCTCTACACGCGTAAGAAAATATTTTAATTTCATATTCAAACAAACGTGAATGAAAAATATAAAACATATAAGCTGTATCTCCGTTTACCGGTTACACCGGTTACATTCTCACCTGTGCATTATCTTGAAATCAGAAGTCCGGATACTCGTCAACGGCGCTGTTATCAGCTTCATCGGCATTTTCGCTGATGAGTTTCAAATGAACGCAGCGGGTTGGGACGGTTCCGATACGCTTCAACACTGTAAAGCGGTCTTTGACAGTTCTGCGAATAAGCTGACGGTCAGCCAGCCAGGACAGCAGGGAAGCAGGGTTAAACCCGCCCTCGCTGCATATCTGTTCGAATTTCAGCTTGATTATGTACACGGTGTCATCGCAGAATTCGCCCCAGACCTCCATGTTTTTCTCGGTCAGTCCGAACTTGTTCTGGTTCTGCGTGATGTACTCGCAGACATACTCGTAAGCACGCTTATTCACGCTCACATCGTCCTTGGATTTGAGATAGGGCGCAATGTCAGCGGCAGTCAGCGCGGGTCCGTCAAGATAATTCTCGGTTATCAGCCAGTCGGCAGTGAGTATCAGCGCGCCGGACTGCGCCTGCTTCTGCGCGATGTTGTACTGTCTGACAAGCTCGTCCGAAAACGCCTTGAATTTCTCCTCCAGGCGCTCCATAACACCCTCGGACATGATTTCGTTGACAAACATCTGCCCGAAGAAGCCGTAGACGGATTTCACGAAATTTGCGACGTCGCGTGGGCTGTCAAACTCCGGGCGGCTGTCGTCCCCGAAGAACTTGTCCTTGCACTCTATCTCGATAACGCGGTTGACTGAGCCGCCGCCGGAACGGCTGGAATTTATCGGGCGTTCTCCGGTGGATATCACGCAGTTACGCCACTCGGACGTATTGTCGATACCGCCCATTTTGTTGCCGCGCGTGCGCCCGCAGCCCTCCGTCAGCATGTAGATGGTGTTGTCCATTTCGCGGCGGCTGTCCACGATCTGGAGCTCGTCCACGATATACGGCAGCGAGTTGTAGAACGCCGCAGTTTTCTCCATGCCAACGTATGTTGAGTTGAATGTGGAGATATACGCGCCAAGCTCCGGGTTTCCCCAGCAGGAAGCCGCGCACATCGCAAGCACGGTCTTTGCGCTCTCCGTTTCGCCCCAGAGGTGCACCCAGAAGCAGTTGCAGCCCAGCGGCTTTACGAGCACCGAAGCCAGCGACGCTGCGAAAACCATGCGAGCCGCAACGCTGTTCCTGCGGATATTCTTGTTGATAAACTCAATCCACTTGTCCCAGTCGTCTGGCTTGCCGCGCCGTTTCACACTCTCATAACGCTTCTTGTACTCAACTTCGCCGTCAAAGGTCAAGCCATCTGTGTAGGGCGCGAATTCGGTTTCTTCACCGCGCTTTATCCAGCCGAGCCGCGTCACGCACTCAACTTCCGGAAGAAGGTCGCCGGAAAGCTGCTCAACATCGTAGAGGTAGTTGACAAGGTTCCGCGCGGTCTCGGAAGTCACGACAACGCCGGGCTTGGAAAGTTCCGTTATCTTGTTCGCGACTGAAATAGTCGTGCGGTCAACGATAAGTTCGCGCCAGTATTTGCCCTTGAAATACGCAAGCTTTATCTTCTCCTCGCCGGTGTCGATGTTGGCGTACCGTGCGACAGGCATTATAGGGTGAGGGCACGCCCAGACAAGCCCGCCCTTTTCGCCCTGCGTGCGCACTCCGGAAGCGTCGCACACCCACTTGCCGCAGGGGAGCGTTACGGGCTGCAGCGGGAAGTTGGTGTAGTTTCCGAGGTCGTCCGCAACGTCCTTGCGGCTCTCCGCGAATGCCTTGTACAGCGTGGGGAAATTCGTGACCTTGCACTTCTTTGCCTGGTCGGTCATTTCTGCAAGCAGTCGCTTCTGCTTGAACTTGTCGCCCTTGAACATGTAGAGAAATTCATAGGGCTTCTCGCTGTTAAGGAAGTCATCGCGGGTGTATTCGCTGATATCCGGGTAAATCTCGCTCATGGTTTCGGCAGTTCCGCTGTCAACGCCATCGCCGAGCAGCTGGCTTGCCTTTTCGATATCCAAGATCTCACTCCTTTCTCGCCGCCGTCATTTCCTTGTACGAACGCCAGTAGTAATAGAACACCTCCAGCACTCGGGCGGCGGTCTGGTGCTTGTCCTCGATGAACTGAACATCGAAGTGATAGCGGCTTCCGGTCTGCCATGCTTTCAGCGTGGAGTACACCATCGCGCCGATATCGGTTTTCACGCGCTGCGGGCTTGCTTTCATCTGCCATTCTGGGACGTGGTAGGCTCTGAGCGCTTCCCAGCTTCCCACGCCCTCAATGAACAGAGTAAGCTGCTTTGCAAGCTGCGCGGCGCTGTACAGTTCCTTTTCTATGCGCCCCCGGTCGAAGGTCACGTTGTTGTATATCTCGTCCACGTTCGCTTTGCGTTCCACAACGCAGGACATCGAAAAGTCGCGCCCCTCTGCCATGAACGAATAATCGCCGTAGTCTAACTTGCGTTCCTCGTGCCTGATACCGAGCTTGTCCAGCGCTTCGATGATGTGCGCGTTCTTCTGCTCGCGCGTGTCGTGCAGGATTATAACGGATTTCAGGAACGTTTTCTTGTCAATTGGCATGCTGATTCTCCTTTGTCCTGCGAATAAGGCTTCCGTTGATAACGTGCCACGCTGTACCGGGTGTGTTGAGTTTGTTCCACACGGATATTGCGCGTGCTTTCGGGTCGTGATGGTATATGCCATATACCCACGGCGTAGCGTTACCACACGAACATCTTACACGGCAATAATTGCGCTTACCTCCTCCGGCTAAATGTGTTAGCCTTTCACGCTCGACTATCGGGCGTTTTCCGCATTTGGCGCAACACAATCTTCTGTATATGCTCACCATTTCCTCCTTTTCTTTTTGGGCTTCGGCTTAGTTCCTACGCCCTTTTTTGCCGTAGTCCGAATACGCCCCGCTGTCAAAGCAGAGGTATTCGCCGCGGAATGTGTCGTAGCAGATACACTCCGCAGCGTGTATGCAACGGTCGGCTTTGGGGCAGGGGTTAGGGTGTGGTTTCATCTGTATATCTCCGTACATCGAGCAGAAGACTGCGAATGGTGCTGTAGGTTTCCAGCGGCTCGATAGTGTCGTCCTGACCTATGCTGTCGCGCTCTATATAGATTATTGCGCCACCGTCAGAACGCTTTGTTACAGAACCTATTGTGTTTGTGTTCATCATCTTCTCGATGATTTTCCCGCCCCAAGCGTAATGAAGTTCAATAAATTCGGCCATCAGTATCAGCCCTCCTTCTGTTCGCGACGGATCCGGTGGCAGCTTCTGACTATCTCATTATAGCAGCTTTCGCAAATGTCGATTCTTGACCACTTGTATTTTACGCCTATTATATACCCGAGCATATCTCTTACTTTGTGAGATTCCATGCGTTTAGCCTTGAGCATAAATCCATCTTTGGCGTTCATCTCGCCGCAGATATCGCACGACCTGCATTTTACTTTAGCCATTATCAACCCTCCTGTTCCAAAACTCAGCAATTGTCTTACGTTTGTTTTCTTCGGTATCATTTTCATAAACTTCTACCGCGTACGGCGAGGCGCCGCATTGTTTGCATTCGACCGTCATTACATCGAAAGCGGTCCCTTTTAAGTGTGTAGGTGTTCTGTAATATGCCTCGCCCCCGCAGAACGGGCAGGGCTTTAATTCTAATTCGGTTTCAGACATTATGTTTTCCTTTCTCAACTTAGCAAATATCCCATGAACAAATCAAAGCCTTTATAGCTTTTGTCATCGGGAAGCCATTCTATATCTAAATCGCATACTTCTGTCCAGAGTTCATCAAGCTCATGATCATATGATGAGGTATCGCATTCATAGCGATTGTGGAGGCAGTATGCAGTCCACAGGCACCGTAACTGTTCTAGGCAGATTGTGTTACCAAGATCGTTTTCTTTGATATACTCTTTTATGAAGTCAAATTCTTTTGTCGCGGTCATTCGGTGTCACCTCCGTCCTTTGTTCCGAAAACCTTTGCAGCTTCTGACGGGCTTTTAGCTTTTACAAGCCCCACATAGTCACAGCACGAGCATTTCACAGCATACAGCCTTTCCTCTGCATAGTAGGTTTTAAGCCGTCTCCCGCAGATTTTGCAGCGTATATCTTCGGGCGTTCTCTCGTACATTGCAGGAGCGCAATGCGCTGCGTGTAACACCTCATCAACTCTCATCTTCATCTGTATCGCCTCCGTTTATATCCCCGTTTTCGGGAAGCTCATGCCAGGGCAGCGGGCAGTCCCTGTAAAAATGTTCTCTCGGCTCACCCTCATCAACCGCGCCACGCTGGCATTTGTGCTTTTTCATGCTATAGTATGGGCATTCCCCGCAACAGCCGATTTTAATTTCAATGATCCTCGCCATTAGTTACGCCTCCGTCCATCTTAGCGCCGCAGTTTGGACAGTAGCGGAAATGGTCTGCGTGTGACGGGTCAGACCAGTAAGCTGTGCACACCGAACACCTCATGTGTATATAGCCAGTTTCAGAATCGGGTTCCTTAAACCTGATCCAACGTCCATGCACCACCGGTGCGACATCGGCGGCAGGCGTACCTTTCGGAATGATGATGAAGTCTTTCGCCAGCTCCTCAATGTGAGCCTCTGTCCATACTGGTTCAACATCTCCCACAACCGAGCTAATGTACCAGTCCTGGAGATATCCCTCACCAACCGCTTCGTTCTTGTCTATGTATTCACTCATTCGTCGTGCCTCCTTTGCTTCAAAATTTTCAGCTTGTTGAGCGCTTTTGCTTCCAGCTGACGTATGCGCTCACGCGTTACGTTAAACTGCTTCCCGATTTCTTCGTAAGTACACTTTGCACCATTGGTGGCAAGCCCATAGCGCAAAACGATAATACGCTTCTCCCGGTCGGTCAGCGTGCTTGGAGATACCCCGAACGCGATGTTTATTAAATCATCGTCTGTGTCTGCCTTGAATTGCACTTCTGCGCCCTCGCTGCATTGCACTAGTGACACATACGTTTCAAGCAGCTTCGCCTGATTGTTGATCAGCTCCTGCTTTACCGCAAGATTACGCTCCAGTATGCGTATCTGGTGAATAAGCTCGTCCTTTGTCCAGCTTTTCAACGTACTGTCTGCGTATTTGGTTTTGCTCATTCGCTCACCTACAGCAGTTCCGGGTTGTCGTAGATGTTGCCGAGGTCTTCAATACCCCAAACAGTTACGAGCTTTGCGCGTATGGATTCTCTGAAATTGCCTTTATATGCGAACTCAAACCGCAAATTATCAGGATTCCACACGATGTATGACACGGCATCTTCGTGTCGAACTATATCCCCCTCGAAAATCTTCACGCCGTTGCGGTCTGTCAGCCCGGTGAACTGACCGACTGTCGAGGGGTCAACTTTGTACGCTTCACTGTTGATTATACCATTCGTAAGGCTGTCAAAACGTCCTGTTATGATATAATGCGTATCAAGGACGCAAGAGTAGAAGCCCTCGACCCACTCGCCGTTATCTGTCCGCTTTCCTCTGAAAAGTATCTCACGCGTCATATCACCTTACCCCCGTGCTTATACGGTCTAGTCTTGTTGAACTCATGCTTCTCAGCAATCATCGCGCCGATATCAATGCCGTACTTTCCGCACATATCCAGTATGCGGATAATCACGTCAGCCAGCTCGGAGGGAATCCCCTCCGGCTTGCCGCCATCGCTGTAGTAGGTCTCGTTCGGCTGATGTCCCTTGCGGTATTCCTCCAGCGCTTCGGAAAGCTCCTGGTGGCAGAGCGCTATCAGTTCGGCGAAGCTGCGCTCCTCCTCATACCAGCCGTGGTTTACTGCGTTCTCGTGGACTTCCTTTGCGAAAACTCTCAGTGTTCTGCTTAGTAATTTTTCCATTCCATTCATTGCGTTGTTCCTCCTCAGAACGGATAGTCGTCATTGCTCGCCGCCGGATTTTCAGCCGGAGCACTCGGCACGGGCGGCTGTCCCTGCGCGGGTCTGGAGGTATTGCCGCCGTCCTCGCGCTTCTCTCCGGTGAATGAAACATGGTCGGCGATGACTTCATACCAGGTCGCCGGATTACCGTTCTTGTCGGTGTAGGGGCGGGTAGTCATTTCACCCTCGACAAGTATCATGCGACCCTTGCCGAAGTACTTCTGGACAAACTCGCCGGTCTGTCTCCACGCCACGATGTTGAAGAAGTCGGGCTTCTTTTCTTCACCCTGCTTCTGGAATCTGCGGTCAACCGCAATGCGGAATGTGCAGACGGTCACTCCCTGCGGAGTGGTTTTCAGTTCGGGGTCAGCCACAAGGCGACCCATGAGAATCATTTTGTTGAACATTTTGTTCTCCTTTGTTGAAAAAATAATCTTTGCTTTGCCATTCAATCGAACGCTTAACTGTGTAATGCTATGCCAGTGCGGAACCATTCATAGTCCAGCCTTGCCTTTGCGATAGTATGCTTTGCCGTTTCTTTGCGGCCCAATGCTCCACTATGCCTTCGCCCTGCAAATCTATGCTACTCTTTGCCCTTGCATGGCTAATCCGCGCATAGCCATTGCTTTGCCATCGATGCCATTCCTCGCCGCTGCAACGTCTCGCCATACAGTGCCTATGCTCCGCAAGTCATTGCGCCGCCACGCTCCGCCATTGCCATTCCGCGCCATGCCGTAGCAGAACATCGCAATTCCGAGCCAAACATTGCCGCTGCAATGCTCGGATTCGCGTACATTGCCTTGGCGTTGCTTTGCAGCACTCAGCGCTGCCTTTGCTTCGCCACGTTTAGTGCTGCTGAACCTTGCCGTTGCACTACTGAACTGTGTCACGCCACACTATACCATTGCTTAGTCATGCTTGTCTACACATTGCCGCTGCCGCACTATTCTTTGCTCCGCTCAACTTTGCCTTTGCGATACATCTCGGTGCTTCACGACGCTGCGCCTTACCTCAGCTTTACTAAACACAGCCATTGCTTTTCAGAGCAGCTCACTACTTTGCCTCTGCGCCGCTCCGAGGTGCAGCACTATGCCGTGGCATTGCCACGCAAGCCGCGGCTCTGCCGTACCCTCGCTCAGAGCACCTGGAACGTAAATTCGAATCTGCCCTTGCCGGAGTTTCTCCACTGTCCTATACCCTTGTATTTGCCGTACTCCAGCCACTCGCGGAGCATATCAACATCTTCATCGACCATGCAGAGAACGTCGAACTCGCAAGTTGTCCCCTGCGGGCATACCTCGCTGTTCGCAAGCGCGATTCTCTCGCCCTGCATAGTGGAAGCGCGGAGCGGGCGCTGGCAGTCAGCTATCTTCATGCTGTGGAGATCCAGAGGTATCTCGCGCGGTTCAACGAAAATCGTGTTATCGACTTTCTTCTTGTAAGCCTTTACCTTGCTGGACTTCGTTCCGGGGATTCCCCTCATCGCGCCGCATATCTCCTTGAAGAATCCGCGAATCTGATAATCCCAGAGATAGGGGGTGCCGTCAGCCATCTTCGGGAATACAGTCATGGACTTCTCCTCAACGGCTTCAACGCCGAGTGAAGCAACTTCTTCCTCCATCTTTGCCGCGTCAGGTGCCTTGCTGGCGATGAACTCGCGGTGGAGTTCCGGGTTGCCGGAAGATGTTCCGAGCAGGTCGTCCGTGAATGTTAGCTTTACATGTACCTTTGTCATTGTGTGTTCCTCCTGTGTCAAATCTTTCTTATGTCAATCCTGCACCAGCCCCAGCCGTGTCTCGCTGATTTCTGGTAAACGTACAGCTTTCCGTCTGTGCAGAAAAGGTATGTGGTCTTCTCTGTACCGACATACTCGATGAGTGCCGTGGTGTCGTCTATCACGCTGGCGAGCGTCCCGCCGGGAACAGCGGAGTATGTACGCTTATTGCCGTCAGCGTCTACCCGGATAGCGCTGCTGATGATTATTCCCTCCGGGCGTTCGATGTGATTCATCTGCGGATATACCATGTTTTTCCTCCTGAATTATAGATTTCTGATAACTGCAATCAGAATGGCTCTGTGTTATCCGTGCGGTAGTCAACAGGCGCAGTCAGCACCTTTGTTGCGCGGCAGTAAGCGCATTTTCCGCACCGCTGCGGTGCGAATACACCATGCTTTACAAGGCTGAATCTGGGGGACAGCTGCTCTACGATTTCGAGCTGTTCGTCAAGCACTTCGTCCGGCACGCTGAAAATCTCGATGTCCGGGGACTTTTCCTTTGTGACCGCCGCGATGTAAAAGGGAAGCGTTTCCCCGGTGTTCTGCCGGGCTATCTCGCGATAAATAGCGCCCTGGGTGTGATATCCCCAGTACTCGATGAAGTGTTCCTTGCGGCGCGTTTCCGGATTCCATACCGGTTCGAAGTCGCGGACACATTTCAGGTCAACTATCATCAGGTGTTCGCGGTAGCTGTCAACCTTGATTTTGTAAGGTACTTTGCCGATTTCCCCGGTGAATATCCGCTGCTTCTCGCCGCTCATGTACTCGGTGAAAAGCGGGTCGGCTTCGGCGCGTTCGATAGCACTTTCGGCAGTCTGGTATTCAGCTTTCAGAGTGCCGTCTTTTTTGAAAAGTTCGGGGTGCTGTTTGCGGAACTGGTCAAGCGTTCCCTCGTAGAACGCGTCAACGTAAGAGCCGGTCAGCAGCGCCGTGGTGTCCTCGCGGCGGCTTTCCCCGGTGAGTTCAGCCATCGCGGCGGCTTCGCAGTGCAGGAACGCCTTGAACTGGGAGCAGCTCATATATTCCGCGTTTGCTTCGGGAGAGTAGTAGTTGGTGTTGTCAAGGGTCATGTCCCCGCGCCCTCCTTTGCTTTCTTCGCGCACTCAACGCAAAGCTGCCTGCCGAACATACCGACCGCTCTCTGCGCTATCTGCTGCGCGTTGAACGCTCCGGAACCCTTGATAGCCGCTCCGCAGTCGGCGCACTGGAGGACTGCCGAGTTATGCGGCGGTGTTTCCGCGTCAGGATCTTTCATTTCCTCCGTGGGAATGCACAGCACCTGGAAGCACGCGTACTTGAACGCCACCGACATAGCCTTGTTGCTGGACTTGTCCGCGCTGTCCATGCCCTCACCCTGAACGACCGCCGAAACGCTCGAACCGTCCTCCGCGTAGAATGTGTATTTCACGCGAAGTATTGTGTAATTCAGCGTGCCGCCCTTTGATGTTACGCGTTCCTGCCGCTGGCTGTCCAGCACCTCCGGAACTGCGAACACCTTGTGCTTTATCATCAGCGGCTGGAGCACGTTCATTACCACGTCAACGCCGCGATACATGAACCCCTGCTGCTGATTCTTCTGGCTCTTGGATATTGCCGGGCACTCCGACATTATCGCCGATAGAGCCGAATATATCTTGCTTGTTTCTGCCATTTAGTCCTCCCTGAATAGATTTTTGAATATTCCCACAAGCACGTCAACGACTATGCTGTTGCCTGCCTGCTTGTACAGCTGACTGTTCGAACACACTGCCTCAGCCTTGCGGAACGCTTCATCTGTGAAGCCCATGAGCCGCCAGCACTCAAGCGGCGTGAGCCTGCGAATGCGAGAATCGTTTGCCACCATTGCACCGTTATAGTGGTTCAGACTGCCCGCTTGAATGCATACCGCGTTATCAGTCGGGCACAGAGATGAGTTTGCACGAATCGTTGAAGCGATTCCGTCAGTATCTCTGGGTTTGAATATAAAACCGGTGCCTTTTTCAGCGTGCCTTTCGTTGTGCGCTTTGAAACCCCGAAGGATTTTATCCGAAAGGTAATACTTTTCGTCAACCTCGTCCTCCAAAATGTCTTTGAGCCTGATGTCAAGAAACTTCTTATCCGGAAATCGGAAATTGCCATCGTCTATATCTTTGCGGACAGACACGGCAAACACACGCTCTCTGTTCTGCGGCACGCCGTAATCCTTTGCGTTCAGCACCTGCCAGTATGTATTGTAGCCGATACCGTCAAGCCAATCGCACCACTCGTCGAACTGCGCTCTGAACTTCTTCCCGACCAGATTCTTCACATTTTCAAGCATGAGCCACTTCGGTTGTGTGTGTGTGTGTACAGCGACCTCTAACAGCCGCTGAACCTCGTACAGCAGTCCGCTGCGGGTCTCGCCCTTGACAATGCCCTTTTGCTGTCCTGCAACGGAGATGTCCGTGCAAGGAAATGAGTACGTCCAGAAATCGGCGTAATCGAGCTTGTCCACCTTGCTGATATCGCCGTAGTTCCGGGTCTCGCCGTAGATAGCTTCATACGATTTGATAGCATACTTGTCTATCTCGGAGATACCGACTACTCTGTGTTCTATTCCGGCGCGTTCAAGCGCGGCTCTCTGTGCTCCTATACCGGAAAACAACTCGTTTACTGTTATCACTTATCCTCCTTGCTATTGCTGCCACCTGTTATCAGCTCGCTGTGCGGCAGGCTTTCCACCCACTTGCAAAATTCGTGCCATTCGTCCAGTTTGTGGTTCTTGCGGCTGTGGTACATATTGGCGAGTACCTCATAGTTCATCTGAACAGTTGCCCGCTGGTTGTAACTCTGCGGAAGAAGCTGGATTATCTGCCACCAGCACGTTTTCAAATCGCTTAAATCTCCGCCGCTTTTGTCAAGCTGAATATAGCATTCGCGCCACATATTCAGCACGCCGATGATTTCATTCATCACTTCGGGCGAATTGCCTATAAAATGCTCGTGGGAGAAGTCATCAGGCGCAAACTCTTTGCTCATGATAGTGTGCATGGTAGAGCAGCTGTTCCGCACCGTGCCGACCTTGTAAGTGTCGAACTCAGCCCACCAATATCTCGGCGCTATGATATCACAGGTAGTGCTTATCATGCGCATGAATTTCCGGTGGTCTGTGCCTGCCCTGCACAGCTTCTTCATGAGCGCGAGGTCATTGCCGCCGATAGCAATTCTGCCTGTGTCAACGTCCTTTATGCTGTCCGACTTATCCCAACTGTTCAGCGGGTTTCTCATGCCCCTTATCGCGGCTTCCCAGCCGAAAACCTCGATGTTTTCAATCTTTATCATTGCTGCCCTCCAGCTTTATGAGGTAATCCTCATACCACTCCGCTTTCTTGATATCCTCCTCGCCGTTCTTCCTGTCAGCGCGAAAGCGGTACTTGAACGCGTTGCAGCGGCAGAACGCCTTGACGTCTTCAATGCCGAACATCGCCTGCATTACCTCAATGCATTCATGCGCACCCTGATAGTGCGCGGGGTGGTTGACGTTATCCGGTTCAGAATCAGCGGGAACGTTTTCCGGGAAAGCAGTGCTGTAAAACAGGTCTACACTTCTGCCGTTCATGACATCAAAGGGAAATGAAGAGCAAAGTTCGTCAAGCCCGGCGCGACCAATATTGCACTCGCCGCACTTTTTGAAACCATGGCACATATCTGTTAGGACGTGCCTTTTATCTTCTGTTGTCACGTCCGCTCACCCTCTTTCTTTTCGGCATGAACGCGCCCTTGAAGCTCCAGACAGCAACTATCGCCAGGAGCATGAGCAGGAAATCGTGCCCGTCCATTGTGTAACCCTCTATGCCACCAAGTGAAGCAGCTATCGTCCGCGCGAACAAGCCCGCGAACATCGCAATTATGTAGGGTAAAACTTTCATCGTTCCTCCATCTTCTCGATCATCGCGTCCACGGACACCTTTTTGCCGTCAACATCGAAGAACAGCCCCTCGACATTCAGCAGCTTGCGGTAGTCTATCCCATAGGAGCGCAGACCGCGTATAGCGTTTATCAGCGCGGCATCATCGTTTGTGGCTTTAAAACTCTTGTATGTGTCTGTAAGTTCAGCCTGCCGCGTGTACTCATCGTAGCTTGCCTGTAGCGCGTCCGTGAACCTTTTCAGCCTGTCCATTCCGAACCCAAACTCATTGTGGAGCGCTTCCAGCGTGAGTATCTCCCATGTCGTGCGCTTGAGATCCATCTCAGCGGATATCTTCTCGGATATCCGGCGTTTTATCGTCTGTTCAACGTTTATCTTCACGATTCGTCCTCCGGTTCCTCGGCGCTGAACCACACTTCCTCACAGAGGCAGTCATAGCAAAGATCCTTGCCATTGAAAACTCTGAGTTCTTCACGTTCGAATTCGTTTCCGCATTCATCGCAGAACCAGCGCGGAACATTGCGATTCGGGCATGCACTACCCAAGCAGCCTTTTTCCGGCGGGCAGCCTACGCACTCATCAACATGTTTCAGCATTCAGATTACCTCCATACTTGAATATCCCGGAATTGTGGATAAACTCCACTTCTTCCTTTGTGGGGCTGGTTATAAATCTCCTGCCGTTCCGTATGCAGTCTGAGTAAGGACACTCGAAGCAGCTGTGCGGCGGCTGGCATATTTCCATGTCAAGCTTCTCGGGATTCTTTGTTTTGCCGCTGATGCGGTTTGCCAGCGTGCCAGGTCTGATGTTGAGTTCCCGCGCGGCATTAGTAAGCCCGATTTCGCTTATCCGCGCTTTCGCCTGCTCGATGTCGATATAGAATCTAGTTCTCATCGCTTTTCGCCTCCACGGAGTGTTCAGATAAAAGCCACTCCAGCGTTACATTGAAATAAGCCGCGATGTGGACAAGCTGTCCCAGCGTCCAGTTGCCGGGCTTGTCATGGCGGGAGCTGAAAGTGTTGCGGGAATTAATACCCGCTATGCGCATGATGTCGTCCCGGGTCTTTCCGCGTGCCGCACACAGCAGGGAAATGTTCGTCATGATGTTCTTCCCGGTTTTGTCCACGTTAGCCCTCATCGGAAGTCTCCTGCAAAGCTATAGTGATAAGCGTGAGAATCTTCGTGACTGCCTGACGGTATGTCATGCTGCTATTCTCCGCCATGAGAGTGCCAAGAGCGCGGATAACCGAGCATGTTTCTGCCATGATGGTTACTGCGTTGCCCCCAATTGAAGTATTTGCTTTGCCGTTGTGCGATTCGACCTTAATCATCGTTTTCTTCCTCCTTGTATGCCGGAATGATTTCCGTGTGCTGGTTTGCGTAGACTATCATCTCGCTTGCGATGTATGAGATCGCAAGCCCTGTACGAGCTGAAATATCTTCCAGGATGTTATACGCCTTTGGCGTTATCCGGATAATGGTGCGCTTGTCGCGGTACTGCGGCTCCCGGACGTTCGGGACGGTGAATGTCAGTGTGTTCATTCGTCCACCGCCTTACTTGAAAAGCCAGTCGAGCTGACCGTCGGCTTTCATTTTGTTGAGAATGTCGCAGGCTTTCTGGGCTATATCGCTGCCAGAAAACAAAGAACTTGCATAAGGTCTACCATGTAACTCATCAACTCCCACGTAGTCAAAGTTGCCTTCGTTAACGGTAATTACCCATAAGCCGTCAGACAGTCCATCTACAGGGCGCCTTCTCACTACATCGCGTATCCGCTCAACCAGCATGAGAAACTTTATTTTCTTCCCGACCTGAATTGCGCGTTCGCTGGTTTTCCAGCAATTGTCTGGGTAGGCTACACCGTTCTCCGCTCCCACGCCAAGTCCGTAAATCATGTCTTTGCCGACATAGGCTTCATAATACCGCTCGTCAGCTTTCGGCATCCAGAACCCCGGGTCATACGGCTTCTTCTCCTCCGGCTCGTCCGCAGGAATGCTCTCGAAGAGCTTCACCAGCCCATCGGACATCACGCCGATTGAATCGGCAACTTCCTTGTCTTTCAGCAGTTCGATTATCTGCTGTTTCTTTTCATTGGTCATAAAATCCTCCTGTTTTGCCGTGTGTTCTGCTTACTTGGTGTGTTCGTGCCATGCTTCCATGAATATCTCGTTTTTGTCAGCCTTTTCGCACGTTTCGATTACAGAAACAAGCGTGTTGCTCGTTGCCTTTAATGCGGCAATCATCGCTAACATTACAACGATGAAATTCACGATAAGGCATACAAGACAGCAGACTATCATTATTGCGATTTCCATTTGTTCACCTCCTGCCTGTTTCGTGTTCTGAATTTTAAATTGCTGATATCCCATATTGCATTTCGCTCCCAGATGTGCTATAATGGCATTGAAAGGAGGCGAGCGTAATGGGATATTATAATGCTGCCCGAATCTGTCTTAATGGACATGTGATTAGCAGACGTGTCAAAGATACTTCTTCGACCGGCGATAAGTTCTGCCAGCTTTGTGGCGCCGAAACGATTTGTCGGTGCTTAAAATGCGGCGAAATCATTCGTGGGAAATACGAAATGGATAAGCTGCTAGATTTAAGACCCGATGATAGTCCTGCGCCTGCATATTGCTACAATTGCGGTTCTCCATATCCGTGGACAGAGGACGCATTGGAAAGTACGAGAATGGTCATTGACGAAGAAGATCGTCTTAGCACTGATGAAAAGGAAAATCTGAAAAAGTCCTTGCCAGACATTATTTCAGAAACTCCTAGAACATCTCTCGCCGTGCTTCGCTTTAAGAAAGCTATGGGCCACGTCGGTAAATTTACCCAAGACGCGTTTTCAAAATTTGCTGTATCCATGGCATGTGAAGCGGCTAAAATCATGCTAGGACTTTAGCCTTTTCTTCTCAATCAAGAACAGCCTTATACCCGGGCATTTATCCAGCCCGCAGTTATAGGGCTTTTCTTTTACCCAGCAATTGCAAACCGCGTTTAGCTTTTTGCCGCAGTGCGTGCAGAAGTTTGCGCTGGTTGGGATTTCTTTTCCACAGCTGGGGCACTTTTTTGTGTCCAATTTAATCACCTCCTGCTAGGGAATCAAACTCAGAGTACATGCGCCGGAATCAAGAAATTCCCAATACCTCTTTAATTGTTTCAACGATGTTGCCAGACTTGGTCTGCCCTGTCAGCACTTTATATAAGACAGAGCTGTCAACAAACATTGACGGATTTTTCCTTTTCACTTCGTCTATAAGCCAGTTTTGATTTTTATTGCGCTTTAAAAGCTCCATTTTAACAACGAAGCCGAATTCCGAAATAGGCTTTTTTCGTTCAGAAGCCAAAATTTCACCTCCTTTTCACTTGACAATTACAGATTTATGTAGTATAATGCATTTGTCGGGAATGATTATTTCAGAAATCTGTCATCTTGCTGACAACTAGATTATATTACAGATTTCTGAAATTGTCAATAGGAAATTACAGAGTTCTGATATCTTTGGAATTTCTTACAATTTGGAGGAGTGTAATATGAGCAACCTATACAAAAACATCGAGTGCTTATGTGCTCAAAACAATTTGAACATCACGCAACTGTGCAGAGAGATTAATGTTTCAAGAAGCACGCTGTCCGAACTGTCCGCTGGCAGGACGAAAGACTTGTCATCAGAAGTAAAGAGAAAAATAGCCCAGTATTTCTTAGTTAATATAGAATTTCTAGACCAAGAGAATTACGATATCCCATGCCCGGAATGTGGATTTCAGTACTCGCCAAGTATTACTGGCGACCGAAAGAAACACCAAGACAGGCATATAAAGTGGAAAAAAGCCGTCGAGAAGTACGGATTTTGTTGGAACGGCATATACCGAGCAAACTGTAAAAGTAAAGTTTATGATCTGCTATCAGACAAAGAGATTAGTTTGGAGAAGAAAATAACGTATTATACGGCATTGCTAAAAGGATATTTTTCCAGAGCAATAGAGGCGCTTGATTATGACCTCAATCGCTCCTTTGAAGAATATGCATCGGCGTTTATAAAGCAGGAAAATAACTGTTTCCCGAAAAAAGGCTCTTCAGAATACAAAGAATTGTTAAAACTATTCGGAGAAAAATCGGCGAATTTAACCGGAACTTATTACGCTGATAGCAAAGTCATTCCTTGCGCAAAAGAACCCTTACCATTGAACGGAGCAGGTACTTCTACAGCAGCTAAGTTAAGCGAACGCGAAATCGCTGTAGCTTTAGCCTACCGGAACTGCCCGGCGGCGCAGCCCTCTATTGATTACATTCTCGGTCTCAATCAGGACGAGCACCAAGACATCAGCGTAGCAGCCAAGGGCGGTCACTTCACTGCGGTTGCCGATAAGGCTAAAACGGATAGCGCGGTATCAGAAGCATTCGAAGAATTGAACGAACAAATCAAGAAAAAATATTAATTGGCATTAATTACTTTGCAAGTCTTGTCGGATTATGTCGCAAAATAGAAGCATAAAATCTATTTTGGAGGTAATCTCACCATGACGAAGCGCAACATTCTTGCCGAAGCAGACAAATTTCTTGTAAAGGGCGAAGTGACGGAACTGCCGTTAACAATGGATACGCTGAGAAAAATTGCTGTCCGCTCCAACTGGCTGCTGTCTTCTTATCAGCATTCCGAAAAAATACTTGAAGCTACTGGTACAAGCGAAAAAGCGAAGCATTTTCCTGCGTTCACTATACGCTGGGACGGCAAAGTAATAATTCTGTACGATGAAGAACTGCCGTATGATTTGAAAGTGCAGTTCATCTGCCATGAGTTCGGGCACATTGTCCTTAATCACACGTCTGACCGCGCTATAATCGGGGCGAGCCGTGACGCAAGCACAACAGCCATGCAGGAGAGCGAAGCCGATGATTTCGCCACGGAAATGCTTGCCCCAGCATGTGTAATGAATAAGCTGGGAATATCCTCCGTGAACGAACTCCTGAAAACCGGCTTGCTCACGACAGACCAAGCTTTGGAGCACTTTGAAAACGTGAAATCCGGCGCACCTGTGACAGAAACGCAGAAGCTTCTTTGCGACCGCATAAATTTCAATCAGCCCAAACGTCACAACTTTTCGTGGCTTAAATATATTGCTTGCTTTGCGGCAGGCTTTGTAATTTGCATGGCATTGCTTTCAATAAAGAATAACAATTCGCTTCCTGTTGTGCCAGATGATTATAACAGCTCGTCGGAATCTCCGTCAGAAACCCAGAAGCCGGGGGAAAGCACGGTCACGACAACAGCCACATCAAGTAGCACATCGTCAACAACTGTGCCAGTGTCAAGCGCCGCTTCTACGTCAGCTTCAACCACACCCGCCCAGGACGACCCACAGTCCGAAGTTGTTTATGTTACACCACACGGCACTAAATACCACAAGCCGGATTGTTACCACGTAGAGGGCAGGGCAGACATTGTGGGAATGACGATATCAGAAGCCGAAGCAAACGGTTACGAACCATGTAAGCATTGCTTTTAAGGAGATAATCATGGCAGATTACAACTTTAAAGAAGAAACCCGCTCCGAAAAGGTCAACGGGCGGGTCAAACGGTATAAGTGGTACTCGATACAAGTCTATCTAGGAAAGGGCGCGGACGGGAAGAAGAAATACCAGCGTTTTTCCGGCAGGGACAAAAACGAACTTCTGCGCCAGATAGCGCAAGCCGAAGCAGATTTGAAAGAGGTCAAGGAAAAGGCGGAAACCAAAACACTCGGCGAAGCGCTGGAAGAATACATCGTCAGCAGGACGGCGGTGTGTTCACCGTCAACCATCAGGGGATATCGTTCTGTACAACGTAATGCGCTGTCGGAACTGCAAAACCGACCGATAGATGAAATATCTCAAATTGAACTGCAAAAGTTCATGAACGAATATGCCAAAACTCATAGCCCTAAAACTTGCAGAAACGTGCACGGCTTACTATCTTCCATTTTACAAAACAATAGACCGGGATTCACCATAAAAACTACTCTGCCGCAAAAGGAACTAAGCGATATCTATGTTCCAGATGAAAAAGAGATAAGTCAGATAGCCGAACTGATACACGGCAATCCGTTGGAGATTCCTTTTCTTCTTGCGACACAATGTGGTTTGCGTGAGAGCGAAATAACAGCCCTGAATATCAGCAATGTTCACGATGACTATATTATGGTCACAGAAGCCTATGTGCTTGATGAAAACGGCGTATATCAGAAGAAAGCGCCGAAAAGCTATGCGGGATATCGCAAAATCCCTATTAGTAAAGCGTTTGCAAATATACTTTGTAAAGCCGCTGATGAAGATGGCAGGGTAGTAGCCATGAGAAGTATAAACATCTGTAACAACTGGATACGGTTCCGTGACAAAAACGGATTTGATGAAAATATGAATTTCCATGCGTTGCGCCACCACTATGCCAGCAAGTGTCTGCTTATCGGAATGCCGCAAAAGTACATTGCAGAGATAATGGGACATTCGAGTACGCGAATGATTGAACAGGTTTATCAGCACGTTTTTGGCTCTGCGATGGAAGAATATGCAAATAAAATTCGCAACAAAATGGACGATTTCTGCAAGAACTACAGTAAGCTAGACAACACAATAGACAACACATAGTCCATTAACGCGATAGCAAAGCCATTGAATACGGGTTCGACTCCCATTATCCGCTCCAAAGACTTAATCCCCGCCAAATGGCTTGATTAGCTGTTTGACGGGGATTTTTGCTATCCGGAATCGCGACGCGCAACGAATGTATTTTACCACATTTTTGCGTATTTTTTCGCAAGTATGGGTGTCAACATGGGTGTCAAGTTTGGCGTTAAAACTGTTTTTATCGTGACAAGTAGGGTAAATGCAACTGCCAAAAAATTCAAGCTCTGTTTTATGCAAAATAACGAATTCCCCGGAGCCAACGCCCCGGGGATAATCATTATTCGATTTTCACAGAGCAGCCCAGCGCCTGGAGTGCCTGGCGGTAACGCTCTACTTTGCTCTGGGCGACTGAGATCTCGGCAGTGATCCTGACCTGCTTCTCCGGCGCGACCTGCCCCCGGAACCAGTCCATATTCTTGCCGAACCTGGCGAGCCAGTGCTCCGGGTCGCCGTGGTTGGAAGCGTAACCACGGGCGCAGGCTTCCTTGTGGCTGATGATGTTTTCCGGCTTGATAGTCGGATAATTCTTCATGAGCCGCTTGCAGAGGTCAGCTGCAAGCCCGAAGGCATCCTCGAAGTAGGCGCGGTCGTTCAGCGCGTCCTCCGCGATCTCAATCTGTATGTATGCCGGGGCGTAGTTGTAGCTGCCTTTTGAGCCAGAGCCGCAGCCCCAGCAGCAGACGTTCCAGGGAAGCAGCTTAGCCGCTTTCACTTCGCCGTTCTTGTCCTTGCCTATGACCGCGTGCGGGCAGACATTGCTGTCCGGGCGGTCGAAGTAGTTCCTGTAGGGATTCTCCCCGCAGATCTCCGGCGCGTTGACGTAGCGCTTAAGGTTCGGATTGTTTGCGCCGGTGGAGTGGATTATGATACCTGCCGGGCTGCCTGTCGGCATGGTTCGCGCAGCCTTGTAGCAGAGATTATTCTTTGCATACGCTTCAAATGTTATCGCCATCGTCGCTGTCCTCCTTGTGCGCGCCATCAGCCAGCCCCTCGCCGATGACATACCCCACGACTGCCGCGCCGCTGAGTATGCAGCCGGAAACGGTTTCCGCTGTCTCAGAGCTCCCCCCGAACGCTACGATAAGTCCCGCGATGAATCCCGCTGTAGCAACCCACAGCTTTCTTGATGTCAGCTTTCTTCTCCAGTCAATTTTCATGGTACTTTTCCTCCTTATTCAACCGCTTTGCAAAAGCATACGGTTATAAGAAGCCCATTGAAGGTGATGTGAATGAAGCTACTCAATATCAAGGATAATTCACAACAGAAAAAAGGCACATTTTCTCATATTGAAAACCTCACGGGGAAGATTGCCGATAAGACATTAGAGCAGCTTGAGCATGAAGGCGTGTTCGTGTTTCCAGAAATCATAAGGGATTCAGAGGATATTATTACGAAGGATCAGATGATTCTCCAAAGCGTCAATGACACCTATCGCACCAGTAATGTGATGGGCTTCCTCGGCTGCGGAGATGAACGCCTGATTATCGAATCCCGCTTCTGCGGGGATGGTGAAGATTACTTTTTCCAGTATCTCCTGGACAGAGTTCTGGATTTTCCGAATATCGTGGATTTTGAGTCCGATGTCAATCAAAATAACCGGTTGTTTAATTTCCTACTGTTCTTGTTTCCATATTATCTCAAGAAGGCTATGCGGAAAGGATTATTCAAAAAGTATATCCACCGCAGATACAATGACGGAAATGTAAAAGGCACTATCAATATCGCACGCCATATAAAGCAGAACACACCATTTATAGGAAATGTAGCATACAGTCAGCGCGAGTTTTCTTATGATAACAGTCTAATGGAACTGGTACGACACAACATTGAATTCATCAAGAGAAAGCCTTACGGGAACCAACTCCTCATCAAAGTGAAGGGCAAGGTCAAACTCATAATAGACGCAACTCCGGGATATGAACCGTATGAACGACAGAAAATCATTGAACAGAACAAGAAGAACACTGTCCGCCATGTATATTTTGGAGAGTATCTTGCTTTGCAGAAGCTGTGTCTTCTAATTCTTCAACACCGGAAACATCAAGTCGGTTCGTGGTCCAAGCAGATATACGGAATCCTGTTTGACGGTGCGTGGCTGTGGGAAGAGTACATCAACTCGCTGATAGAGGATATTTTCTATCACCCGATGAATAAAGCGCATAAGGGCGCACAGTGGCTCTTTGACGGAAATGTGGGTCTTATTTATCCTGATTTCATCAGTCGCAACAGCAAAACGCGGATGATTGCCGATGCCAAGTATAAGCCGATTGACAACATCGGTAATCGTGATTATCTACAGGCGCTTGCTTATATGTTCCGTTTTGATGCCAAAACCGGTTACTATTTCTATCCGGAAGTGGGAAATCACGATGCTCTGAGATTATGTATGAATCGGGGTTCTACCTATGAGTCTAACGTCAGCCCACGAGACAATATCAGTATTATCAAGCACGGCCTAAAAATCCCTGTGGACGCACCGGATTACGCCGTTTTTGTCACGAGGATGGCTAATGCCGAGCAGGATTTTATGAAAGTGTTCTCTATGTAAGAGATGTACTATAGGTAACCTCTAAAAACCCCTATGAAAAAGAAGAAAAAAGTGATATAATAAGGATATGAAACAGAAAACACTATTAGATGAAGAAAACAGATTAGAGCTGCTAAGTCAGTTAGGAGATCCATTAGAAATAT
>ERZ840517.230-NODE-230-length-80057-cov-6.665433_pt1 | contig 80057 bp, 80 predicted proteins | sample MGYA00519876_ERZ840517 | MGnify/ENA primary metagenome ERZ840517 (study PRJEB31850, sample SAMEA3708882) | human gut metagenome | biome: human gut; feature: human-associated habitat; material: faeces | place: China | collected 2014 ... | reverse complement strand
TTGGTAGAGCAGCGGATTGAAAATCCGCGTGTCGGCGGTTCGATTCCGTCCCTGGCCACCAAAAGCGATTTTCGTTAAGCCTCGTAAGGCACCGCCAATGACCGCGAAAGCCCCGTAAATCAAGGGATTCGCGGTTTTTTGTTATGTCGTTAGCTACCGTAAGCTATCGCCAAATACCGTTAGAAGTCGCGGTTTTTGTGTATTGTTTTATGTATAGCTGGCCGTTGTGTTTTTCCCAGCTATACACAAAACCCGAAGAGGTGGATTCATGCCGCGCCTAACGACTGCATTGACGGACAAAGAGTTACGCAAAAAGTTGCGGGACTTGGAGCGGGTCGGAGAGCCTGAAACATTTTCTGTTGGTGGTGTTGCCGGGCTGTGTGTAGTCTGGAAAAGCCCTGCTAATGCGCAATGGTTGGTTAGGCTTAGGGTGGATGGCAAGCCGAAGAATGTTTCTCTTGGCGGTCTTAAGTCGATGGGCTTGAAAGAGGCGCGCGAGATAGCGCTATACGTGAGAGAGCACGGCGGGCAGTTACCGGTCGAGAGCGCCCCGGAGGTGGTCGAAGAAAAACACACCGACTCGGTAGCTAAGCTGTGGCCGCAATGGGTCGATGCCCAGCGCAAAAAGAATAAGTGGAAAAGTAAAGACGATTACCGCCATGCCATGCAACGCGGGGAAAAGTATGTTTTCCCATGTATTGGAGAAAAGTCGGTTTCTGAGGTGACGGCTAAGGATGTGGGCGGTGTTTGCGTTTACACAGCCGAGAGGGTCGGAAAAGCCTCGGTTGATAAGGTAGTGCAATGCATCAGGATGTTCTACCGGTGGTGCTCGGCTGAAGGGTACATAGGCCAAGAAAAGCGCTGGCCGACTGACAAAGACCTGCTTCAGGAATACATGCCTGTTTTTCGCATAGCAAAGAAAGCGCACTTTGCAATGTGTCCGGTTGATGATTTGCCCGCGTTTATCGCAGAGTTGACTAGTCCGAAGCGTTTCAGCACGCCGGGCGCAATGGCGCTCCTTTTTGCGATTCTCACAAATTCCCGATTAGCCAACATATGCCGTTCGCATCAAACGCCGGACAATTACGCGCGCTGGGCGGATATTGATCGGGAGCGTGCGATTTGGACAGTACCGGCGCACAGAATGAAGGTGCCCGGCAATGGCGATCATGTGGTGCCTTTGAGTACGGCGGCCATGCGCATTCTGGAGAGGCTGGAAAAGCTGGGTTTGCGCCGCGGCGAGTCGGTGTTTAATGGGGTCTATGGCTCTCCCTTGTCCGATGGTGTTTTCCGCAAGTTAATCGGGCGTATCAATCAAGAGCGACAAGAGCGCGGCGAAAAACTATTCCTAGACCCTGAAAGCCAAAAACCGATTACACAGCACGGGACGGCGCGCGCAACCTTTAGGACGTGGGCGGCAGATAATGGCGTTGCTAGAGACGTGGTAGAAAAGGCATTGCACCATGTAGCCGATGCCAAGCTAGGCAATAGCTATGACCGTTCAAACGCGCTTGAGCTGAGGCGCGGGCTTGCGGAGCGGTGGGCATCTTATTGCCTAAGCGAGTGCCCGGCAGATTGGTTTGAAATAAAAAGCGCATGAGCACAGGGCGGCATCTTCGGGTGTCGCCTTTTTTTTTCATGGGCGCGGCGCGTAGCGCTGGCGGCTGGCGTGACTCGATTTGCTTGCAGGATGCTCCCAGCGGGTGCCGACAAAGGCGTGCTGATTCGGCGGTTTGCCTTGTGGCGTAAGGCTTTCGGGGGTGCCGAATTTGCTTGCATGGATTTGCAGGGCACAGTCGGACGCTAAATTTTTAGCGCAATCCGCTTACGCGCGCGCGTGAGTGCATGTGCAAAAAACGTGGTGCAGTTGGTGCAGAATCGCTGAAAGCCCTGTAAATCAAGGGAAAGAGGCGTGATAAAGGGTTGGTGCAGAGGTGGTGCAGTGTTGGTGCAAGTTGGTGCAGTAGTAGTATTTATTATTATTTATTTATTTATACTTATTCTTATTAATTATTAATTCTTATTTATATATCTCTATTTTCTCTTCAAAAATCGATTTTTCTCTTTGCGAATATTTGACCTGATTGTTCAGGGTTTACCCTATTTTTTGTTGTTGGCGCGGGTTGCAAAAGAATGGAAATCGGCGGAATAAAACTAGGGTTAGTTCTATGCCTTTCGTAAGCCTCTGAAATCAAAAGATTTTTTCCGCGGCGTTTGTGCACATAAGAGTTATTATGTTGAGCAACGCTATTTTTGCCCGGTTTCAGGGCATTTTTGGGCTTGAAATCGAGTAGCGACTCGCTCCCTACTTTCCGGCGGGATTGGAGTCGGTGCCAAGGGGTGACAAGTGAGAACGAAACCGAAAATTGAGCTTGACCTCGAAAAGGTCGAGGAATACGCAGGGCTGGGATTGACGCGTGAGGAAATCGCTCTTTCGCTGGGGGTGAGCTATAGCACTCTTAACCGGCGGGTAAAGGAGTCGGACGAAGTTGACGCCGCCATGAAGCGCGGACGCGCAAAGGCCAATATCAAGGTTGGCAATGCGCTAATGAAGGCTATCGAGGGCGGCAATGTGACGGCGATTATTTTCTACCTCAAAGCGCGCGCAGGCTGGACAGGAAAACAGCAGATTGAGGCGGAAATCAAGTCACAAGAGAATGTGCCCGAAGGATTGACCGCAATCTATGCGAAGCTGAGAGAGCAGGTGTTTTCGCCTGAGCTGAATTAGGGGGCGCGGTATGGCTTTGAATCCTCAAAACTTGAAGCGTTTAAGCTCGGAGGAAGCTCGGAGAAACGGGCGCAAAGGCGGCCTAGCCTCGGTTGAAAACCGGCGCCGACGAAAGACGCTCAAAGAGTTGCTGTTGATTGCGCTGGAGGCAGAACACACGGCCGGAGAGACCAACGCCGAGGCTATAGTTGCCAAGGCGATTCAGCAGGCTATTGCCGGGGATGCCCGCGCGCGTGATTTTGTTCGGGATACGATTGGCGAAAAACCGACTGACGTAATCGAGAGCCGAGAGAAAGTGCCGGAAGGAATGGCCGGAATGTACGCGTGGCTCGGCACATTACGCACACCGAACTGAGCGGCGGATTTGACAGATTTGAACGGCTATAAAAAACCGCAATGAGTGGCGCTCATGCCGGTGCTGACGCTGGGGCGAAACCCCCCAGTTGCTGGCATCGGCTTTTTCGTGTGGCGAACAAAGAGCGAACAACGAGAAACAGGCCGAAAAAGGGTGCCGAGTGGCCGCAGGTACTGTGACGGCTTTGAACGCAATGCGGGCTATTGAACGCCATGAGGGCGGCTTTTTGTGGCCACTCACTAGCCACGACTGGCGGCGGTGTGTTCGAGCTGACAAGGGTATCAGTAGCCGGAGCACAGCTCGGCGTTTTTCGCACGGCTTGCGCCCGTCAAAGCGCCCCCGTAATGGATAGAATCGAGAGAGGCGCGCAACGGCGGAGTAATTAACCGCTGTTCGGTGTTTGAGCAATCGCCCCTGCACAATCGCTGGCCGCGCGCCGTCTTTCCTTTCTCTCACGGGGCGGAGGGGCGAATAGTGAAGCTGACAGACAACGATCTAGAAGAGCTGGACAGAAGCGAAAGCATAAAAATTGCTTTCAAAATTTTGCCATGGCTTCTTGTTCTTTTATTGGCTGCTGCTATTTACGTGGTTATTGCTGATGTAGCCGGTAAATTGATGGCAAGAATGCTTGATGATATTAACGGTCTGAAACAAGTAACAGCAGAACACTACGTAGCAGCCAACCTGATAGCGTATGGCCGGGTTTTTGTTGCTTTTGCCTTGGCAGTTTGCTTCGGTTTTTTGTTTCGGATATTTCCTTTTCAAAGAGATAAGTTAGAAAAAGACGAGCAAAAACGGTCTGATGTATGGTTGCAAGCTATTCGAATTTGGTGTGCAAATGCTGAAACACTGTCCAAGCTAGATCCGATAACGATAGAAAAATTTGTTGATGAGGGGTTAAGACCGTTTGACGAAGAACACAAAAAAGAGTTGTTTGACATTCTTATGGAGATAAAGGAAAGTGTAGAAACGCCCCAGCAACCGAAAAAAGTTTATTTGTCCTATGAGGGGGATTTAAAGGCAATCTCAAACAAGGAAAACCCGCGTTATCGGGCAGAGTTACAAGCGGCGGTAGATTTGTGGCTTTCGTTTGAGGCGAATCCTGTTCCTGCTGGATGTTCTCCAAAAAGCGAAGTTGCGGCTCGTTTAGTCGATTGGCAAGATGAAAATAACGAGGCTTTTTTAGATGCCTCACGGGATAGAATCCTAAAAATGGTTAATTGGGATAAAGACGGAAATAAGCAAAAATCGAAATAGGAATAGGCTGGAAACCGTTGATTATCAAGGGGTGTGCGGGGTGCATACCCCTTTTTTATTTTGCGGGGTATAGACCCCGCGCGGGGTGAGTACCTTCTATTCTTCTGCCTCCAAGTTGCCGATGATTCCCTCCGAAGCCGCCGCAATGGTGTTGGCGGCAAGTAACAACGGAGGAAATCCAATGACGGCAAATCAACAGCCTCAAGATTGCTTTATCCCGCTTGTCCGTGACGGCTCGGCGCTCTCTGTGTGCGGCGTGCTGTGTATCGGTCGCACTAAGGCGGGCGAACTCATCAAAGAGCCGGACTTTCCGAAGCCCGTCAGTTTCGGCGGTCGGTGCCTCCGCTATCGCTTGTCCGAGGTGATGGCGTGGGCAGACTCGAAGCGCGCGGATGCGGTGCCCGCTGATTCCCCTAGCGCAAGTGCATAAGGGGGCGGCAATGACAATGAATTTTGAACACAGCACGGTACGCACCCGGTGGTATGCCTCCGAGGATGTTGCTCGATGGTACGGCATTCGTCACGCTGACTTTTTGGCCTCGTTCTATCGGATGTGTGAGACGTGGCCGGAGGTGGCCGATTGCGGCGTGAAAAGAACAACGGCAGAGCCGAAGCATGGGGGCAAGCCTTTTGCCTCGCTGATGATTTCCGGCGCGGCCTTGGCGGTGTTTCTCTACTGGCGAGAACACCACGGCAAACCCGAAACGGTGTTTTCTCGGTTGCGCCTTGCGCTTGATGCGGGGGAACTATGAGCACGCGAGACAAGTCCGCAGAGCGCGAAATTTGCAAGCTGATGCGCGAAGCGCTGGGAGTTGCGGCGGTGCCTAACGTAATGAAGAACCGAGAGGATGGCGGCGCAGATATAAAGCTGAACCCGTACTCAATCGAGGTACAGAGACGCGCCCGCATCGGCCTGATTTATGACTGGATGGCACAGGCCAAGGCCAATAGCACGGCCTCCGAACGCCCCCTAGTGCTGTGCAAGGCAGACGGCAAAGAATGGCTTGCCGTGATGCCTATCGAAGAGCTTTTCCGCTTGATACGCGAAGAGCTAGACCCTTACCCGTGGGAGGTAAAGCAATGTCATTGAAAACCAAAAAGGCCGCTTGTGCTGGCGCGTCCGGGAGACTTTGGCGAGTGTCCGAATGCGCTGGCAATGGTGACGGCCTCAAACCGAATTTTAAGGGTAGCGCTTGCATTCGCAGGCGTGCGCGGGCTATGATGCCAAAGCCTTGTTCAATAGCAAGGCTCGGGCTTGGCGGCCTGAAATTCAGAAGGCGAACAATCGCCGCGCCATTACGTGGCGTTTTTCTTTTGGCGGTTGTTCCGACTCATGGCGTTATTGCGTCCGCAATCTGTACGGGCGCACCGCGTGGGAACCCTTCGGGGTTGCTGTTTCCTTCTGAGCAGTCCGCCAACCCGCGCGGTGCCGCTCACCTCTTGGCGGGGGTGGCTGGCTTCAAATCCAATTTGTCAGAAGGAGCATAGGCCATGAGTGCTATCAAAGACCGCAGTCTATCTACTGCAACCTCCCTTTTTTCCAAGCCTTTTACGAAAGCCGAAGCGCTGGCCGCATTGCGCGAACCCGTTCCCGAAAAGTTGCTTTCTCGCATCTTGCCGCTGATTAGTGATCTTCGTTTCACTCTCTCTTGCATGAAGGAACGGCAAGCCTCGCTTTGTCAAACCCTCCTTTTCAGCCATGAGCTGAGTCAAAAGCAATTCGATCAGGCCATTGTGTTGCTCGATGCCGTGGCCGACCTGCTTGAAGCCAACGCGAAGAGCGTTGCCATGGCTGATCTGATTGATGCCAACGCGAAGGAGGAATAAGCCATGACAAAGCAAAACAACGCAGAACTCTTTGCGCAGGCTTTCCGCCACTTTCAGGCCGACTTTGTTTCTGAAGGACACGCAAGCACTTACAGCCTTTCGGCAATGCTGAAAAACCTTCAGAGTACCGACCCCGACTCGCAAGCGCAGACAAAGACCGAGGCCATTGCAACGCTCAATCAGGTTGCCGGTGCATTGGCCGATCTGACCGCTGAGGGCGCGGGCAAGCCGTCTGCCGATGTGCTGATGTTGCTCGGTGGCGTGGTGGCGCTGTGCGCAGACGTGATTAACGCGGATACCTATGCGCACTATCAGGAAAAGGGAGACGGCCATGAGACTAAGTAACCTCCCGATTTTCGCAACCCTCCGAGAGGCTTGCGCGTGTGTCGAAATCGAGCCGCGCGAGTCGCACCGCCGATTCACTCCTACCAACACGGTGGGCGCTGGCAAGCATGGGCGCGGTGCCGGTCGAATCATGTTTTTTGCCGATGGCAAGGGTGGCATGTGTTTTAACTGGCGAACTGGACGCTCGGCGCTTTTCTATTACGACTATCACGGCGAGCGCCCCAGCCCCGAAGAGTTACGCAAGGCACGTGTCGAGCTGAGCGCACAGCGCGCGAAATATGAGGCCGAGACCCGGGCGCGTCAATACGCCGTTTCGCGTCTGGCGGCTCAAATTTGGGAGGGTGCCGACTCGCCGATGACGGGGCACAAATACCTAGTCCGCAAACGCTTGCCGCAGTCTCGCAATGGCATGAGGTGCATTGCATTGGACAAGGCGCAGGCTCTCATAGATCAGGCCGCAATCGAGCAAGAGGATGGCGAGGGGCAAACCCTCCGAGGCCAAGGCCGCCTTTTGGTGGTGCCGTTGACTGATGACAAGGGCTTGATTTGCTCGGTGCAGTTGATAGACGAATCAGGCCGAAAAACTTTCCTCAAGGGCGGGCGCAAAAAAGGCTTGTTGTGGCGTCCGCGTGGCCTTTCTTTCAATGCTGGAGCCGAGGGGGCTATTGGGATAGCCGAGGGCGTTGCAACGGCCATGAGCGTGACGCTCCTTTATTCCGTGCCGTGTGTGGCCGCGCTTGATGCGGGGAATCTGTCCCCGGCGGCAATGACCTTGCGGCGTCAGTTTCCACACCACGCCTTGCGCTTTTATGCCGACCAAGACGCTAGTCACGTTGGCGAAGAGAAAGCAAAGGAGGCGGCACGCACGCATGGGGCGCAGGGCGCGCGTTGCGTGGTGCTCTTACCTCCCTTTACCGCCGAGACTGAGGCGGCATTCATGCGGCGCACCGGGAAAGCGCCGACCGACTTTAACGACTACTGGATGATTTGGAGCGAAGCGAATGACTGAAATGAAAACCAAGGCACCGATGCCGATTGAGGCGGACGCCTACGAAACCACTGAAGGTGAATTTATTGCTGATGCCGCATCAGGAAATAGCTACAAAGTAACTACGGATGGCGTTTTTCAGTTGCACCAAGGCAAACAGCCGCTGAAGTTGTGTGACCCTATCGAGCTTGTGGCGAGGACGCGCGATAAAGACGGCCTTAACTGGGGGGTATGGATTCGCTTTAAAGATGATGACGGGAAAGTGCACGAGCTGATTTTGCGCCGCAAATTGTTCTCGCAAGGGCGCAAGGTCGAGGAACTTTTGCAAAGCGCCGGACTGCGAATCTTTTCCTTGTCCGGAAATTCGGGGCGGTGCGCGCTGGCTGAATTTTTTAACCTCGTTCCCAAAACCTTACCAAGCGCATTGAGCGTGAATTACGGCGGGTTTCCGACTGACAAATTCGATAGCTTTGTATTCGGGAATGAGGTTGTAAAACTGCCCAACGCCGAACCTTTGATCTTGGAGGACAAAGAGGCCGCCGCTACGCTCAATGAAAAAGGAACACTTGAGGACTGGCAACGCAAGGTAAGTGTTCCGGCATTACACAGTACCCGGCTCATGTTCGGCTTGTGCGCCGCAATGGCCGCGCCCCTATTGCCTATTGTCGGTATTCCTTCAACAATATTTCATTTTTTCGGCAAAAGAGGCAAAGGAAAAACAAGCATTCTGAGGGCGGCCATTTCCGTGTTTGGTGATGAGGAACGGTTGCTCACTTGGAACGCAACGGATAACGGCTTAGAAGGGCTGGCACAAGTGCATAACAATCAACCGCTAATCCTTGACGAAATTGGGCAGGCGACAGACAAAGCCATTGAATCGGTTTATGACTTAACCAATGGCGTGGAAAAGTCTCGCAAATCGAGAGACGCCAAGCTTAGAAAGCCAACCCGCTGGAAAATTAATATTTTGTCCTCCGGGGAACACTCGTTAACAGGGATAAAGAAACAGAAAGCAAGGCGCGGGGATTCTGGAACCTCATCCGGGGAACTCGTGCGATTTATTTGTATCCCTGCTGACCCGGGGCGTGGGCTTGGTGTGCTGGATTCCTTACCCGATGCCTCCGAAAGTGAGGGGGATGCTTTGAGTACCATCAAACGGGCAAAGGCTTTTATTGATGCTTTTGCGGCTTTAGAGGCTACAGGTAGCGCAGGGCGTGCATTCCTGATGGCTCTAATGAACGAGGTAAACGCCGATTCGCAAGGCGTGAGTCGAATGAAGTCTCGCCTGAAGGCAATGATTAACACGATGGCAGAGACCTTGAATAATGACTCGCCGGTTACTGATTCTGAGTTGCGCGTACTGGAACGCTTTGCAGTCGTAGCATTGGCTGGCGAGCTTGCGACAAGCTACGGCATCATGGGGGACAAGTGGGCAACCGGGACTGCTACAAAGGCGGTTTTGGAATGCTTTAAGGCGTGGCGGACTACAGAGGACTCGCCGGATATGCGAACCAAGAAAATCATTGAAAAAATCCAAGAGTTGCCGGACGTTGACCGCTCAAATTTTCTGCAATACGTAATTGAGAATGGCACGCACAGACGATGGCACGAGCCTTTACGCCCGGCGATTGGAGCCGTTCTAATGACTGACGGCAACAATATGACGTCGCGCATTGCCACGGTTTTTCTGGCACAGCAATTTGCGGATTTATGCAACAACTACGGCGATAACCTATCTAAGGAGGAAATTGTCGATGCACTAAAGGAGGCGGAGGTCTTAGTTACGAATGTCAAAGACCGAAACCAATATCAGCTAAGGAAAAACTTTTGTGAGTGGAAAAAGAATCAAAGGCTTTATGTGTTGCTGGCGGATAGTTCAGAACAATGCCGACAGGGATTCGAGAGGATGATTAGGGGGTGAAAATGCTTGACATGGAAAAAATCAGAAAGGCGGTGTTGGAAAACGAAAAGGCACGGCAGAGTGACAAGGCAACGCGCTGGCGCTTGGTGCCCGTGGGCTATCTTGTCGAATGCCTTGAAGAGCGCGCGGCGGTGCTTCAATTCGATGCCGGGCTGACGCGCGAGAGCGCCGAGCGTTCGGCAATGGCGCAAGGCGAGCAACGCTTTCGGGTTTATGAATTAATTCTCGAAGGCTAAAACCCATCTTTCTACCAGCACGCCCGCTAGCGTTTCATGCGTTGGCGGGCTTTTTTCGGACAAAATGCACCAAGTGCACCACGAAGAAACCAGTTGCGCACCACGAGAAAAATGCGATATTTTCTTTTATATTCAAATGGTTACGTGAAAATGCACCAATGCACCAGCATTTTTTTAATGTAGAGAGAATACACAAAAGGAACTCGATGCCCGAGAGAGGAAATCGGGAGGACGGGAAAGTGATTTTTGGAGGGCAAGCAAAAATTTTTGTGTATAGTTTTGTGTATAGCTGTAGTGGTAATCGCGCTAGAACGCCTGATTTTATTGAGGTGTACTGTGGCGTCCCTGGCCACAAGTTCTGCTGAAGAACCACCCTCGCGGTGGTTTTTTTGTATCTGCCGTCTTGAAGTGGTTTCGGATTTTTGGACACCAATAGGATCCAAAGCATGCAGATACCACAACACATCCGACAACAGGCCTGCGAAGGACTTTCGCTTCTTGATTCCAAGAAGCGACTGACCAAGTCCACTTTTTTGCCTTTGTGACTAGCTTTCTTACCACAGGCGTTTGTTACCTCAAGACTGAAGAGATCCGAGCGCTAAACTCCTCCCTTGATTTCCTGTCGGAGGGTATTTCATGTCCGTTTCTCTTCGCTTCAAAGCAACCGCGATTGCGGTGACTGCTTTTCTTTCATGCTCCGTCGTTGCAGCTCAGCAAAAACCCACAATCTTCGTCTACGGTGATTCCAACACGTTCGGTTGGGTCTACGAGCCCAAAACGCAGGTCGTTTCACGTCTGCCCGTTGATGAAACCTGGCCCTATTTCATGAATCGGGAGCTTGGCAATAAATACCATTTGGAAGTCGACGCACTCGGCGGCCGCACGACGGATGTCGATGAGCCGGAAAGTCCGGGCAGCGGCAAAATTCCTGGCGAGACCTATAACGGACTGACTACGTTACCTGCCGCACTCTCGGCCAACATGCCCGTTGATCTGGTTATCGTTATGCTCGGCTCCAACGATCTGAAAGCCGGGCATCATCGCGGTCCGAAAGAGATCGCGCAGGGACTGGTCAATCTCACGAATTGCATCAAAAGCGGAGAGTGGCAGCGGCGTACCGCCTATAAGCCGCCCCGTGTTCTGATTGTTTTGCCGCCGGAACTCGACGGCGACAACACGCCCTACGGGGACTTCTTTGCCGGAGCACTTGCCAAGACCAAAGCTTGGGGCCCTGTGATTGAAAAGGCCGTACGAGCTGCTGGCGCCGAGTATTTCGACGGCGGGACTGTTGTGGGCATGCCTGATCAGCCCGACAAGGTGCATTTGTCTGCACACGAGCACGAACTTCTCGGCAAAGCGGTGGCGGGCAAGGTTCGCGAAATGATGGCTCGCTGATTCGGTTGACAAAAAAAGAAAACGCACGCTCACATTTTCATGACCGTGCGTTATTTTGTCTGAGACCAATAGCCTTTAGCTCGCGTCGGCCCAAACCTCACGGGCGATGTCACGCACAAGGCGCACCTTGGCCCATTGCTGCTCCTCGGTCATGATGTTGCCTTCTTCGGTCGACGAGAAGCCGCACTGCGGAGACAGGCACAGGCGTTCGAGCGGTACATATTTGGAAGCTTCCTGAATTCGTGCCTTGATGGCTTGTTTGTCCTCAAGTTCGGGGAATTTGCTCGTGATCAAGCCGAGTACGACAGTCTGATCTTTGATGAAGCGCAACGGTTCAAAACCGCCAGCTCGTTTCGTGTCGTATTCCAGAAAGAAACCGTCGACGCGGCAGTTGCCGAAGAGATTTTCGGCCACCGGCTCATAGCCGCCGGAGCTAAACCACGTGGAGCGGAAATTGCCGCGGCAGATATGCATCGTTACAGTCATATCTTCAGGTTTGGCTTCAAGAATTTCGTTGATGCAGGCGACATACTTGCGGCCGATGGTGTCGACATCGATGCCGCGTGCGGCGTAGGCGGAGCGTTTTTCCTGCGAGCAAAACTCGCCCCAACTCGTGTCGTCGAACTGCAGATAGCGGCAGCCTTTGGCGTAGAGCGAGCGCATGGCGTCTTTCCAGGTTTGCGCGATGTCGGAAAAGAGTTCGTTTTCCTTGTCTTTGTATAGATCAATGGCCTGATAGTTCTCCTCACGCACGCAGCAGATCAGATGCAGCATTGAAGGCGACGGAATCGTAAATTTGATCGGAACGTCGTTGGCCAAGTTTTTCAGACGATCGTAGGCTTCCAGAAAAGGATGGTTTTCCGGGAAGTGGATTTTGTTGGCAATCACGATGGTTTCGGCTTTGGGTTGATGACCTTCGAAATGCACCGACCAGGCCTCGGCTTTGACGTGACGAATACCGCCGAGAGACGCCAGAAAGTCCAAATGCCAGTATGCTCGGCGGAATTCGCCGTCGGTGACGGCGCTCAAGCCGTTTTCACGTTCCTTGGCAATGAGTTTCTTGATTTCGGCGTCTTCAATTGCTGTGAGTTCCTCCTTGCTGATTTGTCCGCAGGTGAATCTGACGCGAGCTTGTGCAATGGTCTTGGGTCGCAGGAAGCTGCCGACGACGTCGCAGCGATACGGCGGATTGACGTGAGCCATAGTGGAAATCCTTTGAAGGTGGGTGTTGAACACAGTGCTCACATTCTGCCGACAAAAAAGAAGGCTTGTCGCGGTAATACGACAAACCTTCTGCAGATACACACGCTCGATTTAGTCGACCGTGGTACCGGGTGTGACGGCTTTGCGTCCGAGGGCTTCGGCTTTTTGTGCCAGGCGGACAAATGCGTCCAGCGGCAGCGCCTCGGCTCGTGCACCCGGATCTACGTCGCAGGCGGCGATTTCTTCGGCCGAAAGAAGTGCCGAGAGCGCATTGCGAATTGTCTTGCGACGTTGCGAGAAGGCGTTGGCGACGACTGAACTGAAGAGTTCAAAATCGACGGAGGGCACCTCTTCCTTGGCCTTGGGAATCATGCGCACGACCGAGCTCATTACCTTCGGCGGCGGGTTGAATGCGCCCGGCGGCACGTCAAAGAGTTTTTGCATGCGATAGCGCCACTGCAGCATCACAGACAGACGTCCGTAGGTTTTGCTGCCGTGCTGGGCCACCATGCGGTCGACCACTTCCTTTTGCAGCATGAAGTGCTGATCCTTGACGTGATCGGCGGCTTCAAGAAGTTTGAAGAGCAGGGGCGAAGAGATGTTGTAGGGAAGATTTCCGACCACGCGCAGGTTGTCGTTTTTGGCCACTTGCGTCCAGTCGAGCGTGAGCGCGTCGGCTTCGATCAGACTCAGAGACTCGGGGAACGTTTCTTTGAGCCATGCGGCGAGATCGCGGTCGATTTCTACGGCACGCACTTTGCCTGCACCCGCAATTAATTCGCGGGTCAATGCTGCCTGACCCGGGCCGATTTCAACGATGTCGTCGCCTTCAGTGGCGTTGACGGCCTTGGCGATGCGCTCGATCCAATGGCGATCGTGCAGAAAGTTCTGCCCGAAGCGTTTGCGTGCGCGATGTCCCTGAAGTCCTTCACTGGCCATAGATGTGTTCTCTGAAAGTCGTGTTGTAGGTTAACCGAGCAGGCGCTGCAGCTCGCGAATCCTCTCGCGGCGTTCCGCCATATGGTGTGCAATGGAAAGAGCGGCAAGAAGACTTCCTTCGTGAGCCTCGCCGCTGCCGGCAATGTCCAGTGCTGTGCCGTGATCGACCGATGTGCGTACCCAGGGCAGCCCAAGCGTGATGTTGATGCCATGCCCGAAGCCCTCGCGTTTGAGGGCGGGAAGCCCCTGATCGTGGTACATACAAACGATGCAGTCGAAATTTTTGGAGTGATCCGGTACGAAAATCGTATCGGCCGGCCACGGACCTGAAAATTCGGCGGAGTGAACTGTAGCCTTGGCGCGTTCGATCGCAGGTGCAATGCGTTCGATTTCTTCGCGACCCATGTGGCCGGATTCTCCCGCGTGCGGGTTTAAGCCCGTGACGGCGATGCGCGGACGCTCAATGCCGAAATCCTGACGCAGCGCATGCGCACAAATCGAAAGTGTTTTGTCGAGTGCTTCGTCGGTGATGGCTGCAGGAATTTGCTGCAGAGGCAGATGTGTTGTGACCAATGCCACGCGCAGAGCCTGCTGGCTTGTGCCCGAAGTGAGCATCATGACCACGCGGTCAACGCCTGCAAACTGCTGGAAAAATTCGGTGTGTCCTGTAAACGGAATGCCTGCTTCTATGATGATGCTTTTTTGCACCGGAGCCGTTACCACTGCGCTGTAAGTGCCGTCCTGAGCGCCTTGTGCGGCGCGTCGCAGGGTTTCGACGACGTAGGGGGCGTTGGCAACGTCAAGCTGCCCCGGCACGGCAGGATGCGCAAGCGGCACGTGCTCGAACTTCACCCAGTCCGGAAAGATGGAGCCGAAGCCCAGTTTTTCGGACGTCTTGATCAAAAGCTTTTTGTCGCCGATGAGCGTGACGGGTGACTTGACCCGTCCGGTAAAGACTGCTTTGACGCAGATTTCCGGACCGATGCCCGCAGGCTCTCCGGTAGTGATTGCAATGCTGGAGGACATTCTCAAACCGAGGACCAAAAGCACACGCCTGTGGCTTTCTGCTGGCTTGTGTGTCAGCCGGAAGTCCGCAGGCGTTTGGGTTGTCAGGCGCTTGAAAGCGCCGGAAAATTAGTAATCGTTGGTGCGGATTTCGACGTAGGCGCGGTCGCGTAGCTCACGCTGCCAGTTGTAGACGGCTTCGGCCAACTTCTTTTCACGCAACTGATTGCGGGCGTTGATGCGGCTGCGCGCGGCGTTTGCTTCGGCAGTACGGCGCTCAAGTACCTGAATCAGGTGGTAGCCATAGGGTGTACGGACCGGTTCGGAGACTTCGCCGGGCTGCAGACGATTCATGACCGATTCGAATTCCGGAACAGTATCACCAGGACTCACCCAGCCGATATCGCCGCCTCGGGTGGCGGAGTTGTCGACGGAATTTAAACGTGCGAGTGTGGCAAAGTCGGCTTCGCCCGTGGAAATGCGGTGACGGATGTCGTTCAATCGCGAAATCACCTGATCTTCCGGCGTAAGGTCGGAGACGAACATCAAGATGTGACGCACGTGAGTTTGTTCAATCGGGGTGCCGGCGAGTTTGGCTTTGACGCCGTCGCGGCTGTCTTCAAGGAACACAACGTGAACGGCACCCGAGGAGCGCACCGTCGTAACGAAGTTGCGCTGCGTGCGGTTGTTTTCGATGGCCTTCCAGAAGATGGTCGGCAGACGCGAGGCGTCGCGCCAGCCCAGATCACCGCCCGAGAGCGCATCTTCGGCCTTGGAGTTGGCGGCGGCAAGAGAACTGAAATCTTCGCCGTTGCGGACGCGTTCGACCAGAGCTTCGGCTTCTCGCTCAACATCTCGAGCTTCGGAGTCTGAGGCTCCCGGAGGAATCGGCAACAGGATGTGGCGCACGTGGTATTCCTGCGTGTCGTTGGTCGTAAAACCCGTTTGTTCGGCGAGGTACGCATCAACTTCACTTTCCGGAATCGTGATTTTGCTGTCGACCTCACGTTCGCGCAGACGTTGTGCCGTGATTTCGTCGCGCACCTGCGAGCGGAAAGCACTGAAGCTTACGTCGTCGGCACGAAGCCGTTCGCGCAGCTCTTCGACGGTCATTTTGTTGTTTCGGGCGATTTGTTCGATCGAAGCGCTCACCATCTGTTCATCAACGCGGATGCCCAATTCCTTGGCACGCTGTTCGGTGGCCTTTTCGGTGATCATGCGTTCGAGCACTTGGCGGCGCAATTCCTGCATCGGAGGCAGATTGATGTTTTGTTGACGCAGGTTGATGGCGGCCTGGCGCACGCGATTTTGCAGTTCGTATTCCGTGATGACGTCGTTGTTGACGACGGCGGCGATACGGTCGGCGAATTTGTTGCCGACGGCTTGCTCATCTGTCAAAGCCAGACCTTCGGTGGCGGCAACCGGCTGTGGTGCCTCGGCCGTCGTTTCGCGAATTTGGCTGCTTTGCTGAGCGAAAGCAGGCAGCGCGGCCAGCACAAGGGCGGCTGCCGTCAAAGTGATTCTTTTATTGGTAGTAGTCATAGGTACCGATGGAGGTGGGCACGGGGCTGCCGGTTTGATAGCCCGGGATGCTGCGTTGCAGTTCGGAGAGCGGACTTGACCCGACTGCGCCCAGACCGGTCAATTCTAACTGCAAGAAGAAGTTCGTTTCATCATTCTTGTCTTCGTCGCGAGTGTAACGTTGTGCAACAGCGCGCAGCGTCCAGCAGCCCGCGTGGTACTCAACGCCGGCAAGACTTTCGATGAATTTATGGTCGTAGAGCGAATAGTTCTGACGCAAGAGCGCGTACACCTTGTCGGACAAGGGCCACTGCACCGCAAGATCGATCTGATCGATGTAGTCCTCGCTGTTGCGGTCTTCCTGCCAGTTGTAGCGGTAGTACAGACCGATCACGCTCTGGGGCTTGGGTTGCCAGCGAACCCCGGCAACGGCTTTCTTAAAGCTCGAACGCTCCCAGGACCACTGACCGAAGAGCGAAGCCGAGATCGTGCGTGTCAGGCGAGCACCGACACTAGCGAGGAAGTCGCTCTTTTGGTTTTCCATCGAGATGCGCTCGCCTTCACTGTTGACGGTGCGGTCGTTGAAGTAGTAGCGCTGACCGATTGAGGCCTGGATCCATTCCAGACCGCTGTTGGCGTCGATGAAGCGGCTCGTGACGCTTGCCGTCACTTGATTGGTTTCAGCGATGCGGTCGTAGCCGGCCCAGGTGTTTTCACTGTAGAGCTGGGCGAAGTTCAGATCGGCTACGCTCGAATCAAAGAGCGGGATCTGGCTTTGGTTGCGATACGGTGTGTAGCTGTAGAAGAGACGCGGCTCCAGGGTCTGGAGCATGTCACGGCTGGCAACGTTCAGATCTCGCTCAAAGGTCAGTCCCGAATCAATTGAGAACATTGGCACGGTGTAACCCGGCGACGAATCCGTATAGCGATCGGATCTGTCATGATCAAGGTCGTATTTGGTGCTGATCAACTGTGCCTTAGGTGTGACGAACCAGCCGGCCCCGCGGATGGGATAGGCGATTTGCTGATGGAAGACGAAACGGTCGCCGTCAATTTCAGTCGGGTGCACGAAGCGCGTGGCTTCCAAGTGTGTGGTGAGTTCAAAGCCGGCGGCGTCGGCCACAAACGCGTTCCAAGAGAACTGCGGCTCGCGCTCGTAAGGCTTGTCCGTGTCGTTGATGGTTTGGTTCTTCGTGACGCGAACAGCTGCGTTCCAGTAGGTCGACGAGTAATTGAGCCAGTAGTCCTGCGGCAGGATGTCGTCAGTGTTGTCGCGCAGACTCGTTGAAAAGTCGTCGAAGAACTCGTCGTCGGACACTCGGTTGTAGTTGATGCCGTACCCGAAGTTATTCCAGCTGCCGCGAATGTTGGCGTGCAAGCTGTAGCGCTTGTCGCCGTAATCGTTGTCGTGCGGCATATACTCGCCGGTAATTTCGCCCTCAAGATGCTTGTTGAGGAAACGGAATTCATTGCCGATCATCACGCCGCGTTTGGTGATGATCTGTGGCGTGAGCGTGTAATCGTAATTGGGTGCGATATTGAAGTAATACGGCACCGAAATATCAAGACCGCGTGCCGAACTCATGCCGAGCACCGGCGAGAGGAAACCGGACTTGCGTTCAGCCGACAAGGGAAATGTAAACCAAGGAGAACCCAAAACAGGCATGCCACCGAGTTTAAGTACGGCGCCCGTGCCGGTGCCCGACTGCTCGTATTCATCGAGCGTCATTTCGTCCATTTCCACCCACCAGGCAGGATTGTCGCCCTCGCAACTCGTGAGCAGTACGTCCTTGAGTTCGGTCACGTCGGCCGAAGCAAAACGCATACAGCGCGCTTTGCCTCGCAATCCGCGCGGTTTGTATTCGTAGTCGACGTTTTCGGCTCCGCCGGTGCTGTCATCAAGCTGATACGTTGCCTCAGGCGCGTTGAGTTGAACACCCGCGCGAGAGACCTGGGCGTCGCCTTTGATCTGCACTTCACCGGTTTGCTGCGTGTAGACGATAGTTTCGCCTTTGATGACGGTACCGGCGCGACGCAGTTCAGCGTCGCCCGACAGCGTAATTTCTGTCTCGGGAGAGCCTTCAATCGTGTAGGCGTAGCCGATAGCCGGCGCGTCGTCGGGTTTCGTGCCGGGATCGGCCAGAGTACCCGTCCATTGATCCAGGTAGGCGGGTTGCGAATTGTTTTGCGCAACCGATCTAGGGGTGGTTGTGTGGGAGTCGGTTTGCGGCGGTGTGCGCACGTCGGCGCTGGCTATGTTGAGCCACTCCGTTTCAGGCGCGCGGGCATGCGCGACCTGCGCACAAAGCGCGGCCGTCACGGCGGCGACCAGAGGGAGCAGTTGCGGCTGTGAATTCCGAGGCATTTTCAATTGGGTTCGCTGTTTGGTGTTCGGATTATAAGAGAGAGACTTGGCGCTTCCGTTGTTTAACTTGTTAGTAGGATCTAAAAAGACGCAAATTTGCCGTTCTTTTGACGCCGTTTTGACGAACAGAGCTTTTGGCTGGATCACGAACTTGGTTTTGAATTTGTGCCTGAACTGATTTTTGCAGAGCAGTATGGCGGCTTTTCGGCCATAATCCGCCAAACAATTTCCGTGGTTTTTTGAGGAATTGAGAGATGCAGACACCGCAGGATGAACGTCTGGAAGCACTCGGTCAGTGGTTGGGTGGCCAGAAGGCTGTGGCCGGACTGGATTTGACTACCCTGACGCCCGCGAGTTCAGACGCGAGTTTTCGACGCTATTTTCGTGTGCAAGGTGACCGCGTTACCTATATCGTGATGGATGCGCCGCCCGAAAAGGAGCCGATTGATTCGTTTCTGAAAGTTGACGCGCTCATGAAGGATGCGGGGTTGAACGTTCCCGAAATTCTGGCAAGCGACTCCGCGCAGGGTTTCATTTTGATGAGCGATCTGGGACGACAGACTTATCTGGATGTTCTCAACGAGGACAATGCGGCCCGTTTGATGGATGCGGCTACCGATGCACTTGTGAAGTGGCAGGCGGCTTCCAAACCCGGCGTGCTGCCCGAGTATGACCATGCCGTGCTACGCCGCGAAATCGATTTGTTCCCCGAATGGTACGTGGGTCGACACCGCGGTTATACGCTCACGGAAAAGCAAAACGAAATCATTGAATCCGTCTACGAAAAGATCATCGCCGCTTGCCTGGCTCAGCCCAAGGTTTTCGTACATCGCGACTTTATGCCACGCAACCTGATGATTTCGGATCCGATGCCGGGCGTGTTGGATTTCCAGGATGCACTCTACGGTCCCGTCACCTATGACATTGCCAGTCTTATGCGCGATGCCTTTATCAGCTGGGGCGAAAGTTTTGTGCTTGATGTCACGATTCGCTATTGGGACAAAGCACGCAAGGCGGGTATTCCCGTGGCACAGGATTTCGGTGAATTTTGGCGCGATGTCGAATGGATGGGCATGCAGCGTCATCTCAAGGTGCTCGGCATCTTTGCCCGCATCAACTACCGCGACGGCCGTCCGAAATATTTGCAAGATACGCCGCGTTTCCTGCACTATGTGCGCGAAACGGCCAACCGCTACAACGAACTCAAGCCCATCAACTGGCTTTTGGATCAGTTCGAAGAACAAAAGACCAAGGTTGGCTGGACGTACTAAAAAACGGAGACTTCAGCAATGCGCGCAATGGTGCTTGCCGCCGGCCGAGGTTCTCGGCTTCGGCCCTTGACCGATACGACGCCCAAGCCCCTGCTGCAGGTGGCCGACGGCGTGCGTTTGTGCGACTGGACGCTTGCCGGACTCAAACGCGCCGGAATCACGGATGTGGTGATGAACACGGCGCACCTGCCAGAAACATTTGAAGCGCTGCCGCATGAGCTCGCTGCCCGCGGTCTTCATTTGGAGTTGTCTCGGGAAGCAGAAACGCACGATCAGTCTCTCGAAAGCCTCGGAGGCATTGTGCGTGCTTTGCCTCTTCTCACAGAAGGCGGGCGCGACATGTCGCCCGTTGTGGTCGTGGCTGGGGACGTGGTGCACAACTACGACTTTGCGCGTCTTTATGCGCGAGCCCGCGAGATTGAAGCCGGCGATTACGATGTCTTTTTGGTGGCTGTACCCAATCCAAAATTCAACAGTGAGGGAGATCTGACCGTATACGCGGACGGCACGGTTTTGCGAGGAGAACCGCCGCGCGGTCACAGCTACGGTTGCATCATGGTAGTCAATCCCAAAATATTCGAGGGGTTGGAACCTGTGTGGTGCAAGCTTTTTCCCTGGATGTGGGACTTTGCCGATAAGGGCCGCATGCGGGCCGAAGTTTTTGAGGGCTTTTGGGACAACATCGGCACAATTGAGCAGCTGCAGGCGCTGCGGCGCAACACCGAGGCTCTGAAGTGGGCCCGCTTCTGATTTAGAGGAAACGCCAAATGCAATCGATTGAAAATCAAGTTCGCGAGAGAGTCGCTCGATTTTTGGAAGTGACGAGTGTAAGCATTCCTCTGATGAACGCTCCGATGGCCGAAGTTAGCGGACCGGCACTGACAGCGGCCGTGTGCCGCGCCGGCGGTTTGGGGGTGCTTGCCGGTGACGAACTTTTGCCCGAAGCGCTTTCCAACGCCATTGACGAAGTGCGCCGTCTTGCCGGTGCCGATGCGCGTTTTGCTGTGAATTTGCGCGTGCCGCCTGCCAAAGCGCCGACGCCCGAAGGTATTGATTGTCAGCGCAGGATGCTTGCGGCATTGGAAGACCTTGCCGCCGATCTGGGACTTGAACCCAACACGATCGAGGAATTGCCGGACTTTGATGCGCAATTTGATGTGCTTCTGGAAAAGCACGTTCCCGTCGTCAGTGTTACGTTCGGAGGGTTGCGCGAGGAATACGACGAGCGACTCAAAGAGGCAGGCATTGTTTGGATGGGAACAGCGACGACGCTTCGGGAAGCCAAGGTGCTTCGCGCTGCGGGAGCCGATTTGGTGGTTGTCCAGGGAATTGAAGCCGGCGGTCCTCGCCTTAATTTCGAATCTTCTGATGACGAAGCCGCCGTCGGGATGTCGGTGCTGACGACGCATGCGGCTCGTGCAACGCGTTTGCCTGTGATTGCTTCGGGCGGTATTGCCGAACCTCAGCAGGTCTATGGTGCACTCGCAGCCGGCGCAAGTGCCGTGATGGTGGGTTCGGTGCTGTTGCGTACGTTCGAGAGCACGGCGTCGGCATCGTTTAAGACTGTGTTGCCGTTGCTGACGGATGTCTCGATGCGTTTGACACGATGTTTTAACGGTCGCTTGACGCGCGTGTATCCGAGCGAACTGGTGCAGGCGCTTGATGAGGCGGGATTGATATACGCTCCTTATCCGCTGCAGCGCGAAGTGATGCGTCCGATTCTTAGAGCGGCAACTCAACAGGGACGGGACGATTTGGCATGTCTGCCTGCAGGACAATCCGCGATGCTAGCTCGCGAAGAGTCCGTTGAGGCGGTGGCGGCGCGACTGATGAGCTTTGTCCCGATCTAGAAAATTTGTGAGAAGCTCTTACAAACGCATAGCGCAAGCTGAGTGCAAAAGCACACTCCTGTACAATGGCGGGGATTGTAAACGACGGGTTTGCGACGTCGTCGGGCGATATTGATTTTGTCTTTGATTTCAGTGGGATGCAGATAGGGCCGTATCAGTTGGACGGGAATTTGGTTTTGGCGCCGATGGCTGGCGTCACCGATGCGGCCTTTCGAGTGGTATGCCTTGAGCACGGAGCCGCTTATGCCGTGGGTGAAATGGCCGCTTCGGGTGCGCATCTGCTTCACACCGAAATGACGCGTCGCCGATACGCGTGCGATCCGCGCGAACATTTTCCCGTGGTGCAGATTTTGGGGGCTGATTCCGCCGAGATGGCCAATGCGGCTGCATTGGCGCAGGATTGCGGTGCGTCGATGGTCGATGTGAATTTTGGTTGCCCAGCTCGCGTGGTTTGCGGAAAGGCCTGCGGCTCGGCCGTGATGCGCGATCCGAAGCTTGCCGGCGATATTCTGCGAGCGGTGGCGTCGGCTGTCACAATCCCCGTGTCGGTGAAAATGCGTACCGGCTGGGACGAGGACACGAAAACGGCTGTCGAGATTGCCAAGACAGCGCAGGACGCGGGCTTTTGTCTGGTGACGGTTCACGGCAGAACGCGGGCGCAGCGCTTTACGGGGACCGTGAATCGAGACGACATTGCCGAAGTGGTACGAGCCGTGCAGATACCTGTGATTGCCAACGGCGACGTGACAACGCCGCAGGAAGCGCTGGTTATGATGCGCGAAACGCAGGCTGCCGGCGTCATGATCGGGCGCGGTGCCTGCGGCAACCCCTGGCTCTTTTCGAGAGCGCAGGCGCTTCTTGACGGTAAGTCCGATCCAGGCGCGCCGACGGCCCACGACGTGTACGAGACGATCGGAACACACTTGTCGGCGCTTTTTGCCGGCGAAGATTGGGACGAACCCGGCCGTGAACTTGCGCTGGTGAGAACCTTTCGCAAGCATCTGCGGCATTATTTGGAAGGATTTTGCCTTCACGACGAAGCATTGGGAGCCCAACTTGGACGGATGCTTCGGCTGGAGACGAAGGAGGCGCTTTCGGGCGCCGTGTCGGATTTTTTTGAAAATGTGCCCGCGACGGCACACCGAGTCGACGAACCATGACGAACGCAAATGACAACGCCAAGATGCAGGGCCTCGAGGGCATTTTGCAACCAGGGGTGACCGCCAACGATGCGTTCAATGCACTTGTGGTATACCGCGTCGAAAGTTATCTGCGCGACCTGGAAGGGGTGCGCGGATTACCGCTCTACGAAATGATTACGCAAGCAGCTGAAAGGCCGTTGCTCGATTGGGCGATGAAACAAACGAACGGCAATCAGCGTGCTGCCGCAACACTTTTGGGAATTAACCGAAATACGCTGAGAAAGAAACTCGTCATGCACGGATTTCCGGCCTCAGGACTTTGAAATTAAAGGAAAAACTATGCGTAAACAAGCATTGATCAGTGTTTCCGACAAAACGGGCGTCGTGGACTTTGCCAAGGGGCTCGTGGCTGCGGGTTACCATATTCTGTCGACGGGCGGCACGGCCAAGCTTTTGGCTGAACAAGGCGTGCCCTGCCAGGAAGTAGCCGACTACACGGGTTTCCCGGAAATGCTTGACGGTCGCGTCAAGACGCTCGATCCACACATTCACGCCGGCATTCTTGCTCGTCGTCCCGTGCCTGAACACATGAAGGCGATTGCCGATCACGGCATCGACCCGATTGACATCGTCTGTGTGAATCTCTATCCGTTCGAACAGACGATCGCACGGCCGGATTGCACGTTTGAACTGGCCATCGAAAACATTGACATCGGCGGTCCGACGATGATTCGTGCCGCGGCCAAGAATCACGAGTCTGTTGCCGTGATCGTGGATCCGACCGACTATGATCGTGTGCTTGCCGAAATCAATGAAAAGGGCGAAGTATCTGCCGACACTCGTTTGGCTCTGGCTAAGAAGGTCTTTGCGCACACCGCTCGCTACGACGGCGCCATCACCAACTATCTCACGAGCTTGGACGAAAACAAGGAACGCACCAAGACATTCCCCGATGTCTTCAACCGTCAGTGGGTCAAGGCTCAGGATATGCGCTACGGCGAAAATCCGCACCAGCAGGCAGCCTTCTACCGCGAACACATCGTGGCTCCGGGCTTGCTCGCCGGTTTCCATCAGCATCAGGGCAAAGAACTTTCCTACAACAATATCGCTGACTCGGACGCCGCTTGGGAAGCCGTCCGCAGTTTCGAAACTCCTGCTTGTGTGATCATCAAGCACGCCAACCCGTGTGGCGCAGCCATCGGCAGCAATGCGCTTGAGGCCTATCAGAAGGCATTCCGCACCGATCCCAAGAGCGCTTTCGGCGGCATCATCGCCTTTAACCGTCCGGTTGACGAAGCCACGGCGCGCGCCATCACAGGACAGTTTGCCGAAGTGGTGATCGCTCCCGAATTCAGCCGCGAAGCGCTTGACGTTTTCGCCGCCAAGAAGAACCTGCGCGTGCTTACGGTTGCCGCCGGCGACGCGCACAACGACTTCGAATTCAAGCGTGTGGGCGGGGGTCTTTTGGTTCAGACACTCGATAACCGCATCTGCCCGGAATCCGCGCTGAAGGTTGTGACCAAGAAGCAGCCCACGTCGGCTCAGATTGCCGACATGATGTTTGCTTGGAACGTTGCTCGTTTCGTGAAGTCCAACACGATTGTCTATGCGCACGACGGCATGACGCTCGGTGTGGGCGCCGGCCAGATGAGTCGCGTCGACTCGGCCCGCATCGCTGCCATCAAGGCTGCCGAGTCCGGTCTGTCTCTGGCGGGTAGCGCCGCGGCTTCCGATGCGTTCTTCCCGTTCCGCGACGGTCTTGACGTCATCGTTGATCAGGGTGCCACCTGCGTGATCCAGCCGGGCGGCTCGATTCGCGACGACGAAGTGATCGCTGCGGCTGACGAACGCGGCATCGTGATGGTCTTTACGGGCGAACGCCACTTCCGTCACTAAAACGGATCGCGGAAGAAACACCGTGTTTCTTCCGATCTCGAAAAAGAAGGTCGGGTCTGTCGTTGCGGCAGATTCGACCGGACACCAGACGAACAATGAACTCCGACGTTTCTTTTTCCAGAAGAAGTCTGATGGCTGTCGCGCTCGCCGCGGGCGGCCTTTCTTCGCTTCCGGCTTGGGCGCAGCTGCGCATCGAAATCACGGGCGTGGGCGCCAATCGTATTCCTCTTGCGCTCGAGCGATTCAACGGTTCGGCAGAAACCGGTATTGACCTGATGCAAGTCGTCAGTGCCGACCTAGCTCGCACAGGGGCTTTTCAAATCATCACCGATTCATCGACTGAGGCTTCGCTTGAGACGAGTCTTCGCCCGCAGTTTGAACGCTGGACGGAGAAAAAGGCCAATATTCTGGCCACGGGTTCTCTTGTGAAACTTGCTGACGGCCGCTGGGATATTCGCTTCCGACTATTTGATGTGGTGGCAGGTGCTCAGATTGACGAGTGGTATGCCCTAGCGGGAGATCGCCAGCTTCGCATGGTGAGCCACCGCATTGCCGATCGCATTTACGACAAACTCACGGGGCTGGGCGGCATGTTTGCTTCGCGCCTTGCCTACGTCGTACAGCATTCCAAGCAAAGCTATGAACTGATCGTTGCCGACAGCGACGGCGCAAACGCGCTCCCGGCTTTAAAGAGCAAGGAGCCGATCATTTCACCGGCCTGGTCGCCCGACGGCAAACAACTTGCCTATGTGAGCTTTGAAGCGCACAAACCTGTGGTGTACGTACATACGGTAGCTACCGGTCAGCGTCGCGTGGTGGCCAATTTCCGCGGCAACAATTCCGCTCCCGCGTTTAGCCATGACGGCAAGAAACTCGCAGTGGCGCTTTCTCGTGACGGCTACACGCAGATTTTCATGATCAATACGGATGGCTCGGGCGTGCAGCGTTTTTCCAAGAGTCTGGCCATTGACACCGAACCCGTATTTTCTCCCGACGGACAGTACCTGTACTTTACCAGCGACAGAGGCGGCAGTCCGCAGATCTACCGACAACCTCTGGCAGGCGGCTCGGCGCAACGCGTGACTTTTAATGGCAACTATGCGGTCAGTCCTGCTATTAATCCGCAGGGGACCGAGATCAGCTATGTGACGCGCTCCAACGGGCGCTATCGCGTTGCTATCATGGACTTGCAAACCGGTCAGGAGCGCATCCTTACCGGCAATGAATTTGACGAAAGTCCGTGTTTCTCGCCCAACGGTCGCATCATTTGCTACGCAAGCGAGCGCGGCAAGAAGGGCGTACTTGGCACGGTGAGCACCGACGGGGCCGTTTCGGCCTGGCTGACAGCCTCGGCCGGTGACATCCGTGAACCGACCTGGGGTCCGTTACTCGACTGACGAAACGCCAGAAAACTTTTTTGGACACTTTTTTCGGAGATACACGCATCATGCAGTTCTCTCAGATCGCTATCCGCGGCTGCGCCATGGGGCTTGTTGCCGTCAGCATGTTGTTGGCTGGCTGCTCGAGCGTGCCGTTAGACGAATCGGCCAAGGTCGGCACGACCCAGGACGATGCCGCAACCAAGCATCGCTCGGCTTCCGGTGCGGCGCTCGACCGTAATGCCGTCTACTTTGATTTCGACAGCTACACTGTTAAGCCCGAATTTATGCCGGTCGTGGAAACCCACGCCCGCAACCTGATGGCCAATCCGTCGCAACATGTGACGGTGGAAGGCAACACCGACAATCGCGGCAGCCGCGAATACAACCTTGCGCTCGGGCAAAAGCGCAGCGAGGCCGTCAAGCAGCGTCTGCAGTTGTTGGGCGTGCCTGCCTCGCGTATCGAAGCCGTGAGCTTCGGCCGTGAAAAGCCGCGTGCTGTGGGCGATACAGAGGAAGCCTGGGCGCAGAATCGTCGTGCCGACATCGTTTATCGTTAATCTCCGACGGATCTGTCCATGCTGATAAAGAAAAATTGGGTGGCATCTCTGGTGATTGCGCCAGTGATGCTGGCGGCTTCCGTGCCTGCACACGCCTTGTTCGGCGACGATGAAGCCCGAAAGGCGATTTTGGATTTGCGCGAAAAAGTGGAGGCGGCGCAAAACGCTCAGCTGATGTTGCAGAGCCAGATCGAAGCTTTGCGTGAACAAAATGCCCGTTTGACAGGTCGTATTGAGGAACTTGCCAATCAACTCACGCTGGAGCAGCGGTCCAATCGCGACCTCTACGCCGACCTCGACAAGCGCATGGCTGAACTTGAGCCGGCAGATATTGAGGTCGACGGCCGTACCATTCGCGTGTCGGCCGAAGAGCGTCGTTTGTACACACAGGCGGTGGCCCTTTTCTCTCAGGGCAAATACGAGGAAAGCGAAGCGCTGTTGCGTACGCTGACTTCCAATTACCCTCAGACTGGTTATATGCCGGCTGCCCTGTTCTGGCTCGGCAATTCGCTTTATGCCTCAGGCGAACTCAGGCGGGCGTTGGAGGTTGAAAACAAGCTTCTGAAAGAGTTCCCGAAGGACGCTCGCGTGCCGGATGCTCTTTTGACAAAGGCCGCGGCCGAGGTCGGACTCGGTCAGCGTACCAATGCGACCAAGACGCTTCAGAAAATCATTAAGGAACATAAGGACGCGCCGGCTGCCAAGGTGGCTCAGGAGCGTCTCAAGAGCCTCAGCAATAAAAAGAAGAAGTAGAACAGACTGCATTTCGGCAACATTCTTGGCAGGTGCACGAGACAGCTGTTTCGTGCACCTGTTTGCCTTTCGTTGCGTTTCGGACGCTCCAAAGCGGGTTTTTCGCCTAACAGCTGAGATACAATCGCAAAGGGAGCCGGCAAAGGGGTGAGAAAAGTTTTGCCTTTCTCACTTTTTGGCAGATCGACTTGCCAGCTGTGATACAGGAAGAAGCGCCGAGTCGAAGCGTTTTTGTTCCTGCTCTGAAGTGTCCTTCAGAATTACAACGAAAAACTCGAGCTTGAGAAAAATGAACTACTGCAGTGATAGCGAAATGCGCGGCGTAAATCTGTTGCGCAACCCTTGGTTTAATAAGTGTTCTACCTTTACTGAAGAAGAACGGGACCGCTATGGTTTGCGCGGCCTTCTGCCTCCTCGCGTCTCGAGCGTTGAGGAACAGATCAGCCGTTTGGAAGAGGTGATCGCCTCTCAGCCGACGGCTCTGGGCAAGTATCTGATTTTGGACGGCATTCATTCGTCCGACGAGATTGCTTTCTTCCGTCTGGTGATCAAGAACATCGAAGAGTACATGCCGCTCATTTACACGCCCACTGTCGGTGAAGCGTGCCAGAAGTTCAGCCACATTTTCCGCTATGCACGCGGTCTGTATGTGTCGATCAACGACCGCGGTCGCGTGCGCGAACTGATCAAAAATGTTCCCACGCACAATGTGGAGATGATCGTGGTGACCGACGGCCAGCGCATTTTGGGCTTGGGTGACCTGGGCATCAACGGCATGGGTATTCCGATCGGCAAGCTCGCGCTTTACACCGCCTGCGCCGGCATCAATCCGCAGCATGTTCTTCCTGTGACGCTTGACGTCGGCACCAACAACGAAAGCTACCTGAGTGATCCTCTGTACCTGGGTTTGCAGCAAAAGCGCGTTGACGGCGACGACTATTACGCTCTGGTCCAGGAATTCATTGAAGCCGCGCGTGAACGTTGGCCAAATGTGGTGATCCAGTTTGAGGATTTCCAGAATACGCACGCTTTCGAATTGCTTAAGCGTTGGCAGGACAAGATCCCATGTTTTAATGATGACATTCAAGGCACAGCCTCGGTGTCAGTTACGGGGTTGTACTCGGCCATGCGCGTTAAGGGCGAAAAGCTCTCTGAGCAGCGCGTGCTTTTCCTGGGGGCGGGATCGGCTGCCACCGGTATTGCGCATCTGATTGCCGATGCCATGGCTGAAGAAGGCCTGCCGCGTGAAGAAGCCTTGAAGCGCATTGCTTTGGTTGACTCCAAGGGGATGGTGAGCTCGCGCCGTGCTGATACGCTTGCCGCTAACAAGTTGCCGTTTGCGCACGATCTTCCTCTTGCCGAAAACCTTCTGGAAGCCGTTAAAGTTTTCAAGCCTACGGCTATCATCGGCGTGTCGGCTCAGCCCAAGACGTTTACGAAAGAAGTGATTGAAGAGATGAGCGCTATCAACGAGCGCCCGATCATCTTTGCGCTTTCCAATCCGACATCCAAGGCTGAATGCACGGCTGCGGAAGCCTATCAGTGGTCGGACGGCCGCGCAATCTTTGCTTCCGGTTCACCCTTTGCACCGGTGAGCTTTGGAGGCAAGACCTTTGTGCCGCGTCAGGGTAACAACAGTTATGTGTTCCCGGGCATCGGTCTGGGTTGTGTGATTGCTCAGCCGACGATGATTCCGACGGGGGTGTTCCTCACCGCGGCCAAGCGTTTGGCCGAACTCGTGAGCCAATCCGATCTCGACAATGGCTCGATGTACCCGCCGCTGTGCCAGGTGCGCGAACTGTCGGCTGAAATTGCCGCTGCTGTTGCCGCTTACCTTTACAACAAGGGGCTGGCACGGGCAGAGCGGCCGGCCGATATTCTGGCTACCGTAAAGGCCACGATGTGGTCGCCGGAAAATCCGCACTTTGTTTGCGGCGAATAATCCGATAGAGTTACGGGTTAACGCTAGGGAGGCCCCGCGCCGTCAAAAGCACGGGGCTTTTTCTTGAGTGCTTGTCAATTAATCCGATACCGAAAGATTCAATCATGCATTTGCAAACGACAGTCAAAACGATCCTCTGTGGCCTGCTGTGTGCAGGTTGTGCCTGTGTATCCGCTCAGACGCTTCGCATCGCGACGTTACCCGCGGCCGACTCTATCGTGCTTGATGTAGCGGTCAATGAAGGACTCTTTAAGAAAGAAGGGCTTGATGTGCAGACTGTTCCCTTCAAGAGCGCGCTGGAAGTGGGTGCGGCCATGCGAGCCGGGCAGCTTGCCGGGCACTTCGGCGACCTGATGAATGTCTTTACGCAAAACGAAACGGGCGCGGCTCAGGCTGTCGTGTTGACCACCACGCATACGACTCCGGCTCAGCGAGCTTTCGGCATGGTGGTTTCGCCTAAGTACGCCGACAAGATCAAATCTCTGAACGATCTGAAGGCCACGCCCACGGCGATGAGTGCCTCAACGATCATTGATTATTTGCTTACCCGAATGAAGGAAACGGCAGGCGTGAAATCCGATTCGCTCAAGAACGTGGAAGTGCGCCAGATTCCGATTCGTCTGCAAATGCTTTTGAGCGGACAGATTGAAACGGCGTTGTTGCCTGAACCGCTCGTGACGGTTGTGGAAAAGAAGGGCGGTCGCGTGATCTGGGACGATACGAAGCTCGATGAATCGCTCGCGGTCGTAGCCCTGCGTCAGCCCTACCTTGATGATCGGACCGTGACGGCTTTTCGAAAGGCCGTGGCCGAAGCGGCACGCAAGATTGAGTCCGAACCTGAAAAGTATCGCGCGCTTATGGTGCAAAAACGTCTGATTCCGCAGCCGGTAGCTAAGGACTACAAGATGGTCCGTTTCTCGCTTTTCGGCCGTGAAGACGGCCTGCCACCGCTTCCGACCGCCGAAGACGTCAAGCGTGTGGGACAATGGATGCTTCAGCGCGGCATGATCAAGAAAGTGCCGTCCTACGAGGAGGTCATCTACGTTGAAAAATAAGCGCGCGTTGTTTGCGCTCCAAGCAGAGAATTTGTCCGTGGGGCGCCGCGGACAAACTTTGCTTTCGGGCGTGAACTTCACTTTGCAGCCGGGTAGTTCTTTGGCTGTGATTGGCGAGTCGGGCTGCGGCAAAACCACGTTGCTACAGACGCTTGCCGGGATTTTGCCTGCTGTGGCAGGAGACGTGGCGTGCCATAGCTCAGAGAGTGCCGGCAAACCCGTCAACGCGATCGTTTGGCAAAATCTTGCGCTTTTCCCGTGGCTTACAGTGGCTGGCAATCTGGCCTTGCCCCTTAAACTCAAAAAAGAATCCAATATTGCCGAACGTGTGCGCGAAATGCTCTCCGAGCTGGAGCTCGAAGGACTCGAAAGACGTTTTCCTGCGGCGCTCTCTGGCGGTCAGCGGCAGCGCTTGGCTCTGGGGCGCGCGCTCATTGCCAAGCCCGATGTGCTTTTCATGGACGAACCGTTTTCGGCGCTTGATGCTGTCTTGCGCGAGCATCTGCAGCATTTTTTAAAGCAGCTTCGAGAACGGCACCCCTGCACGATGGTTTTTGTAACCCACGATATCGGTGAAGCCGTTTATCTCGGCGAGTACATCATGCTTCTCGGGGCGCGCCCTTCACGCGTTGCTGCTTTTGGTGCCAACCCGAGCTTTACGGCTGACGCCGGCGTGGACGTGCGGGGCACGGACGCGTTTTACGCCGTACAGCGCCGGTTGCATAACGCCGTTGCGGCGGTTCGTATCGGCAAAGAACTGCACTTAACCGACGGGACGTGGTGATGAGAGATGGAACTTTTCAGAAAAGCGCATTGACTCTGCTGTTGCGCTACACGCTGGCTTTTCTTCTCATCGGTTTGTTGTGGGAAGCCGCTTCGCGCGCAGCCGGTGAATCGCTGCTGCCTTCGCCCGTCACAACAGCGCTTTTGTTTTTTCAGTCGCTCTCCGACCCTGTCTATATCGGACATCTGGTCGTGAGTCTTAAGCGCCTGATCTACGGCCTCACGGCGGGGGCTGTCCCCGCGCTTTTCCTGGGGCTTTTGCTCGGACACCTCAAAAAGGCCGATTGGCTGGGCGCTCCTCTGGTTTATACGACCTTTCCTCTTCCCAAGATCGTATTGTTGCCCGTGTTTTTTCTTTTCCTGGGGCTCGGTGATGCCTCCCGCGTTCTTCTGATTGCGCTCACGACGGGATACCAGATGATCGTGATTGTGCGCGCGGCGGCTCTGTCCCTGGATCCTGTTTATGAGACGGCCATCACTTGCATGGGTGCCGGACGCTGGGATCGCATCCGTTATGTATATCTGCCCGCGGCTCTTCCGTCGTTTTTAACGAGCCTCAAGGTGGCCTGCGGCACGGCCGTTGCCGTACTGTTCCTCGCAGAAAGTTTTGCTACAACCACGGGCTTGGGTTTCCTCATCATGGACGCCTGGGGTGTGGGCGATACGCTTGCGATGTTTAACGGCATTCTTGGCATGAGCGTCATCGGGCTTCTTTTGTACGCGGCCGTGTGGCTCTCTGAGGTGGTGCTCACGCCCTGGTGCCGCGCTGTTCAGCTTCACTGATCATGACTGCGAACGCCGCGCAACCCAAGCAGCTCACGCTTGCCGATTTGATAGATGCCGGCAGCGGACAGGATTCGACGCCGCAAGCCATTGACGGCGTGGCGTTTGCGCGCCTCTACGGAGAGCCTCTTTTTAAAGTTCCGGAAGGGCTTTACATTCCGCCCGATGCGCTGCGAGTGTTTCTGGAAAGCTTCGAAGGTCCACTCGATCTTTTGCTTTATCTCATTCGCAGGCAGAAGTTCGACATCATGCAGATTCCGATGGCGATCGTTACGGAACAGTACATGAGTTATGTGGAGTTGATCCGCGAAAGCAATCTGGAGCTTGCGGCCGATTATCTTGCGATGGCGGCGCATCTTATGCAAATCAAGAGTCAATTGCTTCTGCCCGTGACGCATGCGGATACGGGCGAAGAGGTGGCCGATCCTCAGGCCGAACTCGCTCGCCGCCTGCTGGAGTACGAAAAGATGAAAATGGCCGCAGCTGAGATAGATCGTGTTCCGCGAAACGGTCGTGATTTTTTGCGTGCGTATGTCCTGATTGAACAGACTCAGATCAAGCTTTTGCCGGAAGTTTGCGCCGACGATTTGAAGCTTGCCTGGGACGGGATTTTGCGCGAAGCCAATCTCAAGGGACATCACAAGGTTTCGCGTCAGGAACTGTCTGTGCGCGAATTCATGAGCGCGATTTTGAAGCGGCTGTCCTCGCAGCGCTTTGTGGAATTTCAGGATCTCTTTGAGCCTGAGGCGGGGCGATCCGTGTGCATCGTCAACTATCTCGCGCTTTTGGAACTTGCCAAGGAAGGGCTCATTCGCATTACGCAGGCCGCTCCTTTTGCGCCGATCTATGTTTGTGCGGCGCCGTTGCGCTCTACCGACGAAACTCAGGATCTCTTCAGTGCCAGCGTTCCAACAAAGTCAGTGGTTTGAACGCGCGACTGATAAGCGTAATCTCGATGCGGCGCATAGCGTGCCGATCGGCACACCTGAGGTGTGATACGCGGTAAAAGAGACGTTCCAGAGGAGGCTCTCAACACATCGCAATTTACGGATTGCTCGCACGGAATTGAATGGCGTTCGGGCGCAGGCGATGCGGTGCGAATACCGATTTTGTGAACGCGACGGCAGCTGAGGCCGCAAGGGTGCCGACCAAAATGCCAACGGCAACGTCACTGGGCCAATGTACGAAGAGGAACATCCGAGACCATGCGATGAGCACGGCAAGCGTCAGGAGACTCAACCCCCACTTGGGATGAAAGGCGCTAAAAGCTATGGCGGCGGCAAAGGAGGCCGTGGTGTGTCCCGAGGGGAAGGACGGATCGACAGGGCAGGCAAGCAACAGATTTTCCAGGTGCAGTTCGCAGGGGCGAAGGCGATCGATCATGGGCTTTAACAGCACGTTGCAGATCAGAAATCCCGAAAAAAGTGCAATACCGATGGTGTAGCCCACACGGCGGAAACCGGGAAAGCAGACCAAAAAGAGGCCGAGCGCGATCCAGACGAGTCCCGCGTCTCCCAAATGCGTCACGGTTTGCCAGAAAACGAGAGCTTCTTCGCCGCCAAAGGTTTCGCGGATGTTGCGCAAAATCTCAACTTCAAACATAGAGAAAAGAGAAGCCTTTCAAGACGCTTGCATGCTATGAGCTCAGACATTGCCCGGACTTAGAGTCGGCGGATTTCGATACAATTTGAGCGTTTTTGCAAAGAGACAGTTGAGGACAGCGAACGCATGGCGAGTAAATACGCGGCGCAATACATTGAGCGCGCCAAAAGGGATGTGAAGAACTTTGAGCAGGCCTGCCGTGTGTTGCGGTTCGATCCGGAGAAAGAGTCCGATTTTGACGCGATTGTGACGGCACTTGCGGGTATCGGGCAATTCGGCACGATTCGCTTGGCTCGTCGTTTCCCGTTTGTGACCGACGAAGAGCAATTTTTAATGGTTGCCGACGTGGGGCTGCATTTTTATTGGATGACGCTTGATTTTTGGCAGGAAATTCGCCAAAAAGAAGGCGCGGCGCAGATTTTCTGAAATACGGACTGCGCCGCATGTAAGCCGCAAGGCTTTTATTCGATGTTTTGCAGTTGCTCGCGCATCTGGTCAATACAAAGCTTGAGTGCAACGGCCGCATCGGTCATTTCGATGGCGGCCGATTTGCTGCCGAGCGTGTTGGCCTCGCGGTTCATTTCCTGCGTCACGAAATCCAGACGACGGCCGGCCGCTCCGCCTTCCTTGAGAATGCGACGTACTTCCGCTACGTGTGTTCGCAAGCGATTGATTTCTTCGGTCACATCCATTTTTAGTGCATAAAACGTTACTTCCTGACGAATGCGGTCGGATACTTCTTCCCGACTGATGGAACCTGCGCCGGAAAGCACTGTTCCCAAGGCCTCCTGAAGACGCTGCTCAAGCTTTTCCTTGAGGTTGCGATGAATGTCGGGGATGCGTTCGGCCACAGCGGCCACAACTTCTTCAATGGTGTCGCAGTTTTTCGAGAGGATAGCTGCAAGCGCAGCGCCTTCGCGTTCACGCGAAGCGTTGAAGGCTTCGAGTGCATTGCCAACGACGACGGCAACAGCAGCATTTAACGCATCCTGATCAACCTCGGGTGTGGTCAGAATGCCCGGCATCTGCAGAATGTCGTACACCGACATCGGCGTTGCCGTTGGCGTGAGTTTAAGTACTTCCTGCTGCAGAGCGAGAACGTTGGTTAAGGCGTTTGCATTAATGCCAGAGCTCGACGTGTCGGCGAGCTTGAGGCTTGCGCGGCACTCTAACTTGCCGCGCTTGACGGCCGACGAGATCACCTCGCGCACCATAGGTTCGGTGGCACGGAATTCATCGCTTAAACGAAGCGTGAGATCAAGAAAACGCGAGTTGACGCCTCGAAGTTCGACGGTCATAAAACCGAGCGGCGTTTGGCCTTGCGCGGTCGCAAAGCCTGTCATGGATCGAATGCCGGACATAACGGAAAGGAAGACAAGGACGGTTGCAAAAAAGTAGGCTGTCAGATTCGGCCTGCGAAGGCCCAATTGTAGACGCTCACCTTAGAATGCTGAATGCGGTTGCGCACAGCAAAAAGCGCAACAGGAATTTTTGTTCGAAAGAAAGGAAAAACATGACGCAGCGACACGACGGACGCGCAAACGATGAGATGCGTTCCATTCAGTTTGAACGAGGTTTTACCTGCCATGCCGAAGGCAGCGTGCTGGTATCGGTCGGACGGACGAAGGTGCTGTGTACGGCAAGCGTCTCGCCGACCGTGCCGAAATTTCTCAACGATAAGAACGAGGGGTGGGTAACGGCTGAGTACGGTCTGTTGCCGCGTTCGACCGGCACGCGTACCGATCGCGAAGCGGCCCGCGGCAAACAAAGCGGACGCACGCAGGAAATCCAGCGTTTGATTGGCCGCAGTCTTCGCGGCGTTGTGGATCGCATCAAGCTCGGGCGCCATACGATCACGCTTGATTGCGACGTACTGCAGGCCGACGGCGGAACCCGCTGCGCGTCAATCACGGGGGCTTACGTGGCTTTGGTTGATGCCGTCAACTTCATGCTTGAAAAGGGGATGATCGAAGAAAATCCGATCAAGGAAGCCGTCTGCGCCATCAGCGTCGGCATGACGGATGCCGGTCCTGTGCTCGACTTGGATTACGAAGAAGACAGCACGAGTGAAACGGACATGAATGTGGTGATGACCTCAAGCGGTCGCTATATCGAACTGCAGGGCACGGCCGAAGGGGTACCTTTTAGTGCCGAGGATTTGACGGCGATGCTTGTGCTTGCCAGGAAAGGCTGCGAAGAAATTTTGGCTGCTCAGAAAAAAGCGCTTGCCGCGTAACAATGCAATGGAGGCAAAAAGTGAAGTTGGTTTTGGCTTCGGATAACAAAGGCAAGCTGCGCGAGTTCGGTGCGCTTTTTGCAGATCACGGCATTGAAGTAGTTTCACAGGGCTCGCTTGGCGTCACCCCCTGCGAAGAGCCATACGGTACTTTTCTGGAAAATGCCCTGGCCAAAGCGCGCCACGCTGCCAAAGCTACGGGACTTGCGGCAATGGCCGACGATTCGGGCATCACGGCACATGCTCTGGTGACGGAACCTGGCGTGCATTCGGCGCGTTACAGCGGAGAAAAAAGCAACGATGCGGCCAACAACGCGAAGCTCGTAGAGCGCTTGTCTGCCTTTGAGGATAAGAGCGCGCACTACACCTGTGTACTTGTGGCAGTGCGCTCTCACGATGATCCCGATCCGATTGTTTGCGAAGGCTGCTGGTACGGCGAAATTGTCGCGACTCCCAAGGGAGACGGTGGTTTCGGGTACGACCCGCATTTTTATTTGCCTGAGAAGGGTTGCACGGCGGCGGAACTTTCAGCCGAAGAAAAGAATCAGCTGAGTCACCGGGGCAAAGCCATGCGTCTGCTGTTGACCGAAATGCAGGAGCGTTGGGGTGTCGGTCGCTGATAAACCCATTGCGCTTTACGTGCATTGGCCGTGGTGCGTGCGCAAGTGCCCTTATTGCGACTTCAATTCGCACGCAATCGGAGCGGGCGTTGACGAGGCGGGCTATATTCAAGCGCTTTTGCAAGATGTGGATGCAGCTGTGGAGCTCGCCGGTCGCCGACCGGTTTCAAGTGTCTTTTTCGGAGGCGGAACGCCGAGTTTGATGTCGGTGCAGGGGTTTGAAACCCTGATGACAGGTTTGCGCAAGCGACTTTTGTTTGCCGAGGATGCTGAAATTACTTTGGAGGCCAACCCTGGAACACACGAAGCTGCACGATTTGCCGGTTACGTGGCAAATGGCGTCAATCGTTTTTCCATTGGCGTTCAGAGCTTTGACGATGAACGGCTCAAGGCGCTCGGCCGTATTCACAATCGCAGGCAGGCTCTGGAAGCAGTCGAAACGGCGTTGACTTTGGTCGACAATCTCAATTTGGACGTGATGTACGCCTTGCCCGGTCAGTCTCTTGAAGGTGCCGCGCAGGACGCCCTCACGGCGGTGAAGAGCGGCGCCACGCATCTTTCCTTCTATGAACTGACCATTGAGGAGGGAACGGCTTTTTACAAGCGCGAGCCCGCTGGGCTACCCGATGGAGATACGGCTGCCGAAATGGGGGAGATCGTGGGCACGACTCTTGCCGAAGCCGGTTTCGAGCATTATGAAGTGTCGGGCTACGCCAAGCCCGGTCGCCGTTGTCGACACAATCTTAATTATTGGACATTCGGTGACTACATCGGCGTTGGTGCCGGAGCGCATGGAAAAATTACGACCGAAGGCGGCATACTTCGCACCGAACGGCGTGCCAATCCGTTGCTGTACATGGATGATGCGGTCAACGGCAGGTTTGCTTCGCAGTTGAGTTTTGTGCTTGCCGAGTCGCTGCCTTTTGAATTTATGCTCAACGTTTTGCGTCTCTACGACGGGGTTCCCGTGACGCTCTGGGAAGCAACCACAGGCTTGCCCTATGAGGTGATCGGAAAGAAGGTTGAAGCGCTGAGAAGCGAAGGACTTCTAGCAAACGACCAGAGGCGGCTTGTGTGTACGGAACTCGGACGCAATTGGCTCAGCACGGTGCAGGAGCGTTTCCTGCCCGATAACGAAATCTGAAGGAATGCTCCTTATGTTCAAGTGGCGATTGACGGCGGCTGTGGCGGCAAGCTTGCTTTTGTTTGGTTGCAGTACGGCGCCGCAACGGGAAACGCCTGTGCTGCCGGAAACACTTCCGGAAAAAGAACCGGTTCAGCAGCCTGACGAAGCGCAGGATTTTGTTGCGGGTGACATCCGTCTGCGTCCGGCGCAGTTTGCCGATTTGCCGGCGACAAGAGATGAAGACTGGGAACAGGCACTCAAAGCATTTCAGGTCTCTTGTACGACCATGCAGCATCACACGCTCTGGCGAGAGGCTTGCCGCAACGTTCAGGGTATGCCCCAGGGACTCGGTCGCGCGTTTTTCGAGGGCAATTTCGAGATTTGGCAGGTTTTGGCCAAAGATTCGCAAAGAGGAGTGTTTACGGACAAGGGCCTCATGACGGGGTACTTTGAGCCTATTTTGCGCGCAAGCCGCGTGCGACACGGCATTTACCAGTATCCGATCTACGGCGTTCCTGACGATTTGATCAGCGTTGAGCTTGACTCGATTCATCCGCAACTCAAGGGACTGCGTTTAAGAGGAAAACTTCAGGGGCGAAAGCTGGTGCCTTACGACGATCGCAAGGGAATCGTCGCGCGCAAGGATCTGGAGAAGAAACACGTGATTTGCTGGGCTGACGATCCGGTGGAGGCGTTTTTCTTGCAGATTCAGGGATCCGGTCGCGTGCTCCTTGATAACGGTTCGCTTATTCGCATCGGCTACGCCGATCAAAACGGGCACCCCTACAAAAGTTTGGGCGCCTGGCTCATCGAAAACGCGGGACTCACGCGAGAAGAAATGAGTATGCAACGCATAAAGCAATGGGTACGTGACAATCCGCAGCGCCGGCAAGAGCTTTTGAATGCCAACCCCAATTTCGTGTTTTTTGCCGAACGCGTAGGGTATTCCGACGATCAGGGACCGGTGGGAGCACAAGGGGTGCCGCTCACGCCGATGGCTTCCGTGGCGGTTGATCGCCGTTATTGGAAGCTCGGGGTTCCTTTTGTGACGGCCGCAAGCCAAAGTTTGCCCGCGATGGAATTCGCGCGTCCCGTGATTGCGCAGGATACCGGCGGAGCCATCAAAGGAGTGTTGCGGTTTGACTATTTCTGGGGGCTTGGAAACGAGGCCGGAAATCGTGCCGGCGGGCAAAAAAGCGACGTGAGCGCCTGGGTGATGGTTCCCAAGGGACAGAGTCCGGCCGCGATTCTCGCGCAAAGGTTTTGAAAACGGCGTCTTTGACCCCATATATGCACGGAAGCGGCCGTTATAATGGCACCACTTTGACACCAAGGTACGGCCAACAATTTGATTTGCCGTGCCTTTTCGGGAGAAAGATTGAGATATGACTGAAGAGAACACCCAACTGCAGAATCCCTCTCCGGAAGAAGCACCCGAACCGCTGATTTTTACGGACGCCTGCGTGGCGAAGGTAAAGGAATTGCTCGCCGCCGAGGAAGATCCCAATATGCCTTTGCGCGTCTTCGTGCAGGGCGGTGGTTGCCAGGGCTTCCAGTACGGTTTCCAGTTCGAGGAAAAAGCCGCGGAAGACGATGAGATCATTGAGCGCGACGGGGTGACTTTCCTTGTGGATTCGCTGTCGATGCAGTACCTGGTTGGCGCCGAAATTGACTTTAAAGAAGACCTCGAAGGTTCGCAATTCGTGATCCGCAATCCCAATGCGGTGACGTCCTGCTCCTGCGGCTCGTCCTTCTCGGTCTAAACCTGTTTGCGTCTTAAGGACGCGACGGCCTAACACAAAAAAGCTCTCCAATTCGGGAGCTTTTTTTGTTAACTGTTGAGTTTTAGTCCTATCGGCTCAAAAGTTTGCGTTCAGTTTGCATGTTTCAAAAAGTTATATCTCCTTTCAAGGCGTTGCCGTCTTAGAATAGACAGATCAAAATTCGTAGGTGCTGCGATATATGGAGAGCAGCCCGCTTAAGGAGAGATATTCATGACACTACTGTCCTGGATTGCCGTTGCAGTGATCTTCGTGACCATTTGGGCGTTGATCAAACGTTGGGAAACGCGTCTGGTGCTGATTGCTGCCGGCCTTTTCCTGTGCATTATCAGTCTTAACCCGATGATGGGTTTGAACCAGTTTGCCAAATCAATGACGAACAACTCGCTCATTATGGCAATCTGCGGCTCGATGGGTTTTGCCTTTACGGCGACTTACACGCAGTGCGACCGTTCGCTTGTGCACTATCTGGCCGCACCGATTCGCGGCATGGGTCTTTTCTTGGTTCCCGTCTCGACGGTGATTACGTTCTTCGTGAACATCGCCATTCCGTCGGCAGCCGGTTGCGCCGCTGCTGTGGGCTCTACGCTGATTCCGCTGATGTTGCGTGCGGGCATTAAGCCGGCTGCCGCCGCCGCTGCCGTGCTGGCCGGTACGATCGGCTCCTACCTCTCGCCGGGTACCTCGCACAACCCGTTCGTCGCTAAGATGGCCGGCATGGACGTGATGGAATTCATCGGCACGCACACCTACTACTCGCTGATGTGCGGCGCCATTCTGGTGGTAGGCACGGCCGTAGTCTGTTTCTTGATGGGCGATGGCAAGGGCGATACGAACGCCCAGGTTGACGAAACCAAGATCAAGAACGAAGACTTCACGCCGAATCCTCTCAAGGCTCTCGTGCCGCTCGTTCCGATCACGATTCTGGTCGTCGGCAATATGTGGGTTCCCGCCATCAAGATGGGCGTGGCTCAGGCTATGTTGATCGGTGCCATCTGCGCCCTGGTTGTTTCTCTGAGCAATCCGCAGGAATTCTCAAAGAAGTTCTTTGACGGCATGGGTAAGGGTTATGCAGACGTGCTCGGCATCATCATCGCCGCCGGTGTCTTTGCCGCCGGCCTGCGTGCTACGGGTTTGATTGATGCTTGCGTCGACGCTCTGAAGGACTCCAACGACATCGCTCGCTGGGGCGGCTCTCTTGGTCCCTGGATCATGGGTGTGATCACGGGGTCGGGTGACGCTGCAACGCTGGCCTTCAACGAAACGGTGACGCCGCATGCCAAGGACTTCGGCATGACCATCGAAGGCTTGGGCGGTCTGGCCTTCCTGACCGGCGCTCTCGGCCGTACGATGTCGCCTCTGGCCGGCGTGACGATTCTCGTCTCGGGTATTGCTATGGTCAACCCGATCGACGTGATCAAGCGCACTGCTATCCCCTGCATCATCGCCGTCTTTGCTTGCGCCTTCCTGATGGTTTAAGAGCAAGGACTGTAGCCGCTGCGAGACTCCGTAAAGTTCTCGCGGCAGGCTTGATGAAAAACCGGATCGGCAAACGAGAGATGTCAATCTTTTGTTTGCGTCCGGTTTTTGTTTGGCCGAAGCATACGCAAGGAAAGCTGATATGGAACGACACGAGCCAGAGGCTGAAAAACCATTCTCGTCACGGAGTGTGGTTGATTTGTCGCATGTTGTCGATAACGGCACAAAGTCTTATCCCGGCGACCCGGCACCGCGCCTGGATACGGCGGCTGACATCACGCACGACAGCTGTTGTGTGACAAGAATTTCTTTGGTAACTCATACGGGAACGCACGTTGATGCTGAGGCACACGTTATTCACGGCGGCAAACGTCTCGGAGACTATCCGTTGACGGCTTTCTCAGGTTTGGCCCGAGTAGCGGATCTGCGTGGCTTGAGCGTGGTTGATGCATCGGCTCTCGACAGCATCGAGTCCTGCGACTGGCTGTTGCTCTGTACCGGCCAGAGCGAGAAGTGGGGCAGCGAAGAGTATTTCGGGACGGAACCGCTTTTTACCGAAGCCTTCGTCAAGGCGGCAGCAAGGATTGCGCGTAAAGGCATCGGACTTGACTGCTCAGGTCTTGATCGAGAAGGCGTGGCATTGCATCGGCTGTGGTTTTCGAGCGGCGGCGGGCTGATGGTGGAAAATCTCACCGACTTGGAAATGTTGCTTTCCGAATCCCGAATCCTTTTTGCGGCCTATCCTTTGAAGCTTGCCGCCGGTGACGGCGCTCCGGTGCGTGCTGTTGCGGTGCTCGTCTAAAGAAAGGCCCGCGCTTTCAAATGAAAGACGCGGGCCGAAACAGACCGGTAGAACTGCGGTTTAGCGCAGACGCATGCCGGGCTGGGCGCCTTCAAACGGCGTGATCAGATAGACGCCGGCGCCCTTGTCGGACTGGTAGCTTGCGGCAAGAACCATGCCTTCGCTCAGACCGAAGCGCATCTTGCGCGGGGCGAGGTTGGCGATCATCACAATGAGTTTGCCTACGAGTTCTTCCGGCTTGTAGTAGGCCTTGAGGCCGGCAAAAACCTGGCGATTGCGGCCGTCGCCGATGTCGAGCTCGAGACGGATGAGCTTGTCGGCGCCTTCGACATGATCGGCCTTGACGACACGCGCTACGCGCAGATCAATCTTGGCAAAATCGTCGATGGTGCAGATGTCGGCCACCGCTTCCACTTCGGGTGCACTGACGGCGGTTGCCTCAATGGGCTTGGCTTCGACGGCAGGCTTTGCTTCAGCCTTTTTCGCTGGTTTCTGTACCTTGGCTTCGGCTTTGTCGGGATCGGGCAGCAGTACGTCGAGTTGCTTTTCGCGATCCACGCGTCCCATCAGATGTTCGAACTTCGAGATCGGACGTTCGCTTGAAAGCGTCTGATTGACACTGTCCCATTGCATGGAGCCGCAGTTGAGGAACTTCTCGACGCGTTCGGCTGTTGCCGGCAGCACGGGCTTGAGGTAGAGCGTAAGCAAGCGGAAGCCTTCGAGCGCAACGGACGCGACGTACTGAAGCTTGTCGGCGGTTTCTGGATTCTTGGCAAGTTCCCAGGGTTTTTCGCGATCGACGTATTCGTTGATGACGTCGGCGAGTTCCATCACACGACGCATGGCGCGAGCGTATTCGCGGTTTTCGTAATCGTTGCGGATGTCCTCGGCTGCAGCGCGAATACCCGTGAGGATTTCGTCATTCATTGCGGCATCGGACACGCGGCCTTCAAAGCGCTTGAAGATGAAGCCGGCGGCGCGGCTGGCGATGTTGACGTACTTGCCGATCAGGTCGGAGTTGACGCGGGCCTGGAAGTCGCCCTTGGTGAAGTCGACGTCTTCGACGCGGCTGTTGAGCTTGGCGGCGAGGTAGTAGCGCATCCATTCGGCGTTCATGCCGAGGCCCAGGTAGTCCATCGGGCTGATGCCGGTGCCTCGCGACTTGCTCATCTTCTGACCGTTGACGGTCATAAAGCCGTGCACATTGACGTGATCGGGAACACGGTAGGGGGTGCCTGCAAAGTGCAGCATGGCCGGCCAGAAGAGCGTGTGGAAGTAGATGATGTCCTTGCCGATGAAGTGAATCTGTTCGGTGTCCGGACGAGACAGTTCCTGCACGAAATCGAGTCCCTTCTTGGCGCAATAGGCTTTGAAGCTGGCCAGGTAGCCGATCGGCGCATCAAGCCAAACGTAGAAGTACTTGCCGGGTGCATCCGGGATTTCAATGCCGAAATAGGGGGCATCGCGGGAAATGTCCCAGTCGGCAAGATTGCCGTCGAGCCATTCGTTATCTTTGGCGAGAACTTCAGCTTGCACGCGGGGTTTGCCGTCGGCGCCATTGCCCATCGTCCAGTCTTTGAGGAAGGCCTGTGCACGCGGATCCGACAAGCGGAAGAAGTAGTGCGTGGAGGTCTTCAGAACCGGCACGGAACCCGAGATGGCGCTGTAGGGATCAATCAGGTCGGTCGGCGAATACACCGAGCTGCACTTTTCGCACGAGTCGCCGTACTGATCAGGCGCGCCGCACTTCGGGCAGGTGCCCTTGATGAAGCGGTCGGCGAGGAACATGCCGACTTCTTCGTCGTAGAACTGCTCAATATCGGTGGTGTAGATGAGACCGGCATCCTTCAGACGGCGATAGATGTCCTGCGAGAGTTCGGTGTTTTCAGGACTTTCGGTGCAGTGCCAGTGATCAAAGTTGATGTAGAAGTTGTCGAGATACTGCTGGCGACCGGCAGAGATCTTGGCGACAAATTCCTGCGGCGTAACGCCCTGTTTGCTCGCCGCAATCATGATCGGGGCACCGTGAGCGTCGTCAGCGCATACAAAATGCACGTTGTTGCCGCACATTCGCTCGTGGCGCACCCAGATGTCGGCCTGGATGTATTCCAGAATGTGGCCGAAATGGAAGGCGCCGTTTGCATAGGGCAAAGCGGTGGTCACGAAAATATTGCGCTTGGCGTTGCTCATTGTTTATCAGAAAAATCGGTTAAAAAAGAAGGCCGCGAACGTAGGGAGTCGCGGTGCAATCCAACATTCTACTGCGCTAGACGGTGCGCCGAAAAGAGAGGACAAAAGCACAGCGAAGAGACCTGTGTTCGTCTGCGTCATTCGTTGACGCATCATCCCGTAGGCTGACCTGTGCGGACGACCCAACAAAAGAAAAAAGAGAAGAAAAATGCCAATCAAGCAGATCATTAAATCGTCGCGCGTTCCTGTCAAGATATGGACAAATGATGTCGACGAAGGTTCTATCAGACAGCTCAAGAATGTGGCTGACCTGCCGTTTGTGTTTCACCACGTGGCCGCTATGCCCGATGTTCATGTCGGCATGGGTGCGACCATCGGAAGCGTCATTGCGACCAAAGGTGCCGTGATTCCGGCTGCCGTCGGCGTGGACATCGGCTGCGGCATGGCCGCCGTCAAACTCAATCTCGAGCGAAACGAACTCACAGAAAAACAGCTTGTCGCCGCATTTCAGGCGATTTTGCGTCGCACGCCGGTGGGCCTGACACAGCACAGAGAGAAGAACTGCCGCACGGAAATGTGCCTGCCGTTTGTCGATGAGATGGCAGACATTGAAGCCAAAAATCCCGGCATTCTCGATCCGATGCAAAACATGAACTGGCGGCTTCAGATGGGAACACTCGGCTCGGGCAATCACTTCATTGAGCTTGAAGTCGACCAAGAAGACGGCGTATGGGTGATGCTGCACTCGGGTTCTCGCGGTGCCGGCAACGTTATGGCGTCGCGTTTTATCAAGGAAGCAAAGACGCTCACGGCAACCAAAGGCATTGAACTTGTCGACGGTGCGCTTTCTTACTTTGAGGAAGGCGAAGAGGCGTTCGACCGATACATGCAGGCGGTGCACTGGGCACAGAACTATGCACGCGCCAACCGCCGCACGATGGTCGACGACGTCATCAAATCGCTTGAAGACGTCTGGCCGCATGTCGAGCCTGTCGGAGAACTGATTGACTGCCACCACAACTACGTCGAAAAGGAAACGCACTTCGGAGAAGAGGTTTACGTTACGCGCAAGGGCGCCATTCGTGCTGGTATCGGCGAACTCGGTCTCGTGCCCGGCAGCATGGGCGACGCGTCTTACTTGGTCGAAGGACTGGGCAATGAGGAGTCATTCATGAGCTCCGCGCACGGTGCGGGACGCCGCTACGGCAGACAGGATGCCAAGAGACGCTTCACGGTTGAAGATCTCAAGGTGCAGACCGAAGGCATCGTGTGCCGCAAGGACGTAGGAGTGCTTGATGAAATTCCGGCAGCCTACAAGCGCATCGACTCCGTGATGGAAAACCAAAACGATCTAGTGCGCGTGATCCACAAGTTCCGTCAGGTGTTGTGCGTCAAAGGTTGATACGTTGTCTCCAAAAGTGATTTGGGCAAATGTCCGACTAGATCGCTCGGATTTTTCCTTGTAAACTCCAACTTCGTGTGCAGGTGCGGCCCGTGCCTGCGCATTGTTTGCACAACCGGTAGCGGAGTCCCAAAGCTCTTGCCACCATTATTTAGAAAGAAAACCATCCCATGCTGACCAAAGAACAAGTGCAGGAGATTGCGGGTGCCGTACTTGACCCGGTGCTCAATCTGCCGCTTTCGGAATTTAAGGCCATCAAGAATGTCGTCGTCGACGGCGACGCCGTTGCCGTGACCGTGTGCCCCGGCTACCCCGTCAAGAGCGTGGCCGAGGAATTGGCTTCCCGCGTCAAGACGGCGCTCACGCAGGCCGGAGCGGCCTCTGCTCTTGTGACAGTTTCGGGTGACATTATCGCTCACCGTGTGCAGCGCACACTCAAGACGATGGCAGGCGTCAAGAACATCATCGCTATCAGCTCCGGCAAGGGTGGCGTGGGCAAGTCCACGGTGTCGGCTAACTTTGCTTTGGCGCTGGCTGCCGAAGGCGCCCGCGTGGGCATGCTCGATGCGGATATTTACGGACCTTCGCAGCCCACGATGCTCGGTGCCAAGGGGCAACCGACGAGCCGCGACGGCGTCAATATGGATCCGATCGAAAGCCTGGGTCTTCAGATCAATTCCGTGGGCTTCATGATTGATCCGGAAGAGCCGATGATCTGGCGCGGTCCGCTGGTCGCGCAGGCGCTCACCCAGCTTCTCAATCAGACTGCATGGGATAACCTCGACTACCTCGTGATCGACATGCCACCGGGAACGGGCGATGTGCAGCTTACGCTGTCGCAGTCCGTGCCGGTTACGGGTGCTGTCGTAGTGACGACGCCGCAGGACATTGCTTTGCTGGACGCCAAGAAGGGCCTTCGTATGTTTGAAAAGGTCTCGGTGCCTGTGCTTGGCATTGTGGAAAACATGGCCCTCTTCCGCTGCCCCAAGTGCGGTCATCTCGAACACATCTTCGGCGAAGGCGGTGCCAAGCGCATGAGCGAACAGTACAAGGTTCCTGTTCTGGGCCAGCTGCCGCTTGATTCGCGCATCCGCGAACAGGCCGACTCGGGGTTGCCCACCGTGGCGGCCGATCCCGAAGGCGAAATCGCTTCGATTTATCGTCAGATCGCCTTGCGTGCGGCCGCTTACGTGGCGCGTACTGCCAAAGACATGAGTCAGGTGATGCCTTCGGTGAAGGTGGTTAACGACTAAAAACACGAAGCCCCGGGCACATGGCCGGGGCAAGCGTTTTTGAAAGGCGGGAAAAGTTGGAGACAGCTTTTCCCGTTTAATTTTTGTCAACGTTTCCGTCGGCTCGCTTGGCGCTCTCAATAAGTTCCTGAGCTGACTTGAGCGTGGCGTCGGTGATCTGCAAGCCGCCTGCCATACGGGCGATTTCGCGGATGCGCTCTTCGTCCGAAAGGGGCCTTAAAGAGCTTGTTGTCACTTCGTCGTGCGTTTCCTTTTGAACGAGCCACTGGTTGTTGGCGCAGGCAGCAACCTGAGGCAGGTGGGTGACACAAAGAACTTGGCGGTTGTGGCCGAGACGGCGCAGCAGACGTCCGACGACTTCGGCCACGGCTCCGCCGATGCCGCTGTCGACCTCGTCGAAAATGAGCGTGGGTACCGGCGTGATCTGCGCGGTGATCACGGCAATGGCAAGCGAAATGCGGGCCAGTTCGCCGCCGGAGGCCACTTTGGTGAGCGGTCGTGGCGTGGCTCCGGCGTGCCCTGACACCAGGAATTCACAGCGCTCCATGCCGCCTGCCCAGGGGTCGCACTTGGGCAATGTGATCTGCAGACAACCTCCGGTCATGGACAGGTGCTGCATTTCATCGGTCACTGCTTTTGAGAGGTCCTGAGCGGCCTTCATGCGCGCTTGGGTGAGCGCTGCTGCGCGTTTCAGAAAAATTTCTTTGGCGCGCTTTTCGTTCTCTTCTAAAAGCTCAATGTCGGCGTTCTCAGCGAGTTCCTCAAGTCGCGCCTTGACTTCCAGGCGGTACGCAAAAAGATCTTCGGGAGCGCGGTGCAGTTTGCGCGAGAGCTTCCAGTACATCGAAAGACGTTCGTCGATTTCTGCAAAGCGTGATTCGTCGACGTTGAAACGATCGAGGTGGTGTGAAAGGTCGCGCGAAATGTCTTCGAGAATAGCGCTTGCTTCTGATAGAGACTCTTCGTACTGCGCAAGCTCCGGATCGAATTTGGCTGCGGCGCTCAGATCGGCCTGCGCCTGCATCGTCAATCCGACGGCCGTTACGTCTCCCTGTGAGAGAGCGTCGGCTGCGGCACGAATGTGGCTGACGATTTCCGCGCCGTTTGAAAGCAGACTGTGTTCCTTGGAGAGTTCCTCCCATTGGCCTTCCCGGGGATCGAGTTCGTCAAAGAGTTCGTTGATCCAGCCCAGCCGCTCGGCCTCTGCTTGCTGCTGTTCGACGTTTTGTGTGGCTTGATTGAGAAGTCTCACGCGCTCCTGCCATTCGAGCCAGGCTTCGCGCACTGCGAGCCGTAGCGGTTGAGTGCCGCCGAAGCCGTCGACGAGCTGCAGTTGGTACGAGGTCTTCAGAAGCGATTGGTGTGCGTGCTGCCCATGGATGTCGACCAGGCGTTCGCCCAATTCACGAATTTGAGAAACGGTCACCGGAGTGGCGTTGATCCAGGCGCGCGAACGCCCTTTGATATCAACCGTGCGACGCAGAATCACGATGTCGGTTTCGTCGAGACCTGCCGAGGAGAGCCACTTTTTCACACGCGGCGTGACATCGAATTCGGCGCAGACTTCGGTGCGCTGTGCACCTTCGCGAATGAGTCCTGTGTCGCTGCGGGCACCCAAAACGAGTTCCAGCGCGTCGATCAGAATGGACTTGCCCGCACCGGTTTCACCGGTCAGACACGTTAGCCCTGAGGAGGCTTCCACAACAAGCGAGGGGACGATCACAAAATCTTTAAGGGACAACAACTGAAGCATTCTTAACTCTCGAAAGCAAAGGACAAGTCCGGACGTTTGTCGATGGGGTCAAATGGGCTGAAATGTTAGTCTGACAATTTTTCTGAGGTTGTCGGATGAGGAATCTGAACCGGCGTGGTCTGATCCTGCAAGGGTGTGTGAATCGGATGTTCGGATTGCGGCAGATAGTTCCACTTGAGCTTGCGGCGTAGCAAATCGAAGTGGTTGTAGCCAACCGGATGAAGCATGGTAAAACGTTCTTTGCTCACCTTGACGCGCAAAACGTCTCCTGCCTGCACGTCAATGAGAACCTGAGCGTCGAAACTCGCAACTGCGCTGCGGGTTTCGTTTACCTCAATGTCGATTTTGGTGTGTGAGCCCAGTACGATCGGGCGGTTGGATAGAGTGTGCGGCGCAATCGGGACCAGAAGCATGCTTGAGACGGACGGGTGCATGATGGGGCCGCCTGCGGCCATCGCGTAGGCGGTTGATCCGGTCGCGGTGCTCACTAAAACGCCGTCAGCACGCTGCACTGCCATCTGAAGGCCGTCAACATAGACGGTGTACTCAACCATGCCCAGAGCGCGGCCGTGGCTGATGCCGATATCGTTGACTGCGAGCCCTTCAAAAAGCAGATTATCTTCGCGCCAGACGCTGCCTTCGAGCATACTGCGCTCGTCGGCGACGTACTGCCCGAGCAGCATGGCAGGAAGCAGTCGATTCATATCTTCGAGCACAATGTCGGTGATAAAGCCCAATCGTCCGGCGTTGATACCGATGACGGGAACTTTGTAGGCAGCCATGGCGCGTGCTGCACCGAGCATGGTGCCGTCACCACCGATGGCAACGGCCACATCGCAGACGCGGGCAATTTCTTCGGCCGGGCCTGACTCAAACGGACAGTCGCTCGGCATGTGAGCGGCGGCGTTTTCGTCCAGATAAGGCGTGCACCCCGTACGGGTGATGAGATCCGTTAGTTCCCGGACGTAGCGGGAGATGGCGCCCTGAGGCTTGGCAATGACGGCAACGCGCTCAAACTTTTGCATTGATGAATGACTCAAAAAATGGTTCGTTCAAGAGTGTAGCAAGTTGCATCGAACACAAAAACACCGGCCGAAGATGAACTGCGGCCGGTGCATGATCTTCTTATGGAGTGTCAGACGAATCAATCGTCGAAGGTGGGCGTTTCAACGCCGAGCACCTTGTGCAGCTTTGGACTCGTCGTGGTGTACTGCAAGAAAACCTTCTTTTCCGGGAAGACGTACTTGGAGGCGCCGAAGGCTGCCAGAGCACATTCATGGAAGCCGGAAAGAATGAGTTTCTTCTTGCCCGGGTATGTGTTGATGTCACCCACAGCGAAGATGCCCGGGATGGAGCTTTCGAACTTTTCCGTATCCACCACAATTTGCTTGCGTTCGAGTTCCAGACCCCATTCGGCGATCGGACCGATCTTGGGCTGAAGACCGAAGAACACGAGCAAATGATCAAGCGGCATGCGGCGAACGACACCGTCACCGCCCGTGACGCGGATTTCGGTCATCTTGCCGTCTTTTTCTTCAAAACCCGTCACTTGACCGACTTCGAACTGCATTTCCCAGTTTTCGCACAACTCGCGCATGTGGGCAACCGACGAGGCGGCAGCACGGAAGCCGTCACGGCGGTGCAACAGCACGACGCTTTCGGCTTTGCCCACAAGGTTGAGTGTCCAGTCCAGAGCCGAGTCGCCGCCGCCGCAGATCACGACGTTCTTGCCGGCGAAGAGCTCGGGGTCACGCACGCGGTAGTGCAGTTGGGTTCCTTCGAACTTTTCGATGCCGGGCACGCGCAGAGGACGGGCCTGGAAAGAGCCCACGCCCGCGGCGATGATCACAACCTTGCACAGGAACTTGGTGCCTTTGTCGGTTTCGACGTCAAAGAGACCGTCTTCGCGTTTTTTCACTACGGTGACTTCTTGACCGAGGTGGAAAGTGGGGTTGAAGGGGTGGATTTGCTTCAAAAGATTTTCCGTGAGTTCGTAAGACGAATACACGGGCACGGCCGGAATGTCGTAGATGGGCTTGGTGGGATAAAGCTCCATGCACTGGCCGCCGACGTTTTTCAAAGAGTCGACGACGTGTGCCTTGATTTCGAGAAGGCCGAGCTCGAAAACCTGAAAAAGACCCACGGGGCCGGCGCCGACGATGACGGCATCGGTTTCAATGACCTGGTCGGTGGGTTCGGCAACGTTCAGATAATCTTCAATAGCCATGGTTGTCGTTAATTCATCAAATATTCGTTGAGCATGGGAGGCGTCGGCTTGACGCGCGCAAAAAACCGGCGCGCAAAACTCTGTCTTGCGCGCAGGCGAATCGTTGGGCGTATTTTCGCACACGAACTCTCTGTTTTGGATACGGAAAAAAGACGACTTTCTCACTGAAAACGAGGTTCAGTCCTTTTTCTGGTCGAGTACTTTTTGGCGTTGTTCGCGCAGTTTGGCATCAATTTCGCTCATGATGTAGAAGTCTCCGTCGTTGGCTTTTTGAGCGAGCTCAAACTGATAGACGGCCGCACGCGGGTTGTCCAAAAGTGCGTACATGTCGCCCGTGGCGGCAAAAGCCATTGATTTCTTACCGAGCGCCTCGTAGCTGCGCGCCAAATACATGTGGTAATCGGGGTTGCTGCGTGAAAGAGCCGATTGGTTGCGCAAATAGTTAACAAGCTCCTGGTGCTTGCCGCTTTGGAAGAGCAACTCGACGTAGTTGGAGGCAGCCAGTCCCGAGTAGGGGTACTGATTGCAGGTGCTTTTGGCTAAAGCCAGCGCCTGATCTTTTTGAGCCTGCGTTTTGGCGACCTGATAGGTGAGTTCTGCCAGGTGTTTGTCCAGAATGACGCTGTTTTCCTTGCTCGCGGCTTTGGCGGCGCGAATGGCCGTCAGTGCCTTGTCCTTTTGATTCATCTTGGCGTAGGCAACCGATAAACCGTATTGGGTTGCCACCAAGCTGTAACCTGCGGGATGGCGCTTGAGTTCGTTTTCAAAGCTCTTGGAAACTTTTAGCCAACCGTCGTAGGTCGTCTCCTGCAGCACGCGGGCGCGCGCCTTTACCAGGAAGAAGTCCATGCTGTCGCGATGCGTGACCGGAGACATATGGCGCGTGCGATTTTGCATGTCGCTCATACGTTCGGACGTCATCGGGTGGGTTGAGATGTACGCTGTGCTGGCGTTTTCGTACCAGCGATTGTTTTGCTGCAATCGTTCAAAGAACGCTTCCATGCCCAAAGGATCGAACCCGGCATTTTGGAGCGTCGAAAGCCCGAAGCGATCGGCTTCGCGTTCGGCGTCGCGCGAGTAACCCAGTTGCTTACTCAACATGGCCGCTTGTGTGCCAAGCATTACACCCATGGCTGCGTCGCCGCCGGAGCTGCCGCCTGCGCGAGCTGCAAGAAGCGCCAACAGAATCGAGCCGATGGTCATCGCAAGCGACCCCTTGCTCGACTCGATCATGCGGGCGATGTGGCGTTGCGTGACGTGTCCGATTTCGTGTCCGATGACGCCGGCCAATTCACTTTCGGTTTGCGAAGCGACAATGAGTCCCGTATGGACAGCAATGAAGCCGCCCGGCAGCGCAAAAGCGTTGAGAGATTTATCTCGAATCGGAAAGAAAAAGAAATCGTAAGGCGAAGGATCAGCGGCCGCAACGAGTCGATATCCTAACCGATTGACAAAATCTGTGAGCTCAGGATCCGGCAGGTAGGATTTGTCTGCCCGTACGCGGCGCATGAGCTGTTCGCCCAGACTGCGTTCCTCCAAAACAGTCAGATCGGCGCCTGCCACATTACCCAGGCTCGGAAGGTTGAATTCGCCCACGCCGCCCGAAAGCTGCGCGTAGGCGCCTGCCGGAGGTAGGGCAAGAGAGCAACTGACGGCAAGGACGGTAAGCGTTTTGAGAAAGCGCACGGAATTGAAAACCTATAAATCGGACGGCGGCAAAGCGTCGGCGAAACGAAATTTGAGTCGGAGCCGAGAACTTCGGTTGTGTATCATAGCGGCCTGCGGCCGAGGCGTGGTTTCCTCGGATGACTCAAAACGCAATCTTTTGCTACTGAAAATGACAGAACTCACTCATTTTGACCAGGCCGGCAATGCTCATATGGTTGATGTCGGTGCCAAAGATCAGACGCACCGCGTAGCACGTGCTCAGGGGTTCATCCGCATGAAGCCCGAAACGTTTGCCATGATTGCGCAGGGAACGGCCAAAAAGGGCGACGTGATCGGCATTGCTCGCGTGGCGGCCATTATGGCGAGCAAAAGGACGGCTGACCTGATCCCGTTGTGTCATCCGATTGCGCTCACGCGTGTGGCTGTTGATTTTGAGCTTGACGAGACACACAGCACCGTGCGTTGTGTCGCAACATGCGAAACGCGCGGGCAGACGGGCGTGGAAATGGAGGCGCTGACCGCCGTACAGGTGGGGCTTTTAACCATTTACGACATGTGCAAGGCCGTTGATCGTTTCATGGAAATCGGCGGCATCAAGCTGCTTGAAAAGTCCGGAGGTAAATCCGGTCATTGGATTGCTCCGCAGTAACACAAAGAGAAGAAAACTTAAGCAACGAATCCGAAAAAGCGGCAGGTCGGCTGGTGTCGGCCTGTCCGTTTGTTTTTTGAAAAAATGAAATTCAACTCCGGTCTCCGAGATTCGGCGCTGACGGCTTTTCGCGACTCCATTCCCGTGATGATGGGGTATCTGCCGTTGGGCTTTGTCTTCGGCTTTTTGTTCGCCCAAGCCGGCGCCGCCGCCTGGATGGCGCCGATCTGTTCGATTATCGTCTACGGCGGTGCGTCGCAGTACATGATGGTGCCGATGGTGGCTGCCGGCGCTTCGGTGCCGGCGATCGCTTTTGCCACGCTCGTGATCAATTTGCGTCATATCTTTTATGGCGTCTCTTTGCTGCAAAAGGTGCCTTCTAAGGGATGGGCGCGCTGGTACATAGCCTATACGCTTACCGACGAGACATACTCCCTGTTGTCGATCATGCCAGTCGGTACGCCCTTGGCGCGTATGCTTTTCGTGTGCTTTTTTAATCACTTGTGGTGGATTCTCGGTGGTTTCATCGGCGCGTTGGCGGGTTCGAGCGTAACGATCGGACTCACCGGCCTTGACTTCGTACTCACGAGCCTTTTTGCTATGTTGACGGCAGAACAGTGGCGCAACCGTAAGACGGCGCTTTCGCTTTGGGTGGCGCTTTTCGGTTACGCTGCCGCACGACTGCTGATGCCCGAAAACGCCCTTGCTGTCTCGATCGCTTTGTGTGCGGCCGCGGGACTTGTCTGGGGAGCATCCCGTCGCAAGCGCGATTCCGGTAACTGCGTTTTGAACAAGGAGGCCTAAGCGATGGATTTCGGATACTTGATGCTTGTGTTCATCGCTATGGCGGCGGTGACCTTTGCCGAACGCGCGCTTCCCTTTGCCGCAAGCAAATGGCTGCAAAAACAGCGCTGGGTAAGAGATCTGGGCGACTTTTTGCCTCTTGCCATTATGGTGCTCTTGACCGTGCACGCCGCAACCGACGCGGCCGTGGCGCGTGATGCTGCTCCCACTCCCGAAGTGGTGAGCATCGCTTTTGCCTTTGTGCTGCAGTGGTTCCTGAAAAATCCTCTGGTTTCGATCTTTGCGGGCACGGCTTTGTACGTCGCCTGGGTCAACGGTTACTTGCCCTTTTGACGCTAAAATTCACTTTTTACGCCTGCGCTTGTCAGATAGGCCCAACTCCTTGGGCGCGCAAGGCTTGGATTCTTTGAGATGACTGATAAAGAAACTGCCGACATCGAAGCGGGCGCCACACGTCCGACCAACTTCATCCGCCAGATCATTGAAAACGATCTGGAGCAGGGCAACAACCTGCCGCGCTACTGGTGCGGTCATCCGGCTCCCTATTCCGAACAACTGCAAAAAGGTGAGCCTGATTGGGCGCGTATTCGCACGCGTTTTCCGCCCGAACCCAACGGCTATCTGCATATCGGTCACGCCAAGAGCATTTGCTTGAATTTTGGACTGGCGGCCGATTACAAAGGTGTCTGCCACATGCGCTTTGACGACACCAATCCGGTGAAAGAAGACCAGGAGTACGTTGACGCGATCAAGGAAAGCGTCCGCTGGATGGGCTTTGACTGGAAGCAGGGCACGGAAGATAACCTTTATCACGCGTCCGATTATTTTGATTGGATGTACGCCTTTGCCGAACATCTGATCAAGACCGGCTACGCTTACGTCGACGAGCAGAGTGCCGACGAAATGCGCGCCAATCGCGGTACGCTTTTCGAGCCGGGCAAGAACTCGCCCTATCGAGACCGCAGCCCTGAAGAAAACCTGCGCATTTTCCGCGAAATGCGCGACGGCAAGCACCCGGAAGGTTCCATGGTGCTGCGTGCCAAGATTGACATGGCTTCGCCCAACATCAATCTGCGCGATCCGGCGATCTATCGCATCCGTTTTGCTGAACACCAGTCCACGGGCAATAAGTGGTGCATCTACCCGATGTACACCTTTGCGCACCCGATCGAAGACTCGCTCGAAAATATCACCCACTCGATCTGCACGCTCGAGTTTGACGACCAGCGCGCGTTCTACGACTGGGCGCTCGAGCGCATTGTGCCGGTACTTCGTACGCCCCAGTACGAAGAAGCCAAGAGAATCATCGCCGACATGGCTGCCGGCAAAGACGATCGCGCGCTGGCGTTTGCCCGCGCTGCGTTCAACGCCGCTGACAAGCTTGGTCAGAGCGAACCAGAAGTGGCCATGCGTGAGATCTTTGGCCGCTGGTCTGCCACGGGTGGTCCGGAGACGCTCGAAGGCACCGAAGGCAAGAGTTTCTTTACGTTGTTGCAGATGAACACCGAAAACTTCACGCCGTTGCTTCAGAGCGCGTTGTCGGTGGTGCGCAACAACTTCTTCCTGCTTTCGCATCAGTACGAATTCAACCGTCTGACTCTCACCTATGTGGTGCTCTCCAAGCGCAAGCTTATTTCCCTCGTTCAGCAGGGTCTGGTCGACGGCTGGGACGATCCGCGTATGCCTACCCTCGTCGGTCTGCGTCGCCGCGGCTACACCGCCGCAGCATTGCAGAAGTTTGTCGAAAACTGCGGCGTGAGCCGCGTGGCTGGCGGTTGGATTGACTACAGCGTGCTTGAGCAGTCGCTTCGCGAGGACCTGGAAAGCACGGCCGAACGGCGCGCCGGCGTTGTGCATCCGTTAAAGCTCATTCTGGACAACTATCCGGAGGGTAAGAGCGAAGAGCTTGTGTGCCCGAATCACCCGCAAAAACCCGAAATGGGAACGCGTACGGTGACGATGAGCCGGGAACTCTGGATCGAACAGGAAGACTTTGCCGAAGTGCCTCCGAAGGGCTATCGCCGACTGACGATTCCGGCCGACGGTACGCCCGCCAAGCCCGTGCGTCTGCGCAACAGTTACGTGATTGTGCCCACGTCCTTTGAAAAGGACGCCGAAGGCAACGTCGTGTGCGTGCATGCCGACTACCTGCCGGAAACCAAGAGCGGTACGGCCGGCGCCGATTCCGTCAAGACGAAGGCGGCCATTCACTGGCTTGATGCCCAGACCGCCGTCCCCGCGCAGTTCCGTATGTACGATCGTCTCTTTACGGTGCCGCAGCCTGACTCGGCCGAGGATTTCCTCGACGTTTTGAACCGTGACAGCAAGTTCGTAAGCCAGGGCTTTGTTGAGCCCAACGTGGCCGCAGCTGCTCCCGAAACCCGCTATCAGTTTGAGCGCATCGGTTATTTCGTAACCGATATCAAGGATCACAGCGCCGAACATCCGGTGCTCAATCTTGCCGTCGGACTGCGCGACAGTTGGGGCAAGAACGCGAAGTAACAGAATCGTTCCCCAGCGGTACAAGAGCCTGCCCGAATTCTCCCGTTCGTCGTCATTCGACGCTCGGAGGTCGGACAGGCTTTTTTGTTTGTGTAAAGGCCAATTCATGGTTTTGTATTTAGTCAAACAAAAAAGATGTCGGGTAGGGACATCCGAAAGTTTGAACGGGTGCTTTTGACGTTTCTCCATATAATCGCTCAGGTTGAGTGCGGCCTTTTTTGCGCCGGCGGGTAGCTTGCGCGCAAAAAGTTGAGAAAGCGGTCGTGCTCAGAAAACCACAGATCGATTCAAATAGGAATCGACAATCTTTGTTGGGGAGACAACAAACATGAAAAAGATTCTTATCGCAACCGCAGTCGCTGCCGCCTTCGGCATGGCCAACGCTGCCGAACAGGCTGACATTGTCGTGATCGGTGCAGGCGGTGCCGGTATGGCTGCTGCCGTTCAGGCGCACGACAACGGCGTCAAGAAGGTTGTGATCATCGAAAAGATGCCGATGGTCGGCGGTAACACGATCCGCGCTACCGGCGGTATCAACGCTGCTGAAACGCCGCAGCAGGCAAAGCTCGGCATTAAGGACAGCATCGAACAGATGTACAAGGACACGATGAAGGGCGGCCACAACCGCAACAATCCTGAACTCGTGAAGGTTCTGTGCGAAAACTCCAACGATGCTGTTCAGTGGCTGATCAAGCTCGGCGGTAACTTCAACGACGTCGGCTTTATGGGCGGCGCCACCAACAAGCGTTGCCACCGTCCGACGGGCGGCGCCGCTGTTGGTCCTGAAGTTGTCAAGACGCTCTATAACGCTGTTGAAGCCCGCAAGATTGATCTGCGCACGGACTCTCAGGTTGTCGACCTGATTGTCAAGAACGGTGCTGTGGCCGGCGTCAAGGTTAAGGACGAAGACGGCAAGGTCTACGAAATCGACTCCAAGGCTGTTGTGAACGCAGCAGGCGGCTTTGCCGGCAACAACGCTATGGTTTCCAAGATCATTCCGCGTCTGAAGGGCTTTGCCACGACGAACCATCCGGGTGCCACGGGCGACGGCCTGCTGCTCTCCGAAAAGGTCAAGGCTGCCTTTGTTGACATGGACCAGATCCAGACCCACCCGACTGTTGTTGAAACGACCGGCGTGATGGTGACCGAAGCCGTCCGTGGCAACGGTGCTGTGCTGATCAACAAGGAAGGCAAGCGCTTCTTCGACGAACTCAACACGCGTGATGCCGTGTCGGCCGCTATCCTGAAGCAGACCACCGGCCACGCCTACATGTTCTTTGACGATGACGTTCGCAAGTCTCTGAAGGCTATCGAAGGCTACATTAAGATGCCGGGTATGGTCATCCAGGGCAAGGATCTCGACGAAGTGGCCAAGAACATGGGTGTTCCGGCTGCTAACCTGAAGGCAACGATGGCTCAGTACGCCAAGGATCAGGCTGCTGGCAAGGATAGCTGCTGCGGCCGCACCAAGATGGAACGTCCGCTCAACAAGGCTCCGTACTATGCTATTCTCGTCACCCCGGCTGTGCACCACACCATGGGCGGCGTGAAGATCAACACGAAGGCTGAAGTGATCAATGTCGACGGCAAGGTGATTCCGGGTTACTTCGCAGCCGGTGAAGTGACCGGTGGTGTTCACGGCGGCAACCGCCTCGGCGGCAATGCTCAGGCTGACATCATTGTGTTCGGCCGCATCGCTGGCAACAGCGCTTCCGCTTACGCCAAGGCGCACTAACCTTTTAACTTTGTAAGAACCAAGAGGAGTTCATAACCAATGATCAAGCAATTGATTGTTGCTGCATCTGCCGCTCTGCTGTGTGCAGGTGCTCAGGCCGCTTCCTACAAGGACGGCACCTATACCGGTGAAGGCACCGGTAACGCCAGCAAGATCCAGGTGGAAGTTGTTGTTGCCGGTGGCAAGATCACTTCCGTGAAGGTTGTCAAGCATGGCGAAACCGAAATGCTGCTCAATGCCGCTCAGAAGAAGTTGTCCAAGGCAATCATCAAGAAGAACGGTACGGAAGGTGTCGCTGCTGTAACGGGAGCGTCCAATTCCTCCAAGGGCATCATCGAAGCTGTGAACAAGGCGCTCGAATCCGCCAAGTAATCGGCTCGATTGCGTGATGCGAAAAAGGCTCGGAGTGGGGAAATCCCGCACCGGGCCTTTTCCATATATAGTGCGCATACTTTGCAACCAATTTTGATTGATTTGAAGGATGTCCGCTTTGATTGATACGACTTTTCGATTTTGTATGCGTGCTCGTGCGGTCTTGTTAGCTGTCGCTCTGTCCAGTGCGCTGAATGCCCCCGTTTCGGCGGCCGATCCTCACGAAACGCTCTACGAAACGCAGTACCAGGGGCTGGCGATGGGAACGCTGATCACCGCTCGTCTGATTTCTCCGGATGATAAAGCGGTGCAAAAGCTCGATGACTTTCTGTCGGATCGCATTGATGCCTATGAGACGCTTTTTACGGTGCACCGTGAGGGGCCGCTTTACGAGGTGAACAAACGCTCGGGTCAATGGGTTGATGTCGACTGCCGCATTGCCGAGCTGACGGAAAAAGCCAAGACAATTGCCGAGGCTTCCGACAGAGCGTTTGAACCCACGATCGGCACTTTGGTCAATGTGTGGAAAATCGGCTTCGGCGGCAATCAGGTTCCTGAGCGCCGTGACATTGAGGCGGCTCTTGAAAAGGTCGACTACACCAAGATCGAAACCAAGCGGGAAAACAATGTCTGCCGTATGCGAATCGGCAAAGGGCAGAGCATTGATTTGGGCGCTATCGCCAAAGGTTGGATCGGAACGGCGCTTACTCAGGACTTAAAGGCGGCTGGTGCCACCAATGTGCTTCTTGATCTGGGCGGCAATGTAGCTTTGCTCGGCAAGTCTCCTGCCGGACGCCCTTGGAATGTCGGCATCCAGCGCCCCGACAAAGAACGGGGTCAAATTTTTGCCGTCGTCAAAGCCTTTGACGAATCGGTGATCACCTCGGGTGCGTATGAGCGCAAAATTGAGAAGGACGGCAAGTCTTATGGGCACATTTTGAGTCCTGAGACGGGGATGCCTGTTGCCACCGACATTGCTAGCGTCACGATTGTCGACAAGGATGGCGCACGGGCCGACGGCTGGTGCACGGCGCTTTTTGCGATGGGCGTTGAAAAAGCCGTCAAGAAGATGGCCGAACAAAAGGATTTGGGCGTATTTATTTTGGACGCCGACCTGAAGCGTGCATGGGTGAGCAAGTGCATTGCCGATCGCCTCAAAGTGCAGGATCCGCAGGTGAAACTCACAATTGTGGAATAAGACACAATACTAAATTTTCAGTTTCGTGATTCGCGCGTAGCAACATGGTTGACACAAGCGCGCGACCTAGTTAAATTAACCTAGATTTGCAGGCGCGCAGCGCCGCTGTCTGAGCTCGATGGTGACAGACAACGGATGCTCGTGCCTTTTCGCTAGGAGAACCCTTCATGTCTTTTGATGAAAACGCGCCGCGAACCGTACGCGATATGATCGAGCCGGCAATTAAGAAGGCCGGCGGTTGGGTGAACACGCACGCTCACGCAGACCGTGCGTTTACGTTGTCTCCCGAAATTCTCGAGATGCGCCGCACGCACTCTTTGCAGCAGAAGTGGGATGCACTGGATCGTTTAAAGAGCGAATCGACGGAAGAAGATTTCTATCGGCGTTTTTCCATGTTCTTTGAACTGATGATCGAGCAGGGCTGCACGGCCTGTGCTACGTTCGTGGACATTGATCCGCAGACTGAAGATCGCGCCATCAAGGCCGGCCTTCGCGCTCGTGAGCACTACGCCGATCAGATCACGGTAAAGTTTGCCAACCAGACTCTCAAGGGTGTGATTGATCCTGAAGCGCGTAAATGGTTTGATATCGGCGCCGAGATGGTGGATATCATCGGCGGATTGCCCAAACGCGATGAGCGCGACTTCGGTCGTGCGGCCGAAGCCTTTGACATTCTGCTTGGGACCGCTAAAGCGCAGAATAAGATGGTGCATGTGCACGTCGACCAGTTCAATCTCTCCAGCGAATACGAAACCGAAATGCTTGCGCACAAGGCGATCGAACATGATATGCGCGGTCGTGTGGTCGCCATTCACGGAATTTCGATCGGTGCGCACTCCCGCATGTATCGTCAGCGCCTTTACACGCTTCTCAAGGAAGCCGGTGTGATGATGGTTTGCTGCCCGACGGCCTGGATTGACACGGCCCGTACGGAAATGATCGGTCCGATGCACAACTCGATGACGCCCGTTGATGAACTTGTTCCCGCCGGCGTCACGGTGGCGCTTGGTACCGACAACGTGTGCGACGCCATGGTCCCGTGGAGTGCGGGCGATATGTGGCATGAACTGCAGTTGCTTGCCACCGGCTGCCGCTTCGATGATTTCGAACAGCTTGTCAATATCGCCACTGTCAACGGCCGCAAGGTTCTCGGCATTGAGTAAAAGGGGAAAGCATCATGAAATTTAAGCCCAGCTACACCAGCAGCATTGCCGAAGACATCATGGCTGAGCGCCTGATTCGTGCGCAGGCGGTGGAATTTCTGGCAGATGCGCCGATGCGCTTGAAATCTGGCCTGATTTCGCCTGTGTACGTCGACAACCGCAAACTTTTCTCGCATCCGGAAGCTTGGCGCGATATCGTCGAAACGATGGCAAGTCGCGTTGAAGAATACGATCTGGAATTCGATATTGTCGCGGGCGTCGAAGCCGCCGGTTCCATGCATGCCGCAGCACTTGCCTATCGTCTCGGTTTGCCCGCCATCATGGTGCGCCAGAAGGCCAAGACCTACGGCAACCACTCCCGCATTGAAGGCGGTGATGTCAAGGGTATGCGCGTTTTGCTTCTGGAAGATCACATCTCAACCGGCTTGAGCTGCCTTGACGCTATCCGTGCCTTGCGCGGTGAAGGTGCACAGGTGACGCAGGTGATGTCGATTACCAATTACGCGATTCCCGAAACGCAGCGACTCTTTAAGCAGGAAGGCATCGACACCTACGACGTGATCGCCTTTGAAAAGGTGGTACGAAAGGCCAAGGAAATGGGTGTGATTGATGACGAGCACGAAAAGTTGGTTCTCGAATGGTTGCAGACGCCCTGGACGTGGGCTGCTATGCATGGCGTTGTGGCGAGCGCCATCGAAAACTGATGAGTACCGTCATTTATCCCGGGCCCGTTTTCGGGCCCGTTCGCAGTCGGCGTCTGGGTAAGAGCCTGGGAGTCAACTTGTCGCCAGCAGACGGCAAGATCTGCAGCTTTGACTGTATTTACTGTGAATGCGGTCTCAATGACGAGCGTCGTCCCAAACTCAAAATGCCTTCGCGCGAGGCTGTGCGCGAAGCGCTTGAGGCGCGGCTTATTGCGATGAGTGAAGCTGACGATCTGCCCGAAGCGATTACGTATTCGGGTAACGGCGAACCGACCTCGCACCCGGACTTTCTCAATATCGTACGCGATACGCTGGCGTTGCGAGACAAATACTGTCCGCAAGCCAAGGTGTGTCTGCTCACCAACGCCACGCACCTGAACCGCGACGATGTCTTTGAGGCCGTTCGTCTGATTGATCGCCCGTGTCTGAAACTCGATACGGTCGATGCTGATTACATTCGGTTGGTGGATCGGCCCAACGCGCGTTACGACGTCAAAGAGGTGATCGAACGCATCAAGGCTCTCCGTGGCCGTTGCGTTGTTCAGACGATGTTCATGCAAGGTTCCTTTGCCGGGCAAAGCGTCGACAACACGACTGAAAAGTATGTGGGACCCTGGCTCGAGGCTTTGTCGCAGATTCGTCCTGAGGGGGTCGACATCTACACCCTGGCACGTGAAACGCCGGTGGTGGGCCTCAAAAAGGCTCCCGTCGAAACGCTTACGCAAATCGCCGCACGTGTAGAGAGTCTTGGTATCAGTGTGCATTGGTATGGCTGAGGGAGGCCGGCTTGTCGGAATCGTTTTTTAGAAAAAACGGTGCTTTGACGGAGCCGGCTTTTTTGTTGTCTCTTTTTGACGACGCCATGGGCGATAATTGCGACACAGTCTTTTGTAAAAATTGCGCCGTCCTTTCGGGGAAAACTTTGCCGGGACGAACAAGCGCGCCCAACTTTTAAGGAGTCCTAGGACATGTTTCGCCACTCCAACACCATCGCAGTTTGCGACAGCGAAGTCTGGAAATTTATTCAGGCCGAATCGGATCGTCAGGAACAGCACATTGAGCTGATTGCGAGCGAAAACTACACGTCTCCGGCAGTGATGCAGGCTCAAGGTTCGCTTTTGACGAACAAGTACGCCGAAGGTTATCCGGGAAAGCGCTATTACGGCGGCTGCCAGTATGTTGACGAGGTGGAGCGTATTGCCATTGAACGCGCCAAGAAGCTCTTTTGCGAGCCGGCAGGCGTTGAGATGGCCGTCAATGTCCAGCCGCACTCCGGCGCTCAGGCCAACGAAGCTGTTCTTTTCGGACTTTTGAATCTGGGCGATACCGTGATGGGAATGAGTCTGGCCGATGGCGGTCACCTGACTCACGGCATGCATTTGAACTTTTCCGGCCGTTATTTCAACATTGTGAGTTACGGCGTTCGCGATGACACCGAGGCTATTGACTATGACGAAGTCGAGCGTCTTGCCAAGGAACATCAGCCCAAGCTGATCATTGCCGGAGCTTCGGCTTATTCGCTGCATATTGACTTCAAGCGCTTTGCGGATATCGCGCACTCGGTGGGTGCCATTTTGATGACCGACATCGCGCACTACGCGGGCCTTGTGGCCGCGGGTGTTTATCCGAGTCCGTTCGGGTACGCCGACGTGGTGACTACGACGACGCACAAAAGTTTGCGCGGCCCGCGCGGCGGCATTATTTTCTGCCGCCCCGATCTTGAAAAGAAGATCAACTCGGCTGTGTTCCCGGGCACGCAGGGCGGCCCGCTCATGCATGTGATTGCGGGCAAGGCGGTGGCGCTTGGTGAAGCACTGAAGCCTGAATTCAAGGCATACGGTCAGCAAGTGATCAAGAATGCAGAAGTTCTAGCCAAGACGCTTATGGAACGTGGTCTTCGAATTGTTTCGGGCGGCACGCAAAGCCACGTGATGCTCGTTGATCTTCGTCCGATGAATTTGACCGGAAAGGCTGCCGAAGCGCTTTTGGGAGCGGCGCACATCACCGTTAACAAGAACGCGATTCACAACGATCCTCAAACGCCGTTTGTAACCTCGGGCATTCGGCTGGGCACACCTGCCATGACCACGCGAGGCTTTAAGGAAGAAGAAGCGCGCAAGGTGGGTAATCTTATCGCCGACCTGTTGTCAGCTCCTGAGGACGCGCAGGTGCTCGAGCACGTGCGTACCGAAGTCGATCAGCTCACGGCAATGTTCCCCGTCTATCGACCCTAAGCTGTTTTCGGGCGTTTTCCAGGAGTTTTCAAGATGCGTTGCCCGTTTTGCAAGTCTAAGGACACGGCGGTGGTGGACTCTCGCGCAAGCGAAGATGGTTTCTCTATTCGTCGTCGGCGTCAGTGCAGCCATTGCGGCAAGCGTTTCACAACGTTTGAGCGTGTGGAAATCAATATGCCGGCCATCATCAAGCGAACCGGCGTGCGCCGCGAATACGATCGCGACAAGGTTCGCGGATCTATGCGTCTTGCGCTGCGCAAGCGTTTGGTGAGCGACGAGCAGATTGAGGAAGCCATTACGCTCATCGAGCAGCGTCTTCGCAGTCTTGGCGAGCGGGAGGTCAAAAGCGAAAAGGTGGGCGAATTTGTGCTTGAGGAACTTAAGCGGCTCGACAAGGTCGCCTATGTTCGTTTTGCGAGCGTCTACTTCAATGTGGAAGACCCTGAAGCTTTCAAGCGATTGATGCGTGATATGGAAATCGACAAAAACGAAGCAAAATGACCGATACGAGCGATGAGATTTTTATGCGCGCCGCTCTCGAAGAGGCGCGCAAAGGGCGCTACATCGCCCCTCCCAACCCGGCTGTCGGCTGTGTGATCGTCAAGGACGGTCAGATCGTGTCTCGGGGTTATACCCATGCTCCGGGCTCTCAGCACGCTGAAATTGATGCGATCATGAATGCCAAGGAGGCCGGTGTTGACATCGCCGGCGCAACCTATTACGTGACGCTTGAACCCTGTTCGCACTACGGACGAACGCCGCCTTGTGCGGCACGTCTCATTGAGGAGCGAGCCGGTCGCGTGGTCGCAGCAATTGAGGATCCCAACCCGCAGGTTGCCGGCAAGGGCATCGAGATGTTGCGGCAGGCGGGCATTCCGGTTGACTGCGGCGTGTGTCGCGATGAAGCCTACGAATCCAATATTGGTTTTTTTACCCGCATGAAGACGGGCAAGCCCTGGGTTCGCCTTAAGACGGCTGTGACACTTGACGGACGCACGGCGTTATTTAACGGTGCAAGCCGTTGGATCACGAGTGAAGAGGCTCGACGTCGCGGCCGCCTTTGGAGGGCGCGCGCACAGGGGATTCTCACCGGCATTGGTACGATTCTTGCGGACAATCCTCAGATGAGCGTACGCGAAGAAAAATTGCCGAGTCCGGTCAAATTTGTGGCTGACAGTCAGGCACTGACGCCGGTGACCTTCAACATCTTGCAAGGTCAGCCCACGACGATTTTTGTCAGCCGGAAAGCGCCTCAGTCGCGCGTTGAAGCCCTGCGGGCCGCAGGTGCGATCGTCAAGTGCGTCGGCGGCAACGACGAGCTGGATTTGGAAGAGGTCATACGTCAGATCGGAGCAGCCGAAATCAATGAACTGCATGTCGAGGCGGGAGCCACTCTTTCGGGAGCTCTTCTGCGGGACGATTTGGTCGATGAGATCGTTTGCTATCTGGCTCCGGCTGTGATGGGTGATGGGATGCCCTTTGCCAAGCTCGGCCCCTTCAAGCAAATGAGTGAGGTGCTGCGCGGAAAGTTTGTGAGCGTGGAAAAAGTCGGTGACGATCTTGAGGTCGTACTCAGAAAAAATTAACTGCAACTGCGGCAGGCCCCGACAACGGAGTGCCGCTTTTTAGGAAAAAAAGAAAATATGTTTACCGGAATTATTCAGGCCATCGGCAAGGTGCGTGAACCCGAAAAGCTTGGCAACGGCGTTCGTCTGACGATTGTTACGCCCGAGGATTTTCATCTCGAAGAAGTGCGCGTGGGCGACTCGATTGCTGTTAACGGTGCCTGCATGACGGTTGTCAACATCGAAGGGAAGTCTTTTCAGATTGACGTGAGCGCCGAGAGTCTTTCCAAGACCTGCGGGCTGGATACTTTCGGTGAAGTCAACCTTGAAAAAGCAATGCGTCTGGGCGATCGCGTCGACGGCCATCTGGTGAGCGGGCACGTTGACGGCGTGGGCCAAGTCGAATCCATGACCAAGATCGCTGAAAGCTACAAGCTCGTGATTCGCGCTCCCTTGAAGCTTTCGCCCTACTTGGCCTACAAGGGGTCGGTGGCGGTCAACGGTGTGTCGCTTACCGTCAACGAAGTCGAAGACACGGCCATGGGGGCGCTCATCAGCATCAATCTCATTCCTCACACCGTTGAAGTGACGACGCTCAAGCACCTCAAGGCACAGGATTGGGTCAATTTGGAAATCGATACGATCGCGCGCTATGTCGAGCGCATGATCAAGCTTCGCGAAGACGAAGGCGACGATCTGTTCTGATCGAAAGCGGCGCGGAAGGAAGGGTATTCGATGGCGTTGCTTTTTACGCCTTTAAAGATGGGGGCGCAGACGCTGCCTAACCGCATTTGCGTGCCTCCGATGTGTTGCTGTCTGGCTCGTGAAGGAGTGGGCAGTGACGAACTCATTGCGCACTACGAGAAGCTTGCCGCTTCCGGAGCGGGATTGGTGGTCATTGAGGCAACGGCTGTTCGTGCCGACGGACGTATCACCACGCGATGTCTGGGGCTTTACAACGACGAGCAGGAGCGATTTTTCAAAAGGCTTCTCAAGGCTTGCCGTGCCGTGGCTCCCGCCGAGACCAAGTTCTTCCTTCAGCTTTCGCATTGCGGTCGTAAAGGCAGTCGCAAAGATCCCAAAACGGGGCATGGGACACTGTTACCCGAGGAGGGCGGCTTTGCGTTGATGGCGCCTTCGGCCGTTGCCTATACGCCGCAGGCGCCGATGCCTCGTGAGATGACCGAAGCCGATATTGACCGGATGCTGCAAGCTTTTGAAGCGGCTGCGCACCGCGCAGCCCGTGTGGGCTTTGACGGCATCCAGATCCATGCCGCACACGGCTACCTCGTTCACCAGTTCCTCTCGCCTGTGACCAATCGTCGCACAGATAACTGGGGCGGCTCGCTTCAAAACCGGCAGCGCTTTGCGCTGGAGGTTGTCAAGGCCGTTCAAAGGGGGGCCCCCGAGCTTGACGTCATGGTTCGTCTTTCGGCTTGCGACTGGATGCAAAACGGAGCCGGCGAGGAACAGGCTTTGTCCCTAGCCTGCGCGCTTGCCGCACTCAATATTTGTGCCGTTGACGTTTCCTCGGGGGGCATTGATCCCGCACAGCAGCCGCCGGCGTCGCTCACCGCGGCGCATACGTTGTTTGCGCACCACATCAAAGAGAAGGCTCGGATTGTGACTTTCACGAGCGGCGGCATCGTCGAGCCGCTTCAGGCCGAAGAGATCTTGCGCTCGCAGGATGCCGATGCCGTTTGCATCGGACGCGAAATGATTAAAAACCCGAGTTGGGTGTGGGCCGCTGCGCAAAGCTTGGGCAACCCGGTGCAAACGCCCGTGTTTGCCGCGGCGTTTTAGGCTTCAGGCTCTTTCCAGAGTCCTTTATCCTTGAGCGTTGCCTCGGCTACATCCATCGTGCGCAGAATACGGTAGCGTGCGACAGCTCCGATGATCATGCCGATGGCACACAAGAGAAGCGCTTGAGAGAGCGGCATCAAAACGGCGGGAGAATCAGGCTTGAACTGCGCAATGAGCGTCAGTCCGAAGGCGACAAAGCAGTAGAGAACGCGGCGACGGAAATCGGCTTTGCAGACTTCTTCGTCAGGGTTTAGGTCCTGAGCCTTGAGCAGGCGCGCCAGACAAGCTTGGGCGGGGACGGCGCGGGCAATTTCATTGGGGCTTGTATCTTTTGCACAAACCGCTAAAATGGCGCGCCCGCGTGTTGCGTTTCGATCGAACGTCCAGAAATAGACGGGAAGATAGAGGCGCACTGCCTGCACGATCGTGTAGAGTGCGGCAAAAATGAGCAGGCCGGTGGTGACCCAGGCGGGAATCGAAGGCATGTTTGTTTTTGAAGTTCAGAGTGTCGTTGGGCCAAAGTATAAGAGTTTGTTCTGTGCTCTGACCAAACGGCAATCCGAAATCGTTTTGTTAAAAAACGGTGTTTCCGCGGCGATTTTTTCCGGAGAAAGGTAAAATCGTCTGTTATTGAAGAATTTTTGTTTGCATTCGCAAACAAACCACTGCAGAGGCTGGAAAGTCAGATATGACCGTGAAGACCTTCAAAGGGGAGCTTGATGGCTCCGAAATGAACATCGGCATTGTTGTTTCGCGTTTTAACGAGTATGCCGGCAAAGAAGAACTGGATGCTTGCCTTGAAGAGCTCAAGGTGCTCGGCGTTCAGGAAGATAGCATCAGCGTGGTGTCGGTTCCCGGTGCCCTGGAAATTCCTTTTGCGCTTCAAATGATGGCCGAAAGTGAAGAGTTTGACGCTCTGATCGCTCTGGGTGCCGTGATTCGCGGTGAAACCTATCACTTCGAAATCGTGGCCGACACATCTTCTGCCGAAATTGCTCGCGTGAGCCGTGAATACGACATTCCGGTTGCAAACGGTGTCCTCACGACCTATGACGATGAGCAGTGCAAGGCTCGTACTCACATGAAAGGTAAGGACTGCGCACGTTGTGCCGTTGAAATGGTCAATTTGCAGACGAGCCTTTACGAAAACTTTTATAGCTCCGATTGGGAAAAGTTCGGCGATGACGACGACGAGATCCTGGCGGACGACATCGAAAAACATGACGGAAAGTGCTAATTTGCGGTCTCGCTTGAGCCTGGGGCCTCGTCGCAAAGCCCGTGAGTTTGCGCTCTTGGGTGTGTACGAGTCGCTGATCAATGAATCGGCTGATTTTGCGGCAATTGACGCTAATCTGCTCAGTGTTATCACCGATGAAGGCAGCCCTGTTGCCGGATGCGATCTCAGCTCGGAAGACTTCGATCACTGCGATCAGGAGTTTTACCGTGACATCCTTGACGGAGTGATCAAGGGCAAGGGAGAGCTTCTCGAGACACTCTCTCGTCATCTTGACCGCGACCCGCAACGTTTGTCTGTGGTGGAGCGCGCCTGTCTGATGATCGGTACGTGGGAAATGAAGAATTGCCCGCAGATTCCCTATCGCGTCGTGATTAACGAAGCGGTGGAATTGTGCAAAGTCTTCGGTGCCGATCGAGGCTATAAGCTCGTCAACGGCGTGCTTGACAAGGTCGCAAGCGAACTGCGTCCCGCTGAACACGAGGCTTAAGGCTGAGGCTGTCGAAAACAGCACACCGCAAAAGGTGCGGCTTTGAGAGAGAAAGTTTCTCTTTCGGCCGTGCCTTTTTTGTTTTTTGCGCCAAAATAGGCTTTGTTGTCGGACAACAGGAGGTTGAAAGAATCCTATGGCTCAAAACGGCGAATTTCAGATTATCGAGCGCTTTTTTACGCATGAAAACTTCGGCGCCTGGGAAAGCAAGGGCGTAGGCGACGATTGCGCCATTATCGACATGCCGGCAGGTCGCATTGCCGTGACGGCCGATATGATGGCCATTGGCACGCATTTTCTTCCCACGCAGCGACCGGAAGACATCGGCTACAAGGCTCTGGCCGTGAATTTGTCGGATTTGGCGGCCGCCGGCGCTATTCCGCGTGCGTTTTTTCTCACGATTGGACTGCCTGCACGAGATGATGCCTGGTTAGCGAGCTTCACCAAAGGCATGACGGAACTGTCTCGACAGGCGGGTTGTCCGCTGCTCGGAGGGGACACGACGCGAACGGCTAAGGTTGGGGATATTCATGCTCCGGTGACGATTTCGATCACAGCGATGGGCGAGTTGCCGCAAAGCATGGGTCTTACTCGATCCGGAGCTCGCCCCGGTGACGATATTTGGGTGTCCGGCTGTGTGGGCGGGGCCTGGGCGGCACTGATGCATCGCTGGGGCAAACTCACTCTCGACGCACGCGTTTTCCCGGCAGCGGCACTTGCCATGGATCGACCGAATCCCCGTAATGCACTCGGGACCGCGCTTCTGAGTTCGGCGACGGCCTGTGCGGATATTTCCGACGGCTTGGCGCAAGACTTGGGGCATATTCTGGAGCGAAGCGGCGTGGACGCTGATGTGCTGTGGAACGCTGTGCCCAAGCACCCGGCCTTGGCGGCACTGTCGCAGGAGCAGCAAGTCGAAGCGGCCATGAGCGGCGGCGACGATTACGAACTTGTCTTCACGGCACCGGCTGATAAGCGCGGTTTGATTGAACAGGCTTCGATTTCCGCGCTCACACCCGTAACCCGCATCGGCCGAATTGTCGAAAAGAAACCGAGCGGAGCGCCGCTTGCAATTCGTGATGCCTCTGGTCGATCGCTTTTCTTGCCGGTACAGGGATTCGATCATTTTGCGCAAAGTGCTGATTGAAAACGAAGAGCTTTTGCCGATGTTGTCAGAGAAATACAGTGCGGACAATCCTGCCTACAACGTGCGCCCCGGGTTGAAGTTTGCCTTCTCGCACCCGGCGCACGCAGTGGCGCTCTTTTTCGGTGCAGGCTGTCTGAGACCGGGGCCGGGTACGTGGGGAACGCTTGCCGGCGTGCTCGTCTGGGCGGTTTTGGTGCAGTTTTTAAGCTGGAAGACGCTCTCAGTATGTATTGCGGTTCTTTTTGTGCTCGGGGCGTTGGCTGCAGAGAAAACCTGCCGCGATCTCGGCGTACAGGATGCCGGTTGCGTGGTTGTCGACGAGGTGGTTGCGGTTTGGTTGGTGTGCCTGATGTTGCCGCAAAACGGTATTGCTTGGTGCGCTGCTTTTCTCGCGTTTCGACTTTTTGACATCGTGAAGCTGCCTCCGGCAAGTTGGGTGGATCGTCACATCCATAACGGCTGGGGGATCATGCTCGACGATTTGTTGGCGGGCGTCTGGGCTGCAGTGGTTTTGGTGGGAATTGATATGCTCTGCAATCGACTGTTTCCCGGTGCCAACCTTTTTATCGGGGTCTTCTGATGGATTCATATGAACTGGCGCTTGAGCTCGGCCAGAAAGCCAAGCGGCGCGGTGTGACCGTGGCAACGGCTGAGAGTTGCACGGCGGGCGGTCTCGGCTTTGAAATCACAGCCGTTCCCGGATCAAGCGAGTGGTACGAACGCGGCTTTATCACGTATACGAACCGTGCTAAAGAAGAGATGCTTGGAGTGAAGGCCGAAACGCTTGCCGCGTTTGGTGCCGTCAGTTGCGAGACGGCCCGAGAGATGGCCAGCGGCGCTCTGGAACATTCCGGCGCACAACTTTCCGTGTCCATTACTGGGATTGCGGGGCCAGGCGGCGCTGTGCCAGGCAAGCCCGTGGGGACGGTGTGTTTTGGCGTGGCATTGAAGACAGACGGCAAGGCCACGGTGCAAACCTCCCGTATGCAGTTTGAGGGTAGCCGCGACGCTGTACGGCGTCAAAGTATTCGCTATGCGCTGCAATTGCTGTGCAAAGCACTCGGTGACAAGTGCTAACAACAGATTTGTCTGACCGCTCTCGGGAACAATGACGACGTGTGCCACAATGCAGATTCCGATGACTCGTTTCGAGATTTGATGGAATGGAACCTCTGACAAAAACAAAAAAAGAATCCTCTGCGGCGCTCGACGCTTTCGATAGGCTTTTCAACGTGTGCCAGTTTCTGGGCCTGAGCGCCATTGCCATTGCGGCTATTGTCGGCTTCGGGACTGAGCTCTGGCGTATGGTGACGGCCGATACGATCGCCTTGGGCGACCTGCTCTTGCTCTTTCTTTATACCGAAGTGATGGTGATGGCGCGCGCGGCGCTTCACAGTCACCACGAACTTGCTATCGCAATGCCGATTGCCATTGCCATCGTGGCCATGGGGCGCTATATGGTTGTGAGTTCGGATCACAACGCGCTGCACCAGATGATGTACGCAGGCGCCATCTTCATTCTGGTGGCAGCGCTCTTTCTTTGGAAGATGCGCGTGCGCCTCACCGGTTGGTCGGCAGGCAAGGACAACGCTGACTAAGAAACACGCACATAAAACACGCGCACAAACTTCAGAGCCTGTGCGCGTTTTTTATGGGTAAGAACGAAACGATCAGAGTGTGACGTCGTGGGCGTTGCCGATCGTAAGGAAATGGCCGCCGGCGACGTAGTGAAGCGTACGGCAACTGTCGTTTCCCTCTGGGAAGTGCCAGTGTCCCTCGGAGAAGACGCGGGAATCAGCCCAGGCCGCTACGGCTTCGCCGATAAAGAGGTCGTGCTTTTTCTCGTTGTATTCGTTCGGAATCACTTTGAAAAGCACAGCACAGAGCACTCCTTCGACGGTGGGGATGTCGCAACCTTCGAACTTGAAAAGCTTAGCGCCGCTTTTTTCAATCTTGTCGGCTTCGTCGAACTTGCTCACCGAACCCAGGTAAAGCGTTTCGCGGGCAATTTCCAACGACGGCAGGGACAACATGAAGTAGCCGGTCTTGTCAATGAGCTTGCGCGTGTAGTGAACCGAATCAATCACCGCAGTCGACAGGGCGGGCGTGGTGTTGAGCGGGCACACCCAAGTGGCGGGCATGACGTCGACATCGTCGCCGTCTGCGGCCGACACCAACGAGGTGGCGCCCAAATTAAAGAGACGATAAACATCCTCCAGTTCCACCGGCTTGAAGTTCTGCATTTTTGTTCTCCCAAATGATGGAATTCAGCTCAAGGCTTTTTTCTTGGCTTCGCGGATGGCAATCATCGTAGCTTCAGCAGCCTTGGCAGCGGCTTGCGCGAAGTCTTCGCCGTTACCGGCAAAGATGACCGCGCGGCTCGAATTGATGATCATGCCGCGGCCGTGCGCGTCCAAACCGGCAGCTACGGCGGCGTTGACGTCGCCGCCCTGTGCGCCGATGCCGGGCACAAGCAGAGGCGTTTCAGGCGCAAGTTCACGTACGCGTGCGATTTCTGCAGGCTGCGTGGCGCCCACGACCAGCCCAACTTGACCGTTGACGTTCCAGGGACCCGAAGCCATCTTGGCAACGCGCTCGTAGACCATGTCGCCGTCCTTGGTGACGAGCTCCTCAATGTCGGCGCCACCCGGGTTGGACGTGCGGCACAGCAGAATCACGCCGCGGCCTTCGTATTCGAAATAGGGTTCGACGGTATCAAAACCCATGTAGGGCGAAAGCGTTACGGCGTCGGCTTGGTAGCGCACGAAGGCTTCCTTGGCGTACTGCTTGGCTGTGGAACCGATGTCGCCGCGCTTGGCGTCGAGAATGACGGCAATGTCGGGGTGCTTTTCGTGAATGTATGCAATGACCTGTTCAAGCGTTTTTTCCAGACCTTCGCCTGCGAAGTAAGCGATCTGAGGCTTGAAGGCGCAGACGTACGGTGCTGTGGCGTCCACAATGGCACAGCAGAACTGCAGAACACCTTCGGCGTCTTTGGTCAGATGCGCGGGCAGACGTTTGAGATCGGGATCAAGTCCCACGCAGAGCATGGAGTCAACGGCGTCGATTCGCTTGTTGAGTTTTTCGATGAACATGACGTTGCGTTTTCCTTCACAAAAAGAAAGGCAGAAAATGCCTTTCGTAAAAACCGGTTTTCTTAAAACTAGATCTTACCGCGACCGCTAGAGCGAGTGGTTGGCAACAGGCAAAGACGAGACGTTTGGGCAAACACTGACACCATTTGCCTTATAGTTGCACAGGATTTTTGGGAGAAACAAACATGAGAAAAGAGCTCGCGGTCCTTGCTGCGGCAAGCCTTTTGGTCACGACAGCAACAGCCCAGGATTTGATGGGACAAAGTCCTGAAGCACAGGTCGTTGACGTGCCCGTTGTCCAGGGGCGAATCGACGCGATTTCCGGCGTTGTCTACAGCCAGGTTTTTGAAAGAGGCCGGAGTGTGCGCGGTCTCAAGATGACGCTTTTTGTTCCGCGTACGAAAGAAAAGAAACCGGCAGTGCTTTATTTCCCGGGAGGCGGGTTTACTTCAGCCGATCACGAGAAGTTCTTGGAAATGCGCTATGCATTGGCTTGTGCCGGATATGTTGTTGCGGCCTGCGAGTATCGTGCCGTACCCAATAAATTCCCGGCATTGCTTGAAGACGCCAAGGCGGCGGTGCGCTGGATGCGCGCGCATGCCTCAGAATTCGGAGTGGACGCCAATCGCATTGGGCTGCTTGGTGACTCCGCCGGCGGCTACGTCGTACAGATGGCTGGTGCCACCAACGGCGAAAAAAACTGGGACGTGGGCGACTTTAAGGAGGTTTCGTCCGACGTGCAGGCGGTGGTATCGATCTACGGCATTTCCGATCTGACGACAATTGGGGAAGGGATCGGCAACGAGAACGTGCATGCGTCTGCTGCCGTGACGGAAGCATTGCTTCTCAACGGGCCGGCCTTTAAGGATTTTGCCGGCGCTTCCGTAAATGCCGATCCCCAAAAGGCGAAGGCGGCAAGCCCCATTGGGCATGTCGACGGAACGGAGCCGCCGTTTTTGCTGATGCACGGATCGGGCGACAAGGTGGTGAGTCCCTTGCAGAGCAAAAAAATGTTTGAAGCGCTCCAGAACAAGAAGGTAGAGGCCGAATACGTCCTCGTGCGCGGAGCCGAACACGGCGATTTGCCGTGGTACCAGCCCGGTGTGATCTCCCGTGTGGTGAACTTCTTTGACCGTCACCTGAAGCGAACGGAATAACGACAGTGATGCGAAACGACAGAAAAGAGTTTGAGATTTTGGCCCCGGCCGGTTCCCGTGAGGCGATGGCGGCTGCCGCTGCGGCAGGTGCCGACGCCGTGTATTTCGGGCTGGGGGCGCTTGATATGCGCAGTCTGGCAACCGGCGCCTTTGGCGAAGCCGATTTACCTGAGATCGCCGCATTTGCAAAAGATCACGATTTGAAAACGCGACTGACGGTCAATGCCGTGCTCTACGACGAGGATCTTTCAGCGGCTCGTCAAACGATGCTTGCCGCCAAGAAAGCGGGCATTGATGCGGTCATCTGCTCGGATGTGGCGGCGATGATGCTTGCGCACGAAGTAGGTATTCCCGTGCATCTTTCTACGCAGCTCAACATCGCCAATGTTGAAGCGCTGAAGTTTTATGCGCGCTTTGCCGACGTTGCCGTTCTGGCGCGGGAATTGATGCTTGAGCAAACCGCAGCAATCACGAGAGCCATCGACGAGCAAAATATCTGCGGTCCTTCGGGCAAGCGCATCAAAATTGAGATTTTCTGTCACGGAGCGCTCTGCATCGCACAAAGCGGACGCTGTTTTATGAGTCTGCACACGCGGGGAAAAAGCGCCAACCGCGGGCAGTGCTTGCAGTCGTGCCGTCGCAAGTACTACATCAAGGACGCCGAGCGCGACATTGAGCTGCAGATTGATCCTCAGTACGTCATGAGCCCGAAGGACCTCAAAACAATCGGTTTTTTCGACAAGATGGTTCAGAGCGGCGCGCGCATTTTCAAAATCGAAGGACGAGCCCGCTCGCCCGAATATGTGCGCACGACCGTGCAGTGCTACAGCCAGGCCCTGCAGGCGGTGCTTGACGGCGACTTTACGGCCGACAAGCTGGCCCGTTGGGATGACAAGCTTGCCGAGGTCTTCAATCGCGGCTATTGGGACGGATGGTACCTGGGAGCTCACACGCCGGAGCTTGCCTCCGGATACGGCTCGCAAGCCACAATCACCAAACGTTTTGCCGGCAAGTGCATCAATTTCTTCAATAAGGCGTCGGTGGCGCAATTTCTGGTGCAGGCTGACGGCTTCGACAGAGGTACTCGACTGCTTGTCACCGGTCCCACTACGGGCGCGGTGGAGTTTGTGGCCGATGAAATTTTCGACGACAACGGACCGGTGAATCACGCGACCAAAGGAACGGCCGTGACGATCAAGGTTCCCGAGAAGGTGCGTGAAAACGACAAGCTTTATGTGTTGCAGCCTCGCGGATAGCGAGCGGAATTACGTAGATGCTCGGTACGTGCTTGTGCGCCTGTCGCCTTCTCGTATTAGCCGCCCTTGGTCTGTTAATTTGCGTAATAGTCGATAAGCTGGCTGGGCTTCGAGACCGAGAATTTGCATTACATCGGCTCGTGTGATGCAACCTTTTTCTCGGGCAAGCTGCATGACAAGTTCATCGTTTCTTACGAAGTCAATACCCGATTGGCGGACCATCTCAATTTCGCGATTCTGTGCTTTATAAAACTTTGAGCTCAAGATGAAATCGCGATCGGATCCACTTCCTCTGCATTCAAGAAGACCGTCTTCGACAAGTGTTTCGACGCGCCGTTTGAGCCGGTTGGCAGGCAGTTTTGTTGCTGCGACAATGCCTTCGAAAGTGAGCCGCTTGGAAAAGAGTACAGATGTCAGCACCATCAAACTCTGTATTGAGATCGGTTTGCCGGTTCGCTTTTGGTAATCGAGGATGAGTCTGAAGAAATTGATGTCGGCCTCGCACTTTGGGAAAAAAACACGCACGCTTTCTTCATTGGATTCGGAATAGTCTGGTGACGGACGTCCGTAGACAAGACTGCCTTCAAAAATCAGATCAATTCCTCGTCCTGTACGCTCGGCAAGTCCCAATCGCTTGAAAATGTCCGCTAACAGCGCATTTCGCGGATGCGGTTCAACAGTGAGCAGGTTGTTGAGATCAACGCCGGAAACAAAGCCGCCTGGACTGTTGATTTCCAGGCCATCGTCCGTGAAACGGACGGAGACACGATTGAGGATGGTGTAGTCACGGTGACAAAAGGCGTTGACCAATGCTTCTCGAAAGGCTCGCTCGGAAAAGGTTGGAATTGCAATGCGAACGAGATCCTGCGTGATTTCGACTTCCGTATTGCGGGCTCGGAACCGATCAAGAAGAGCGTCAAAGCTTCGGAGCAGCGGCAGTTCGATTTCTTCGTTTGCCAGTACTTCTGTTCCGCTGAGGTGCTGAAAGACGGCTCCGGCGCCGGGAACTAGTCGTCGGATACTTGTTTTTTTTCCGATGAGAAGGAGACCTGCGACCGTCGGCAACAAACCGTGCGGCGTTTCTTGTACGAACCCCAGAGCTTTGTCGAGGTCTTCATCCTCAAGTTCGAGCAGAGTGCTGTCTCCTCGGTTGTCGCGAATGAAGCTCCTCAATCGCCGGCGTTCATCGTTGTCCAGGTCGGCGTACGAAGTATTCGGCAGGATCATGGATGAGTAGTCGCAGCGTCCGATTTCTGAGAGACGTGAAATGAACTCCTGTGGAAAGAGTGGGGAGGTTTCAGGTGTCTTATCGATCTTCAGCCGGCGTTTGAGAACTTTGCCGTCGTTGGTCGCAACGATACCCGTGGCTTTCGAAACTTCGATTACTAGTACATCGAGACCTTCGCCAGCCTCGACGAGTTCCGCTACGACTGCTACAGGTGGAATGGTGTGCGAAGCAATGTATGCGGCGGCAAGGTCCGGATCCCGCCACCTGGGTGTTCGTACACCCGACACGATGCCGTCATCATTGATGCCGACGTAAAGCGTTCCTCCTTCAGCGTTTGCCAGTCCAACGACGGTCTCAACCACAACCTTGTCCGGCAGTCCGCTTTTAGGATCACTCTTGAATTCGATCGTTAACGATTCTCTGGAAGGAAATTGCGGGAAAGAGAGATTGTCGGCGTTCATGGCAAAGAATCAACAGACGGAAAAGTGAAGCTAAGATACAGACGGTTAGCATCATGATGCTAAATTATAAAGACATTGATGTTAAGTGTATGTATAAACTGATGTTAAAAAGGAATGGTGATACATACATGTCCGTATGTATGATCTTAAGTTGTCTTTATCTCGACCGACAAACAACGGAATGTTAGAGATTTTTCGTCGAATCTAAGACGTGAACCTAAAAGAAGAGCCGCTTGCTTTACAGCAAGCGGCTCAATGCCTTAAAGACTTAAGCGGTCAGGCGATGAATTACATCATGCCGTCCATGCCGCCCATGCCGCCCATCGGGGGCACAGCCGGCTTGTCTTCAGGGATGTCGGCGACCATGCAGTCGGTCGTAAGGATCAGACCGGCCACGCTGGCAGCGTTCTGCAGAGCGGTACGGGTGACCTTGGTCGGGTCGAGAACGCCCATGGCAACCATGTCGCCGTATTCGCCTGTCTGAGCGTTGTAGCCGAAGTTGCCTTCACCGCCGGCAACCTTGTTGACAACCACGCTGGGTTCTTCGCCGCAGTTGGCGACAATCTGACGCATCGGTTCTTCCATAGCGCGCAGCACGATCTTAATGCCGGCGTTCTGCTCGTCGTTGTCGCCCTTGAGGTCCTTGATGGCGAACTTGGTGCGCACGAGAGCCACACCGCCGCCCGGGACGATGCCTTCTTCCACGGCAGCGCGGGTAGCGTGCAGAGCGTCTTCCACGCGAGCCTTCTTTTCCTTCATTTCGACTTCGGTAGCGGCGCCGACCTTCACGAGGGCCACACCGCCGGCGAGCTTGGCAACGCGTTCCTGAAGCTTTTCACGGTCGTAGTCGCTCGTAGCGGCTTCGATCTGCTGACGGATCTGAGTGACACGGCCTTCGATAGCCTGAGCGTCGCCGGCGCCGTCAATGATCGTCGTGGCTTCCTTGGTGACTTCAACGCGCTTGGCCGAACCCAACTGTTCGAGGGTTGCCTTTTCGAGCGTGAGGCCGAGGTCAGACGAGATGACCGTTGCGCCCGTGAGCACAGCGATGTCTTCGCACATGGCCTTGCGGCGGTCGCCGAAGCCCGGAGCCTTGACAGCCACAACCTTGAGGATGCCGCGGATGGAGTTCACCACGAGGGTGGCGAGGGCTTCACCGTCGACGTCTTCAGCGATGATCAACAGCGGACGAGAGGTCTTGGCAACCTGTTCGAGAACCGGCAGGAGTTCACGGATGTTGCTCACCTTCTTGTCGTGGATCAGGATGAAGGGGTTGTCGAGCACGGCGGCCTGACGTTCCGGCGTGTTGATGAAGTAGGGCGACAGGTAGCCGCGGTCAAACTGCATGCCTTCCACGACTTCGAGTTCGTTGTTGAGGCTCTTGCCGTCTTCGATCGTGATCACGCCTTCCTTGCCGACCTTGTCCATGGCCTGCGAGATGATGTCGCCGATTTCCTGATCGGAGTTAGCGGAGATGGCGCCAACCTGAGCGACTTCCTTGGAAGTGGTGGTCGGACGGGAGATCTTGCGCAGTTCTTCGATGGCGGCAGCCACGGCCTTGTCGATGCCGCGCTTGAGGTCCATCGGGTTCATGCCGGCGGCAACGTACTTCATGCCTTCGCAAACGATGGCCTGAGCGAGAACCGTAGCGGTGGTCGTACCGTCACCGGCGTTGTCGTTGGTCTTGGAGGCCACTTCGCGCACCATCTGGGCGCCCATGTTCTCAAACTTGTCCTTGAGATCAATTTCCTTGGCAACCGTCACGCCGTCCTTGGTCACGAGCGGACCGCCGAAGGCGCGTTCGAGCACCACGTTGCGGCCCTTCGGGCCGAGGGTCACCTTCACAGCGTTGGCGAGCGTGTTGATGCCGCGCACCATGCGGACGCGGGCGTCATCACCGAAGAGAACTTGCTTTGCAGCCATTTGTTTTTATCTCCGTTAAAAATTCTTTAATGAAATCAAACCGATACCGATTATTCGAGAACGCCCATGATGTCTTCTTCGCGCATCACGAGGAGTTCTTCACCGTTCACCTTGACGGTCTGACCGGCATACTTGCCGAACAGAACGCGGTCACCGACCTTCACGTCCATCGGAAGGAGCTTGCCGGCTTCGTCGCGCTTGCCGGGACCCACGGCGAGGACTTCACCCTGATCGGGCTTTTCACCGGCGGTGTCCGGAAGGACAATGCCGCTGGCGGTCGTGCGTTCGGCTTCAAGGCGCTTCACAATCACGCGGTCGTGTAACGGACGGATCTGCATTTTGTTTTCACTCCAAATTTGAATAACCATTGAAAGGCCGCGTTTTAGCGGCCGTTTCAGCAATGAAATCGTTTCAACGCGGGCACCGGGCCCGTTGCTAAAACCCCATATGGGGACGGGGTAAAAACATTTCAAGTCCCGAAGCAAAAATTTTTTCTCGGCTTTTTTGACACCGTTGTCATCAAGCTGAAACGAAGACAAAACAAGATTGCGCTACTTGTTCAGACCTTTGACCTGCGATAGATTGGAAGCGGTCCGAAAAAAAACAACAAAAAAGTATGCTGAGCGCAGTCCGAAACATCGGTTCATTTCCCAAGGGCGTGATATTCACGCTCTGTGCGGCCATCTTCTGGGGCTCCATGGCCGTTGCCGCACAAGCGGTTATGGCTAACGGCGTTGTCAACGCCGCCGCGCTTGTGATCGTGCGGCTCTGTAGCTCGGGCGGTCTTCTGCTTTTGTGGTGCTGCATCACTGCCCGAAGCGAAATCATCAAGATTTTCACCAACTGGACCAATTTCCGTGATGTGCTTTTCGGCGCCGTTTTCATTTACGGCGGCCAATTTGCCTTCATGCTGGCGATTCACTATTCCAACGCGGGCGCAGCGGCCATCGTGCTCACCACTGTTCCGCTATGGGTGGCGCTTTGGGAAATGATCGTGAACCGATCGAAACCGTCGCCCCGCATGGTGATCTGTTTTCTGCTCGCTGCGGTGGGCGTGACGCTCATTGTTACCAAGGGCGAGTTCGATGTTTCCCAATTCAATCTGACGGGGCTTACCTGGGCCATCATCTGCGCTGTCATGACGGCGGGCTATTCCGTACAGCCTCGGCAACTCCTCAAGCGCGTGGCGGTGATGCCCGTGATGGGAAGCGCCATGCTTTTCGGCGGATTGATGGCGGTCGTCGCGTCTTTCTTTTTGCCTGCGACCTTCGACTTCTCGCGCTTTGATTGGATGACCGCAGCGTTGCTTTTTCATGTGGTGTTTTTTGGCACCCTGATGGCTTTTTGCCTCTACATGACGGCTCTGCGCCTGATTTCCCCGGTGATTGCCAGCATCCTGAGTCTGGGCGAACCGGTATCGGCTTACCTGCTGTCGGTGCTGGTGATGGGGCTAGATGTTGGGCTCATCGAGGGCATCGGCGTGGTGATGGTGCTTGCAACGGTAGTTTTGCTTGCCAAGACGCCGCGCAAATCAAGCGAAGGCGAAAACATTGCTCCGCGCTGGAAAGATCAAAAGTGACTTCTCCCCTCACTTAAGTGATGGGCTTCCTGCTTCACAGCGAGTTCGGCATCCGAGTTTCCCCAGACACCTCTCCGGCTCCACAGGCATAACATCGGCCCAGCCCGGACCTAGCTTTAC
>ERZ840517.229-NODE-229-length-80302-cov-7.975401_pt1 | contig 80302 bp, 87 predicted proteins | sample MGYA00519876_ERZ840517 | MGnify/ENA primary metagenome ERZ840517 (study PRJEB31850, sample SAMEA3708882) | human gut metagenome | biome: human gut; feature: human-associated habitat; material: faeces | place: China | collected 2014 ... | reverse complement strand
ACCCTCGACCTCCAGCGTGACAGGCTGGCGTTCTAACCAACTGAACTACTTGGCCGTGTGGATGGTGGGAACAACTGGACTCGAACCAGTGACCCCCTGCTTGTAAGGCAGGTGCTCTAACCAGCTGAGCTATGCTCCCGTACCTGTCGTTCAAACGACAAGGCATATTATAACGTTCCCATCCGCATCTGTCAACAAAAATTTTTCAATTTTTGTCCTTTTCCTTACATATTTTTCAGCAGGCCCTTCAGGTCCTCCGCCGAGAAGTCGTACACCGCGTCACAGAACTGGCACGTCAGCTGGCAGCCGCCCTGTTCCGCCAGCATCTGCTCCAGCTCGTTCCGGCCCAGGGAGATCAGCGCCCGTTCCACCCGTTCCCGGCTGCAATAGCACTTGTAGGATACCGGGCACGTCTCCAGTATCTTCAGGTCAAAGTCGCTCATCACGTCCCGCAGCAGCTGCTCCGGGTCGTCGTTTTTGTCCAGCAGCGCCGAAACCGGCCCCGCGGCCATGATGCCGCCCTCCACCTTGGTGATGACGTCCTCCCCCGCGCCGGGCATCAGCTGGATAAGATATCCGCCGGCGGCCTTGACGCTCTGGTCACGGTCCACCAATACGCCCAAGGCACAAGCGGTGGGGATCTGCTCCGACTCCACGAAATAGCCCGCCACGTCCTCGGCGATCTCGCCGCCCAGCAGGTCGATGGTGCCCACGTAGGGTTCCTTCATGTGCAGGTCCTTGATGACCGTCAATGTGCCCTCATGACCCACAGCCGCGCCCACGTCCAGCTTGCCGTCCGGCCGCAGAGGCAGGTCCACATGGGGGTTGGTCACGTAGCCCCGCACGTTGCCCTCGTTGTCGCTGACGGCCAGCACCGTGCCCAGCGGACCGCCGCCCTTGAATTGCAGCGTCAGGCTGGCGCCATCGCTTTTCAGGGCGTTGCCCATCATGGACGCTGCTGCCAGCGTCCGGCCCAAGGCCGCCGTGGCCACAGGCAGCGTCTTGTGTATCTGCCGGGCGCGCTCTGTCAGGTCGCGGCTGCAAATGGCCGCCGCCTGCACCATGCCGTCGGTGGAAATAGCTCTTACGATACGATCTGCCATAGATATATCCCTCTTTCGTCTCACACGCCCCGCCCTTTTGGGCGGGGCGCGGTCATTCCTTCTGATCTGCCCGCATATGGGGCCTCTTTATTTGCGGACGCAGCTGATATAGACCCGCTGCTCATCCGCGCGGGGTCGGCGCATACGCATATCGCCGTAGACCCGAACATCGCCAAAGCCCGCCGCTGCCAGCCAGGCGGTCAGTTCCTCCACAGAGTAGGCCCGCTGCCGGTGCACCTCCGCGCTGCGGCGCCATGCGCCGTCGCCGCGGCGGCGGAACAGGTCCATGTAGTAGGTACAAAGACCACGACAGTACTCCGTCCGCCACACGCAGTAGGTATCCTCCGTCTCATCCAGGAATACCTGACCGTCCAGCGCGGCCAGTTTGGCCGCGGTGTTCACGTCGAACACCAGCATCCCGCCGGGGGCCACAAACAGATGCAGCCGCCGGAATGTCCGCTGTACGTCCTTTGGGTCCGTCAGGTAGTTGAGACTGTCCAGACAGCACACCGCCGCGTCCACCGTGCCGTACAGGTCCAGCCTCGGCATGGACTGGTGCAGGAAGACAGGCGGCACACCAGACGTCTCCCCGCCCTTGCTCATGGCCGCCGCCAGCATATCCTCGCTGCCGTCCACGCCGATGACCTCGTAACCCCGCTGCGTCAGCAGCCAGCTCATGGTCCCGGTGCCGCAGGCCAGGTCCAGCACCAGCTTCACCGGGATACGGCTGCGGCGCAGCAGCTTCTCGATGAAGTCCAGCCGCTTTCCGTAGCCCACGTCCTCGGTCAGCGCGTCATATGAACCGGCCAGCGCCTCGTAGCAGCTCATTTCTTCTCTTTCTCCTTCATCTTCTCCAGCACGCTCTCATACCCGCCGTTGCCGTAGATCAAGCTGCGGTTCACTCGGCTGATGGTAGCGCTGGATGCGCCGGTGCGTTCCAGAATGTCGTTGTAGATCATCCCATCGTTCAGCAGCGTAGCTACCTCGTAGCGCTGCTCCATACTCCGCAGCTCAGACACCGTGCACAGATCCTGGAAGAAGTTATAGCACTCCTCCTCCGTCTCCAGCATCAGAATGGCCTTATACAACCGGTCGTTCTTTTCTTTCTTTCCGATCTTGGACTTTGCGGTTCGAACCATGATCGTCTCTCCTTCTTTCTCCCTTTTTGGGTACTGATGCCAGTATAGCATTTTAGTCCGCGAAAGTAAACCACCTTATCAAAAATATTTTTGTCGACTAAAGCTGTAAAGCGTCACAGCAGCTGCCCACCTCCGCCACCTTCAAAAACGCTTTGTATCGATGCATGCTCAAATAACATTTCTGCATGTTCATATAATGAACATCAATTTTACTTATTTATGAGTTAAGCATATAATGAGGTCGCCAAAAAGTCCAGGAGATGGTAACGATAGGGAAAAACGAGTTTGCCCCCGGCGCGAAGGCCGCGCTGTACTCCGAAGCGGAGCTCCATGTATAAACCACACATCACCATGCCTTTCTCTCCCCATAAAGACAGCGGCGGACGCGTCCGCCGCTGCCTTTTTCACGTATTCATGCTTCCGTCTTGCCGTGCAGCTTCTTTTGCAGCCAGTCCTTGCCGTCCACATACCGGGACACGATGAAGGATACCACATAGTCGCCTGCGGCATTGACCATGGTGGCGGGAGGATCCACCAGATTGCCGATAGCCAGCGCGATGGGGTACGCGATGGCCAGCTGGTCAGGGAAGAAGATCGTGCAAACCACCAGTTCGCCGGTACCGCCTCCGCCAGGGATACCACTCATGGCCACAGAGGAGAACACCGCCACGATGATAGCCAAAATAGCCTTATCCGTGGAGAAGTCCATCCCGAACACGCCGAACAGAAATGCCACCTTGATGATGGCGGACATGGCCGAGCCGTCCATGTGCATGGTAGCGCCCAGGGGCAGCACGATGTCCGTCACGTCCTTGCTGATGCCGGACTCCTCCGCCACCTCCATATTGGTGGGAATGGTAGCCACGCTGGAGCAGGTACCGAAGGACACCGCCGCCGGGCGGAACAGCTTGGAGAACATGATCTTGGCGCCGCCTTTGCCGCCGCCGAACCGGGCATAGATGGGGAAGAAGATAAACATATAGGCAAAGCTCATCACATAGTAGATGATAAGCGTACGGCTGTAATCGCCGATGAGCGTCGGGCCATAGGTGGCCACCAGGCTGGCAAAGAAGCCGAAGAAGCCGATGGGCGCATAGTAGGTGACCAGCTTCACAGTCTTCATAATGCAGTTGGTGATATCCTCCAGGAACTGCGCCGTCTTGGTCTCGGGACCGCCATTCATCTGGACACCGAAGCCGAACAGCACCGCCGCCACGATCAGGGGCAGAATGGCCCGGCGGCTCAGCAGCTCCGCAAAGTCAGGCTTCGTAAAGAAATTGACGATCATATCGCCGAAGCCCAGTGCTTCGCCGACCTCGCCCTCCACAATGGTGTAATGTCCATCTACCAGCGGGAAGATGCGGCAGACGATATACATCAGTACACCGGCAATGGCGGCGGTAACGAGGAACGTGGCGATGGTCACGCCCATGATCTTACCGGCGCGCTTCACGCTCTTCATATTGGCAATGGCGGAGGCAATGGAGCAGAACACCATAGGCACCACCACGCAGAACATCATATTGATGAACAGCGTACCCAAAAACTCGATCTTGCTGCCGAAACTGGGCGCAAACGCGCCTACCAGGCAGCCTGCCACGATGCCGGCAAGCATACACAGAATAAACCAGTAGTTCTTCAGAAATTTTTTCATAGTGACCTCCAACTCTCTCAAATAAAGTCTTACAGCCCCTATTATACGGGCATTTTTCGCAAAGTAAATCAGAATTCCTGCGTTGTTATTTGCAAATCCTGCTGTTTTCCTTTGGTGTCCGCCGAAGGCCCATGGCCAAACTGCTTTTTATAGGCCCGGGAAAAGGTAGAGTAATCCTGATACCCCGCCTGTACCGCCGCCTCCGCCGGGGTGCAGCCCTGGCCCAACAGCTGCCGGGCCAGCAGCAGCCGTTTCTCTGTCAGGTATCCATGCACGGAATACCCCGTCTCCTGCCGGAACCGGCGCATCATGTGGTACTTGCTGATATAAAACCGCGCGGCCAATTCATCAATGGTCAGCGGATCGGCCAGGTGCAGGTTCAGGTATTGCAGCAGCGACACCACCTTGCTGTCGCCGCCGGCGGCGCCCACCCTGTGGCCGCCCCGGACCACCCGGTTCACCTCCACCATCAGCTCCGTAAACTGCGCCTGCGCCAGCAGTGCTGCCCCGTAGCCGCCCTGCCGTACCGTCTCCGCCAATGCCTGGAACAGCGGACGCACGCAGCTGCCGCCCTCGTCCCGGTATACATATTGAAATGTCTCCTGTGCCTGTCGGAAGCACTCAGAGGGATCGCAGTCCCCCACCGTCAGTGCGCGCAGATAGTCCGGTGCGATATACAGGATCATCCTCTCATAATAATCCCCCGTTTCCACCACCGGACGATGGATGCTCCCGCTGCCCACCAGCACGAAATCCCCCGGCGCCAGTTCGTAGCGTTCCCCCTCCACCGCGTAGCCGGCCTTTCCGGCCAACAAAATGATGATCTTGTGGAACGTATGGTAGTGGTATTCGATATATTCCCCCCGCCCATCCGCCAGATGGAACAGTCGGAACGGCTCTTTCAGGTAGCCGCGCACCTCATATTGCAGTGGTTCCATGTGCTCACCTCCGCATTTTTTGTCGTTATTATAGCACTCGCTATGCAAATATTGCAAGTTTCCTTTTCAATTATAACCATTCTGAAAATTTTGTTTCCATTTTGTAATTTTTGTGTAGCTTTTTTGATAGACTTGTGCTATGATACTTCATGTTAGATGTCGGGGGAGCCATTTCCCCGCCGACTGACGGTGTATGCCGGGAGCCTTACCCCGGCAGATCCTATGCGAACGGAAGGTAATAACCCATGCTTGGAAAACAGATCGCGGCGCTGAGCCTTTCCGGCCTGCTGCTTTTCTCTGGCGCTGTCACCGCCGCTAACGCGGACGAGGCCACGCCCATCGACACCACCGGCTACGCCGCCGCGGCCGAGGTCCTGGCGGGCAACGGCGTGGCATCCAGCGCCGCTACCGCTATGCAGACCGGCAGCGGCCTGCGCCTGGCCCAGGCCTCCGGCCTGCTGGACGGCGGCGAGACGCCCACCCTCAATCAACTGGCCGCCCAGGCCCTGCTGCAGGAAACGGCAGCCCTGGAAAAGCAGAACTTTCTGGCAGAGTATGACGGCGTTCTGGTAGACTGCGGCTCCTATCTCTCCCTGCGCGCCGAGCCGGACACCTCTGCCGATCGCCTTCGCATCATCTTTGACGGCAAGGCAGCCCAGCTGCTGGACGTTACTGACGACGGTGAATGGTACAAGGTCACCTATGGTACCGACACCGGATACGTTCTGGCCGAGTACTGCCAGCCCGTGCACTACGCGGACTATGAGGGCACCGCCGCCACCAATACATTGCTGGAAGATGTCATTTCTCAGGCGTACACATATCTGGGCACCCCCTACCGCTACGGCGGCACCAGCTACAGCGGCATCGACTGCTCCGGCTTCACCATGAAGGTCTTTGGTGCTTTCGGCATCAGCCTTCCCCACGGCGCCACCAGTCAGTATTATATGTGCCGCGGCGTCACCACAGAGGAACGTACCCCCGGCGACCTGGTGTTCTTTGCCACCGGCGGCAGCGGTATCGGCCATGTAGGCATCTACCTGGGCAACGGGCAGTTCATCCACGCCAGCACCTCCAGCGGTGTCATCATCAGTTCCCTGTACGAGAGCTACTACGCCCGCACCTACCTGTATGCCGCACGGCTCATCGAAATGTAAACACGGCAGCTTCTTCATGGCCCTCTTTTTGGATCCGAAAGCGCCAGTCAAAAGGCTGGCGCTTTCACTTTTTCTTCCTGCATTCCGTATATTTGCATATTTATTCAATTATACGATTGGCGCATACAGCAATATAAACAATCAAACAGTATTTATCCCCTGTTTTATCATGTGCTTCTTGTACAAACTTATATTATACGTGGATTTTTATGCAAATCCATGTTGACATTTATTCACGTCAGGTGTATAGTAGCCATCGTCAGGAGGGGAACCTCCAATATGACCGTCTATATTCCGGTTCCCGGTATAGGACCATACATGTTTTGAAAGGAAGTAAGTAACATGAAAAAGCTTATGGCAATGCTGCTGACGCTGGTCATGGCGCTGAGCCTGGTGGCCTGCGGCCAGAAGGCTGACGACACCAAGAAGGATGACGCCGCCGCCGACACCGATGATTCTCTGGTGGTTCTGGAGAACGTGGTGGATTGGGGCGAGACGGAGCCCTACCGTGTCCTGGTGCAGAAGGGCGACCCCAAGGGTCTGCTGGAGGGCATCAACAAGGCCATCGCTGAGCTGACCGCCAACGACGGCGCTCTTATCAAGGAAATCGAGGACAAGGTCGCTTCTCAGGATACCTATATGCCCGACGCTGTTTCCTCTGACCTGGCCGCCGAGACCACCGATGATACCGCCGCCAGCGACAAGCCCGTTCTGGTCATGGGCACCAGCCCCGACTATCCCCCCTATGAGTTCTTCGCAGATGCCGCTATGACCGAGTACGCCGGCATCGACGTGGAAGTAGCCAAGTATATCGCCGAGTCCATGGGCATGACCCTGCAGATCGAGTCCATGAACTTCGACAACCTGGTGACCTCCCTGAGCAACGGCGACTTTGACGTGGTGCTGGCCGCCTGCGAGTACACCGAGGAGCGTGCCAAGGCCTGTGACTTCTCCGATCCCTACTACACCGATTTGCCTCCCGTCATTCTGGTGAAGGCTGCCAACGCCGACAAGTACAAGACCGTTGACGATATCAACCAGGCCTCCGTCATCATCGGCGCCCAGAAGAACACCACCAAGGCCATGGCCGCCGCGGATATGTTCCCCGAAGCTGCCAACGGCATGGTTCTGGAGTCTCTGGTCCCCACCCTGGTCACCGAGCTGAAAAACGGCACCATCGACCTGCTGGTGCTGGATGGCAATGTGGGCCTGAGCTACGTGGGCTGATCTCCCTGTCCCCTATCGCAAACGTGCAAGGCGGCCGCCTTGCACGCTTGCGTGTTCTTAAGAACTTTTGAAAGGATGCTTCGTCTATGTCGTGGAATGATCTGTTTGTCAACATGGACAACACCAACTTCTTTAACTTCTCGTTCCTGCCCAAGTACGGCTCTGCCTTCGTCCGCGGCTTTGAATACACCCTGCTGCTGGCGGTGGTGTCCGTGCTGCTGGCCGTGATCCCCGCCCTGCTGCTGGCCATGATGCGCCTGAGCAAGATCAAGCCTATCAAGTGGTTCGCCGGCGCGTATATCGCCGTGTTCCGTTCCACCCCCATGCTGGTGCAGCTGTCCATCATCTACTTTGGATTGTTCCACTACATTAGCCTGCCCCGGACACTGTTGTTCGGCTTCATCGCCATCAACCGGTTTATCCCAGGCGTGGTCGCTTTGGCGCTGAACAGCTCGGCGTATGTAGCCGAGATATTCCGCGCTGGTATACTGGCCGTGGACAAGGGGCAGACCGAGGCGGCCCGTTCCCTGGGCCTGTCCTCCTGGCAGTCCATGCGTCTGGTCGTGCTGCCCCAGGCCATCAAGAATGTCCTCCCTGCCCTGGCCAATGAGGTCGTTACCATGGTAAAGGAGTCCTCCATCTGCTCCGTGCTGGGCATGGCAGAGATCATGTACACCGCCCAGACCGTCTCCGGCAACAGCTACATCACCCTGGCTCCCTACGTGCTGGCCGCGCTGGTCTACTTCTGCATCAACTATCCCGCCTCCAAAGCCATCGAGGCCATAGAAAGGAGAATGCGCCGTGGCGACAAGCAGTAAAGTTCTCATCTCCGTAAAGCACCTGGTCAAGGAATACAACCACGGCACCGTCCATGCACTGGACGGCTGCGACCTGGATATCCACAAGGGCGAGGTGGTGGCCATCATCGGCCCCTCCGGTTCCGGCAAGTCCACGCTGCTGCGCAGCTTGAATATGCTGGAGGAGCCCACCTCCGGTGCCATCTTCTTCGACGGTGTAGACCTGGCGGATAAGTCTGTGGACATCAATCTCCACCGTCAGAAGATGGGCATGGTGTTCCAGCACTTCAACCTGTTTCCCCATAAGACTGTGCTGCAGAACATCACGCTGGCGCCCGTCACCCTGAAGAAAAAAACACCCGCTGAGGCCGAGACCCAGGCCCGCACCCTTTTGGAGCGCATTGGCCTGTCCGACAAGGCCAACGAGTATCCCAATATGCTCTCCGGCGGTCAGAAGCAGCGTATCGCCATTGTCCGTGCTCTGGCCATGGATCCGGAGGTCATGCTCTTCGACGAGCCCACCTCCGCCCTGGACCCCGAGATGGTGGGTGAAGTGCTGGACCTGATGCGCGACCTGGCCAAGGACGGGATGACTATGGCCGTGGTCACCCACGAGATGGGCTTCGCCCGTGAGGTAGCCGACCGCGTGGTCTTTATGGCCGATGGCAAGATCCTGGAAGAAGGCTCCCCCATGGACATCTTCGACCATCCCCAGGACTCCCGGCTGCAGGATTTCCTCAGCAAAGTGCTGTGATAACGATAAAAGTCCACCCCAAAAGGGGTGGGCTTTTTTATGTTTCTTATGATTTTCCGTGTATCTCATTGCCGCAGCGAGGGCAGGTGATGACGATGCGCCCTTTCCCTTTTGGCACCCGGCACACCGCGCCGCAGCCCGGGCAGGTAAAGTAGCAGTGCTCTTTATCCATCCGCTGCTGCCGTTTCCCGGCCATACGTCGGCTGATGGGCCACCAGACCTTCTCCATGAACTTCGCGTTCTCCGCCCGGCGCTTCTCCAGATTGCGGGAAAACATCCGGAACAGTGCCAGCAGGGTGATGATCCCGGCCACGGTGCCGATGATGCTGTATGCCAGCGGCACCTTCTCCCGCAGAAAAATGTTGATGATATCCAGTACCAGAGCCGTCCAGACCATGGTCAGCGTCAGCCGGTCCACACCGTTGCGCCCATACATGAAGCGCGACAGCGCGTTGCCAATACGTTGCAAGAAGTTCATAAAACCGTCCCTTTGCCTTCCGCGTCCACACCGCAGGTTTTCTGACAAGATATTTTACAGGAAAAGTCAGCAAAGGTAAACCCCTTTTATTCAAAATTCACAGAATGGACAAATTTTTGTTTTTTTACTGCCGGTGCAAAACCGGCAGATGTCAAGAAGAAAATGGACAAATGACAAAAAATATCAATCTTGAGGTGTAACACAAGAAGATCTCCGGACGCCAGGCAACTGGCGGCGGAGTGTGTTACAAGCGGTATCGCTGCGCGATGTAGCATGGAAACACCGCGCCAATCAAGACCACGAAAAAAGCAGCTCTCACGGGGGAGCTGCTTTTTTCATGCGGAGTGCCCTTGCGGGCAGTCTTGACAGGCGGGTGGTTCCCTGCGTTGGGTAACCAACATGGCCAGCTTCGCCGGCCATGCTGACGCAATTTCACAGCATGGGGACGCGGGGCGCGGCGTAACACAAGATTGCTGCAGCAGCCCCGGCGACGTCGGCGAATTTGTGTTACAATCATTGAAAGACCACGAACTATCCTGAAACATAAGGGAGGCTCTCATGGGACACTACATGACGAAAGAGGAACGGATCATCCTGCAAACGCTGCTGAACGAGAAAAAGCCGGTCAGCTACATCGCCCGGAAGCTGGGCTGCTGCCGCCAGACGGTCTACAACGAGATACGGCGCGGGCAGTATCTCCATGACTACGGCTACTATGACAAGCTGCGATACTCGGCGGACAAGGGACAGCAGATACATGACTACAATCAGACTGCCAAGGGCAGGCCGTTGAAGATCGGCAGTGACCACGCCTTTGCCGCCTTCATCGAGCATAAGATCATCGTGGATAGGTACTCCCCGGCTGCTGCTTTGGCAGCGGCGCGGAAGTACCCTTTTGCTACAAGGATATGCGTCAGTACTCTGTACAGCTATATCGACAAGCAGGTATTCTACAAGCTGGGCAACCGGCACCTATGGGAGAAGTGGAAGAAAAGGCCGAAGAAAACCGAGGACAAGAGGCAGCGAGTAGTACACCCAAAGCTGCCCAGCATAGAGATACGCCCGGAGCATATCACGCAGCGCGCAGAATACGGGCATTGGGAAATGGACTTGGTAGTCAGCGGCCAGAACGGGAGAAGTGTACTTCTTACACTGACAGAGCGACTGAGCAGACAGGAGATCATCGTCAAGCTGCCGGACAGACGGGCGGAGACCATACGCAGGGCCATAGACCGGATGGAGCGTAAGACGCCGGGCTTCCGGCAGAAGTTCCGGTCTATCACCACCGACAACGGCAGCGAGTTCATGGAGTATGACAAGCTGGTCAAGAGCTGCCGGAGCAAGGGCAGCCGCTTTGACATCTACTACTGTCACAGCTACTCCGCATGGGAGAAAGGCAGCGTGGAGAACCACAACCGCATGATACGCCGCTTCTTCCCCAAAGGCACCAACTTTGACGAGGTATCTCCGGCAGAAGTGCGGCGGGTGCAGGATTGGATGAACCGGTATCCGCGCAGAGTGTTAGGTTGGCAGACACCCGATGAAGCCGCAGCATAGGCAGGGGCCCCGCGCGGCTGAAGCCTTGGCGCGGGGCCCCGCTGTAACACATTGTGCAGCTGCAGCCGGCTTGGATCGGCGCCGCAGCAGGACCAGGACGTGTTACATCACTTGCGTAATTTCTTCTGACTTCTCCGCCACTTCCGGGAGGGCTTGACCACACCGTCCATATTGGCCTGCTGCTCGTTCCGGCGCAGGGAGAGTATCTCCTCCTCAGACAGCATATCGCCCGCCTTGAAGGACTTTTGCAGATTGCCCACACAGGCCAGCGTGTCGTATGCCGCATAGTCCTTGTTGGTCACGAACCAGCAGCGGCGGGTAAGCGGTGTGAGCAGCTGGGTATTGGTAGCGTTCTCCATCTCCCATGCGTCATAGAGGTTCTGACGCTGGAAGCGCCACAGCTTATCACAATCCACCACGCAGCTTGTCACCTGACGGAGCAGCGCGTCCACATGGCCGAAACGCTGGGCGGTGTAGTACATGGAAATATGGTAATGGCGGCAGGTCAGCAGAGTGTTGAGGAACAGCGGGTCGATGTTGCTCTTGAAGTTCCGGCTGTTCATCTGGACGCTGAACTCGTCGCCCAGCACCAGTGTAACGGTGAGCGTGTCGTGCTCCCTGTCATACTGGCCGTTCTTTTCAGCACAGTAGACCACCTGCTGGAGGGAAACGAAGTCATCATAGGGGATGGACAGCGCCACATTGGACAGCACCTTGACCCGCTGCTCTACCCACATGGCCCGGTCCTTATCCCAGACCGGCTTACCGTCGTACTGCTCGTACATGGAGACCACCTTATGGACAGCGGAGAGTGTCTTGCCCTTGCCAAACAGGCCGACGTAGGCCACCAACTCGCCGGTCCTGCACTCGTTCCATTTGCGGTACTTGAGATATTGGAACAGGTCAACGGCGCCATAGCGTACCAGCTTCACCGGATGGAAGAACGCGCAGCGGATGGTGGGACAGAGCGCCAGCACCAGACCGAGACCGATAAGTATAATGACGGCCATATCAGAACCTCCGCCAGTTGACCAGCGCGGCGGCCACGGCCGCCACGATGCGGAACACGGCGGTGACCAGCACGACGGCCACGAATACGGTCAGCAGATAGGGTATCAACTCGGCCATGGTGGTGGGCGGCACGATGTCCACGCCGGTGATCTGGAAGAATTCAGCCACAACAGACGCCATCAGAACACCCCCTTTACAAAGTGCCAAAGCATGAGCATGAAGCCCAGCACGAGGAACAGGAGCAGCATACCCTCCGTGACGGTATACTCGTCAAAGGGCTTAGAGAGGAACAGGCCGGTGTCTGTTTCCTCCTGCGGCAGCGTGGTGGCCTTGATCTGACCGATCAGCGCCGGATCATCCGTATAGAGGATGGAACCGTCTGTGTCGTAGATGGTGGTATAGCCCTGCTCGGTGTCGGTGCTTGTGCCGGTGTCAGTGCCGGAGATATCCTTGTCCGGCTCCACGGCGGGCTTCAATGCCCACTCCGGTATATCCTCGGTCGTGGGACCGGTATCAGCCGTTGTGGCGTAAGCATTCACGGTGAGCATAAGCAGCAGCGCCAGCAGCGCGGAGGTCAGCGGTATATACTTCAATTATCATCACCCCACTTGAACAGAAGATAGATCACGGCGCCGGCCACGATGAGCCAGAGGAGGATATTCCAGAGCGTAAAGGTCAGGCCATCCACGGTGAACTCTATCTGAAATATCTGCAGGCAGGCAGACAGGACTTGTCCGAGACCTTGCATCAGAACACCTTCCTTTTGATGATGACGCCGATGGCCAGAATGACCAGCGCCGCTTCAATGATAGTCAGCCACTCGGCGGGGAGGAAGGGGAACAGGCTGGTGCCGAGGTTCCGGAATGCCGTGAAGAAGTTTTTGACGGAGTCCACCGTATGGTCCAGCAGCAGGTCCACATCGTCCAAACCATCCAGCAGATTAAGGATGAAATGCAGGGAGCCGACGATCAGGCCGTTGATCAGGCTGGTGATCATATTCAGCAGCGCCCGCAGCGGCTCAAGTAAAACAGACATGGTATCTCACCCCTGTAACACAAATTTCAGATCCTGGCGCCGGAGCTGCAGCAAGAAGTGTGTTACGAGAAAAACAGCTTCTTGCCCACGATGCCCAGCACCATACAGACTACGGCGAAGGTCAGCGCGACCTGCAGTTCAGACGGCAGCACTGTCCAGAAGCCGGTGAGCCATGCCGGGTAATCGCCGCCGAAGCCGCTGATCTGCTCCGTATACTCGTTGAACTTGGAGATGACCTCGTCCACGCTGGAGATGGTCTTGTCAAACAGCCGGACGATGAAGCCTATCAGCTTACCGGCGAAGGTTCCCAGCTTGGAGAACACCTTGACCACCAGTTGGGAGATGGAACTGCTACTGTAATCCTCGTCGGGGGCACCGTCCCCGGTGTGGTCCTCGTAGGTCTTTCCGCAGCGGGAGCAGGTATAAATGTCATAGGCCGAGGCGGTCTCCTCGCCGGTATCCGGGTCGGTGACGGCGTCCACATGGGACGATATCACCCAGTCGTGGCCCAGCGGGTCGATGATCTCCGAGTAGCTGTCCCCGCACTGGGAGCAGGCGGAGATCTGGAGGCCGGGGAGCGTGCAGTCCGCTTCCTGCTCCATGTGCTGCTGGTAGGTGTGGTCACAAGTGGCAGAGCCGGAGGTGTCCTGAAGTTGGGCGAGGATGGCGTCCAGACGTTCCAGTACCGGCGTCAGGTCCAGCTTCTCATCCAGCCACGTCTGGAACGATTGCAGCCATGCGAGGATGGAGCTGCTGCCGGACACGTCCGGGGGCGGAGCGCCGGTATCGGTGTACCACTGTTCGCCGCAGACGGAGCACTGGTAGAGCGTATGGCCCTGGGTGGCCACGGTGCCATCCGAGTTATAGACCATGTTGACGTGCTCAATGACCTTCCAGTCGTGGCCCTTGGCGGCGAGGATCTGCTCGTAGGTCTCGCCGCACTTGGAGCAGGTGTAGCTGGCATGGCCACTTTCCAGACAGGTGGGGGCGGTGTCGATGGTCTCCTGCCAGTCGTGCTTGCAGGTAGTGGGGGTATCGGGATCGGAACCGGTATCATCCTCAACCACATAGTTGTAGGTGTTGGAGACGTTATTAGTTGTGATCGTCACGTTGGTATCACCAAACTGTACCGTAAGCTCAACGTCATTGTCCAGAGTGAGGAAGTACGTCCGGGAGGAGTAATCGTATGACCACGACTTGATGTCATAGTACGTTTTCGTAGTCATATCGTAATACTTGTTATTGGTCTCATCGACAATGGTGACGTCCGTATAGTAGTTGTCGGAATTGTCGACGTAGATACCGGTGAGGTTGTCGACACGGGTGGAGATGTAGTAGTTGTTGGTAATAAGACTTGTGGCAGAAGGTTCGATAGAGAAAACGGGAGTAGTATAAACGAGAGAGGCACGAACACACCAGTTAGTACCAGCGGATTGATTACAACCCAAGTCGCCAAGGGGAACCAAATCGCCAGAATTAAAAGTAGTTGCCTTTTGCCAAATAAATTTTTCTACTTGATTGTTGTAATAAGTTCCACCAGTACTTTCGTAAGAACGATACTGACAAATAGGAGTAACGCAAGTATAGCGCCCAGAAATAGGGGCAACGAAAGTATGCGAGGTGCTAAATGAAACGGTTAAATAGAAATCTTTTTGCAAAAGTGCATTTACAAAAAACTGAGTGCCTGAAAAAGAAACCTTTACGAGGTCTGTACTGTTGTTACTATATTGCCCATCGGCAGAGCTAAAATATTGAATTTTACCACCAGTACCCGAAACGAAAAAAGACCAGTAATTAGTATCGCTCCACCGCGGCTGCCACAGCAACTTTCCATCGCTGGTATACCCTGTGGCCGGAAGCTGATTAACGTACTGGTTATAGTCCAGCTTCATATCATCCGGGCTTGTCCATGTGGGCGTGGTGGGTGTATCAGAACCACCTCCGGAGCTACCGCCGCCAGTCTCACCGGAGCCACTGCCGGAGCCGAAACTGCCACCGGAACCACCAAAGCCACCACCGCCAAAGCCGCCGCCACGACCGCCGCCGCTGAAACCACCGCCGCCGGACCAGCCGCCGCGACTGCCGCCGCTGATACCGGTACCGGAACTGCTGTCACCAAAGAGCAGATTATAGACGATGTCCCAAAAAGTGGTCGGCTTATATGTACGGCTGCCGCCGCCGAATCCATCGGCAAAAACCGGGGAAATGCACGAAGATGCTATTGTAATCGCGCAAATAACTGATATAATGCGTTTAGGGAGATACAAAAAATCACCACCCGGAGGAGAGAATATGAACCACTACATATACGCCCAGATACTGAATATGCAGGCCATGGCAAAAACCTTTGGGCAGTCCTGCGAACTGGCGGCCATGAAGGATGACGGCCAAATCAGCAAGGACGAAGTCAAGCAGCTGAAGCGTATCAAAGCCGCCGTGGAAGCGTTCTGTAAGGAACTGGATAAAGTGAAGGACTGACCCCAACTCCCTCGCCACGGCGGGGGAGTTTTACTGTGCCAAGATCATCGTCAGTAACCCGCTGCTGCTGATCTTAGCGATTATGTCCATAGCAAGGCGAAAACTCCGTAGCTAACTTACTTGAGAGCAGCGTCCGCCCGGGCGCTGTTCTTTTATGTAACACATTTCCCGCGGCAGCGTGCCGGAGCTGCAACTCTATCCGTGTTACGCTTCTTCGTCCTCGTCCTCTGTGATGACCTTCTTGACCTTCTTCGGCTTCTTCATCGGCGCGGCCTTGCCGCCGAAGCGCTGGGGGAACAGCCAACGCAGCAGCCGCATGACCACCCAGACCATCAGGCAGGACACCAGCACGAGGATGAACAGGCAGACCAGCACAATGGCCGCCGTAACGAGAAACTTTATCATAGCAATACCTCACTTAAAATCGTTTTGACCTGCGGTAGATATATAAAAACAGACCGGCCACCACGGCCAGCAGCGTGGCTGTCATGAAAAACGCCAGCAGCGGCTGGGCGAATACCGCCGAGAAGACGCCGCTGATCAGCGAGCAGATGTCGGTCAAAAATGCAGATACGGTCATAGACACCTCCAAAAGAGAGAAAGGGGTATGGGGCGTTCCCCATACCCCTTGTGTGCGGCATCAGCCGCGGGCAGCGCGCTTGGCCTTGCGGAAGATGGAAAAGCCCAGAGTCACCAGACCGGCGCAAATGAACAGCGTCAGAATGGGATTGGCGGTCATGATGTCCCAGACATCACCGACCAGCGTAGCCAGCGTACTGGTGTTACCAAGGATGGTAGCAACAGTGGTGGAAGCAGCAGTCTCGGCAGTGCCCTCCTTTCATAGATTTGATGGTTGCGGGAGGAGGAGTCGAACCTCCATCTCCGGGGTGAGAACCCGGCCAGCTACCCTTACTCACATCCCGCCATGTAACACACTGCGGAGCTAATCGGCTCGGCCATGCGCGCCGCAGCGTGTCATTGTTGTGTTACGATTGCGCGTCAAACAGGCGATCCAGCTCACGCAGCCGGACATCCAACTGACCGAGGAATTGTGCGGCCTTGTAGTAGCGATCTTTCAGCACGTTCAGGCTCTCGCGCTTCTCTGTGATACGCTTATCCAGCTCCGCTGTCTGCCGTTCCTTCTCCGGCAGCAGCATATAGCAGTTGTAGACCAGGCGCTCGAACTTTTGGGTGAAGTTGTCGCCTACCTGCTGCTCGATGATCTCTATCAGCTCGTCCGAGAACCGGACGGAACGGATGTTGTTCTTTGCCATGTCTTAACCTCCGGTAAGTGTTTGGAGATACTGGAACAGAAACCGCCCCAGCATATAACCGAAGCCGCCTATCACGCACCACTTGAGCCTGTCACAAAACCGCATGACCTTCCTCCTGTACTTATACCATGCGTGGCGGAGACACCGCCACACGGCGCAGAATATCTGAAACTCGTTCATGTCATATACCGTCCCGCCATCGCCGAGAGCCTGTCAGCCTTGTACTGCTGCACCAGCCGGGTGTACTTGGGGTTCTCCACCGTGGGACGTTCCCTGATCAGACGCTGGAACTCATGGATGCCGTAGATCTGCAGCAGGGCGTCGATGGCGTTGCCTGCCTGATTGACCACATACTCCCGGCAGCGGTCTATGTTGTAGTCCATGCCCGGTGCCGTGTAGATCCTGATGGGTGTCAGCACCTCCAGCATATCCAGCCAGTAATCTGTCATCTGCCAGCGCCACTTGTTGGTGTCGGTATCATCCGGAATGACATACCGAAGGTAGTTCAGCAGCACACCGGAGAACGCCTCGCCCACGGTCATGGGTATCTTGGTGAACTGCAGCGCCCGGTCGTCCCGGAGCTGCATCTCCACGCGCACCCAGTGGGTACCGGGTTCACAGTGCCGTTCGGCGGCCTTGTCGTAGATACGGACCAGCACCTTGCTCTGCGGGCTGCCGATCTGCACCGTGGAGCCCTTGGAGCTGAGCACGGTCTCCCAATAGTCGCTGCGGCTGACGTAATGCTTGCGGCGGGTGTCCTCCGCGACTTCGTCTATATCCAGTATGCCGGTGTGGTCATCAAAGGCCACGTCCAGACGGGTGATCTTCAGCTGCTGGGCGGCTATCCAGCCGAACAGGTCGTCCCAGCTTTTGGCGGAGAGGGACTCGAACGTCCGGCAGCCTTGACCTGACATCTCCACCCACACGCCCATATCCTCCCGGCCGTTGTAGTGGACGCTGATGCAGGAGAAGTATTTGCGGTCGCGGTAGCCGTGGGCGCCCTTCGTCTCCTGCCATGGGCAGTGCGTCAGGCCGAGGGCTTCTATCATCTGCTCGGGCGTGTGGTTCTTGCTTGTAAATGAAAGCCAGTCGTAAAGAACAATGTTCTCCTTTCCTTCCATAACAGACCCCCTAACCGGCTATCTTGTAGGTAGTGACCCCCTGTTAGCGGGGGGGCACGCCGGGAGGAGCTACCTCCCGGCGCTTTGCGGAGATCAGGGAAGTATGAAAAGCCTTAGAAAGAGACTTCGTTCAGCTCGACGGTAACGCCCGTAGACGCAGCCAGCGACACGCGCTTCTTCTCGTCGAAGTACAGGTTGACGACTTCCAGCGGCTTAAGGTCTTTCCATACGGCGTTGGACACGCAGCGCAGCTTCTCAGCCTTCATGCCGTTGGCGCTGTAGTTGTCAGACTTGTAGGAGCTGACCGGGGAGATGACGAACAGCTGATAGTACGGCTGCATGACGATGACCTTCTGGCCTTTGTCGTCCTCGCGCTCGGTCTCCATCTGACCTTCCGCCCAACCAGTTACGACCCACTCACGTTCTTTGAATGTGTACAGCTTGCTTTCGTTTGCGCTCATATAGAGCCTCTCTTTCTGCCCATATAGGGCTAGTAGTATTAAGGACAGGTCCAGATCAGTTGACCCAGCCTGTCCAAGTACATATTAAAACCTGCAGCCGGTGCAAAACCAGTCCCGCCGCCTTGCAATTCGCCATAAACCTATGCTATAATAAATTGATTATGCACCGCGAGCCGGCGGTCACCCGCCGGCTCGCCGCAGGCCCCCACCTCTCCGGGCGGGATCGGCTGCGCTGTCTGCCGCACTGCGAGGCCTGCATATCCCATACTATGCCGCCGCACCGCTGCCAGTGCGGCGCGAAAGGAAGCTGCTCTATGATCAAGATCGCCCCCTCCATCCTGTCCGCGGATTTTGCCTACCTGGCCCGTGACATCGAAAAGATCTCCACCGCCGACTACGTCCATGTGGACGTGATGGACGGTCTGTTCGTACCCAACATCTCCATCGGCATCCCGGTGGTCAAGTCCATTCGTCCCACCACCGCCCTGCCCCTGGACGTCCATCTGATGATCGATCGCCCGGTCCGCTATGTAGAGCAATTCTGCGACGCCGGCGCGGACATCGTCACCTGCCATGTGGAGGCGGACACCGAGGAGAATATTCTCTCTGCCCTCGACAAGATCCACGCCAAGGGCAAAAAGGCCGGTGTGGTGGTCAAGCCCAAGACCCCGGCCAGCGCCGTCCTGCCCTTTGTCGACAGGGTGGAGCTGATCCTGGTCATGACCGTGGAGCCGGGCTTCGGCGGTCAGAAGTTTATGGCCGATATGATGCCCAAGGTACAGGCCATCCGCGGTTATATCGATGCCATGAACCCTGCCTGCGAACTGGAGGTAGACGGCGGCGTAGATGGCGACACCTGCAAGCTCTGCATCGCCTCCGGCGCCAACGTGCTGGTGGCCGGCAGCGCCGTATACAAGGCTGCGGACATCCCCGCCAAGATCAAAGAACTGAGAGGGTAACATCCTATGGAGTATTTTCCCGCTCCGCTGGAAAAATTAGTGGAGCAGTTCGCCCGCTTGCCGGGCGTAGGCTATAAATCCGCCCAGCGACTGGCCTTCTATGTGCTGTCCCTGCCGGAGCAGGAGGCCCGGGCCTTTGCCGACGCCATCATGGACGCCAAGCGCAACGTGACCCTCTGCCCCGTGTGTCAGAACCTGACCGCCGGCGGCCTGTGTCCCATCTGTGCCGACCAAAAGCGCGACAACGCCACCATCTGCGTGGTGGCTGACCCCCGGGACGTGATCGCCATCGAGCGCAGCCGGGAGTACCGCGGCCGTTACCATGTGCTTCACGGCGTGCTGTCCCCCATGAACCACGTGGGGCCCGATGATCTGCACATCAGATCCCTGCTGGACCGCGTGGCCCAGGGCGGCATCACTGAGGTCATCATGGCCACCAACCCGGACACCGAGGGCGAGGCTACGGCGCTGTACATCGCCCGGCTGCTCAAGCCCTTCGGCGTCAAGGTCACCCGCCTGGCCTATGGCATTCCCGTGGGCGGCCACCTGGAATTCGCCGACGACGCCACGCTCATGCGTGCCCTGGAAGGGCGGCGGGAGCTGTGAAACGATTTGCCTGCCTTATCTTGGCCGCGCTGATGGCCCTGTCGCTCGCCGCCTGCGGCACACAAAAGCGTGAGACGCTGGAGCTCTTCGCCATGGACACCTACATGACCTTCGTGGCCATCGGCGACGGCGCTGATGACGTGCTGGCTGACCTGAGCCGCACCGTCAACACGCTGGAATCCTCCCTCTCCCGCACGGTGGACACCAGCGAGGTCTCCCGTCTGAACCGTGACGGCTCCGCCGTCTGGGACGAGGACGGTGCACAGCTGCTGTCGTGGGCGCTGCAGCACAGCCAGGAAACGGACGGTGCCTTCGATATCACCATCGCCCCGCTGGTGGAGCTGTGGGGCATCACCTCCGACAGTCCCCGCGTCCCCTCTCAGGCGGAGATCGACGCACTGCTGCCTCTGGTGGGCTATGAGCACGTCCACCAGTCCGAATTTTGCAGCATCTCTCTGGATGAGGGCTGCGCCGTCGATCTGGGCGGCATCGCCAAGGGCTACGCCTCCGACTGCGCCGCCGTCCTGTTCCACCGCAGCGCCCTCACCGGCGGCTGCGCCAATCTGGGCGGTAACGTGTACGTCTACGGCACCAACGCCCAGAACAAGCCCTGGTCGGTGGCCATTCAGGATCCCGCCGACAGCGAGGGCTATGTCTGCACCCTGAGCCTGTCGGATGCCTTTGTGGTCACCTCCGGCGGCTACCAGCGCTATTTCACCGCGCCGGACGGCACGGTGTACCAGCATATTCTTGATCCTAAGACCGGCTATCCCGTCCAAAGTGACCTGACCAGCGTCTCCGTCGTCACACGGGGCGGCTTCGGCGGGCAGGGCACCCGTGCCGACGCCTACTCCACCGCCCTGTACGTCATGGGCGAGCAGGCCGCCGTGGACTTCTGGCGCTCCCAGGATATGTCCTTTGACATGGTGCTCATCACCCGGGACGGCCGCGTGGTCTATACCCCCGGCCTGGCTGACTGTTTCAATGAAAAGGACGGAACCGCCTATGTCTACCAGCTCCTCGCCTCCTGAACTGAAATGGAACCGCTTTGATGCGCTGGTGGCGCTGGCGGTCGTGCTGCTGGCCGTCGTCTCCGCGCTGTGCTTCTATCTGCCCAAAAACCAAAGCGGCGCCCTCACCGTGGTCATCGACATCTCCGGTCAGGAGGTCCGCCGTGTCCCCCTGTCCGACTTCACCGAGGCCACCGTCACCAGCCGCGGCTATACGCTGCACATTGCCGCCGAGGGCGGCGCCGTCTCCGTGACCGACAGCGACTGTCCCACCCGGGACTGCGTCCACACCGGGGCTATCTCCCGTGCCGGGCAGTCCATCGTGTGCCTGCCTGCCCAGGTGGTCGTCCACCTGGAGGGAGCGTCCGGTACGGACGCGCCTGACGTGATCGTGGGGTGAGCACATGAAGTGGACAGCAAAAAACATCGCCCTCTGCGCCGTGCTGGCAGCGCTGGCGCTGGGGCTCAGTACCCTGGAGGGGCTGTTCCCCATCTCCCTGCTGGTGCCCCTGCCCGGCGTGAAGCTGGGCCTTGCCAACATCGTGACGGTGTTCGCCTTGTATCAGTTGGGTGCCGGCGCGGCGCTGGCCATTCTGCTGACCCGCTGTCTGCTGGGCGGACTGTTTGCCGGAAACCTGTCGGCCATGCTGTTCTCCGTGCTGGGCGGACTGACCGCCATGCTGGTGATGATATTCCTGCGGCGTCTGCCGAAGCTCAGCGTCTACGGCGTATCCATCGGCGGCGCGGCAGCGCACAACATCGGCCAGATGGCCGCGGCGGTCATCACCCTTGGCAGCACCATGGTCCTGGGCTATCTCCCCTTTCTGCTGGCCGTGTCCCTTTTCACCGGTGCGCTGACCGGCTTCATCACTGCGCTTCTGCTGCGTGCCACGCGGCATATCCGATTTCACTGAGAGGTGCCACTATGGATAAGAAAGATCAGATCATTTTGCAGCAGCTGGATGTAATACGCTCCATGACGGAGAACAACGTCCGCCGCATGGGCAGTGACTTCTGGGGCACGCCCTTCCAGGACGTTGGTAAGGCCCCCGCCGCCCCCGGAAAGCCTGCCGAGCCCGAAAAGCCCGTCCCTCCCACCGCCGACGCCAAGCCCGGCGATGCCACGCCCGAAAAAGCCGAGGAGCTTCCGCCTCCGGAGAAGATCGAGGACCTACTCGCCGAGCTGGACACCTACATCGGCCTGAACGTGGTCAAGGATGAGGTCCACGACCTCATCAACATGGTCCAGGTCTACAAGCTCCGCGAGCAGCACGATCTGCCCACCACCGATATGTCACTCCACATGGTCTTCACCGGCAACCCCGGCACCGGCAAAACCATGATGGCCCGCATGATGGCCCGCATCTACCGCAGTCTGGGCATTCTCAGCAAGGGCCAGCTGGTGGAGGTGGATCGCAGTGGTCTGGTGGCCGGCTACGTGGGCCAGACCGCCCTCAAGACCCAGAAGGTCATTGAAAAGGCCATGGGCGGCGTGCTGTTCATCGACGAGGCTTACGCCCTCAACGGCAAGTCCGAAAACGACTTTGGTCAGGAGGCCATCGACACCATCCTCAAAGCCATGGAGGACCACCGCGACGACCTGGTGGTCATCGTAGCGGGCTACACGGAGCTGATGGACAAATTTATCCACTCCAACCCCGGGCTGGAGAGCCGCTTCAACCGTTTCCTGCTGTTCGAGGACTACACCCCGGAGGAGATGTTCGAGATCTTCAAAATGCGCTGCGGCAAGGGCTACGTCCTCGCGCCGGAGGCCGAGCCCCTGGTCCGCGACTACATCGCCGAGGAGAGCGCCGACCCCAGCTTCGGCAATGCCCGCGGCGTCCGCAACCTGTTCGAGCACATTCTGGTGGCCCAGAACAACCGTCTGGCCAAGCTGCCGACCGTCACCCGCGAGGACCTGATGACCATCACCCCCGACGATGTGCTCCATGCCCGGGGCAAGCTGGACGACTGACACGCAAAAAAAGAAAGCCCATACGGGCTTTCTTTTTTGTTGACTTAGTGCCGCTTTTTGCCGACCCATGCCATGCCGGTGACGGACAGGACAGCCGTCACGGCGTAGACACCCACGCCCGCATCAAAGGTTTTGGGAGAACCCTTGGTCTCGTCCGCCTTGGTGTCGGTGGTGGGGTGGTAGTAGTAGCTGCCGGTGGATTGCTGAACGGTAACACCTGCGCTGACCTGTCTGGTCACCACATCGGAAGTACCATACACAATGCCGTTCTTTACACCCTGCGTAGTGTTGACAGTGCTTGCCACAGTGTTGCCATTCATGGTCAATTTCAAATTGTCGCTATTGAACGTCTTATTGTTCGCCTTGGCATCATCATAAATCAAATAACCTGTACCGGTGATTGTGTTGTTTGAAATGCTGACAGCGGGCACAGCGCTCATGGTCAGCAGCTTTTCATGCAAAGTGATGGCGTTGCCGCCAGTCAGGTTCAGCGTATTGCCCTCAATGCTGGCCTTGGTCAGGCTGCTCAGCTGGATGCAGGCACGTCCGGCATCGGTAATGGAAATGGTATTTCCGCTGATGGCAGCGTCTACATTGGCGTGGTCGATGTTGATACCACGGGCGAAGCCGCTGATGTTATTATCCTTGATGACCAGCTTGTTTCCGCCCCTGCACTGAGCAAATATGGAGTAGGCGTTGCTGTCACCGCTGTAATTGGTTCCATCAAATACATTATCATGGATATTGTAGGTCATCCCGGTATTGGCAAAATTATCGTACACATACAGTCGACCGCGGAACACGCAGTTCTTGATCTCCATCTCGCCGGTAGCGCTCTCGGTACTATTTTCTGTAGCGTTGGCCGCAGAAGCCCCCACCGTGGTCGTATCGGTATTTGTAAACTCAATATTGTCAATAGTCAGCTTACCATATTGGGTATGCATGCTGTCATAGCCGCCAGCCACATAAGCCTGGATATTGCCGTCAGTCAACCGTGCCTTTGTGCCGTCCGCATTGTTCACACCGATGATGCTGTAGCTGGTACGGAAAATCTGATGATTGCCTCCCACAGTGCAGTCAATCTGATTACCGCTGGACTGTAGGGACGTAAATCCCGCCAGCGTACCGTAAATGTAGAACTTGACCTCGGTGACAGAACCGGACACGCCCGCGTACTTGTAGAGCGGAGCGTTAGTGTCGGTCACGTCCAAGTAGCCTTTTTCCCATGTCACACCGAACAGTGCCATATAGGCCTCGTTAGCGGCCTTACAAGTGTCGTACTTCGTACCCTCGTACAGTGCCTTAGCTGCGGCCACGTCCTCGGCACTGACATTACTGCCATAGGTCAGCTCGACGGTCACATAATTGTTCTCATCCGCCCAGCTGACGCTGCACAGGCCCAGCGCTACCACCAGCGCCAGTATCGTTGCCAACAATTTCTTCATGTCTCCTACCCCGTTATGTTTAGATTTCCGCAGATGCGCTCGTTTTAATCCTCATTAAAACGTAAAAGCAGAGGTACCTCTGCGGATAGCTTCATTATAGCAAGAATTTCCGGTTTGTCCAGAGCATTTTGTGAAAAATCCCAATTTTATCATTCCCGGTAACGGCGCTTACGTTTGGTTTGCAAAAATTGGAAATTCCTTCCCCGCGGGCAGCGTCGTTACCGCCTCGGCGGGAAGCGCGGGAAACCACTCCCCTATCCTCCCCGGCGCGGCGGCAAGCGTTTCCTTCTGCCCGTGGGTCAGCTTCGCCTTGATGGCGCATTCCAGCCGCGACGCCGTCACCTTGTCACCGCAGCGCCACAGCGCCGCCAGTGCCTCCGGCGGGTGGGCCCGGGTGTACTTGGCGCCCCTGCCGCTGCAATGCATGGCCATCCGCCGCGCCACGTCGTTGGTCATCCCCGTGTACAGGCTTCCATCGCGGCACCGCAGCATATAGACATAGTACGCTTCCATAGGCGGCTCCTTTCACGGTTTTCCCCTATCATACCCGATATTTCTTGCATTGACAAGCGCTGTATGGTACAATTCCAATTTGGAAAGTGAGGGAGAACTATGACCCTTTTTGATTACTATCTGCGCTATATGACCGAGGTATGGGAGGGCACGCGTCCTGCCCCGGAGGGAATCACCCTGCCGGAAGGCGGCGATGAGAACGCCCGCATACAGGCGCTGGGCCAGCAGCTACAGGATATGGGCATGGCCGCCTTTGTCCGCGCTTGCGCCGCCCAGGACGGCACGGAATTGTCGGAGGAGCTGTTCACCGAAAGCGGCGACCTTGGCGGTTTTGAGCTGTTTCTTCAAAACGCGGATAAGGCACAGGAAGCCCCTGCCGCGGAGAAAAAGTCCGCGACCCCCGACCCCGATGCCAACAAGCACGCCTTTGAGGTGTTTCTGGACTGCATTGCCATGGACGACGGTCTTGTGCAGTATCTGATCGACGTGCTGAAGCGCATGGACCGCAAGGAGTTTTTCAAGCTCAGCCAGATCACTACCAAGCTGGACCTGGACCCGGAGGAGTTCCTCTACTGGCTGGGCCGTCGGGAGACGTATGCCGACGAGGAGGAGCAGGGCTGTGCCGCCGCTATGGACCACGCCCTGCTGCGGCTTGCGGATGAGGGACGGCTGGATGTGGTGGCCGCCCTGCTCAGCGGCGACAGAAATACCTTCGAGACCTTTCGCTGCGAGGCACCGGAGCTTATGCACGCACCCATCGCCACCTTCGAGTGGTACGAGAAAAACTATCTGGATCGGGACTATCCCATCCGACTCATCATGCGCCTGAACGGCGTACAATTTCCCAACTGAGGTGAACTATGAACGAAGCATATAAGGCGCTGGGCGTCAGCGAAAACGTGCTGGCTTTCAGCGAAACGATCCTGTCCGACCTGAAGGACCGCTTTGCGGCCATCGACGCCATCGCCGAGGCTAATCAGCTGAAGGTCATCGCCGCCATGCAGAAAAACCGCGTGGCCGCCAATCATTTTAACCTTTCCACCGGCTACGGCTACGACGACGAGGGACGCGACACGCTGGAGCGCGTCTACGCCGACTGCTTCGGCGCGGAGGCCGCCCTGGTTCGCCCGCAGATCACCTGTGGTACCCACGCGCTGGCGCTGGCGCTGGGCGCGAACCTGCTGCCCGGCGACGAGCTTCTCAGCCCTGTGGGGGGGCCGTACGACACACTGGAAGAAGTCATCGGCATTCGGGAGTCGGTGGGCTCACTGAAGGAATACGGGGTAAGTTATCGTCAAGTCGATTTATTGCCGGACGGGTCGTTTGACACCGATAAAATTTGCGCGACAATAAACAAGAAAACAAAGCTCATCACGATACAGCGTTCAAAAGGCTACGCTACAAGGCCCAGCTTCTCGGTAGCGCAGATCGGTGAGTTGATTACGTTATGTAAACAATGCAAGCCGGACGTGATCTGTATGGTGGACAACTGCTACGGCGAGTTCACAGAGCTGATCGAGCCGGTGAACGTGGGCGCGGACCTGATGGTGGGCAGCCTTATCAAAAATCCCGGCGGCGGGCTGGCCCCCACCGGCGGCTATATCTGCGGCCGCGCCGACCTGATCGAGCGCTGCGCCCGGCGGCTCACCGCCCCCGGTCTTGGCCGGGAGGTGGGCGCAAATCTGGGGCTGCTGACCCAATTTTACCAGGGCTTTTTCCTGGCGCCGACGGTGGTGGCCTCTGCGGTGAAGGGTGCTGTATTCGCCGCAAATTGTTATGAAAAACTTGGTTTTCGCGTTATTCCAGGCGCTTCTGAGGTGCGGCACGACATCATCCAGGCGGTGGAACTGGGCAGCCGGGAGGGCATGATCGCCTTCTGCAAGGGCATACAGGCCGCCGCGCCGGTGGACAGCTATGTCACCCCTGAGCCAGCCCCTATGCCGGGCTATGACAGCGACGTCATCATGGCCGCCGGTGCTTTTGTGCAGGGCAGCTCCATAGAATTGTCCGCCGACGGCCCCACACGGCCGCCCTACGCGGTGTATTTCCAGGGTGGGCTGACCTGGTACCACGCCAAGCTGGGCATCCTGATGAGCCTGCAGAAAATGCTGGAGGCCGGCCTGATCTCATTATAATTATGTAAACCATGGAGGAAATCGTATGTTTCTCCCCAACCATCCCTTTCGGCGGCGTCCGCCTCCTTTTTCTGTGCATTTTATGTTCGTTGTTTATACTTTTACTTTCTGAATAATGTACATTATCGTATAGCAGGTCTTGCTATACATGATAGAATAAGGAGTTTTTTATGTGGTTTTGGTTTTCTCTAATCGCACTGATCTGCTGGAGCGGCTCTGACCTGTTCAGCAAGATCGGCTGCCAGGACGCAGACGACAAATACAGCCATCTTAAAATGGTGATGGCAGTGGGCCTGGTGATGGGTCTGCACGCCGCCTATGAGATTTTTATCAACGGCACGGAGATCAACGGCAGCATCATCCTGACGTATCTGCCGGTGTCCCTGCTGTACATCAGCTCTATGACCATCGGCTACATCGGCCTGCGGTATATCGAGCTGTCCATCTCCTCCCCCATCTGCAATTCCAGCGGCGCACTGGTGGCGGTGCTGGCGCTGGCCACCGGCGGCCTGGGCGAGCTGGTGCCGGCGCAGCTGGCCGCCACAGCACTGGTATGCGTGGGCGTCATCGGTCTGGGCATCGTGGAGGCCCGGGAGGACGACGACCTGCGGGCCGCACGGCAGCAGGCCAGCAACCACCGCTACGCCAAGTCGGCGTTGGCGCTGATCCTGCCTGTGATCTATTGCCTGCTGGACGCACTGGGTACCTTCGCCGACAGCCGGGTGCTGGAGACATTGAACGAGGACAGCGCCAACTGCGCCTATGAGCTGACGTTTCTGCTGGCGGGAATCGTATGCTTCGTGTATGTGGTGCTTATCAAGAAGAGCCGGCTCGTCCCCAAGCGGGAGGGGCCCAAGTACGCGGGCGCCGTGTGCGAAACGGCGGGTCAGTTCGCGTACATCTACGCGCTGGCGGACACGGAGCACGTGGCCCTGGCCGCGCCCATCATCTCCGCCTACTGCGTGGCCTCGGTGCTGTGGAGCCGCATTTTCCTGAAGGAAAAGCTCAGCTGGAAGCACTACGCCATGATCGCACTGGTGGTGGCGGGTATTGTGATACTGGGCATCTACGATGCATAACAACAAGATATCCCCCGCCGGGTCCGGCGGGGGATTTTCTGTATCCCGAAAACCACTCGCTGGGCGAGTGGTTTTCGGGATACAAAAAGGGACCGCTTTCGCGGTCCCTTTTGTTATTGCCTGTAAGAGGTTCGGCTTAGAAGCAGCCCTGCTCCATCATCGCCTCGGCGACCTTCTTGAAGCCGGCGATGTTGGCACCAGCCACCAGGTCGTAGCCCAGGCCGTACTCGGCAGCGGCCTCGGCGGACACCTTGTGGATGTTCTCCATCATCTTATGCAGCTGATGGTCGACTTCCTCGGCAGTCCAGACCAGACGCTCGGAGTTCTGTGCCATCTCCAGAGCGGAGACGCCCACGCCGCCGGCGTTAACAGCCTTGGAGGGAGCAACGATGATGCCCTTCTGCTTACGCAGGAAGTTCAGTGCATCGTTGGTGGTGGGCATATTGGCGACCTCAATGTAGTACTTCACACCGGAAGCAGCGATCTTCTCAGCGGACTCCATCTTGACGTCGTTCTGCATGGCGGCGGGCATATACACGTCCACATCCTTGACGCCCCAGCACTTCTCGCCGGCGACGAACTCGCAGCCGAACTTATCGGCATAGGGCTTGCAGTGCATGGGATCCTTGGCGCGCATCTCGAGGATGAAGTTCAGCTTCTCGTCGGTGATGACACCGTCGGGATCGTGAACGTAACCGTCAGGACCGGCGAAGTAGGTGACCTTAGCGCCCAGTTGGGAAGCCTTCTTCATGATGCCCCAGCCCACGTTGCCGTAGCCGGAAATGGCGATACGCTTGCCCTCGATGGTGTCGTTCTCGTGCTTCAGCACTTCCTGCAGATAGTACATAGCGCCGTAGCCGGTGGCCTCGGGGCGGATCAGAGAACCGCCGTAGCTCAGGCCCTTACCGGTGAGAACGCCGTTCTCCCACACGCCCTTCAGGCGGCGGTACTGGCCATACAGGTAGCCGATCTCGCGGCCGCCCACGCCCATGTCACCGGCGGGAACGTCGATGTCCGGCCCGATGTAGCGATACAGGGCGGTCATGAAGCTCTGGCAGAAACGCATGACCTCGGCGTCGGACTTGCCGGCGGGATCGAAGTCGGAACCGCCCTTGGCACCGCCGATGGGCAGGCCGGTCAGGCTGTTCTTGAAGGTCTGCTCAAAGCCGAGGAACTTGATGATGCCTTCGTACACGTTCTTCTGGAAGCGCAGGCCGCCCTTGTAGGGACCGATCGCGCCGTTGAACTGGCAGCGCCAGCCGCGGTTGGTGTGCCACTGACCGTTATCATCGCACCACACAACGCGGAAGGTGAACATACGCTCGGGCTCGACCATACGGCCCAGCAGGTCGACCTTCTCATACTCGGGGTGCTTTTCGATCACAGGCTCCAGAGAGGACAGAACTTCCTCGACGGTCTGCACGAACTCGGGCTCATTGCCATGCTTGGTCTTGACGCTCTCGAGCACGCTTGCCAGATAAGCATTCATATTAAATTCCTCCTAAAAAATGTTCCGCAGACATATGAGATGTGCGCTACGCAGACTACCCATATACTACCAATGTTGATAATAACACCATTTGGCCGATTTCTCAAGGGGGTTTGGGAGAATTCCCCCCTCGCAAAACCACAAAACTTTTTCGTCCCTTTTTGTGCAATTTGGCGAATTGTGCCCCGCGTTCCACTATGCAGAAAAAGGCCGCGATTTTCGGCCTTTCCGTGCTGTTTTTGCGTGCTTCGTTACTTTAAAGCGCCGTCCGCTTTTCCGTGTGAAATCGGCGGCACATTCAAAAGCTGCCGATGGGGATATCGCCGTTGTCCGTTCCCTTTTCAATGGCGCGTATCTGGAGATAGTAGCCCTTGCCGCCGCCCATATCCACATAGACACGGTCGCCGGCCTTTCTGCCCATAACGGCGCGGCCCACGGGGGATTCCTTGCTGATCCAGCCCTTCAGGGCGTCCTGCCGCAGGGTGGTGACCAGCTGGATCTTTCGGCTTTTGCCCAAATTCTCCATGAAGATCTCCACGGTGTCATAGAGCCCGGCGGTATCAGCGGCGGACTTGTCCTCGATGACCTTGGCGGTCTTGATCATCCGCTGGAGGTAGCGGATGCGGGCGTCATTGCGGTTTTTCTCCTGCTTGGCGCACTTGTACTCAAAGTTCTCGCTGAGGTCGCCGAAGGCCCGGGCGGTCTGGACATCCTCGATCAGCTTGGGGCGCAGCTGCTGCACCCGGTAGTCGATCTCCTCCTGCATTTTTTGCAGGTCGGCGCGTGTCAGTTCATCATACATGGTCATTCTCCTTCCATAAGGCGGCAAGACGCTCCAGGGCGGCGGGAAGCCGGTCCAGGTCGATGCCGGTATAGTTGACCACCAGCACGTGCTGGGGAGCGTCCTGGGGACGCTGGTAGTAATCGGACAGCATGGCCAGACGGATGCCGCGCTGCTCCGCCTCGCGGCGGAGCACCTCGTCCGGCGGCGCACCATCCAGCCGCAGCAGGAAATGCAGGCCCGCGTCCTCCTCGGTGATGGCGGCATAGGGGGCCAGCGGGCTTTGATGCACGGCGGCGATGACGGCGTCACGCTTCTGGCGGTAGTGCTTACGCATACGGCTCAGGTGCTTTTCGTACCAGCCGCCGGCGAGGAACTGGGCCAGGGTGTACTGCTCAAAGGCGGAGACAGTGCAGGCGTAAAAGCCCAGCTTCTGCCGGAAGTCCGCCAGCAGGCGGCGGGGCAGGACCATGAAACTGATACGTATGGAGGGGGCGATGGTCTTGGAAAAGGTGTTGAGATAGACCACCTGCTCGCCGCCGTCGATGGAAAACAGGGTGGGGATGGGACGGCCTACAAAGCGGAATTCGCTGTCGTAATCGTCCTCCAGGATGACCCGCGCCGGGACCTCCTGCGCCCAGCGCAGCAGCTCCTGGCGGCGGGCGATGGGCATGACCAGACCGGTGGGATAGTGGTGGCTGGGAGAGATGTGGACCACGTCGGCGCCGCTGCGGCGCAGGGCCTCCGCCGATACGCCCGCCTCGTCCAGGGGCAGAGCCGTCACCTCTGCGCCGGCGGCGCGGTAGATATGGGCGATCTTGCCGTAGCCGGGGTCCTCCACGCCGTAGAGACGATCACGGCCCAGCAGCTGCACCAGCAGGTTGTACAGCACCTCGGTGCCGGCACCCACGATGATCTGCTCGGCAGTGACCTCCATGGCACGGAACTGCCGCAGGTGGGCGGCGATGGCCTGCCGCAGGGCCCAGGCGCCCTGCGGCGGCGTGGACCGCAGCAGGCCTGTGCCCTGCTCCAGAATGGTCTGGCGCATGAGTCGGGCCCAGACGGTGAAGGGAAAGTCCTCGGCGGCGATGGAGTTGGTGGCCAGATCCAGGAACCAGACAGGCTCGCGGGGTGGAGGCGGCTGCTCCGGGGACGCAGGGACGGCCGCAGGCGACGGCAGCACGGCGCTGACGAAATAGCCCTTCTTCTCCACACCGGTGAGATAGCCCTCGGCCATAAGCTGTTCGTAGGCATTCTTTACGGTGATGACGCTGACCTCCAGATGGGCGGCCAGGGCGCGTTTGCTGGGCAGCTTCTCCCCTGCTGTCAGACGGCCGGAGAGAATGTCCGCCTTCACCCGGCGGTAGAGCTGCTCATACAGGCTGAGGCCCGCCTGTTTGTCCAGGGTATAGGTGAGCATGGGACTGGCTCCTTTCATCTGGTATTAACAAGTAAAATCAAAATGGATATTTTAATCATACCAGTTGCTACTATAATACAAATCGTCAACGAAAGCAAGGGCTTTTTCAACAGCTACCCTCTCACCCCCCCTGTGGCGGTCCCCGTTTCCATGCGGGGCGGGGGCCGCCTCCCATAGCAGAAAGAAAAAATCCTCGTAAAGGAGAATGTGTTATGTCCGACAAGAAGATCAGAACGATGGTAACGGCGGCGGTGCTGGCGGCACTGTCCTGTGTGGCCACGATGGTGGTGCAGATCCCCTCCCCCATGAACGGCTATGTGAACCTGGGCGACTGCTTTGTGCTGCTCAGCGGCTGGCTGCTGGGGCCCTGGTGGGGCGCGGCGGCCGGCGGTATCGGCTCCATGCTGGCAGATCTGCTGCTGGGCTACGGCCACTACGCGCCCGGCACGCTCATCATCAAGGGCGCAATGGCACTGGTGGCGGCGCTGGTCTTTAAGGCCTTTAAGAAGAACACCGCAGGCGCGCTGGTCGGCGGCGTGGCGGCAGAGGTCGTGATGGTGGCCGGGTATTTCGGCTACGCGGCGCTGCTGCTGGGCAAGGGTATCGGCGCGGCGGCCAGCATCCCGGGCAATCTGGTGCAGGGTGCTGTGGGCCTGGTGGCCGGGTTCCTGCTTTTGCAGGTAGCGCGGCGGACGCATCTTGAAGAAAAGGTCTGCGTGTGATATACTTATGGCGGGTCGTCTGACGGCCCGCCATAGTTTACATGGAATGAGGTAGTTGTCATGGCAGGTATCGTGCATGAGGTAGAGAACAGAGATCTGCTGGCGCAGGTGCGGCAGCAGGCCGCGGCGGCGGCGCAGGAGCTGGCGGAGGCCGCCCATCTGCATAGGGGCCAGATCGTGGTGGTGGGATGCAGCACCAGCGAGGTGGTGGGCAAGAAGGTGGGCAGCTGGTCCACGCCGGAGGTGGCAGACGCTATTTTCGCGGGGCTGCACAGCGTATTCGGCCCCATGGGCGTGTACATCGCCGCCCAGTGCTGTGAGCACCTGAACCGGGCCATCATCGTGGAGCATGAGGCCGTGCCCACGCTGGATATCGTAAATGTGGTGCCCCAGCCCAAGGCGGGCAGCTCCTTCGCCACGGCCACCTATAAGGCCTGCGCCCACCCGGTGGCGGTAGAGGAGATCAAAGCCGACGCAGGACTGGACATCGGCGGGACGCTGATCGGTATGCACCTGAAGAAGGTGGCGGTGCCGGTGCGTCTGGCGCAGAACCACATCGGCGACGCCATTCTGCTGGCGGCACGGACGCGGCCCAAGTTTATCGGCGGCGACCGGGCGCACTATGACGAGGCGCTGAAGGAAGGCTATCCGGAATTCTGAAAATTCTGCAGCAGCAAATAAAAAGCAGCGCTTTGCGCTGCTTTTTATTTGTTATGTGATCGGGAACGCGAGCTTCAGCGCCAGGAACACGGCGATCGCCACCGGTACGGCGATGAGGAAGCGCTTACAGTTTTTGCGGGCACGCTGGGACAGCGCCTCGTCCTCCTCGTTTTTCCAGCGGACATAGCTCCAGCCGGCACCCAGAAGGCACAGAACGGGGACGAAATACAGGCCGATCGACGCGATGTAAGGCATAGGTCATCCTCCCTTTTTTTGTGCTTACAGTATACAGGAAACGGGAGGAAAGGTCAAGGAAAAGACTTGCGGGGACAAAAAAGAGACGCCCTCGGGCGTCTCTTTTTTATATTGTGCTGGGTCCGATCACTTAGCGGCCTTGGCAGCCTTGATGGACTCGATCAGCTCGGGAACGACCTTGAACAGATCGCCGACGATACCGTAGTCAGCCACCTCGAAGATGGGGGCGGTGTCGTTCTTGTTCACGGCGATGATGCACTCGGAGTCCTGCATACCAGCCTTGTGCTGGATGGCGCCGGAGATACCCAGAGCGATGTAGACCTTGGGATGGACGGTCTTGCCGGTCTGGCCGACCTGATGGTCAGCGGAGATCCAGCCGGCGTCCACGCAGGCGCGGGAGGAACCCACGACACCGCCCAGGACCTCAGCCAGCTCCTCGGCCAGCTTGATGCCGCCCTCCACGTCCTTGGAGATACCACGGCCAACGGACACGATGAAGTCAGCGCCGATCAGGTCGACCAGCTTCTTGGCGGCCTTAACGGTATCCACGACCTCGGTCTTGATGTCAGCGGCTTCCAGAGCGAACGCGGGATGCAGGATCTCCACGTTCTTCTTGCACTCGCGCTTCTTCATAACGCCGGGGCGAACGGTCGCCATAGCGGGGCGGAAGCGGGGGCAAATGATGGACGCCATCAGGTGGCCGCCGAAAGCGGGACGGGTCATCTTCAGGTCGCGGGACACATCGTGGGGCTCACGGTTGATCATCACGGTGCCCAGCTTCTCGATGCGCTCCTCGGGCAGGGTGGAAGCTTCCTTCAGGAAGCCCTTGTAGTTGGGCATGTCGATGTCCAGGTGGGTGCAGTCCGCGCACAGACCGGTGTGCAGGCGAGCCGCGCAGCGGGGGGCCAGGTCACGGCCGATGTTGGAGGCGCCGAACAGCAGCACCTCGGGCTTCAGCTCCTCAACGGCCTCCACGATCACCTTGGTGTAGGCATCGGTGGTGAAGTCCTTTAGCAGGGGGGAGTTGTACACGTACACCTTGTCGGCGCCGTACTCGCCCAGCTCGGCGGCGATGCCGTCAACGTTGTCGCCCAGCAGGATGCCGCACAGCTCGACACCCAGCTCATTGGCCAGCTTCCGGCCCTCGGAGATCAGTTCGAAGGTGGTGGGCATCATCACGCCCTGGCGCTGCTCGCAGAACACCCATACGTTCTTGAAGGCAGCGGTATCAGCACTATTAAAAGCCATTTTCTTTTCTCCTTCCTTAGATGATGTGCTTGGCGGCCAGGATGCCGGCCAGCTTGTCGGTGGTAGCCTTGTCAGCGCCCTCGAGCATCATGCCCGCGCCCTTCTGAGGAGGCGTGAAGGAGGTCAGAATATTGGTGGGAGAACCGGCCAGACCGATGGTGCTCTTGTCGATCAGGGGGTGATCCTTCAGGGTCTCGTAGGTCATAGTGACCAGAGGCTTGCTGTAGCACTCGAACGCGCCGCCCACGGACAGGTAACGCGGGGTGTTCAGCTCCTTGATGCAGGTGATCATGCAGGGAGTCTTGACCTTGATGGTCATGTAGCCGTCCTCCAGCATGCGCTTGACGGTCAGGGTGTCGCCGTCCTTGGTGATCTCGCCGGCATAGGTGACCTGGGGCAGATGCAGCTTCTCAGCGATCTGGGGACCCACCTGTGCGGTATCACCGTCGATGGCCTGACGGCCAGCCAGGATGATGTCGTCCTTCTCGATGCCGTAGGTATCGATAGCGGCAGCGATGATCTGGGAGGTAGCGTAGGTATCGGAACCGCCGAACTCACGGGCGGTGACCAGCACACCCTCGTCCACGCCCATGGCCATCAGCTCACGCAGCATACCCTCTGCGGGAGGAGGACCCATGGTGAACGCCACGACCTTGCAGCCCAGCTCGTCCTTCAGGGACAGGGCGGCCTCGACGGCGTTCAGGTCATCGGGGTTGATGATGGTCTGCATGGAAGCGCGGTCCAGAGTACCATCGGGATTCACGGCCACCTTACCGGAGGTATCGGGGACCTGCTTTACAGTAACAAGAATCTTCATTGTCTCTTCCCTCCTCTTACAGACCCATGTTGGCGGAGATCACGATGCGCTGGACCTCACTGGTGCCCTCGTAAATTTCCGTGATCTTGGCGTCACGCATCATGCGCTCCACGGGATAATCCTTGGTGTAGCCGTAGCCTCCGAACAGCTGCACCACCTTGGTGGTGGTCTTCATGGCGTGCTCGGAGGTGAACAGCTTGGCCATGGCGGCCAGCTTGGTGTAGCGCTTGCCCTCGCCCTTGGCCACGGCGGCCTGATACGTCAGCAGGCGGCCCGCCTCGCAGCCCAGCTCCATGTCAGCCAGCGTGAACTGGGTGTTCTGGAACTTGCTGATGGGCTTGCCGAACTGGACGCGGCTCTTGGTGTAGGCAACGGCCTCCGCCAGCGCGCCCTCGGCGATACCCAGGGACTGTGCGGCGATACCGATGCGCCCACCGTCCAGCGTCGCCATGGCGATGGAGAAGCCCTTGCCCTCTACGCCCAGCAGATTCTCCTTGGGGACGATGCAGTCCTGGAACACGATCTCGGCGGTGGGGCTGCCGTGGAGACCCAGCTTTTCCTCATGCTTGCCCACAGAGAAGCCGGGGAAGCTGCTCTCCACAATAAAGGCAGAGATGCCCTTGGTACCGCGGCTCTTGTCGGTCATGGCGAACACCACGAACACGTCGGCCACATAGCCGTTGGTGATGAATATCTTGCTGCCGTTCATCACATAGTGGTCGCCCTCCAGCTTCGCCTCCGTCTGTCCCTTGGAGGCATCGGAGCCGGCGTTGGGCTCCGTCAGGGCGAACGCGCCCACATGGTGCCCGGTGGTCAGCATGGGCAGGTACTTCGCCTTCTGCTCGGCGGTGCCGTAGGTCATAATGGGGTCGCAGCACAGACCGTTGTGGGTCGCCACGATGTCGCCGGTGGAGGCGCACTGCTTGCTCAGCTCCTCGATGCACAGGGCACTGGCCAGCGGATCGGCGCCCGCGCCGCCGTACTCCTTGGGGACGCACATACCCATGACGCCCAGATCAAACAGCTTCTCGATGTTTTCGCGGGGATACTCGCAGGTGCGGTCAGTCTCCGCCGCAATGGGCTTGACTTCCTTTTCCGTAAACTCCGCCATCATCTTGCGGATCAGCTGATGCTCACGGCTCAAATTGAAATCCATAGTCGTTCTCCTATTTTATTCCTTAAAGTGTTCGGTCACAGGGGCATCCAGCTGCCGCTGGCGGTGGCCAGCAGCTTGCCGGTGGCGGCATCGGTCAGCTCCGCCCGCTGGCGGATGAGGCTGCGCCCCGCCTTGACGATGTAGACGGTGAGGTATACCTCCATGCCGTAGTCCACGCCCCGGAGGAAGGATACCGTCATATCCGTGGTGGTGGCTTCGTTGTCCCCGGCGGTGAAGTTCGCCACCACGCCGAAGGCGGTGTCGAACATTCCCGCGATGGCGCCGCCGTGGATGCCGCCCTTTTCGTTGATCTGCCAGTCCTGGGTAGGAAAGGCGTAGGTGACGGTCTGCGTCTCGTAATCGCAGTCCACCAGACGGGCCCGCATTTTCTCGTCAAAGCCGCCGTCGTGCAGGTTCAGATAGTGCTCGGACTTTTCCCGCACCAGTTGGAGCCACGCATGCTTTTTGCCCATGCCGCCCTCTTATTTCTGGATACCGGCGATGTTCTTGGCCAGCTTTTTCTTCTCCTGGATGTTGCCCTGGCGGGCGATCATGATGCGCTGGGCCTGGGGAGAGCCAGCGCCGTGCATGGACTCCGTGCGGTAGCCCACGGCGGCCGCGCCCAAACACATATTCTCCAGGAAGCGCATGATCCGCTGGCGATCCTCAGTGCTGACGCCCTCCCGAGCAGCGAAATACTTGTTGCAGATGTCGCCGATGGTCTCGCCGTTGTTGCCCACCACGGTCTCGGACTTGAAGTCCGTCTCGCTGGGCATGGTGACCATCAATCCGCCGGCGATGTCCTCGGCAAGACGCACGATCTCATAGGGGAAACGGGTGACGTTCTGCTTGCACACGTTGGCCAGCAGCAGGTCGATCTGATAGTTGCCCGCCTTGGTGGGGCAGCCCTCGCAGGAGCAGGCGATGCCGCAGGAGTAGAGCGTCTCGTTGAGATGGGTCATCTCAATGAGCTTGTCCTTGACGGCGCTGGCCTTCTCCACGCCGTTGTACTCGGCAGCCAGTGCCGCCGCGCCGATGACCACGTCGCCTACGCCCACCTTGCAGCCGCCGTAGCTCTGGCGGTGATAGCCGGCGAAGCGCTCTACGATGGTACCGGCGAACTCATACTCGCCGTTGAGGAAGATGTACTCGTTGGGGATAAACACATGGTCGAGAACCACCAGTGCTTCCTGACCGCCGAACTTGGCATTGCCCACGTCGATGCAGCCGTCCTCCATTTTGCGGGTGTCGCAGGACTGGCGGCCGTAGATCATGTACAGACCCTCGGCATCGGTGGGGCAGGCGAAGGACACGGCATAGTCCTTATCCGCCTCGCCCATGGCGATGGTGGGCATGAAGATATGCCAGTGGCTGTTGATGGAGCCGGTCTGGTGGCATTTCGCGCCGCAGACCACAATGCCGTCGTCGCGGCGTTCCACCACGTGGACGTACATATCCGGGTCGGTCTGCTCATGGGGTGCCTTGGAGCGGTCGCCCTTGGGGTCGGTCATGGCACCGTCCACCGTCAGGTCGTTGTCCTGGACGTAGACCAGAAACTTTTTGAAGTTCTCGTGATAGTGGGTGCCGTACTTCTCATCGATCTCATAGGTGGAGGAGAAAACGGCATTGAAAGCGTCCATGCCCACGCAGCGCTGGAAGCAGGAGGCGGTTTTCTGGCCCAGCAGACGCTGCATCTTCACCTTTTTCACCAGATCATCGGCGGACTGATGGAGATGGGTGAAGCGGTTGATCTTGTGGCCGGTCAGGCTGGAGGTGGCGGTCATCAGATCCTCATACTGAGGATCCTGCGCCAGCGCGTAGGTCATGGCCACGCAGTTGATAGAGGGCCGGATCATGGGGTGATCCACCCAGTTGTCGAGCTTTTCGCCGAACATGTACACGCGGGTGTTCAGCTTACGCAGAGAGTCGATGTACTCTTTCGCGGTCATCAGCGCCATTGTCGGTTCCTCCTTGTACTCAATATTAAGATGCCTCTGCCTATGTTCTCCAATCACAACAGGACGGAGAACACAGGCATAAGGCGTAATGAGGCTTCGTGTTAAAATTCCAGGTAATGGGGCGGCATACCAGGGCATACGTCAGTGGTCAGACTGTGAGATGCCATGGGGTAACGCAGTCCCGCTTTCCACATAGCCTCCATGCCCTCGATGGCACGCACCAGATCGTCCGGCTTAAAGGTAACGCGCAGCTCCCACTCACCCGCCGCGCCAAACTTACGGTCAGCAAAGGACGGAATTCCCAAACCGGGCTTCCCGGTTAGGAATGTATGGCACCAGGAGTCGGCACAGGTAGACTCACCCACGAAGGTAAAGTGCAGTTTTTCATATCCCATATACTGCCATCCGGCGTAGAGCATGAATGCCTGGGCTGAACTTGTATACAGCACGCATACATCAGGATCATTGATCTTGCCTGCGTCCACAGGCGAGCACACCAGCGCATAATAGCCGCTGGGGATACACTCCAGTGCAAGGTTGTGCGCTTTGGAGGATTCCAGTTCTTTGAACCACACCTTATTGAACATCTCTCCGCTGTACCACTTTTCGTCTCGCTCAAAGAGTCCGTTAATGCCACGGCAATAATTCGCGTGGACGTTCTCGAACTTGCAGGCAGTTGTCCAGCCAAACTGGTGCGCCTGCCCCAAAACTACACAGGGGGGGTAATGCTTTTCATGTACACGTACCTTGGGGATCGACTTGAACTCTTCTTCCGTCTTGACCCACTTCATGCCAACAGGTGCCGTACCATAACGGATCATTTTATTCAAACGGGCAATAATGTCATTCCAATTATACTCTGCCATGTGAATCTTCCTTTCTTGTCTTAAAATGTAAGTTTTTCTTATTGTTTAGTTCAACACCTCACGAGGAAACTTTTGGCAGAAGAATTTCTCCCACGCCTCAATCAGTTCCTCGCGGAAGTTGGGATGTGCGATATGGATCAACTCCTGAGCCCTTTCACGGATGCACTTTCCGCGCAAGGCAGCCACACCGTATTCCGTTACCACATAGTCTATGTCTGTGCGCGGAAGTGTTACAGGCGTACCTTCTCCAAGAAAAGGAACGATCTTAGATTTCTTTCCGCCCTGCGCGGTGGACTGCAGCACGATTAGAGATTTTCCGCCGGGAGAACGGGTAGCTCCTCGAACAAAATCCGTCTGTCCGCCGGTACCGCTGATTTGCAGCCTACCGACGCTTTCAGACGCCGCCTGCCCATAAAAATCGATCTCCACGCAGGAGTTTATCGAAATCATCTTGTTGTTTTGTGCGATGATGGCGGCATCGTTTACATACGCACCGTCCATCAGCATAAAGGAGGGGTTATCGTCGATGAAATCATACAGCTTTCGCGTTCCCATGGCAAAGGCAGCAACCGTCTTTCCACGGTGCAGCGTTTTTTTTCGATTGTTGACCACGCCAGTTTCGATCAGTTCCATCACGCCATCAGAAATCATTTCGGAGTGGATCCCTAAATCATTTTTCTCCTGCAGGAATTTACAAATTGCGTCCGGCAGGCTGCCGATGCCCAACTGCAGGGTCGCCCCATCTTCTATCAGATCCGCGCAATTCTTCCCCAGTGCCATCTCCACATCAGAGATCACAGGCCGCGGAATCTCGATCAGTGCGTCATCGCACGGCACAAAATACTGCACCTGACTGACATGCACAAAGGTCTCACCGTGGACACGGGGCATATTGGGGTTGACTTGCATAATGCGGATCGCTGCACTGTCAAAGCCCGCACGCTCGTATGTCAGGTCAATGCCCAGAGAACAGTAACCATGGGCATCAGGCGGGGACATTTGCCCTACAAATACATCTATCTTGGGAAGCCGATTCATCAGAATATCGGCCACCTGGCTGAGACAGCAAGGGGTCACATCAATAAAGCCCTCTGAGATGCCCTGCTTTGTCTTTCCGCCGCTGGCAAAGAAAGAATTGTGATGGAAGTGGTTCTTATATTCCGGACGACAATATTCCAGACCTCCCACACCGATCATATGGATGATTTCTACATTCTGATAACGGTCAGCGTGTGCCAAAAGGGTGCGGATAATATGCGTCGGCTCTACTGCAGCATGGGAGAACACGACGGTATCACCACTGTGGATATAGGTGATGGCTTCCTCAGCGGTAACCGTGTTTTCTTGATAATGCTTATTCCAGTTAGTCATGGTATGCTTCTCCTTGTTCTTACAGAAGGATTGTTAGCGTAGCTTAGCTGATATGACAGGGCGCGGTATAAACGGGATACCGCGCCCTGCCTCATGAGGAGTGAAGTCGTTCTTTGCCGAAGGATGGATCAGTCTTCCAGTGTTTTGAAGGCATCCGCCGCCAGCTTCTCATCCATGGGCGGGAAAACATACATGCCGATCACACAGAACAGAATGCTGACAACACCGCCGATGCTGCAGCACAGATATACCGAGCCGATGATCTTGGCGAAATACAGGATCAGGAAGGAGGCACATCCCAAAACAGAACCCAGTGCAGCTGCCTTGGCAGAGGGGCGCTTGCTGAAAATGCCGATGACCACAGGGCCGGCCACCGCCGACATGATGGGACCGGCGGCGCCCCACAGCATGGCGGTAAGGTTGGCGGGCTTATTAAACGCAATGGGCACCGCGATCAGGCCGATGACAAAGGTGGAATACTTCAGAATATTCATGGTCGTCTTTTCGACCTTGGCGTCATCAATCTGAATGCCTCTGGCGCGGCGGGCGGGGACGATCGTGTTCTTATACAGTGTACAGCCGAGGATAGACGATACGTACAGCAGCACACCGTCCACGGTAGACATCATGGCCGCCATAATAACTACCAGGAACACTGCCGCAATGAACTTGGGGAAAACGAGGCTGACATAGTAAGGAACAGCACCATCCATGCCGGTGATCACATCGCCGATGCCTTCGGGAACCAGAAGGCGAGTATAGGAGCCCACAAAGACTACGGAGCACATCAGGAACATCAGCAACGGTGCCAGCCAGCAGAAGGTCTTGACATCCTTGTCATTTTTAAGGTAGGTGGCCTTGTTGATAAGCTGCGGGTTCAGTGCCCACCAAAGGTGCGCCACAAACAGGCCGACCACGTATATCGGTGTGGGATAACCTGCGTTATTGGGGTTGAGACCCATAGCAAGGTTGGGATCGATCTCGGCCAGACGGGCAGGGACCTCTGTAATCACATTACCGAAGACAAAGAAGCCGGAGACCGCGAGGACAACGCCCAGTACGGTCATCATGACACCTTGGGCAATATTGGTGTAGATATGCGCATAGGAACCTCCCATGCAGATGTAGATGATAATAACAATGGCGGAGATCAGAACACCCATCTTATAGGAGATGGAGGGGATCATCTGGTTAATGATAATGCCTGCGCCCACCAGCTGGGAAGCGATAAACGCCACCTGTGCCAGTGAAACGATGGCCAGCCACACGCGAAGGCCCTGACTGTGATAGCGGTCAGCGATCCAGTCGGCCACTGTGGCGGATTGTTTCATGGAATTCATGCGGCGATAACGTCTGACGATGATCGCCATGATAATGCCGGCGCTGGTCCACTGGGAAGCCCAGAACCAGAAGTTCGTCAAGCCATAGGCGAAGCCCTGGCCGGCGACACCCAGGAAGGTTCCCGCGCTGGCAAATGTTGCTGCAAAGGTAACTGAAACATTGAACACGCTGACGTCACCGTTGGACGTTGCGTAGCTGGTGGAGTCCGTAGCCCGCTTGCTGCCCAGATAGCCCAGAATGAGCATGGCAACAATATAAATGACCATCAGTACGATAAAGATATTCATGGTTGCTCTCCTTTTTTCTCTCTCTACTTTTTCTTGTTGGGCATCATGATATTGATGACGGCGATCAGCACGACCCACGCACACGCCTCAAAAATCAACCAATGCTCTAAAAAATTCATTGATGTCACCTCCTTCTATAGGTTTCACCCTGTATAGTAGCAAAAAGCGCGCCAATTACCGCCTATAGGCAATGATTGGACGCGCTTTTCCAGTTTTTCTGCATTTTAGCTAGAAATAAGCACCACGTTTTAGTTAAAATGTTGACAAGTATTTTTCTTTTAGGAGTGGATAACTTGCTTTACTTTCCAATTGCTGCGGAAAAGCATCTCGTCTTCAATCGGAACGTGCCATTTTTGGTGCGATGTGCGGCAATAATGGCACAATTATAGATGAAGCTTTTCTTCCGCCTGTTTTAGCCGCCGTGCAAACGTTGATGAAGACATCTGTAGCCTTGCGGCGGCCTTGCGAATACTCCCCTCTTCCTGCAAGGCATTCGTAAGATACTGATACTCAATATCCAGCAGGATGTCATCCAGGGGCCGCTCACCGTCGGCACAGGGTACGATATGCCCTTGCAGCAGGCACGAGAAGCTGTCTCGCGTCAGCCGGTCGCCTTCGCTCATAACCACGGCTTCCTCTAGGCAATTCTTTAGTTCCCGCACATTGCCGGGAAAAGAATAGCTCTTCAGCACCTGAAAAGCGTCCGGCGTCAGTGTCTTATGAAAGCCGTATTTATTGTTCAGCTCTGTAATGAAATGCTGAATCAAAGGGAAAATATCATTTCTTCGCTCCCGTAGCGGCGGAATCTCCAACGAGACAACGCTGAGCCGGTAAAATAGATCTTCCCGAAATGTCTGTTCACGGATCATCTGCTTCAAATCACGGTTTGTGGCGGAAATGACGCGGACATTAATTTTTATTGGCGTTGTGCCACCCACGCGCAAAAGCTCCTGTTCCTGTAACACGCGCAGAAGCTTTGCCTGCATCAGCAGCGGCAACTCGCCAATCTCATCCAGAAATATCGTGCCGTTATCCGCGACTTCAAACAAACCCCGTTTGCCGGAGCTGTTGGCGCCGGTGAACGCACCTTTTTCATAGCCAAACAGCTCACTCTCAATAAGACTGGAGGATATAGCCGCACAATTTACGCGGATAAAGGGCTGGCTACTCCGGTTACTCATGCGATGGATATATTTCGCATACTCCTCCTTGCCAACACCTGTTTCACCAGTGATCAGGACGCTGGTATCCACCTTTGCCACCTTGTTAGCGCGGTAAATAAGATTCAGCGTTTCAGGGTCGTTGGCAATAATTTCCGCCTGCGGCAGCAGCTCCTCCTGCATCCGCTTGATCTGATCACGATAGGTGGCGGCGACTTTTTGTGATTCCTCCAATTGTGCGCGCATCCGCTCGATCTCACAGAAGTCGCGGTTGTTGCTGACCACCATGGTCAATACGCCGTCTGTGAACACAGGCGTGCTGGTGGTATAGGAAGTGCGGCCACTGCGAAGCAGATGCTGCTCCTTTGTGGCGCGCTGTTTTGTTTCCAGTGCCGCAAGAGTGGACGAATCAGAGATGACGGTGGACACCAGCTCACGGATATTACGCCCCAGCACATCCTCGCGGTTGATTTGACTCAGTTCCTCCCATGCGCGATTGACCTTGATAATATCGCCGTTCCCGTTGGTTGCAAACAATGTATCCGCAGAATTTTCAATAATTGCATTGAGCTGCCGGTTGATGGTTTGCTCCCTTTTCAGTGCTGCCAGTAGCTCATCCCGCTCAGGTGAGGGTCTTTCCGCTGTGAGGAAATCGTTTTGGTCGCAGATGGTGCAACACTCATCCTTTGCCATAGGACACTTTTTGCATCGCATAGATGAAGCCTCCTGTCGCTTTTTCCTTTTTCAACACTATCAAACTCTCTTACAGATATTCAGAGCGTCTTTCTATTTTCGAAAGAATTCCAACCGCCCTTAAGCCACCCTACTTCACTATTAAAATGTACGGCACTCCAAAACAGTGGGTGCCGTGCATTTTTCTTCTCCTGTCCTATTTGTGAAGCCGCTGCGTGGATGGTGGGATCTGAAGCTGCGTGCGGTATTTTGCAACGGTGCGGCGCGAAATGCAGATCCCCTCCTCTGTCAGAGCAACGGCCAACGATTCGTCAGAGATAGGCTTCCCGGACGGCTCTTCAGCGATAAGCCGTTGTATCCGCTGGCGAATGGTCACTGGGGACAAGGCTCCAGATGATCCATATGCAGCAGCCTGCGTAAATAAGCTGCGCAGAGGGATGACCTTTGCTCGAAACAGAATATACTTATCCTGTACCGCCCGACTGACCGTAGACGGGTTCACATCAAGAGTCCCCGCGACTTCTTGTATCGTCATAGGCTTCAAAGATCCTCCACAGAAAAAGCCATGCTGGCGCTGCACGATCTCGGTTAATAGGCGGGTTAGCGTTCGCTTGCGATTTTCTAGGCAGTCGATCAGTTCCTCCGCCCACCGTAGCTTCTCTTTTAAGTATTCCGCCGCTGCCGCATCCTCTGTCTGCTGCAGCATGGCGCGATATTGCTTGTCCACCGAAACATGGGGCATTGCTTGACGGTTGAGTTCCAGCGTGATGTTACCGTCCCGAGCCGTAATCACTGCGTCTGGCAGAATATAGCCGCTGCCTTCACCTGTACCATAGCCCTGCGCTGGGATGGGGTTCAGCGCGGTGATGGCGGCAACAGCTTCCATCAGCGTTTTTTTATCCACGCCCAGCCGTCTGGATAGTTCCGTATAACGTCGTACCGCCAGCAGTTCTAGACCGTTTTGCGCCACACCCAGCGTAACAGCATTGAAATTCTGCCCCTGTGCCAGCTGCAAGATGAGACATTCGGAAAGAGTTCGTGCGCCAACGCCGGTCGGCTCCAGCATCTGCACCGCAAACAGAGCCTGCTCCAGCAGTGAAACAGGAACCGCGAGTTCCTCCGCCAGCTCCTCTATGGGGCAATCCAGATACCCGCGGCTATCAAGGCAGTCGATTAAATAGCTGCCCAGACGGCGTGTCAGAGAATCCACCCATTTTGACTGTCCCAGCTGTTCGTGCAGATGCTCCTGCAGACTTTGTCCATGACCGTGATCCCGCGCATCAAAGGTCATCTGCATAGGGTGAGCACCACAGTAAAAAGGTGCAACATCTTCTGCAGCTAACATCACAGAAGTTTCATCACCAGTGGCTGTGTCCGACAGTAAATCAGCGTGCGGCATATCCACATCCAGCACGGGATTCTCCATCGCCTCGTCTTGTACATAACGAAACAAGTCATAAGAGGACATCTGTAGGCATTTCAGAGACCGCTGCATAACAGGCGCCAACGCTGCTTGCTGCTTCTGCGACTGCTCAAAGCGCATATCGACACCTCCACCTTAATCACTGTTATCGCTACTCACTCGCATTATAACAAACCGGCTTTTGAAATGCAAGCGCAACAAAACACAGCCGTGTCAGGTGCCGCAGCATCGGGCAGAGAGAACCAATGTCTTCGATCTGACCGCAGATTAGTAGTCAAATAGTAGTCTGCGCGCCTCGCGGGTCATGTAATCGGATGCAGCGGCTCCCATTTTCAGCATACACGAACCGCATACTTCACGCGATTCCCGTGCTGTGTCGATTTGAGCAACCCCAGCTTTTCAAGCTTCTTCTTTTCTGCCGCATAATTAAATCCCATATATGGTTCCTCCGTATTCTGAAATTTGGTTGGCTGCAAATCTTAGAAACGGGTGGCGGGCCGCGGCAGCAGGGCATCCTATTTGCGTTTTTGTTCTGAGCGTAGCTTTTATTAAGAACTAATGCGTCATACTTGAGATATGCTCCGCTATCTGCGTTTGGAAGGTGATTTAAAACCCAATGTCTACTTCCAACCCGCAGGATGGCTGTCTCATATTGACACGCCCAAAATGAGCGGCGTTCTTACACACACAGAGAGTGCATAAGACCTCCTTTCCGGACGGAAAGGAGGTCTCTATCGTAAGCATGACAAGTCTCCCGCCAATCCAGCCGTTTTTTTATGGCCGGATTACCGGAATGTATGGCACTATTAGTTCCAAAATATAACTACGAATACGACATTCTCTGTTTCGGCGTCTCCCGATAGAATATAGCCGGAGGTGAACTGAGAGTGTTCGAAAAAGATGAAGCAAAAATAACGGACAAGATGGGTCTGATCTTAAAAGGAATTCGGTTGCAGAAAGGTTTTTCCCGTGAAATCATCGCAGAACGCGCCAAAATTAGTGTGCGGCACTTGGCGGCAATCGAAAATAAACAACGTGCGCCAAGTATCGAGGTGTTCTGTCGGATCGTGCGGGCTTTGGGCATCTCCGCTGACCGAGTGGTTTATCCAGAAGATGAGGTAGAAGAATCAGAAGAGGCCCAGCTTGTCTGGCTTATTCGCGTCTGCGATGTGCGAGATCACGCCGCGATTAAAGCCATGGTGGGGGCTCTGCTGTACAGCAGAGAGGAGACTTCTCAGGCAGGTGAAGCGAATGCCTGTGCTGTCTGATTGGTCAATCTACAAAAAAATGAAGCAGCGGCAGGATGTATGATCCGACCGTTGCTTCGCTGCATGCATAGGGACACAGCGGAGGGCGCAAAGGACGATATTGTTGACCTCCCTCTGCACGATCCGCTGCCTTCTGCAGAGACATACCGGCAAACAAACGAACAGGCGGTCCTCCTTTTCCTAATCACACTGCGCCCTGTGCATCATACGCTTTTGATGGACTTCTTGAACAGAGTTCCTCGACTAATCAATGAAATATGTGAGGAGGATTCATTCTGTTAAGGAGAGGCCGAGTGCTCTGTCAAGCGGTGATTGCGCTGCCGCCGCACAGGATCGTTTTACCGGTTCGGTGTATGGATCGCTCTTTTCTCTACCTTCAGCGCGGCCTCCCGCAGCGTTTCGGTGACGGTGGGATGACTATGAATGGTAGAGATCAGTTCATCCACCGTGGCCTCCAGCCGGATGGCCAGCGCGCCCTCGGAAATGAGGTCTGTGGCTCGTGGTCCTATGATATGCATACCCAGAATTTCGCCGTATTTCGCTCCGGCGATGAGCTTTACCAGACCCTCTCCGCCATTGAGGATCAGTGCCTTTCCGTTGGCACTCATGGGGAACTTACCCACCTTGTATGCGATGCCCTTGGCCTTGCACTGCTCCTCCGTGAGTCTCACAGAGGCAGCCTCCGGCTCAATATAGACGCAGGTGGGGTTGGTGGATTCATCATAGTGCACCTCATGGCCGCAGATGTTCTCTGCCGCCACCTCGCCCATGGCGGAGGCAGTGTGCGCCAGCTGGGCACAGCCCATGACACAGTCGCCGATGGCATACACGCCGGGGACGCTGGTCTCCATCTTGTCATTGACCTTGATGCGGCCGCGGTCGTTGTCGAGTTTACCGGCATCGAGGTCAAGCATGGCGGTATTGGCTTTGCGGCCGATGGCCACCAGCCCCTTCTCCGCCTCAAAGCTGACGGTTTCACCAGCCTTGTTTTTGCAGATGACCTTGGCACCCACAGAGCTACTTTCCACCGCCTGCACCGGGCATTCCAGATGGAACTCCATACCCATCTTCTTCATGTGCTCTACGCCGATTTTGGTGAGGTCGCCGTCCAGCATGGGCAGCATGTGATCCATGGCCTCCACCACGGTGATCTTGGTACCGAAGGCGGCATAGGCACAGGCCAGCTCAAGGCCGATGACGCCGCCGCCAATGACCACCATGGACTTCGGCAAAACCTTGAGACTCAATGCGCCGGTGGAGTCGATGCAGTTGAGGTTTTCCTTCAGACCGGGGATGGGAGGCGTGGAGTTGACGGAGCCGGTGGAGATAATGATGGCATCCGCTGTCATTTCCTCGTGGGAGCCGTCCGCCTTTTTGACGCTCAGCTTTTTGGGAGCGGTAAAAGCGGCCTTTCCATCGATGACGGTGACCTTGTTCATTTTCAGCAGGCTTCTGACACCGCCCGTGAGCTTTTTGGAGATGTCGTTCTTATGGGCGATGACTTGGGGGAAATCCACCTCCACGCCGGTGACCTTCACGCCGATGTCCTTGCCCTGATTTTTGATGTCCTCTACCAGCTCGGCACTATGGAGCAGGCACTTGGTTGGGATGCAGCCGATATTCAGGCAGGTGCCGCCCAAATGCTCTTTCTCAATGAGCGTGACCATCCTTCAGCTCGAAAAGCTCCAGCTTGTGTGCCATTGCCTGAAACTGTGCAGCCTCGCCGGTGTCGAAGCTGTCCAGCCGTTTGGCGAGGTAATTCAGCTCCTCCACATTGACCGTGAGCATTTCCGTGCGCTTGAGGACAGTATAGAAGCTGTCGATCTTTTCCACCTTGCAGTCCGCCTTGACCGCGTCGCCGATCTCCAACGCCGCCAGCAGCTCCAGGCAGCGCGCGTACTGGTCGTTGGGGATAGGGAACGGGATGGTCGCCACACCATATTCCGGGTGGCTGGGATTACTGAGAACCGCTTGAATCATATTTGCTTCTCCTTTCTATTTCTTCCATATCTGTGCGCAGACAGCCTCCACCCCGGTGCCAACAGACAATACCGTGGGCGGGATACGGGCATCCACGGCATCTTTCGTTCTCGGTGCAAAACACCGGCTCCGGCGGCATCGGCACAAATGCCGTGCAGGTGCGTTTGTCTACGCTGCGTCTGATCCCATCGCTCATGTGTTCCTCCTTTCGGGTCACGCCCGATTATTTGTCCTGAAAATGCAAAAGAGCGCTGGTTCGATGGTTCTACGAAACCAACAAACCGACGCTCTAAACTTTGTGAAACTTTTTATGAAAAAAGCCCCCTTTTGCGTGGGACTTCCTCGTACAAAAGGGGGCTGCATCCGATTATTTCGCCAGAAAACAGGAAAAGAGAGGTTCAAATCACGTTGAACCCCTCTCAGACGGCGCTGACATCCATGCTTGAAACCGTTGAAAATGGGGTGTGAAAAAACCGGAAAGGCTTGATGCCACGCGGTTTTCACCACAGAGTCGGAGTTATCAGGCCGCCAAGCTGCAAACCGTTGCGGCGCAAGGGTTTGGTTGGTGTTACACAAATTTCCGGCATTTTGAGAAAAAACCTCGGAAGCCTTACAGGGCAGGGCTTCCGAGGTCTTTCGCGGTAGTAGTCAAATAGCAGTCTGGTCAACAAAGAATTGACATGTTCATGTCGGCTATATGGCTCCGTTTACTTTCGGTACTCAATCGGATTATCCTCAGTTTCGTGAATCTTTCGGGCATATTCCAGGAGCTCCGCTTCAAAGGTACGGCATATTTCCAAATCCTGCGTACTGCTTCTCAAGCTGCGCAGCAGGTAGACACACCACGGCTCCGGCTGCTCCTCCAGCGTGTAGATCTGCAGCGGCATCAGCCGCGCCAGCTCATAGGCGGAGCTGACGGGAATCAGCGCCCAGTAATCTCCATGCTGGAGAAAAGACCGTACGCCGGACGCGGTATTGATCTGCACATGACATCGGTTATCACTGCCGAACCACTTCTTTCTCCACAGGATCAGACCGTTGAAATCGCCGCCGATAAAGCGGACCTCCCGCTCCGGATCCAACTCACTGGGGCTGATGGGATGCGGCGGCTTCGGTGACTCCGCACGGCGGACGATACACAGGGGCTGCCGATCGATACACCGGACAGCCAAGCCTCCCTGTAGGGACTCATAGGACGCGAAACCGAAATCCGCCAGTTCCTTGGAGACCAGATCATACGTGTCTTTGGAGTCGCACACCTTTATTTGTATCTTCTTTTCCGGATGCCGTTCGGTGTATTGCCGCAAGAACTCGTCCAGCAGACGGTCGTAGGTGCTTCCGTTGGTGGCGATGCGAACGACAGAAAGCGCCTTTTCTTTTACCGCCTCCGTCTCCTCCAGTAGCAGCTTCCACCGCTCCGCCACCGAGATGAACTCCTCCCCCTGCCGCGTCAGCTCCACACTGCGCTGGCCCTTGGAGCGCAGCACCAGCTGGCAGCCCATCTCCTCCTCCAGTGCCTTCAGCCGGCTGCTGACCGCTGACTGGGACAGATACAGGTTTTCCGCCGTCTTTGAGATATTGCGGCAGCGCACCAATTCCAGAAAGATTGTGATATCCTTATGATCCATGGCAGACTCTCCTCCTGTGCGGTATGCTATCGATTTTATTATATCCGTAAAGTGCGTAAATGGCAATGCAAAAAAACCCGCTGTCGCGGGTCTTTTCGTTTTGTGCAAAGGAAAACATAATTGCTGTTATGCGTTGGCCGTCTCTTCCGGCTTCTCAAACCTGCGGCCGATTCCGGTAAGAATACTCAGCAGGAAGATAAGCATCAGTCCCCAGCAGTGGAAGTTATAGGGGATAATATCCAAGAAAGAGAAGTTGGGATCCACGCCATCGATGGCCAGCGCCACACCCAGAGACACCAGCGTGGGATTGCCGTGGGGCATCAGACCGGTAGCGCCGCAGGCCACGCCGTCCAGAATGTTGGCGCCGCGGCAGCGGTCGATGTGGAATGCCTTGGTGATGCGGCGCACCAGAGAGCCGAAGAACACGATGGCGATGCCGCTGCCGCCGGTGACGACGGAGCCGAGAGCGGCCGCCAGATAGCAGATCAGTTCACCGGAGCGGGGAGATTTGCAGTGCTTCATCAAGCTGACGGTCAGGCCATCGAAGGCGCCGCTGCTGTTGAGGATCTCCAGCAGCTGGAACAGCAGGGTCACATACAGCACCAGCGTCATCATGCCGGACATACCGGCCACGATGGGGCCGTCGTTGGCAAACATCTTCGCCGGTGCAATGGTGCCCAGTACCAGATTCAGCACAATACCGCTGAGGTTACAGAGGATCAGGGTGCCCATGAGATCCCAACCCTTACGCATAAGAATGACCATGAGCACAGGGAGTACCAGCAGGAACAGAGACTTGGCGGTGCTGCCGTCCAGCTCCAGATCAGCGGGGATATTGGCGTCCTGCGTCAGACCCACAACGGCAAAGAGCACGGCAGCAACAGCGCCGGAGATGGCGGCATAGGGAAAACGGGTACGAACCACCTGAGAGATGTCCGCCTCCTGCGTCAGGGCGGATGAGATTGTGGTGTCGGAAATAGGAGCCAGATTATCGCCGAAGATAGCACCGGAGATGATAGCGCCGCACATCAGGCCCATGTTGATGCCCAAACCGTGGGCCAGCGGCAGCAGCACCGGCGCGACAGCGGCCACCGAACCGGTGGAGGTGCCGCAGGAGGTGGAGATGAGCACGCAGGTCAGGAATGCGATCATGGGTATCCATCCGGCGTTCAAGCCCAGACGGGTGATACCCCAGATCAAGGCATCGATCAAACCGCTTTGCCGTAGGAGCTGCGCCAGCATACCGGCCATGATATAGGCCATGATGATGGTGCCCAACATGGGGTTCTGAAGTCCCTTCAGCGTGATCTTGCCGTAGTTTTTCTTATCCTTGGCCAACAGGAAGCCCAGTGCCAGAGCAAAGAAGGTAATACCTGTGAGGCGGGCCAATCCGCCGCCGCCAATGATGGTACTGACAAGCATACCCACCAGCATGAACAGGACAGGCAGCCACACGCCGATCTTTCCGCCGTAGAATCCTGATTTCTTTTCCATAGGGGAAACCTCCATTTCTTTTGTTCTTCTCTCGTTTATTTGCAGGAGCCTCCGCTCCTGATGGTCACTTTTGCTGGAGCTTCAGCAGCGCGTCGGTGATCTTCCGCGCCGCCCGCTCCAGATCCTCGGTGGCGTTGGCGAAGGAGAAGCGCATGCAGCAGGCCGTCTCCTCGCCGTAGGCGCTACCGGGCATGCCCACCACGCCCGCGTTCTCCAGCAGGTACTCACACATCTGGGTGGAGTCCATGCCGCCGATATCGAAGAATACCCATGCGTAGAAGGCCCCCTCCGGCTTCAGGCAGCGGACGCCGGGGATCTTGTTCAGCGCGCCGGTGAACATATCGCGGCGATAGGCGTAGGTCTTGCGCATCTGCTCGGTCTCATACTCGCAGCTAAATGCCTCTACGGCGCCCTTCTGCAAAAAACCGCTCATGCAGGACAGGCTGTGCTGATACAGCTTATAGGCCACGTCGTAAATCGCCTTGGGTGCCGCCAAATAGCCCATGCGCCAGCCGGTCATGGCTGCGCTCTTGGAAAAGCCGTTCATGGTGGCGACACGGTCATGGATAGAGGGATAGGCGCCCATGCTGATGCTCTTTGCCCCATCGTAGACCAGCTTCTCATACACCTCGTCGCTGAGCATGTACACCTGCGGATGGCGCAGCATAAAGGCCTCCAGAATATCGGCCTCGTCCTTGTGAAGAATACGTCCGGTGGGGTTGTTGGGGTAGTTGATGATGATAAGGCGGGTCTTATCGGTGCAGGCAGCCTCCAAAGCCTCGGCGGTGATGCGGTAATCCTGCTGATAATCCAGCTTTACCTTGACGGTTACGCCACCGGCAGCCTGAATGATCGGCTCGTAGGACACCCATGCGGGATCCAACACCATCACCTCGTCTCCCTCGTTGAGAATGGCCTGCACCGCCAGATAGATGGCATTCTTGCCGCCGGGCGTTACTATGATGCAGTTGACGTCATAGTCCAGATCGTTTTCCTCTCGCAGCTTCTTCTGAATGGCCTGACGCAGCTCCGGCAGGCCGGGGCCCACCACATAGTGGGTATAGCCCTCCGTCAGACTGCGGATGGCTGCCATAGAGATGCGGTCAGGTGTGGCAAAGTCCGGCTCGCCTCCCGCCAGACCGATAACGGTGGGATCGGTTTTCTGCATCTCCTTGGCGCGTGCCATCAGTACCATGGAGGCAGAGGGCTTCATGCTTTCAATACGATGGTTCATGGCGATCTCCTCCTTCTTATTTCAGCTTCTTCGCCACGTCCCGCAGCAGACTCTCAGAAGGGGCCTTGCGGTCAATGGTGGACGCTTCAGCGATAAGTTTCAGCAGGGACACACCCTCCTCCTGCGCCACCTTGCGAAACATGGGCAGGAACGAGGAGTGACATCCGGATAATCCCAGCATCAGCTCAACTGGAGCGATGGCTACGTGGTAGTGATATGGCTCCATGGTGGGGATCAAGTCGTCCTCCAGATAGTGCAGCAGTCCGAACAGATCCACCTCTGGCAGGTAGCCCTGCCTCTTCAATGTGGCGGCGGCCAACTCAGTGGCGCAGTTGCCTACGCTGCGGGCCATACCCAGCAGACCGCAGTCGATCTCGTCAGCACCGGCTGCCACGGCAGCCAGTGCGTTGGCCTGAGACAGCCCCAGATTGCTGTGACCGTGAAAGCCGACAGGAATCGTCACAGAGTCTTTCAGTGCCTTGACATATTCCGTGGTCTGGTCGGGGAACATAGTTCCGGCAGAGTCCATGATGGTAATGTGGTCTACACCGGCGTCCTGCAGGAGCTTTGCCTCCTTTGCCAGCTCCGCCGCCGGAAGAACGTAACCCTTCATCAGCGAGTAGCGACAGGTAAGTCCCGCTTCCTTTACAGCTGCCACCGCCTTGACAGAGCCTGCGCCGTCACCGGCATCAGCGCCCACCCGCAGGAAATACAGACCTGCGTCGGCAGCGCCGCGAACCAGCTCTTTATCCGCCAGCTTTGCCAGCATAAACATACCGATACGTCCACGAGACAGGTAGGGCTGCACCGCCTCGAAATACTCCTCGTCACTGGGTGCTTGCTTAGCATCCGCCTTGGCGTAAGCGCCAAGACCCTTGCAGTTGCCGCATTCAATATCCGGAATACCTGCCTCCAGCAGCGCACCGATGATGCTTTGGGTCAGCGAAATAGGAAAACCATGACCCACCACATTGCCACCGTCGCGCAGGGTATTGTCAAAAAGCCTGACCATAACAATGCCTCCTCGTTTTTATCTGTTGTTGATAAATGCATGCGTGTTTTACTGATTTACTTATAGCATAATTTCAAATATATTTAAAGTTTTAATTTCCGGCAAATAATATCACGTATTTTGATATTATCCTTTGGATATGAGATAGTAGTCGGAGTTATCAAGCCGTCAAGCCGGAAAGCCCTGCAGGGCAAGGGTTTGGTTGGTGTTACACAAATTTTCGGCATTTTGAAGAAAAACCTCGGAAGCCTTACAGGGCAAGACTTCCGAGATTTTTCGCAGTAGTAGTCAAATAGTAGTCTGAGCACTTCACAGGTCATGCGGCTCAGATGCAGCGGCTCCCGTTTTCAGCACACACGAACCGCATACTTCACACGATTCCCGTACTGTGTCGATTTGAGCAGTCCCAGTTTTTCAAACTTCAACACAAAGCTGCGGATTGTCGCGTAAGCGGCGTTCCCGAAGTCCTTTTCCAACTGCTTGGTGGAAAACTCCGCGTCGCCGTAAGCGGACAGAACAAACTCCCACAGTGCTTTCTCCTTCTCAGTGACCTGTCCGTGGGACAGGGCGGTCTGAAACGCCTCGGTCGTCTGTGCGGTCGGAAGCACCCCGTTCAGCTTATGATATACATTTTCGATAAAATACGCCAAAAACGGCGTTGCGTCCAGCATACCGCTGATGGTTGCGTTCTCCTCCACCAGCGTATAGGCGTCATAATACCCCTTGCGGCTTTTGTTGATATACTCGGAGAGCGGCACGAACAGCGCAGAGGAATATCCCTGCTGCACCAGATACCACAAATGCATCAGCCGTGCCATTCTGCCGTTGCCGTCAAAGTACGGATGCAGATACGCCATGTAGAAGTGGATCAGCGCCGCTTTCAGCAAATCGTTGATCTCGTATTCTTCATGGATAAAGGTGACCAATTCGCCCATGCGTTCCGGCAGCGCCTGCCAGGGAAAGCCCGTATGCTCCACCTTTGCGCCGATCACATACACGCTGTCATGCCGGTAGAAATGACCGGGCAGCAGCCGATCCTCCTCGGGTAGATAGGCCCCGATGGCCATTTCATAGAGCTGGTGAATGGTCTCCTCAGTGATTTGATTCGCCGGGTCGCTGATGAACTCCAGTCCCTTTTTCATGCCGAAAATGCGGCTTTCGCTTTCGTCTATGGGAGCAAGACCGGAGAGTATCTTGCGGACGCTGTCGCGGGTAAAGTCCACCTGCTCGATGGTAAAGGTGGAAACGATCTCCTCCTCCATAGCCTTGACGCCGTAAAGCTGCGTACTGTTCTGCGGCGTCAAAAGCACCTTGGCAGCGGAAAGGCGCACCTGTGCAATGCTGTTCAGATAGACGATGTTCTGCCCGGAAAAATCCTTGAACGGCAGCGAATAGTAGAAACCGTTTTTCAGCAGCTTCGTGAACTCTTTGATGTCGGCCTGCGGGAATTTATAGCCGAGCCTTCTCAAATCCAGAATGTTCTTGTCAGACAGCATCTTGGTAAACAATGCGGCATCCATAAAAGCACCTCCACTCCTGATTGCAATTAGTATCAACAAGTATCAGTATAGTGGAGTATGCCCTGAATTGCAAGAGGGAAAACGGATTTGTGATGGTCAGCACCACACCATCCACGGAGTATGCCCATAGCGTCACTGCCCTGCATACGCACCTGGCATTCAAATATACGCCCAGTACTCTTTGCTAACGGGATATGGAGGCCGGAGCTGGAGCGTTACACCAGTCTGGTACAGCAAATCAAGGAAAAAGCCAGAGAGCGTACCGCACTTATAAGAGAGAAAAAGGAACTGCCTTTTCTCCGTATCATCTGCAGCCGGGAATTGCTGTTAGACTTGCAGAGCTGACGGAGGAATTGGAGGAACTGCGCACTGAAAATGCTCTGCTTCTGCAAAAATTTGAGCATGTAGAGGATGCAGGCGCGAAAGTGTTCCGCAGGGATATTGCCACCATGGAGGCCGGTCTGAAAAAGCTGGAGGCACAGGAACAGCATCGAAATTTCTCCAGAAAATGAAAAAGAAATGACCCTGAGCGGTAATCGTGTGATTGCTCGCATGTTTTGTTATCTGGGAATCAGTGCATTTAGTCTTACTCTTGTTGCTCAAGCAGGACTTCGGTTTCTCATGCTTGCCATGTGTTTTTCTGAAAAAAAGTGCTAAGTCGGTTGACACCGCAGCGTGCTTATTGTATTATAGCCCCAACATCGACTCAAGTCGATTGGCAACTGCCCAAGTACTTTCGCCATCCCAATACTTGAATTTATACAACCGTGTACCACAAGGACACGCAACCATCCTCAAAGGAGCGGTTGTGTGTCCCTTCTTATATGCAATTGAGGAGAATTGAAATTGGAATTAAAAGAATTCTTTGCAGCACACCCCAAAATCGCACTGGCCTTTTCCGGCGGTGTGGACTCCGCGTATCTGCTCTATGCCGCAAAGCAGCTGGGAGCCGAGGTGCGGGCGTATTATGTGAAAACAGCATTCCAGCCGCAGTTTGAGTTGGACGACGCCAAGCGTTTAGCCGAGGCGCTTCATGCCGACATGACCGTCTTACTGGTGGATATTCTCTCCGATACGAGGGTCGCCGCAAATCCCGCCAGCCGCTGTTACTTTTGCAAAAAGTCGATTTTCTCGTCGATCCTGCACGCTGCAAGCGCGGACGGCTTTACCACGCTTATAGACGGTACAAACGCCTCAGACGATGCAGGAGATCGCCCCGGAATGCAGGCGTTGAGGGAGCTGAAGGTATATTCCCCGCTCAGGGACTGTGGACTGACAAAGGCCGACGTTCGCCGCCTGTCTAAGGAGGCCGGCCTGTTTACCTGGAATAAGCCCGCTTACGCCTGCCTTGCCACCCGCATCCCCGCGGAAACGCCGATCACCCCGGAGGATCTGGCGCGGACCGAGAAGGCGGAGGACTACTTGTTCTCTCTGGGTTTTACCGATTTTCGCGTCCGGCAGATGGGAAACGCCGCAAAGCTCCAGCTTCCGGATGCACAGCTGGCACATATCGTGGAGGCACGGGAACAAATCGTCGCCACGCTGAAGCAGTGGTACAGCACGGTTTTATTGGATTTGGAGGTTCGAGATGAATAGTGAGATCAGGCTCATTTTGGAAGCCGTAAAGCGCGGAGAGCTGTCCGTTGACGACGCTGCGTTAAAAATCAAGATTAAGCCCTTCGAGGATATTGGCTACGCCAAGGTCGATCTACATCGCAAGGTTCGGCAGGGCGCTGCGGAGGTCATTTACGGCGCCGGAAAAAACGCCGAGCAAATCAGCGGCATCGCTTCTGCCATGAGGGGCAGCGGGCAGGATGTCGTTCTCATTACCCGGCTTTCGCCCGAAAAAGCGGAGCAGATCAAAGCCGTTCACCCCCTCGCCTACCACGCCGAGGCGGGGATCGGTGTTATAGGAGAGCTTCCCGCTCCGGACGGCATCGGCAGGATCGTAGTTGCGACCGGCGGCACCAGCGACATTCCGGTGGCAGAGGAGGCCTCCCTGACCGCCGAGGTTCTTGGCAATCGCGTCACCCGCCTGTATGATGTGGGCGTTGCCGGGCTGCACCGTCTGCTGGCTCATCTGGATGACATTATGGGAGCCAGCGTCATCATCGCCATCGCGGGCATGGAAGGCGCGCTGGCCAGCGTCATCGGAGGACTGGCCGACTGTCCGGTGATCGCCGTCCCCACCAGCATCGGCTACGGCGCGTCCTTTCAGGGACTGTCCGCATTACTCTCTATGCTCAACTCCTGCTCCAGCGGCGTTTCTGTGGTAAACATTGATAACGGCTTTGGCGCAGGGTATCTGGCAAGCATGATCAATCACATGGAGGCAAAATCATGAAAACTCTGTATTTGGATTGCGGCATGGGTGCCGCAGGCGATATGCTGACCGCGGCACTGTTGGAGCTGCTGCCTGACCCGGATGGCTTTGTGGACGAGTTGAACGCTCTCGGCATTCCCGGTGTGCAGTATCGCCGGGAGGCGTCCGTAAAGTGCGGCATCACCGGCACACATATGTCTGTTACGGTAAATGGTGTGGAAGAATCCGATCACGCACATGCCCATCACCACGACCATGAGCATACACATGAGCATGAGCATACACATGAACATGAGCATACACATGAACATGAGCATACACATGAACATGAACACACGCCTCACCAGTACAGCAGCCTGCACAGGATCCGGCACATAATATCCGGCCTGCATCTGCCCGAGGCGGTGCAGCACAACGCGAAGGCCGTCTACGGACTTATCGCAGAGGCGGAGAGCCGCGCCCACAATGTCCCCGTGGCGGAGATCCACTTCCATGAGGTTGGAACGATGGACGCCGTGGCAGACGTCGTTGCCGTTTGCCTGCTGATGGATCGGCTGGCGCCAGAAAGGGTTATCGTCTCCCCCATCCATGTGGGCAGCGGTCATGTCCACTGCGCGCACGGCATTCTGCCCGTTCCCGCTCCCGCCACCGCATATATCCTGCAGGGCCTTCCGATCTACGGCGGCAGCGTAAAGGGCGAGCTTTGCACGCCTACCGGCGCCGCGCTCTTAAAGCATTTTGCCACCGAATTTGGTGAGATGCCTGTTATGCGTGTCGGCGCCATTGGCTACGGTATGGGTAAAAAGGACTTCCCCGCCGCAAACTGCGTGCGGAGTATGCTGGGAGAAGCCGGCGAATCGTCCCACACGGTATGTCAGCTTTCCTGCAATGTCGACGACATGACGGCCGAAGCCATCTCCTTCTCCATGGATCGCCTGTTTGATGCCGGAGCCCTGGAGGTCTATACCACGCCTGCCGGCATGAAAAAATCCCGCCCCGGCACGCTGATCTGCGCCTTGTGTCCAGAAGCTGCGCGGGAGGCTGTGGTGGAAGCCATGCTGCGCCATACCACGACCATCGGCATTCGGGAGAGCCTCTGCCGCCGGTATGTGCTGGAGCGGCACATTGAAAGCATCGAGACGCCCTACGGGGTAGTACGCCGCAAGGATTCCTGCGGATACGGTGTCACCCGTTCCAAGTACGAATACGACGATCTCGCCCGCATCGCAGAGGAGCGGCGTATCAGTCTTTCCGAAGTGGCCGCGCTGGTGGAAGCCCTCTGACGGCAGCGTAAAGCTCCATCCCCGCAGCGCAAGGTCACCGGCGACATAAGCCGGAAACGAACAGCAAGCAGGAGGCGGCCAAATGGTCACCTCCTGCTTATTGCGGCTTGTTCTTTACTTTGCGATTTTCCTCAGTTCCTCCACCGTTTCACAGGCAATCTCGCTTATGGTAAGCTTCTTCGCGCCGATCACACGGTTGCTACAGCGATTAACGGGAAGAAGCAGCTTTACGGCCTTACTCTGCCCCACGGCAGCCGCCATGGCCGGTGTGACCTCTCCCAGCATAGAATCGGCAGATATGATGCCCACCGGACCGATGATCACATCGGCATCACGACTGGCAACAATGACGGGGTTCTCCCCGGTCGCGCCGTACATCGCTCCGCCCTTCAGCATGGTGCAGGTCGCAATGCTGTTCGTGCCAATGGCATACACTTCACAGTCCACATCGCTTTTTACAATGGCCTCGGCAATGCTCTGCCCGAGCTTACCGCCCTGCCCATCAATAATCACAACTTTCATAGTATTCTCCGTCTTGTCGGGACACTTGACCAGCTCACAATGCTCTCCGCTTTTTGAATGATGACACAGTTCTCGCTCCACGCCAGCAACTGCCGGTGTGGACGACCGTCATAGCCTTAAAAGAGCAGCGGCATTTTTCCAGCAGACATTCTCCACGATGCGCCCCAGTGCGGCAATATCTGCCGGATACTGGCCGCCGTCCACTAACTTACCCAACTTAGCGCACAGGATACGGCGGTAGTACTCATGCCGAGGAAATGAGGTGAATGACCGGGAATCTGTCAGCATACCCGCGCTGTGGGCCAGTAGGCCGGTTTCCATCAGCTCGTCCAACTGCGCATTGATCCCTCGCAGCGTGTCATTGAACCACCATGCAGCGCCGTACTGCACCTGCGGAGCGAAGTTCACAGCCATGGTGCTGAAAACCGCGCTCTCCGCGGGGTTAAGATTGTAGAGGATCACGCGCGGCAATCCACCGCCGCTTTCCAGCTTGGCCAAGAAATGCCCTAATGCCGCAGGATCACTGGTTGCACCGACGCTGTCGCCACCTGCATCATGGCCAACTGTCTCCAGCAGGCGCGGCGATTGATCGCGGATCGGGCCGAGATGCAGCTGCATGACCATACCCCGGCGGCGATATTCCTCTCCAAGGAAAAGCAAAAGCTGCTCCCGCACCTCGTCAGCGCCGCCGCGCAGGCAGGACAGCCCATGGTCGGCGACCACGCATCCACAGGCCTGAAAATGGTCTAATGCCACACACAGCGCGTGCTTCAGGCCGTCTATATCCGCGATAGCAACGCCGGTTGACTCTGCCAGCCGCGACAGATGCTTCCGCGCACCGGGATGCTCCGGCTCCAGATAGCGATCTGGCCGAAAGGACGGCAGCACTTCAAAGGGGATCCCGTCATCCCGGCGGATCTGCTGATGCCACTCCAGCGAGTCCGCCGGATCATCGGTCGTACACAGAGCACGGACATTCTGCTGCTTCAGCAGGCTGACGGTATCCTGCTCCCGCAGCTTTTCCCGCGTTTCCTCCCAGATAGATGGCGCGGTTTCGGGCGTCAGTGGCGTGTGGATGTTAAAGTAACGCTGCAGCTCCAGATGCGTCCAGTGGTAAAGTGGGCAGCCGGCCAGTTGCGGCACCACAGACGCCCACGCCAGAAACTTCTCATAACCATCGGCATCGCCTGTAATCCGCCGCTCCTCTACGCCACAGGCGCGCATCGCCCGCCATTTATAATGATCGGTTTCCAGCCACAGTTCCGTCAGATCACGAAAGACACGGTGCTGGGCAATATCTCTGGGTGACAGATGGTTGTGATAGTCGATAATGGGATTTCCTTCTGCGTGTTGATGAAACAGCGTTTTCGCCGTTTCTCCATACAGAAGGAAATCCTGGCTCATAAATTCTTCCATAACACCCTCCTTAAAACCGCTCCCGGTTTATCCACAGGCCCAACGCAGGATTCGGGATAAAGTAAACCCGCTCTCCGTCTACCGTATTGTACCCGTATCGCAGCGTATCGGGATCGTACTTTGCCGCCATCTCGTCATAATCAGCGCTGCGGAATCCGACTGCCTCGATCTCCTCTCGGAAAGCATCCCTGACCGCATAGGTGATGGTAAAGCGCCCATCAGAGGAGCCGTGGATGAGATGGGCCGCCGCCCCCATATTGTCCCGCAGATCCTGATTCTCCGGCTTGTTGAATTCCTCCAGCGTATGCAGGCGGCCCCTATATCCGTACTTACGGATCAGCTTGTCCACCTGTGGATCCTCCCCAAATTTTGTAACGCCGGGTGCCAGCACGATCAGCTCTCCGCCATCTGCCATAGCCATACGGGTGCGATAGACAGCCTTGTTTCCCAGCCATGTGCTTTTGAATTCACCGGGATCCAGATAGACCACGCATTTTTTCAGTCCCTGCTCTACAAAATCGATATTTTTCTCCTGCGACAGCTTAACTGCCTCGGTCAGGCATTCGCGTCCCTCCCCGATAAACAGGCCATGGGTGCGGATGCTGCCTGCCGGAGCAGTGGTCACGGTCAGCACGAAGAGAATGGGGTGCTGGCGCAGGAAACGCTCCATCGAGTAGTCAAACAGCTTGCGCACCGGTGTGTGGTCCCTGCCCATCATCCGTTCCATGCCGTATACTGCGCCCACCATGTGACTTTTATTGATCATGTCGCTGCCGCCCACGCCTACAAACAGGTTTTTGGCATGGTTGGACATACCGATGACCTCATGCGGCACCACCTGACCCGGCGAGATGATCAAATCGTACTGTTCGTCCATCACCCGCCGATTGATCTCCACGCTGATCGGCTCATGCCACAGCCCCTCCGTGACATCCTCCAGATAACTGCTTGGAACCTCTCCCACCTTCAGCACGTCAGTGCGCCAGTTGTGGGGAATCAGCTTTTCGTAGGGTACGTCGCCGAACATGGCAAGGGCCTGTTCCTCTGTCATTGGCTCATGGGTACCCAGTGCCGGCATGATGTCCACCTCGGCCCCCATGTTTTGAAGAATATGGTAGTAGGTGTTGGTGATGAATCCGGCGTTGGAATGATACCGCGTAAAATCCGGTGGAAGGATCAGCACACGTCGTGGATGGCGGTCTTCCAAGCTCTGCCGCAGCGCGTGCGCGATCTCCTGCTGTGTTAGCCCGCTCTCGTTGTCCGCAATTTTGAAAATATTCATATTACACCCCGCTGTATGCGCTGAAACCGCCATCGATGGGCAGCACGACGCCGGTAACAAAGGAGGCAGCCTTGTCGTCCAGCAGGAACAATACTGCCCCAATCAGCTCCTCCGGCCGGCCAAATCTCCCCATAGGGGTAGCCGCTAATATCTTGCCGGTACGAGGCGTCGGGGAGCCGTCTTCATTCCACAGCAGTGTCTTGTTCTGCTGCGTAGACAAAAAGCCCGGTGCGATGGCATTGACGCGGATTCCCTGCTTAACAAAGTGAACTGCCAGCCACTGTGTAAGGTTGGATACGGCGGCCTTGGCACCGGAATAGGCAGGGATCTTTGTTAGCGGCGTATATGCGTTCATAGACGAGATATTCAATATGCTGCACCCTCCACGGCCCAGCATATCCTGTGCGAACACCTGCGTGGGAATCAAGGTGCCTGAGAAATTCAGCTGCAGCACGCTCTCTATATCCTCCGGCCGCAAATCGAAAAAGCTGCGTACCGGCGCATCTAAGTCGCCTGCCTCGTAATACTCATGCTCCGTGGTGGCCTGCGGCTTGTTTCCTCCTGCTCCGTTGATCAGCAGGTCGCACTGCCCAAGCTGTTCCAGTACCCGGCGATGGCAGTCCTCCACCGAATCACGGTCGCACACATCACAGACATAGGCGCGGGCCGTACCGCCCACCGCGGTGATCTCATCTGCTACCCGTTGCACCTTCTCCGCCGTGCGGCCCAGCAACGCGACCCGGGCGCCAGCCTCTGCCAGTGCCTTGGCCATAACCGAGCACAGGACACCTCCGGCACCGGTAATGACCGCAACCCTTCCGTCAAAAGAATGCTCCATGTGTTACCTCCATTAAGCGTTATAGGTGCCCGCGGCCGTGCTGCCGCCATGACCGGTCCAGTTAGTGTGAAACACCTGATCCGCCGATGCATCCAAGCGCCGGTAAGTATGTGCGCCGAAATAGTCCCTTTGCGCCTGCAGCAAGTTGGCAGGCAGGCAACGCGTCGTATATCCATCGAAATAACTGAGCGCGGCAGACATCGCAGGCGCCGGTACACCGCAGCTCGCTGCAGCGGAAACAACCGTGCGCCACGCAGGAAGCAGCTCCTTGATGGTTTTTTCAAAATAGGGATCCAAAAGCAGATTAGATAGCGCCGGATTTTCAATATAAGCGTCCTTGATCTTCCCCAAAAAAGCACTGCGAATAATGCATCCGCCCCGCCACATCAGCGCAATGCCTCCATAGTTCAGATTCCAACCGTATGCACCGGCAGCCGCCCGCATCAGCGTATAGCCTTGTGCATAGGATATGATCTTGGACGCATACAGCGCCTGACGTATATTCTCAACAAACAATTCTTTGTCTCCGGTAAATGGGGGGATAATGCGATCAAAGACGGCGGCAGCTGTTACACGTTCGTCCTTCATAGCGGATAAGCAGCGGGAAAACACCGCTTCGCTAATCAGTGTCAGCGGAACACCCTCGTCCAGCGCAGCTGTGGCTGTCCATTTGCCAGTCCCCTTCTGTCCGGCGGTATCCAAAATGTGCTCCACCAGCGGGCTTCCATCTACATCCTTGTAGGCCAGGATATCACGGGTGATTTCAATAAGATAGCTATCCAGCTCTGTATCGTTCCACGCGGCAAAGGCTTGGTGCATTTCGCCATCGGACATCCGCAGGTAATCCCGCATCAACTGATATGCTTCACAGATCAGCTGCATATCGCCGTATTCAATGCCGTTATGAACCATTTTTACAAAATGTCCGGCGCCATTTTCGCCGACCCACTCGCAGCAGGGGGAGCCGTCCTCCACCTTGGCGCAGATGGCCTGAAAAATAGGCTTGACATAAGGCCATGCCACTAGGCTGCCGCCGGGCATCATGCTGGGGCCCTTCAGCGCACCCTCCTCTCCGCCAGAAACACCGGTACCAATGTATAGCTTTCCCTTACTCTCCACATAGGCCGTGCGGCGGATCGTGTCGGGGAAATGGCTGTTTCCGCCGTCGATGAGGATATCATAATCATCCAGCAGGGGCAACAGCTGTTCGATCATGTCGTCTACGGCCTGTCCTGCCTTTACCATCATAAACACCTTACGAGGGCGCTCCAGCTGGCTGACAAACTCCTCCAGCGTATGGCAGCCGATGATGTTCTTTCCGGCAGCACGACCGGCAATAAACCGATCGGTTTTCTCCGTTGTACGGTTATATACAGCCACAGTGAATCCCTTGGATTCCATGTTCATCACAAGGTTCTCGCCCATGACGGCCAAGCCGATCAATCCGATATCTGCTTTCTTCATTACTTCTCCTCCTATCGCTGTACACGGGCATTACCCGCGTATACGTCCCATACCTGCTTTTCATCGGCAGGCTCTGCATAATCGTTGAGACTGGAGGCCGCCAATACGCCGGATGCCCAGCCAAATTGCAAACATTTTTCGCCGTTCCATCCATTCAGTACGCCGTACAATACACCGCCGGTAAAGCCGTCGCCACCACCGATGCGATCCATCACCTGGATGGGGCGGGGCTCCTCCACATACCATGTATCTCCATCCAACAGAATTGCACCCCAGAGATGCTCGTTGGCGGAGATCACCTGCCGCAGTGTGGTAGCAAACATACGGGCATTGGGATACCGCTCCTTGACCTGCGTGATCATCGCCTTAAAGCTGTCGATCTTCCCCTTCAGTTCTTTTCCCCCCGCTTCAGGGCCCTTGAAGCCCAGGCACAGCTGGAAGTCCTCTTCATTGCCCACCAGAATGTCGGCGCAGGAGGCAAGCGCGTGGAACGCGGCAGATAACTCCGCCTCGCGGCCCTCCCAGAAGGTGGCCCGGTAGTTCAAATCGAAGGAAACAAGCGTGCCATATCGCTTGGCCGCCTCGGCCAATGCAAGGCAACACTGTGTTGTCTCCGGGCTCATGGCCGCGATCAGACCAGAGATGTGCAGAATTCCCACGCCCTCGTGACCAAAGATGCGTTCCACATCGAAATCGTCTATACAGAGTGTGCGACCCACTTCGCCGGCTCGGTCATTCCAAACACGTGGTGCCCGCAGCCCAAAGCCGGAATCGGCAATATTGAACTGATGACGAAATCCCCACGGACCGCCCTGCTCTACCTCGACGCCCTCGAATCGAATATTTCGGGCGCGAAGCTGCTGTTTGATAAATTCAGCTACGGGACTGCCCTTGACAAACTTCGTCATGGCCAGGCAGCCCATACCAAGACTGGACGCAACGTTCAATACGTTTGTTTCGGCACTGGTAGCCTGCAAACGAAACAAGTCGCTATTGTGTACAGCCATCCTGTCAGGCGGCGTAATGCGCACACCAATAGAAGTTACGCAGGCGATGGCATGCAAAGGCAGCACAGCGCGGTCAAACTGCTTCATAAAGGGTTCCTCCTTGTTATTTGTGATCGTATAGCCATTGTAGTTTGAGCACAAAAGCAAGTCCATTGACATAATGCGCATATCATATTGCAAAAAAGCGCATTGCTGTGCTATACTTGTAAAAAGGAGGATGCGCCATGGAATCACATTTCTATTATCGGGACGAAGATCTGTTCGTCCACCACACATTGGACAAGCATCCGACGCCGGATAGCTTTCCCATGCACGCCCATGAGCGTATGGAAATATTCTACTTTCTCTCTGGCTGCGGCGCTTATCTGATTGAAGGTACGCAGTACGACCTGTGTGCAGGCGACGTATTGATCATGCGCCACGCAGAGGCGCACAAGCTGCTGATCCGCCCAGACGAGCCGTATGACCGCATTGCCATTCACTTTTCTCCCAGACTGCTGTCCTCACTGGATCCGGAGGGTGCGCTGCTCCGTCCATTTCTGAACCGTCCATTGGGACGGATGAACCGTGCGGCGCCAACAGTTGGAAAGCATGCCTCGCAGTTGCTGCAATTAGAGTCTCTGCGAGAGTCGCCTTACCAGACGAGACTGCGGATCATCAGCTGCCTCCTGCCTCTGCTGTGTGAGCTGAGCGACTCCTTTCAGGCCAATGCGTCAGATGCAGCGGACAGCGGCACGCAATCACTGGCTGCACGATTGACCGCCTACATAAACGATCATTTGTATGAGGACATCTCTCTGGAAGCCTTGTGTCAAGTTTTCTTTCTCAGCCGCTCGCAGATCAATCGGATCTTCACCGGCGCCACCGGAACGTCTATTTGGCGGTATGTGACCATCAAACGGCTGCTGGCGGCTCGAGCGATGATCCGCGACCATGAACCTGCCGGTGATGTCTGCACCCGCTGCGGATTCAACGACTATTCGGCATTTTACCGGGCCTATAAGGCGCGCTTCGGCTGCTCCCCTACGGAAGATATCTGAATTATATGCAATACATACAAATAGAGCAGTACCGCATCTCAAATGAGGTGCGGTACTGCTTTGCAGCCTGTATGGTCATCATATACGCCCATTCCCTCTGCGTTATTTTTCTACAGAAAAATATGTTGAGGTGTGGTCCTTATTTATGAGATCAGGGCGGAAGGAATCTCGCAGCACCAATTCGGTTGAGATCACCACGCGGGAAGCCGGACGCTCGCCCCGAAGCACACGGAGCAGGATCTGTGTGGCTGTGGCGCATACTGTCTCAACATTGGTATCCATGCTGGTTAATTCCGGCGTAGTACACTGGGAAAACCGGGAGTTATTCAGTCCTACGATGGGAATGTTGATTTCTCTGGCTTGCAGTGCTTTTTGTGCGCCTACTGCCAAAATATCATCAGCCGCAATCAGCGCATCGAACGCAATACCGTCATCCAGCATTTTTTGGATCATTTCGCGAGAGGGCTGCAATTCGTCCTCTGTCTCCGGGATCTGCAGGATCAGCTCCCCATCATCCGGCAATCCGCATTGCGCCAAGCCCTCCCGGTATCCCTGAATTTTTTGAAAGCCACTGAATGAACAGGTATCATTCAAATACAAAATACGGCGGCATCCATAGTCAAAGAGCGTTTTGACCAGATTTTTTACACCCTCCCGCTCATCACTGAGTACACAATAGACGTTGTCCAGCTCCACCAAACCGTTGATAATCAGAATGGGTATCTCTGCTGCGATGGGTACAAAATGCTCATATTGGGTCAGTTCCTCCATCGTAGAGCCAATTAGAATAATAGCATCCACGCGACGGTTGTGGAGCAAATTCAGGGATTTTGCCTTGTTTTCACTGACGCTGTCGGTACAGCTCAGAAGAATATCGTACCCGGCATCCCGCAGCAGATGCTCCAATATCGAAACCGGTTTCACATGGTTTATATCAGAGATGATCGGGCAAAGGATCCCTATCGTTTTTGAGGCGGTCGAATTAAGGTTTCTGGCAAAGATGTTTGGCACATACCGCTCCTGGTCAATGATCTCCATGACCTTGCTGCGGTTTTTTTCGCTGACATTAGCGCTGTTATTGATAACGCGTGATACTGTTGCCACGGAAACGCCGGCTTTCTCTGCAATATCATAGATATTCATGCGTACAACCCCTGAGAATAAAATTTATCACTGATTTATAACAGTTTACCATACAGATACCGCCTTGTCATTGTACAAAAAAGAGAAAAATAATCGTGTCAAATGTTGAAAAGCGAACTATTGAAACCGGTTACAGCGCATGATGCAAGCATTTTTCAATAAATTGCAATGTTATTTCGTAGAAGCAAGAAATACAAAGCAACTATTTTGCCGCAATTGCGGTTAAAACCATTATTGACAATCGCATTTTTGCAATATATACTCCTGTGTAATGGGTTACAAATTGCAATTCAAGCACACAGCGGCAGAAATAGGAGGGCGCACATGCTGATAGAAGTAAAAAATCTGCACAAGTCCTTTGGAGAGAATCAGGTGCTTCGCGGCATCGACGTTTCCATCCAGAAAGGCGAAGTCGTCGTGGTTATCGGACCTTCCGGTTCGGGAAAGAGCACCTTCCTGCGCTGCCTGAACCTGTTGGAACAGCCTACCGACGGACAGGTTATCTTTGACGGCGTTGATCTGACGGATGGCCATGTAAATACGTTAGAAACATGCCGCCGCATGGGTATGGTGTTCCAGCGGTTCAATCTGTTCTCCAATCTGACGATTTTGGACAATGTAACACTGGCGCCTATGTTGGTAAAAAAGCAGTCACGCGCAGAGGCAGAAAAGCGGGCGCTGGCCCTGCTGGAAACCGTTGGATTGTCCGAGAAGCGCGACGCCTACCCCGAGCAGCTTTCCGGCGGACAACAGCAGCGCGTAGCCATTGCCCGCGCACTGGCAATGGAGCCGGAGGTCATGTTGTTTGACGAAGCCACCAGCGCTCTTGACCCGGAGATGGTGGGTGATGTATTAAGCATCATGCGCGACATGGCGCGTCAAGGCATGACCATGGTGGTCGTCACTCACGAAATGGGCTTCGCCCGCGAAGTGGGAGACCGCGTGTTGTTCATAGACGGCGGCGTGATCGTAGAAGAAAACACGCCCGATGAGTTATTCAGCACCCCCCAGAACAAGCGCACGCAAGACTTCCTGAGCAAGGTACTTTGATCAGGACGAAATAATGAAAGGATGAAAAACAAATGTCTGCCATCAAGTTTCACAAAGCAAGCGAATACAAGAAGGTATTCAACGAAAACGGTCTGGCTCGTCAGAGCGTTTTGACCGGCGAGTACAAGGATGTCGCCATCTATAAGTGTACGCTGGCTGCCGGTGCAAAATGGGAGCCGGAGCTGTATCCCCAGCAGGAGAAGGTGCAGATCCTGCTTTTCACCGAGGGTACCGGCTATGTAGCCACCCCCCACAAGGCATTTCAGATCGAAGAGGTCTCCGTGTTTGTCCCCCGCTTCGACCAGGAGAGCTTCTTTATTCAGGCCGATAGCGAGCTGAGCTTCCTGCAGATCGTCGCCAACCTTTCCGACTATGACCACGAAAACATGGCCGACTCCCACATCGCCCTGCCCCGCTTCCGCCCCGTGTCTCAGGGCTGGCAGTACGAGGAGAACTTCAAGACCCGCGACATCGAATCCTACACCCTGATCGAGCACCGCTATTTCGGTCGTTTGTCCATGGGCGCCGTATACGGCAAAGGCCCCAACGAGGTCGGCCAGCACATCCACAACGAGCTGGAGCAGTGGTACTACGCCCTGCCCGGTGCAAAGTTCACTTACCATGTAAACGACGAGGAGATCCCCTTCAACGAGGGCGACCTGTCCTATACTCCCCACGGCAACTACCACGGCACCAGCGCCGAGGACGGCCAGCGCTTCGACTATATCTGGTTCGAGCTGTGCGAGAACGGCTATCCCGGCCAGCTGAAGTAAGCGCCATGCTGTCGCCAGACACGATCTTAGGCAGCAACGGATTTTACAGTCATTGGACGCTCCCTGCGTTTCTGACGGCGCAGCAGGAGATGGGTGTGCGCCGCATCGCTTTTCACCACGTCCCCGCGCACCTGTGGCTGGATCACTATCGCTGCGTGGGCGCAGAGACGCTGAAACAGCACTTGGCAGAGGCCGGTATCGCAGTGGATGTCTTTCACCCCGGCCGGTATCATTACAGCCTTTTCGCCTCAGCCGGAACCCGGCAGGATCTATGCACCCGCGAGTACCTGCGCCGCTGTATGGACGTCGCCAGCTCGCTGGGCTGCACCACAGTTTGCCTGCAGCCCGATGGCGCTCTGATAGACGACCAGAACAGCTTGTCGTCGTTGTGCCGCCAATTATCCGCGCTGTGCGGCGACGCCGTCCAGTATGGCGTGACCCTCTGTTTACAAACCGTTACCCCGGAAGACAGCGCCATCCTGCATACGCTGCCCCAGCTTCTCACGGTGTTGGACGCCGTTCCAGAGCTGGCAGCCGCGCTGGACACTGTACCCGTCAGCCTGGCAGGCGAGAGCATCCCCCAGTGGTTTGACAAGCTGGGTCAGCGTATCCGCTTCGTAAGATTTCAGGACAGCCGCGGCTGTTACGGCCGTATTTGGGGACAAGGCGTGTTCCCCAGTCAGGACTACGCGCACCAGCTCCTTCACAGCGGGTATAGCGGTCTTGTCAGCATCAACGGTCTTTCGACACGTTATCAAGAGGATCCAGCCGCCGCAGACCGACGCAACCGTGCCGCAGTTCTGGCCATGCTGTCCGGCAAGGAGGAAAGCAGCCTATGGGTTTGATACAACGCCGTCAGGCAGCCGTCATGAACCAGCATTATCAACGGTACTCGCTGGACTATTTTCTGGATGCACAGCAGCGTATCGGCTTTACCAGCATCGAGCTTTGGTGCGGTGCCCAGCATTTTTGGCTGGACGACCAGCACTATGATGATGTACAATCGCTCTTGCGCAAAGTGCAGCGCCGTGGGCTGGAGGTGGTCTCCCTCACATGCCCCAGCTTTTGCTTCCAGTATCAGTACGCGCCATTTTCCCCAGAGGTAGCAGACTACTGCCTGTCCTATTTCAAAAAAGGGCTAGCTGTGGCAGAGGATTTAGGCTGCACCGTTATGACGGTCAACTCCGGCTGGGGCTGCATGGACCGGCCCCGTCAGGAATCCTGGAACGCCTCATGCGAGCTACTGCGGCAGCTGGCCGAGGAGGCGGAGCAGCGGCATATAACGCTGGCGCTGGAGTCCCTGCGTCAGGACGAGACAGATCTTGCCTATGATCTGCCTACCACGCGGCAGCTCATCGAGCAGGTGGGACACCCCGGCTTAAAGGTCATGGCGGACACCATCGCCACCGGTGCCTGCGGTGAAACGTTGGAGGATTGGTTTGCCGCATTCGGCTCTGATCTGGTGCATATGCACTTTCTTGACGGCGACCCCTTCGTACACAATATATGGGGCGACGGCAACTATCCGCTGGAGCAGATGCTGCGTTGCCTGCAAGCCAACGCATACACCGGCTATTTGGTGCAGGAGGTAGCGGACGAGCGCTACTTTGCCGACCCTGTCGCCGCCGACCTGCAAAACTACCGTGTGCTGAGCCGTTTCTTCTCTGATTGAGGCGGCTTGCAAAAAAAGAGAACAAACTTAAGAAAGGTAAGGAAAGCAAAATGAAAACGATGAAACGCGCATTGACCCTGATTATGGCGGTCATGATGGTCGCCGCGATGGCCGCCTGCGGCAATAAGCCCGCAGCGAGCAACGGTGACGAAACCACCGGCGACGGATCCCTCAAACGCGTGCAGGATGCCGGCAAGCTGATCGTGGCCTGCGAGACATCATGGCCCCCCTTCGCCTACATTGATGACAAGCAGCAGCTGGTGGGCTACGACGTGGAAGTCGCTGCCGAGATTGCCAAGCGTCTGGGCGTAGAGATCGAGTACTCCAGCTCCAACAGCTGGGACGGCATCGTGGCCAGCCTTGACTCCGGCCGCGTGGACGCCATCTTCAACGGTGTGAACATCGCCGGCCGCGTGGACAAGTACGGCATGACCATCCCCTATATGCAGAATCAGCTGGTGCTGACCGTTGCCGCCGACAACGAGGACATCAAGAGCTTCGAGGACTTGGACGGCAAACTGGTAGCCAACGCACTGGAAGGCTCCAACGGTAAGCTGGCAAAGTCCTATGGCGCCGAGCTGACCCCCGCCGGTCTGGCAGAGGCCATGACCCTGCTAAAGGATCACCGCGCTGACGCACAGATCGAGGATCAGATCGTTATGGCCCTGTATCTGGAGGGCAAGCCCGACATGAAGCAGTACGTCAAGCAGGTAGCCTTCTATGAGCCCGCAGATATCACCGAGATGCAGGTGGCCGGCTGCTTCCGCATCGCCGACAAGGAGCTGGTAGAAGCCTGCAACCAGGCTCTGACTGACATGAAGGCCGACGGCACCCTGTATGATCTGGCTGTAAAGTATCTCAGCCAGGACGTGGCCGACAGTCTGGATGTGTTCACTAAATAAATAAACACCGAGCCGGTGGAGACGCTCGTTTCCAACGGGCGTCCCACCGGCTATTACCTTTCAGAAAGCGAGTGTGCGTATGAGCGATCAATTTATGAGGATCGTGGAGATTCTCCTCAACTCTTTCTGGCCTCTGTGCAAGGCAGCACTGAAATATACGATACCCTTGACCATTGTTTCTTTCGGCTGCGGCACAGTACTGGCTTTTATCACCGCGATCTTCCGCTTGTCGGGCGTTCGCATTTTGCAAGGCATTGCAAAGTTTTATATCTGGATCATCCGCGGCACGCCCCTTCTGGTGCAGTTGTTCGTGATCTTCTACGGCCTGCCCAGTCTGGGAATCGTGCTCAGTCCCTTTGTTTCCGGCGTACTGGGCCTGTCCCTGTGTCAGGGCGCCTATAACTCGGAGATTGTCCGCGCCGCGATCCTTTCTGTCCCCAGCGGACAATGGGAGGCAGCCAAGGCGCTGGGCATGACTCGGGCGCAGACCTATATGCGCATCGTCATTCCGCAGGCGGCGCGCACAGCCGTCCCCTCTCTGGGCAATCAGTTCATCGGGCTGACCAAGGACACCTCTCTGGCCGGTATGCTGACCATCCCCGAGCTGCTGCAGACCGGCCAGCAGATCACCGCAGTTGTCTACGAACCGCTGGCGCTGTATCTGGAGGTGGCGTTTGTTTATCTGCTGATGAACTCCGCTCTAACCGTGCTGCAGAGCAAGCTGGAAAAGCGGCTGAGCAAACACGTACAGCAGAGAACCAACTGAGAGGGAGGCAGCAGCAATGAGTGCAATCAGCGACATTTTGAAAGACATTCGTCTGCCGCGCATGGTACGAGTCCACCAGCAATTTGACTCTCAGGTGGTGGAAGACATCCCCGGAGAGATCACGCGGCAGCTGTCCGGTGATTTTCCTCACGGAATCAAAGCCGGTATGTCTGTGGCGATCACCTGCGGAAGCCGCGGTATCGCCAATCTCAGCACCATTATGCGCACAGTTGTGGATTTCTGCATCCGCCAAGGCGCACACCCCTTCATCATACCCGCCATGGGCAGTCACGCAGGCGCGACAGCCGAAGGGCAGCAGGGTATGCTGGCCGCGTTAGGTGTGACCGAGGAGAGCTGCGGCTGTCCGATCATCAGTTCTATGGAAACAAAGGTCATCGGCCAGACAGCAGAGGGCCACGTGGTACAGATCGACCGGCACGCAGCCGAGGCAGACGGCATTATCGTCATCAACCGTATCAAGCCCCACCCCGTCTTTGTCGCGCCCTATGAAAGCGGCCTGATGAAGATGATGACCATCGGCTTAGGCAAGCAGAAGCAAGCCGAGGTCGTGCATCAGATGGGCTTTGAGAATTTCCATCACCTCATCCCCTTGTTCGGCAATGCCGTGCTGGATCACGCCAATATTCTCTTTGGCCTGGCCATCATTGAGAATGCCTATGACCAGACCAACCGCCTGGTAGCTCTGACACCGGAGTGTATCCGGCAGGAGGAGCCCAGCTTGCTGCTGGACGCAAAAGCCAAGATGCCCAGGCTGCTTCCCGGCTACGCGGACATTCTGGTCGTAGATAAGATGGGTAAGGATATCAGTGGTGATGGTATGGACCCCAACATCACCGGCCGCTTCTGCCAGTACTACACCGGCAAGCCGAACTTCACAGCCAAGCGCGTGGCGGTGCTCGACCTCACCGAGGCCACCCACGGCAACTTCATCGGTATTGAAGCAGCAGACGTGACCACTCGTCGAGTAATCGACAAGGCCGATCCAGAGCAGACATACCCCAACTCTCTGACATCCTGCGGCAACCAGCACATGCCCATGTACATGAAAAATGACCGTGAGGCTATTCAGTGCGCCATTAAGATCAGCACCGGCATCGACCTGAATGATGCCCGCATCATCCGCATCCCGGATACGCTGCACGTGACAGATATCATGGTCAGCGAGAATATGCTGCCGGAGATTCTGCAGCGCAATGATATGCAGGTGTTGGGTGAGCCCGATGAGTGGCCTTTTGATGAAAATGGAAACCTCTGGTGAGTTTCAGACTCTACGCTTCTTGATAGGCAAAAAGGATCACCGCCCGGTCGGGCGGTGATCCTTTTTGATACACGCTTGACGCAAGAGCTCAGTCCAGCAGTACATCGATGCCGGAGTTACGCATTTCTCCGCAATGACCTTTGTGGATGACGACCTTACCCAGACCAAGGAGAGTATGCAGCTCTTTGCGGAAGAAGTCCTTCCGGCATTTCGTTGAGAAGGGTCGGTGAAGCGGGTATGGAGTTGAAAGCATTTCGCCGCCGCCGCGTGCAGGAGGCGATGAAGGATTCCAATGTGCAGATCCTGATCGCATCCCTTCCGCAGAACATCGCCTATCTGACCGGAGGATATGTGAGCGTAGGTCAAAATGTGCTGTGTTCATCACAGGCCTATGTCGCCTATCTGCTTCCGGAGGGTAAGCTATACTGCATCGTCGGTCACGCCGAGATCCCCTCCGTGTTGGAGTTTGAGGGCGGCAACGCAGAGATCGTGCCTTTTGGAGCCTTCCGCTTTGCATACGCCGATACTTTTCCGAAGCCGCCAGATATTCCGAGTATGAGCAGAAAACAAAGAGCTCCGCACTACAGGCGCTTCTCGATACGCTTCGCGAGCTGGTCAAGACCGACGATATGCAAATCGCTCTGGATACCAGCCGTATGCCATACGAAACTACCGCCGGCATACTTGCAGCATTCCCCACGGCATCTGTTTCCGGCGCAGCAGTATTCTATAAGGCTCGCATGATTAAAGCTAAGGAAGAGATAGCGGGCATCGCACGTTCGGCGCAGATCGCTGAGCAAGCACTGCTCGCCAGTCTGAAGGATTTCCGTCCCGGCGACACAGAGCAGGACCTGGGGAACAGCTTCCGCCGCCATGCGGCACAGCACGGCGCGAAGGATATCTTCTGCGTGGCGACTGCCAACAAACATGCGGCATTTTGTGATACCGTCAACCAGCCTGTTCCTATCGAACGTGGAAGTTTGATTCATTTTGATTACGGGTGCGACTATCAGGGTTATACATCGGATCTGTCCAGAACGGTATGCGTTGGGACGCCGGATGAAAAAACCGTTCGTCTGTATGATGCGATTCGTGTCGGCACAGAGGCGGCTATCGCCGCAGCCTGTCCCGGCGTCCGAGCCTGTGAGCTGTTTCAGATTGCAGTAGAGACGACTCGCAGCAATGGTATCCCTCATTACAGGCGGCACCATGTGGGTCACTGTTTGGGTCTTGAGGTCTATGATGACCCGTCTATCACACCTGATAATCAGACTGTGCTGCAGGCAGATATGGTTTTGAACATCGAAACACCGTATTACGAGCTTGGCTGGGGCGGCGTTCAGGTAGAAGACACCGTTGCCATTACCGAGAACGGCGCTGTGCGTCTGGATGTGAGCGATAATCATCTGATTGTTTTGGATATCTGAAGGCTCTGCCACGATTCGGAAAGATGCAGCGCCGCTTTGGGTGTTACTGGTTAGTCTCTCCGCCTTAAATATCCGGCAGCGTGCATCTTTTGGGATAGGCTATGATGGCACGATCCCCTCGGCAGTCTAAGAGCGCGCTTCCCTGTGTGAAAGGGAAGCGCGCTCTTTCTTCATTGATTTGATGCAGCGGGAAGGAGTTTGTCACCTTTGCAGCACCATCAATTCTGTCGGATGCAGCAGCAATACTTTCTTCCAAGAGTATGGCTGGTTTTTTTCGGACTTCTAAATATTACTCTGTCCTGCAAGTACACCTGCACCGCATACTTTCCATTATCACGTCAGTCATCCAACCCCGTCTCATGCTTGAGGATCGCGCCGGTGGCGGCGTTGATCTCGTAGCTGTACGCCATGCCGCCGGACTCGAACTCGACCTCGTAGCACAGGAAGGGAGCTTTTGCATAAGCAAAAGCTCCCTTCTTTTATGTGGTTTCACCAAGCGCAGGTTATGTTATAGGCTTCCGTCTCCTGTCATCCGTGTAATGCACGGAAAGGACGATTTATTGCATTTGGAATCAAAGATTTTGATTAGGACTCGCTAAGCACCTTGTAAACGCGGACAAGCACCGCTGCTTCGCAGATAAAGCGATCTGCCAGCGCCTTCTCCTCCCACCATGTTCTCTGCGGCGTTGCGTGATGCCCCGCGTCCTGCTCCGCCTCCGCTTTGGCGGCGCGGATGGCCTTCTGTGCGGCGAGCCACCGGCCGTAAGCCCCGCCATACAAGTCCTTTTTCAGTTTCCGCAGCGCGGCCTTGTACGCCTTCTCCGCTCCGCTGGGGCCATTGTAGTTGAGCCGGATCGCCAGCTCCTGAAAGGTCAAGCCAACCTCGTCCGGCTGACCGATGCCGAGGTAGCTTCGCACCAGATTCAGCTCTCTGGGCATCAGCACCTCCTCCATCCGCTGCATCAGCAGCGTCCGGCGCATCAGGCGGTCATAGGTCACGGCGGGATCGCCGCCGCAACTGATGGAGAACACATCGTCACCCAACTGCCGCGCGCGGCACAGCGCGTGGTATTCCTTCAACAACACCTCGGCTGCCTTGGAGGATACCCTCAGCTTTTCGCATACCGCCTTGGTCAATTCCGTCTCAGATGCATCCTGCGCCTCGGCGCAAAGGTGCGCCACGGTGTGGAGCTGGCTGCCGCGGCTGGTTGGAACGGACAGCGGAAAGGCGTATCGCGCGGCGTAGTCGGACAGCGCCGCTTCTATCGCGGGCGTCGCATAGGTCAGCAGTTTTGTTCCATGGGCGGGATCAAAGCGCCTCGCCGCGTCCAGCAGTGCCAGCGCTGCTTCCTGCTTCAAGTCCTCCGCCTCACACCACGGCGTGTACGCCCGCGCCAGGTCGGTGAGGTAACCCTCGTTCTGTGAGACGAGCCGCTCCGCAGCGTTTTTGTCTCCGGCTTGTATCCGCAAAGCCAGCTCTTCGTTGCAGGGGCCGTTCCCGGCAACGGTGTACATATTTTTCAGCACAGGAACGCCCCCCCTTCCTCATTTCAGCCGCTTTTCCGCCTCCGCGTAAATGTGTTCCAATTCCATGTCCCGCGCATATCCGTCAGCGGCATAGTCATTGTCCATCAGCGCCTTGTCCCGGTAGTTCCCCGTCAGATAGAGCGCCTCCTGCCGTAGGTCATCGGAGATTTTCCCTCTCTGGTGATGCTTGCGGATGGTGTCGGTGCGGGTATTGAACAGGCGGTAGACCGGGTGCTGTTTGTTCTGCTCCTTCTGGTGCATCATCGCGCCGTACTGCCGGCAGGTATAGCGATTGTCCTGCGGGGCGACGCCGTCGCAGTATTTAGGGATGTGGCCGTTAGTGGTCAGAAAGTATCTTCCGCAGCCTTGGCACTGGCTGGGCGCGTGGCCGTGGTGCAATCCGTTCATCAGGTCATAGGTGTAGAAATCGGTCAGGCGCGGAAAAATCACCCGTTCTACAAACACCATTTCTTTTTCGTTTTTAGGACTGCGGGCAAACACATAGGTGGAGGACAGCTCCGGATAAACCGTGAATGGCTCCATATCCAGGCTCTGTAAACTTCGCATCTCGTCCCAAAACTGCTCACTGTTGAAGCAGTCATGCGCGGCCACGGCAAAATGCGTTTCGTTCCGTTTTTTCAGCCGCCGCAGATAATCCAGCTCAAAGAACCGCCCCGCTGCATAGAAGTGATACATGGCGATAGGGATGCGTATGATCCCGACGCAGAATCTCAGAAACTCTGTCTGGAGCTCTGAATTGGGCGTCCGTATTTGCAGGAGGTTTCTTTCGTCAAACAGGATATTGATCCGGCGCATTTCCTTCTCGTAGTCATTGTAGCAAAAGGGCGGATACTTCCAAAGCAGCTCGGTCAGATACAATATCCGTTCCCGCAGCTGCGGGAATACCGCCGCAGCCTCCTCATCGCTGCCCTGTACCACCACAGGGAACAGGAAGGTCGGTGCGCCGCCGGCCTGTATCAGCTCCGGCAGTTTTTCTTCAGGAATGTTCAAAACGGACGCAGCCATAAATCCCGCCGGGAACTCCTTCTCCTGATAAAAGATCTTGTCATTCCAGACATCCATTGTAAACTGCGTGAAATCGTTGTTCTGCTGTATTCCCAGCGGCATAGCATCGCCCCCCTGTCCCATATCTGTTTTGCATCTGTCCCGCGATATTCTCATTCTATCAAAAAATACAGAATAATCAAGTGAAAGGGTTAGAGCCTCGACTGCAGCGAGGTCTCTGCCCTTATTCTTTTATCCGGAGGTTTTTTATGTCTCAAATCAAACGACTGCAAACCATTGACGCGGACACGCTGCAAAGCACCGCTTACGAACCGGCCTCCTTCGTGGTCGACGATCTGCTTCCCCAGGGACTGCACCTGCTGGCAGGCGCGCCGAAGATCGGCAAATCGTGGCTGGCGCTGTGGCTGTGTCTCTGCGCTGCGCAGGGCAAGCCGCTCTGGACGTTCGCCACACGGCCATGCGAGGTGCTGTACCTCTGTCTGGAGGACAGCTTTCAGCGTATCCAAAGCCGCCTCTTTGATCTCACGGAGGACGCGCCGCCCACGCTGCACTTCGCCGTCATGTCCCAGCGGCTCCACAACGGGCTGGTGGAACAGATCGAGCAATTTTTGAAGGAGCATCCGCAGACCAGGCTCATCGTCATCGACACGCTCCAGCGCATCCGCACCGCGGGCAATGACGCGAATCCGTATGCCAGCGACTACCGGGACATCGGCGTTCTGAAAGCGCTGGCGGACAAGCACCGCATCGCCATTCTGCTGGTGCATCACTTGCGGAAGATGAATGACGATGATCCCATGAATATGATCTCCGGCACCACCGGACTCAGCGGCGCTACCGACAGCAACTTTGTCCTCCGCAAGAGTCAGCGCAGAGAGAACACAGCCACGCTCTACTGCACCGGGCGAGACATCCCCTACCGGGAGCTGGCATTGGAGTTCGATGGCGAGGATCATGTCTGGAAACTGCTGTCAGATGACTTCGAACAGAAAGAGCAGCCCAACGAGAGAATTCTTTTTCTTCTCTCTGAATTGCTGCGCCGGCAGCCGGAGATCAGCGCCCCTGCCAAGGTGCTGTTGGAAAAGATCGACCCTGCCGGTGCGGAGGGACTGACCCCCAACAGTTTCTCCCACCGAATCCGTAAAAGCGTTGACGCTCTAAGGAGAAACGGCATTACGGTGTCCTTCCGCAAGAGCAACGGCGACCGTCTGATCTGCCTGAAAAGGGCCGATGGTGTCGATGATCCCGTTGCCGGAAACATCGTCACCATCGACCCTGAGAACCCGCCGTGTTTCGGCGTGTGAGCCGCTGTGTGCGCGGTTAGGGGCTGGGGTGGCGTGTGTACCCGCTGAGGGGATATTCAGCCCGCACAGGGCGAATTCCGGGACGGCATAAAAACGGCAAATAAGCCGCCGTAACTCCTGCGCGTCCAGTGTTTCAACGGCATGAAGCGCACGCCGAGGGTAGTGATACCACCCCCCACACAGAAGTGCCGAAAAAGCACTGTGTGCAGGAGGGAACAGCGTGTCCGTCGGCGCAGAGCACCCACTCTGAGAAAACCGTTTTTCTGCCGAAATAAACCCCGCACGGGGTTGTTCCGACACAGCCACAGCGGCCAGAGGGTAGTAATATCTCCCCCACATAGAAGTGCCGAAAAAATGCAAAACAGGAGTTTTTATCACCGCCCCCAACAGGGCTCCCGCCGAAACCCAGCGAAGCGGTTTCGGTGGGACGAGGACGAGCGACAGAGAGAGCGAGTCCTGCCGCTTGCGGCGGGACGAGGAATTTGTCGTCCGCTCGGACGACAGCCAGCATCGCATTTGTCTGGTCTGCGGCGAAGCCGCTGTCCTGCCAAACGCACTGGGCGGGGCAA